>Ga0307509_10010608_pt1 | contig 11257 bp, 9 predicted proteins | sample 10_EM_MG_FD_202245 | JGI IMG/M metagenome (GOLD analysis project Ga0307509, IMG submission 202245) | Populus trichocarpa ectomycorrhiza microbial communities from riparian zone in the Pacific Northwest, United States - 10_EM | ecosystem: Host-associated > Plants > Roots > Unclassified | place... | reverse complement strand
AGGAACCGGATACCCACCGGGTCGCTATTAACTCCCACACTCATACCCATACCCAGTTCGAGGTCGAGGGTACCATCAAGAGGTGGAGAAGTCTTGATGTGGAAACAAGGATTGTCGAAATGCGTAACGTAAGTGTATTTGAAGGGGACGGCAATCGTGAGCTTGAGATCCCGAAGGTTCGGAAACTGACAAGCGAAATAAAGGATGTGGTTGTGAACTCCTCTCGGAGTGTCCAGTTCCAGGGATTGCAACGACCCCAAAAAAGCTCCGAAATATTCCTCCACCTTTGGAATGGATGAAGGGATGTCCATCTTATGAGTGCTCAGGCTCCTGAGGTTCGTGAGGGAATGGAGATGTTTGACGTAGGGGCCCAAACCGTATGCGAAGAACGGATGGAAGGGAAAGTCGATCGAGAGGTGACGAGTGAATTGGAGGAGACCGCGTTCGCCTAGGACTGTTAACCCCTTGAAACTGTACCAGCGACCTATAACGTTGGACCATTTGGAACCCCCAGACCGGGGAACAAGGTCCAGGTATAGTGTTCGGTGGATGAATAGTTTTGCTGAGGACGATAACGCCTTGCCAGTTAGCGAGCAAGCTTTTAGGGCTTTCATGTCCAGAAGGCTGAAGATCTCGCTTATAATATCGTCTGGGAGGCTGGGGAGTCCCTTATCGTATGTGATCATCGGCGTAAGTCCGGGATCGTCCCGTAATTGATGCCAGCGAACGATGCTGAACACGGTCACTATTGGGTTCGTCAGTCCCGAATGGACGTGTGGCCCTGTAACTTTGCATACTCACGCGCTACTGATGCGCTAGCGAGCGCTGGGAGCCAAGGTCGACTCATCGGGGTCGAAGGTGGACGACAGTTCTTGTCGTTTGGGTCAAGGACCCTTGGGGGGAGGTTTGATCACAAATCGGGGCCAGACCTGGCCGAAAATTCGCAAGGATATGATTTTTTCCGGACCAAATGCGAGGTATCGAACGGTGGAAAACTGAGGGTTTATTTTCCCTGAATGTCTCGAAAAGAATTCCCGACTGTTGTGGGATTGGGATGGGCATTGGCAACGCGCGAGTCCGAACCTCTTAGATGCCGAACCCGGCCGGGCCTCTTCCTCAATCCCACAAGTGACGTCGGGGTCAACCGGGGGTTCGCGGTTATACTGGGCGATCGATTTGAACATCGAGAGCTGATGTACTTGAAGATTAAAGGGAGTAGTGGCGGCAATGGGTTAGACAGATCTCACCTCATCCACATCGTCCTCTGTCATTGCATTGGAGTTCAGCAGGCGTGGAATCATTTCCCGACCGTTCGTGGAAAGGAATTCCCGGGATTTTCACCGTACGATACCTCTGAGAATCCGGACCAACCTTGGCCTTGGCGGCGGGTCTCCCAGTGCCCACCTTTCGCCAGCTCTTAGTCGCATGGTGTACTAAGGTCGATTGTTGTAGTTTCTAGCGTCGACTTGTCAAGTATGCGCAGTCACCGCTCGAGCGCGTCCCAACACGAGGTTGGTTAAACCGTTGGGTGTAATACGCAGTTCAAGACGTGTATATTAGTCGGCGTCAATTAAACTAGCTAGAACATTATGTGAGATTCAACTACAACAAGATGAAGGGAATGCATTGATGATACAAATGACAGGAAGATTTCGTCGCAAGAGTCGTTACCACAAACCAACCAAAAAAACGAAACAAGAATCGAATCAGTGTCCCACCCTACCTCTACTCCAGCGAACCGGCCTCAGAGTCCGAACTAAACCAAATCTCGCTGCGATCCGAGCTGCGTTTCCTTCGCCTCGAGGCTTCTTCCCCTGCCCTCAGGGAGACAGAGGCGTACCTGCCCATGGAGCTTTCTGTATGGACAGAAATAACCGATTGATCGGCCACCGACTCCCGGGGTGGAGATGGATGGTCATCACAATCCTCTGCACCACAACAACCGTCCGCAAGCCAACTACCCCTTCGTTCGTACTGCGAGATCGTGATTGAGCCGTGATCGGAGGGTTTTTCGTAGATGAGCCGGTTCTGAGCCTCAAGCCACCGTTGGAGGCTGTTCGACAGGATAGAGGAGGTTGATGTCCGTAAACTCCGGTTTTGCACAAACGAAGTGATCGAGGCAGCTCTTGATCTGCGTACGGATATCCGTTGCGGTCGTCGAGGATCGGTGGGTGTTGGTCGGATAGCGGGTTCCCGGCGGTGCACTTTTCGTAAGACATCCTTGAGAGTGCGTATCCGCCCCGCGAAAAAGCGAACGTTTCGCGTCAACCGACGAACCCTACGAACGCCTGGGATGTTGCATCCAACGGCCACGAGGCTCGTGCGACGGCTAGGGGGATCGGGAGCTCTGGCGCCACCCCTTGATTCCGGCCGAGAATACCGACTAATGTACGAGAAGGAGCCGTCCGAGCGTGTCATGAAATGCCGTCGGAATGGGCTTGGCCAGGGGGAGTATGGGTCGGTGCTGACGTAGATAACCTCGGGGACCTCCGTAACCCCGATGCGTGGGCCTGCGTGGTTACCATCAGTAGCGCCGATCGATGAATCACAAAGGGTGGATTTTCGAGTGAGGATGGGGGGTGAGGTGTCGGTGTCTGTGACGGGGGGTGAACCGGTGTGCAGGTTCCAAATGGCTGAAAAGTGGAATGAAGAGACTCGTGGGATGGGTGGAAGAGGTTTAAAGATGTCACTGCAATTATCCTGTGACGAGCGGATGAGGTGGGGGTGGATAACTTGACGTGGACATCGATGCGCACCTTCTCTGCAGCGACGATGTGTAATGGCCGCGGCTCCCTGATATTCCTCCTGCCAGAATCCCCCATACAGGTCGTAGTTGTGCAAAAGGAGTGACAGTGGGCGGTGAGCGAAGAAGAAAGAGAGTTGTCCAACTGGAGGGAATTATGTGCGTCGAGGCCGGCAAGACTGAGAGAATTGTCATCAACAAAGCTCATCCTATGGATGGGTGTATCGGGGGAAAGACTGCGGGGGGAGAGTTGCCAGGTAGGCACCAGTAAGACCGGTGACGAAAAAGGCAAAGGAGACGTTATATATCGCCCTTTGACTGGAGATGGCGTGGGGACAGGGCGGCCGTGATGGGGTACGAGGTCCATTCAGACTGAACCAGAACAAGGGGGGAGTAGTTGAAGGGGGATGCTCGATGGGAGGCCTCGTGCCCAGCTTTGATTGACAAATGGCCTATTCGCAACCGGTCCGGGCAAAAGAAAAAAAAGCGACAAAGAAATCAAACCGTGCTTGTTCTCGGGTTAGGCTTCCATCCATCCATGTGGAGTACCGCCGGCCGGAGATAGGCAAGGTCCCAGGCATGGGAGGGATGACAGAGGACGACAGGGATGACGGATCCGGAGGAGAGGCGCAAAGGGTCCGTGAAAATCATCCGAACTCATGATCGTCAAAAGGTCGATCGCTCATCTTCACCCGCCTCAGAAAAAATGAATCCCTGGCAGCATCCCCAGTCTGCAGGGACGTTCTACTCTCCAGTTTCTTCTCATTACGCCCAGGCTTACCTTCAAAATACCCTCGGCGGGTTTCATCAGCGGGCGTCCCAAACGGCCCCTTCAACCTCCAATTCTTCCTCCGCATCCACGTTCCAGTCACGTCCTCGCACCCAAGGCACGCACAGATGCACGTACGACCAATGCACGTTTTCCGGTTCCCCGAAGGCGGTAGAGATACACATGATGGACAGGCACCTGATATACCCCCCGAACCACAATAAGAACAAACGAACTGACTGGGACGCCGATCCGTCACTCAAAGGGCACGTATCATCATCCCCCCCTCCGCCACAGCAACGAATTCTAATCTATTCCTAGAAAGCCCGTCATCATCCAGGGAACCAACGTAGCTTTGAACACGCCCGAAGATATTGAAGCCTGGATAGCCGAACGCAAGAAAAGGTTTCCGACCGCGAACCATGTGGCCGACAAGAAAACCAAGCTTGAAGAGGCTGCTGCCCGTGGACAACTGCCGTTTGATGACAATCCACGGTTTGCTAAACGACCCCGACTCGAAGAACCCAATCATGGCGTAAACAGAGGCCGTGCGAGCGGTCGTGGTAGATGGAGGAATAACTGCCCTGCAAGTGGTCTCAACGGAGCCGTACCCTCGATGACTCGCACCAAAACCGCACCCGAACCATCGTCCTCGCAAACCTCGTTACCTACCCAGCCCCCTGTTTCCGTGGTTCCCGAGGATCTTGACTCTTCAGATTCTAATGACGGACCGCCGGAAGCGTTTTCGACCAAGAATGCTGTTCCCAAACCGTTGCCTCCTCCGGAGACTTCCCAAAACTCGGCAAATGTTCAGGTCAAACCCTCCCTCAGTGAGAAACCGACAGGACTGGGAAGACCCACCAGGCGACAGCCTCGTGGTCCGCCTTCGATACCATTCGGACAGAACGCTTCGCTTCTGAGAAACGTATGTTCGTTTACGCGCGACGTGTACGTTGATGGTGGCTGACAGTTTGCGAGACTAGTTACTACTACCAGAGATCAGGAACACGGTCTCGAACTTGTCCCAGGCGATCAGGTTCCTTGTGGATAATGATTTCCTGGAAAACGTGGAACTCAAACCTGGGGACGCAAAACGCCAGGAGGACAGGATCCAAATCCTTTCCTCAACAGAGAATCCACCTGACGAGCCGTAGTAGCTTGTTTGTTTGGCACCCGCATCGTCTGAAATTGGAATACCTGCATGTCTCGCTTGCGACTGACTTCTTCTCGCCTGAACTCGGATATTCGAAAACTAGTGAAATCCTTGTGGTATGAAAAAGCTACGTTTTGCTGCGACTTAGTATCGTCATGTATTCGACTCCAACCGATGGTTTCGATGAACTTCTCCGAGGACTTCACCCTCATAGCACGGAGAACCAGGTCCTTTCCTCGACGGGAACCCCCTTGACGAGCATCAGGAGCTTGGTTGTTTTCAATCCGCATGCCGGAATTGGCGTACCCGCCATGCCCCGCCGCTTATGACTGACCAGCTCTCGCCTGAACCCAGATATTTGAAAACTACAGTAGTTCAAACGTTCACCGGTCACCTAGACGCCAAAAGTGTTTTTCCAATATTTCCACCCGCCGATCGTGTATTATACCAAAAAAATTACACGAGCTCATAGTGACCTACAGTATCTATACATCCATGCAAAAATTACAACCTGCCTGCATGATTTGCATAACGTGGAACAAATCCGCGAGGTGGCTGCATCAACGGGTCACCCAGACAGTGTGACATCACAGATGTCACGCCATACCATTCAGCACATTCCGGCCCACTGCGGTGCGCACATCCCCAAACTTTTACACAGCAGGTGGGGGACGCCTTCAGTGTTTTTACCCGTGTCATTTGCGGGACAATCTGGCAGCATCCCGAACTACCAAACGGGTAGGCCGAACGGGGAAATAGCGTGATTGTCACGCGTTACAGTCACGTTTACCATACCAAAACCTCAAGAAATGGTTGTTTGCAGGAAGAGCAGGTCTCACTACCGCGGGAAGAGGGTTAGAGTAGGCCTAGTGGGGGTCACGATGGTATGGCACCAAATTCTTGCAGTTTTTCAGACGCCCTGAAGTTCAGCATTAACAACAACGCTTTATCAAAACCTGAGGGATGATGTGTCTTCTTTTTTTTGCCTCGAGATTGTGGTGGGGTGGTGCAAAAAGTGTATGAAGCTACAGGAGAACGTTGTAGCTACAAGCTGGTACTAAAATTGTGGTCATAATGTTGTTGTGGAAGGAGATATGGCCGGCTGTCCGGGTGAGTGGGGGTGTCCGGGTGACCGGTGAACGGGTTAGTTCCGTCATGTATTCGACCGATGAAAACCAGTTACATCCCGTCTCTGACCAACGGTGTCGACTCGGAACTACCCTGAGAAGCTCGTCATCATATCACGAATACCACTTTCCCATTCTTCCACATCAACGGAAAATATTTTTGTGCCAAATCCTCGACCTTAGCACCTTCTACCCGAAATTGCGCCGCTCTCATTACCAGGGTCACCTCCACGCGCGGGCTGAACCGATCCAACGCATCGTCAACCGAGTTCCACCAACGCGCTTGGTTCTCTCTCGCACGGTAAAACGAGGGGAAACAGAGGGTAAACTTGGTGAGCACATTCGAAGTGATGGTCGAAAGCATCTTGGATATCCATCCGGCGGCGTGTTCTGGGGTTATATCCGGAGACAGTGTGATTCCAAGCTTTCGCAACACAGGGTGACGTTTGAAACTGAGCGGAGGATAATTTGCGGCGCCTGACACTTAAATCATATGAACGGGGGTGAACGGAGTACATTCTCCGTGAAGAAGTGACGCACGGAATCGCCCCTCTATAAGTTCCATACACTCAAGGGTCAGTGCGCAAGCGTTAACCAGGAGTCGGAGGTTGTCGCTAGTGCACTCCGTTGAAAGCTTGAGCGTCCGGAATTTGAGGCCGGAGGAGATGGTCAGGAAACCACCGAGGATGAGGTAGGCACCCATCGGGTTGCTTTCGAATCCCCCGTCTACCTCCCACTGGAGGTCGAGGGTACCATCGAGAGGTGGAGAATTCTTGATACGAAAGGGAGGACCACCAGAGAGATCCGTGCAGTGTACGCCGGTTATGGTCCTGATGGTGAGCTTCAGATCCCGAAGGTTCGGAAACTGGCAGACGAAATAGACGGTCCATCGATAACCCCCCCTCGGAAATACTAGTTCCAGGGATTGCAAGGTACAAAAACTCGCCCGAAATATTCTCCCACCTTTGAAACGAACGAATAGGTATCCAGGCCATGAACCTTGAGGCTCCTGAGGTTCGTGAGGGTGCGGAGGTGTTGGATGTGGGGGTATAAATTGTGTGCGAAGATCCACGCATCACGGTCCCGGGGGGGGATGGCTATTGAGAGGTGACGAGTGTGTTGGAGGAGACCACGTTCGCCCAGGATCGGTAACCCTTCGAGCTCGCTCCAACCGGAAACTATTTGTTTTAGGGTGAGGTGGAGTGTTCGGTGGAGGAACGGCTTCGCCAAACAGGATAACACCTCGCCAGTCAGAGAGCAAGATTTCAATGCCTCTACGTCCAAAAGACTGAAGATCTCGTAGATGATATCATCTGGGAGACTGGCGAGTCCCTTATCGTTTGTTGTCGTCTCGTACGTTATCATCTCGTGCGTTATCATCGGTCGGGGTGGAGGCGGGGGTGCCAGCGGTGGCGGTGGCGGGGGCGCTATCACAGGTCTTGGACGGCGGTCCCGTAGTCGGAGCCGGCGAAATATACCGGACATGTTTCCTATTGGAATCATCAGCCCCAAGTGAACGGGCGGTTCTGCAACTTTACAGTACACCCACTCAGCGTCGCCGATGCGCTCTCCATCGCCGGTGGTCAAGGTCAATTGGGTTGGAGGTGGTCGATGGAGTCATCCAGATCGAACCGATATTGAAACCCGGGCTGGAGTTCAACTTCAAATTCGGGGGAGGAGAGGGAGGAGGTATTCACTGATTCAGGGGAAGAGGGCGCCTCGTTTATCTAAACTGGCACACGGAGCACTGGCCGGGCGTTTTGACAGGTGGCGACCAAAGTTAATATTTCAAGTAACTACCTTTCAGACAGAACGTTTCGCTCCTGAAAAACGTACGCTCGTCCGCGTGAGGTGTGCATTCACCTTGACTGAAAACCCCATGGAAATGGTTCGTGTTGCGGCCAGAGATCAAGAACGCGGCCTTGAATTTGTCCACAGGCGATCAGATTCTTCGCGGTGCTACTTAAATAATCGATGAAAGCTCGTTACATCCCATCCCTAACCACTGGTATTGAGAAACTCCCCTGAGAAGCACACTCTCACAGCACGAGCACCACCTTCCCATTCTTCCACATCAACGGAAAATATTTTTGTGCCAAACCCTCGACCCTACCACCTTCTACCCGAAATTGCGCCGCTCTCATTACCAGGGTCACGTCCACGCGCGGGCTGAACCGATCTAACGCATCGTCAACCGAGTTCCACCAACGCGCTTGGTTCTCTCTGGCACTATAAAACGAGGGGAAGCAGAGAGTAAACTTGGTGAACACACTCGAGGTGATGGTCGAGAGCATCTTGGATATCCATCCGGCGGCGTGATCTGAGGTCATACACGCAGCCAGTATTATTTCAAGCTTTCGCAACGCAGAGTGACGTTCGAAATTGAACTGAGGATATGCTGGGGCGCCTGGTAGTTGAATCGTATGAGCAGGGGTGAACGGAGGACATTCTCCGTGAAGAAACGACGCACAGAATCGCCCCCCTATAAGTTCTATGCATTCAAGGGTCGGTGCGCAAGCGTTAACCAGGAGTTGGAGGTTGTCGCTAGTACACTCCGTTGAAAGCTTAAGGGTCCGGAATTTGAGGCGGGAAGAGAGCGCCACGAAACCACCGAGGATGAGGTGGGCATCCATCGGGTTGCTATCAAATCCCCCGTTTACACCCCACTGGAGGTCGGGGGTGCCATCGAGAGGCGGAGAATTCTTGACATAAATGTGAGGATCAGGGTCATCCATGGAGTGTAAGTAGGCGATGATTCTGATGGTGAGCTTCAGATCCCGAAGGTTCGGAAACTGGCAAGCGAAATAAATGATGTGTCGATGACCCCCCCTCGGATATACTAGTTCCAGGGATTGCAAGGTACCAAAACTCGCCCTGAAATATTCTCCCTCCTTTGGATTGAACGAACAGACATCCAAGCAATGAACCTTGAGGCTCGTGAGGTTCGTGAGGGTGCGGAGGTGTTGAATGTGGGGGTCCAAATTGCGTACGAAGAGCCACGGATCACCGTCGGGGTGAAGGATGCCTATCGAGAGGTGACGAGTGTGTTGGAGGAGACCGCGTTCGCCCAGGGTCGGTAACCCTTCGAGCTCGCTCCGACCGAGAACTATGTATTTTTGGGGAGCCTCAACGCGCCGGGTGAGGTGGAGTGTTCGGTGAAGGAATGGCTTCGCCGAACAGGACAATGCCTTGCCGGTCAGAGAGCAAGATTTCAGTGCCTCCACATCCAAAAGACTGAAGATCTCGCAGATGATGTCATCTGGGAGACTGGCGAGACCCTTATCGTACGTTATCATCGGTCGGGGTGGAGGCGGGGGCGCAAGCGGTGGCGGTCGCGAGGGCGTGATCAAGGGCCTTGGACGGCGGTCCCACAGTCGGAGCCGGCGAAACATATCGGACATGCTCCCTGTCGGAATCGTCAGTCCCGAGTTAACGGACGTTTCTGTAACTTTATAGTACACCCACTCGACGTCGATGATGCGCTCTCCATCGCCGGTGGTCAAGGTAAATTGGGTTGCAGGTGGTCGATGTCCTTCGTAGTGACCCAGGGGCTGGAGTTCAACTTCAAATCCGGGGGGAGGGGGAGGGAGGAGATATTCACTGGTTCGGGGGAAGAGTGCGCCTCCGAGTCGTTTGAACCACGCGGAGCGCTGGCCCGCCGGGAGTCCTCACAGGTGGCGACAAAGTTATTATTTCAAGTAACTACCTTTCAGACAAAACGTTTCGCTCCTGAAAAACGTACGCTCGTCCGCGTGAGGTGTGCATTTACCACGACTGAAAACCTCATGGAACTGGTTCGTGTTGCGGCCAGAGATCAAGAACGCGGCCTTGAATTTCATGGCCTCGCAGGCGATCAGATTCATCGCTGATAGTAATCGATGAAAACCCATTACATCCCATCCTAACCAGTGGTACTGAGGAACTCCTGAGGAATTCATAGCACGAGCACCACCTTCCCATTCTTCCACATCAACGGAAAATATTTTTCTGCCAAATCCTCGACCTTACCGCCTTCTGCCCGATATTGCGCCGCTCTCATTACCAAGGTCACGTCCACACACAGGCTGAACCGATCCAACATACCGTCAACCGAGTTCCACCAATGCGCTTGGTTCTTGCTCGCATTGTAAAACGGGGGGAAGCGGATGGTGAACTCGGCGAACACGTTTGAGGTGATGGTCGAGAGCGCCTTGGATATCCACCTGGCGGCGTGTTCTGGGTTTGCACTCTCGGTCAGTGTGATTTCAAGTTTTCGCAACGAGGAGTGACGTTCGAAACTGAGCTGAGGATATCTTGGAGCGCCTGATAGTTAAATCGTATGAACGGAGGTGAACGGAGGACATTCTCCGTGAAGAAACCACACACGGAATCGCCTCCCTGTAAATTCCATACACTCGAGGGTCGGTGCGCAAGCGTTAACTAGGAGTTGGAGGTTGTTGCTAGTACACTCCGAAAGTTTGAGGGTCCGGAACTTGAGGCCGGAAGGGAGCGCCACGAGATCACTGAGGAAGAGGTGGGCACCCATCGAATCCCTCTCGGATGCCACATTCCATTGGAGGTCGAAGGTGCAATCGAGAGGTGGAGAAGTTTTGATGTCGAAACAAGGACCGTCGTTACGCATGGAGTTTATGTAGCCATGGACGCTGTAAATCTCCAGGTCCCGAAGGTTCGGAAACAGACAGACGAAATAAAGGATCCGTTTGTTCTGTCCCCTTGCAAATGCCAGTTTCAGGGATTGCAAGGTCCCCAAAAACGACCCGAAGCATTCCCCCATCTTCGGAATGAACGAAAAGGTGTCCAACCAATGAGCCTCGAGTATCCAGAGGTTCGTGATGGTGCGGAGGTGTTGGATGTTAGGTTCCAAACCGTATGCGAACTCTGGGTCACGGGGGAAGGTGATCGAGAGGTGACGAGTGTATTGGAGGAGACCGCGTTCGCCTAGGATCGATAACCCGGGGAATTCGTTCCAGGAACCGGGGACCGTGGGCTTTGGGAGAAACATAGACTGGGGGGCGACGAATAGCGATCGGTGGAGGAACGGTTTCGCTGAATCGCACCAAGCTTTGGCAGCTAGAGAGCAAGATTTTAGCGTCTTCATGTCTAGAAGACTGAAGATCTCGCAGAGGATGTCGTCCGGGAGATTGGGGGGTCTGTTGTTGTCCGTTATCATCGGTTGATGTGGCGGCGGCGGTGTCCGCGAGGACGTGATCACAGATCGAGAATGAGGATCATCCTGCAGTCGGAGCCGGCGAAACGCACTGGATACTTTCTCTGTTGGAATTGTCAGCCAGAATGAACGCACGGTTCTATAATTTTATCCACCCACTCATTGCGGATCCAATCGCTATCGTTGACGGCCAAGGTCAATCAAGTTGAGGGGGACCGACACTTCTCGTACTACGCCCAGATCGAACCAACTTTTAAACCTGGGGTGGAGTCCAGCCTCAAATTCAGAGGGAGGGAGG
>Ga0307509_10010607_pt1 | contig 11257 bp, 12 predicted proteins | sample 10_EM_MG_FD_202245 | JGI IMG/M metagenome (GOLD analysis project Ga0307509, IMG submission 202245) | Populus trichocarpa ectomycorrhiza microbial communities from riparian zone in the Pacific Northwest, United States - 10_EM | ecosystem: Host-associated > Plants > Roots > Unclassified | place... | reverse complement strand
TCCTTTCCTGATAGGAAAGGATGATATATACTTATCCTTTTGTCCTTAGTTAGATGGTTGTTGTTGAGTGTCGTGGATGCGAGAGACTGTTGTTGTTAGTGAAGAGATTTTTCCCCCTTTCTTGTGCGCGATCGTTTAGGTGTGAGTTCCTTGGCATTTCATCTTCGCCGTTTCATTCCGATCGCCGTTTCGTTCCGTCGTCGCCATACTGTCGTCGCCGTCGATCCTAGTTTAATAACTATGACATATCACTCTTATCAACACACCTGCGCGATCGCACTACCCCAATATGTAGAAGAAAAAGAGATCGTTTATAGCCACAGATGAAGAGTCGGCAGGGGTGAGTAAACTCTCTTTTCCTCTCCCTAATGCCTTTGAATAGCATATCCACATGATAAAGTAAAGGCTTCACTTTGTGCCTGAGAGGGGGGCGAACCCACGAGGGCGCTCTTTGCAAATCTTCAAGTAATATATTTTTCTGCCACCAAGGTCTCCCTTCCCTCCTCCTTTCGATACTGGAGTTCTCTTTTTTCTCTGTTTATAAATAACAACAGAGGGAAACCCCTACCCAAAATCTGCTCCCCTAAGTCTATTCCAGCCATATTTCTTAACGGTGGCAGTGGGAATAGCAGTGCGAGCACATTGCACAGTGAAAGCCGGGGGGGGCGCAAAAATAAATTGCCGTTTGGATGGACCCCAATAACTGTAAAAAGGTCAAAGAATGTTCCCCCTAGGATAATCACACCATCGAGTGACCGTTGGTGAATCTCGTTTGGCACTTGATGAGAGTGGACGGAGTGATATGTAAGGATTTCTCGAACGATAAAAATGTATGTGCGAGCATAAATAACGTAAAATTATATCCGAAATGAATATGAGAGGAAGTCGTGAGTGCACAAACAGGCTTCTCTCTGCCATTGACTAAGTAAGCTGACACATCATAGGATCTGGCGCAAGTGCGCTACAGAGAGAATAAGAGCAGCAAAATTTCGTTTGGTCGGAAAATTGGGCATTAAGGTATAAAACAAGAATACGAACCAGAGATCCTGACCTGAACCTTGCTTTGTACCCAGCAGGCCCAGATGGCTCATTTAAAGTACGGGGACAAAAAGATTCATCCATACTAGTTTTAGGGCAAAATTTGACATTTTCAAACCGACAATTCCCAACACTGTGAGGATGGAAACACTTCAAATCTTTCCTCCAGCTAGAGAATCACAATCTATTCAAACTTCTAGAAGTAAAAGTATAAAGAATCAAAGCTGCTTCCATTGTTTATGATTCCATCAGCCTGTGTGAAAGTGGCCTAGATTTTTGTATTGGGCTCCATACAAAAAGGTACATGACAACCAATTCCTTCTACTTAAACAACCATTTCTCCATCCCTTTGTGATATTTAAGAGTTTTGTAACTTTTATTATATTATCTACGGATTTTCTAATACACAGCCAAATTTTTGTGGATTCTCATAAATATTGTGGCCTGGGGGAGGGCGGCAAAGTCGGCTACCTTTGGTGTAAAATGGGCATCGTACAAATCTTTTTGTCCTAGTACTATACCTTATCCGGTATGATGTGCCTGGCTTCAATGGGGACCACCTTTGTTCCATGCGTTGAGGGCCTCCCAACTCAGGGGCATTCCATACAATTCTCTCAGATAAGTGCTGACCCCTTCATGGCTTTCGACTTGCCTCGACATAAAATAGAACCCGGGATTGTTGGTGACGAGAAAGAAGTAGGTAACAAGAGAATGGCTTTGGAGTAAAATAGTCATCGGCGGAGTTTGTCTTGGTACTTGTATTATGTAATACTATCTTTCAGGATGATACACATGTACGCACTATTCAAAACAACCCTTTTCAAAGTTTCACCTCCAATTCCTGTTTCGCTATACCTGGTAGTTAGATTCAATAGGGGATAATCAATTGCACTTTGCTTCTGGTCCTACCCCTTGTTGTCCATCGGCACAATAGAATCTCAGCTCACAGAAACAAAGATGAAAGAACTGTGGTAGAAAATATTGGCATGTAAAATCAGATCAAGTAACGACTTAAACACAAACTCAAGAACGCGTGATGTAAAACATAATTTGACCTCATTCCACACGAAACCCATCCAAACCCAAAAACTACCAAGGTGCGATTCTCAACCGAATGTTACTCAATGAGTCTCCGGATCAACCAAGTACTCCCTTCACGATCCACGAGCTGGTAATCTCCATGAATGCTCCTCACATGAACAATTAGATTGTCATCTCTTGATCCCCTTTTCGCCAACATTTTCACATTCAGGAACTGGACAGTCAATCCGCTCCCCAAGATGTATCAACTCATAGTGTCGGTTGAGGGCCTGCTTTGTTTTGAACGGGGTTGGACGGGCACAGTCTGGTGCGTTACAAGTGTAGGAGCGAGGGGTGCAAGTGTGGGGGCCACTTATCTAGGTTAGTGGATGCGGAGGATAGGTGTACGAGAACAGAAGAAGGGGATGAGTACCTGTTTCCAGAACATCTGGATGATCCACAAAAGACCTTGTCTCTGGGAGGCGCTAGGGTGGCGGAGATATTAATAGGGCCGTAAGCGAGGACACCATTGTGGGAGCCACCGGCTTGGTTCACCAGGCTCGTGTGGCAGAGCGGTGGGCCAAGAACCGAGTAGAAACCATCATCATCCAGATAAAGAGGAAGTGGTCCAAGCTCTGCAAGAAGTGGATGTGCAGCCCTGGTAGCATCGGCCGAAACGAGGTGGAGCTCACACGACGATGCAATTTGGCACCTGGTAAGTCAGAAAAAAGAAAAAAAAACTCACTGAGATTCCATTTCTTAAAACGTAAAGTGCAGATAATTTTCCAAGAAATCAGCAAAACTATGGAGGAGGGGGACGGGGGAACCGGCCTGTATTTGAAATTTTCTCAGCTCAAAATTGCACTTTCTGAAAATATATGCGAGAGCCTGGCACATAACCGTGCCAAGGTTCCCGCCACTTCGAAAGACGCTACGCGACCTTCGAAGAAGCCGGCACTCCCCAAAGTCCTACTACATGAAAATAAAAGTTGTAAAAGAGAGGGAAAAAATGGGAGACCTATTTTTAAAGACTTTAAACAGTATGTGAGAAAGCCAAAAGGATGTTTAAAGCACCAGAGAATGTTTGGTTGTGGTTCGAAATTCTCAATTTCACATACAAATTGAATCTTGCCTTGAGCTGTTACTTGCGTTGAGTTGTGAGGCACTCTTGGGGAGTGCCGGCTTCCTCGAAGGTCGCGTCGCGTCTTTCGAAGTGGCGGGAACCTTGGCACGGTTATGCAGTTACCCTTTCCCACCAATTATTCGCGACGAAAACGAGCCTGAGGAGGGGATCCGCTGAGAGCCTTGTGATACGTACTGAGGGTGTGCGCAAAAGTCTGGGGAACTCGGCCGTGGTTGGCCCAAATTACGTGTGTATAACGCGAAATATGCAGCTGAAGAGCATAGACACTAAAATTTGGTGAGGGAAAAAAGTCTGTCGAACTCTTGGCACAGTGGCTGGAGCGCAGAGCGCTCTCTGTGGTTGAGAAGGCCCTGGACCAATCAGAGGGACTTCGACAGACTTACCCACGACCCCCGGGTACAACCGGCACGGCCGCGGATATTGCTGACAACTTACCAGTCAGGGGCGGCGGTTAGGTGGCCATTTGCTTGTCTCAGAAGGAAGCCTGCAGCTCTCCTCGGTGATTCGAGTACTGAAAAGAGTGTTTCCCGTCCGGGGAAAGAAAAAGAAATAATCACCGGTAGAAACCTTTTTTCCGCACCTTAGTGGGCAAACACCGCTCTCACTATAGGAAGAGAAAAATCTAGTCGATGATGATCAAAGAAAAGGCTGATGAACGAAGTCGTAAGAAAAGACACCTGTTGATTGTAGTTCTGTGTATATACCAAGTGGAGTTCCCGCCGTTTAAGACCCACGATCCATCTTAGTGATTACCAATCACTCTCTTCCTCCACACCACACCTACCACTACCGTTCTAGCTAACTAAAGTAAGAAGCTCGCCCATTGCTCATCTACCTCTAGCTAGAAAATGTAAAACATAAAAGAAACCACTATAGGCTATTTTACACCCCAACAGTACCGCGCTAGTACAAGTCCTTTGGTGGTGGTTTCGCTTGTTGCAACGTTATTCAACACTGGTCTAGTATTATATCGTGCTGCAAATAGCCGTTTTGAATGAACAAAGGTCTATTAGGCTCTTGATGATTCGAGATAGTCAGGAGCCATGATTTGGGATTACGATTTCCGAATCCCAATCCGAAAAATCTCTAACCCATGACTTGCAAACAGCCCTCTGCCAAACGTGCCTGCTATTTTCAGGGGATTGGATCACGATCTGGGACTAAGCTTGTAATGAAAATATCATAACCGGGGATCTTCGGTTTCCGCCTTGGAGATTTTCTAAGCTAGGATTTCGGAAGGCTACCGAGCCAAACATTACGAACATCTAGAACCCGAAGGTACCAAACACACCGCAAATGCCTGCACATGCCAAGTGCTCTATCACGCCAATACCCAAAATGGGTTTCTCCCATTCCTTGATCTGAAATAACTCTCGAATGATGCAATCTTCACCCTTTCATGTTACTATCACAAACAAAAATAAAATAAAAAGAGTGCTCGATCCATTAAAGACCGAAATTCAATCACTCATATACACCACTCCTCTCTACTACCTTGTGCACGCCGCCCCGCCCCCTCCCACACCCCTCCCACACCCCTCCCCCTCCAAAACCATCATCCTCGCCCGGACAGCCTCTAACACTTCTGTCAAAGCCAGAGCAATAACCGTAACCATGGAATTAATCCTCTGGCTCTCGGACATTGCGGTCTCGTGATCTGCCAAGACAACAGTCCGGGTCAACCCTCATGGCTTCCCGAAAGAATTGGATGGCCCCTGAGGATGGTGGTGGGTGAGAGGGAGTGTGTGCTTCGAGTGTCATTTTGGCTGCCTCTTTGGATGGATGGGGATTTGTGTGGTTCTGTTGTGAATTTGTGAGTTTGAGCCTTTTATGTGGTTGAGGGATGGGGGTTAATCTTAAGAAAAGGTTTCAAGTATATGGACTGAGCTGGAAGTGGAGGTTGAAAACATGGTTCATAGTGAGATATCTTTAGTTCTTGTATTAGGTTTGAATTATCTTTTGTATCTCGGTTCGGCACTCACAGGTGTAAGATGCTCGTATGTGATATAGAGTAAAGTTATGTGAAAATGTGAGATTCTTTTCTTTGCAGGCAAGGTAGCTGTGTAACCATAAGCGCGTTTTCAGATACCGGATTCCAGATACAGTGCAAGTCTTCTTGATATCGGGAAGGCCTGAGTGTAACCAGTTATACTCGCAGTGACTTGAATGGAAAAATACTATGGAATTGGCATTGGATATCTACTTGAAATTTTATTTCCATTACCTATTCCGCCCACCCTTTAACGGAAAGGTCAGTACTTAGTTTCGGGGACCGGGAGACCATCATAAAGTCTCACTTGATCCAGAATTCTCATACCCAATGAAATGACAAAGCTTGATTGAGGAAGAAAGGTGGGGGATAGGCCCGACTAGTCATACAAGAAAGTACCAGCCACCTTTCACGCGACCTCACTCCCCGCATCACCCACCTCATTACCTGCTGACGTACTATCTTGCGGGCAATCATCCGGGATCTGGAAAGACGCTCTAACACTACCTATCCAAGATAATCGGGGCTGAATGCATGATCTACGAGGAGAGTTTTCCATAGTAGAGTGGAGTGGCTCAAGTAAACACATAGAGTTGGTATTCACTAGTCGAGTTCATAGTTTCTTCTACGGAGAGTGTAGAAAGGAAAGTTAAGAGAGAAAGTATGGAACAGGAAGGTAGGCTAAGAGGGGAACAAAAAGGAAAGAAAGAGCAGGCGTTTCTGACACCAAATTCGGCTAGTTCCAACTTTATCTATACGGGACGCTCTAAGGAAAAACTATTGGAAAGAACTATACACTAAGAAGCAAAACTCTGACTTAGAATGCCTCGCCTCCTTATAGTTGCTAGAGTGATAGCGCTATACACTCCAGGCCAGTGAAGAAATGCGTTGGATATGGTGTACCCAGAAAATGAAAAACGCAACACTACAAATAAGTACTGGCACTTAGCTTGGGAGCAGCCACCCTGTAGTATAAGGATATCGCACCACGGGGGGGGGGGGGTCTTTAGCATTGTAAGGTATTATGGCAAGAGGGTGGGTAATACTTACAGAGGTACCGTAGTTGACATTATTCATAGAAGGGTATCAGGGGAATTTGTTATCCCAAAAGAGGCGGAGTGTATGTGTATTTGTAGGCAACTACCGCTTCGTGTCCCAACCGGGTTCTATGGGGTAGGAGCAATAATATTATCTTTCACAATAATACATATGAGCACCCTACTCAAAACAAGGTTTTCCAAAGTTTCCCCTCTCGTATTTCTGTTTCGCTATACCCCAAAGTTAAATCCAATGAGGGATAATCAGTTGGATTTTGCTTCCGGTTTTAACTCCTCTTTGGCTAACATTACCTGCACAAGAGAATACCAACTCACGGTAACAAAGGTAGATGAAAGAATACTGGTAGAAAATATTGGCATATCAAATCAAATCAAAGCAAAGCAAGGACTTGAACACAGACTCAAGAACACATGACGCGTAAACAATTTGGCCCCATTCCACACTGAACCCATCAAAACGGGAAAAATTCCGCAGTGCGATCCCCACCGAATATCACCCGATGGTTCTCCAGATCAGCCAAGTACTCCCGTCACGATCGACCAACTGGTAATCCCCGTGAATGTTCCTCACATGGACAACTAGATTGTCATATCTCTTAATTCCCTTTTCGCCAACATTTTCACATCCGGGAACTGGACTGGACAGTCAATCCGCTCGCCAAGATGTATCAACTCATAGTGTCGGTTGAGGGCCTGTTTAGTTCTGAACGGGGCTGGACGGGTACAATCTGGTGTGTTGCAAGAGTAGGAGCGAGGAGAGCAAGTGTGGGGACCGCTTGTCTGGGTCAGTCGATGTGGGGGATAAGTGTACGGGCACAGTGAAAGGGTGTACGTACGTGTTTCCAGAACATCTGGATGATCCACAAAAGATCTTGTCCCTGGGAGGTGCTATGGTGGCCGAGATATTAATAGGAGCATAAACGAGGGCAACATTGGTAGAGTCGTTGGCTTGGTTCACAGGCGTCCCATGGCAGAGCGGTGGGCCAAGAACAGAGTAGGAACCGTCATCATCGAGATAAAGAGGAAGTGGTCCAAGCTCTGCAGGAAGCGGATGTGCAGTCCCGGCAGCATTCGTCGAAACTAGCTCGAACTGGGCATTTCCGTGACTCCCATTACGGCTATGATTGTCAGGTCAAACAAAAAGAAAATCTTACGTCGATTGCATTTCTGAAAAAGTAAAGTGCAGATAATTTGCTAAGGAATGAGCAAAATTTTGGAGGAGGGAGACCGGGGGAACTGGACAGTATTTGAAATTTTCTCAGCAGAAAATTGCACTTTCCCAAAATGCATGCGAGAGCCTGATACATATGCGGTGACCCTTTCCCACCAATCATTCACCATAAAAACGAGCCTGAGGCTGGGATCCCCCAAGAGCCTTGAGATAGATACAACCAGCAGAACGCGGATATTATCGATAACCTACCAACTAGGAACGGTGGTTGAGTGGCTATTTTCTTGTCTCAGAACAAAGCCTGCAGCTCTCTCGGGCGATTGGGAAACAAGTCCTCATGTGGGGCTTTTTTTTTATATTTTTTTTTATAAAAACATCTTCCATTTCGGGTACTTAAGCCACTCTAAAGCACGACCCATACAAACAACCAACACCATCATCCGAGCACATGCTATCCCCTTCATACCAGTCTTTAGCGCCAGCCGTCTGTGCCACCGCAAATCCAAGGACACGCCCATGCACCCACCACCCTAAGGCAGCAAAGGAAAAATCAAAAACCTCCCTCCCGACCATAACCTCCAACCCTACCCCCATTTCACTCCTCCCTAGCGGTGCAATAGCGAACGTACAAAACAAAAGAAAAATTCGCACACCCGGCCGTCGACCCGAACCCTCCTTTCCCAGTTATCGCTCCCATGCCCGGACGTAAAACCCGACACAAGAGACGCATACACGGTGGCTCATGTGGGGCTTTCGCTTTTCGCAATGTAATTCAGCAATGAAAAGCGTGGTATCTCCCGGAACAGTGCCTTGGGCTGCATAACGCAACCACAACTAGATATAGTACTCGGAGCGACGGATCTGCCAAGACACGAAAAATTGACCCACAGAAGGCCGTCTCCTAGGGCGAGGAGGCTGAGCGCAATAATAAGCACTTCGAAATTATTGAGGGATACAACACATCACATACAATAAAACAATCACAGCGCAATCGCTTTGTTTTTTGACTGAAGAAAAATCCTTCAAAGGAGTCCTCTAAGATATGGGGCTAAGAGTGTCAATAGTGCTAATTTTAAAATTCTCTGTTGAGATGCGTGATAAACTGGAAGCAACACGATCAGAGATATTTGATGTGGTCCCCGTTCGGGGAAGTAGCCAGCTTGGCACCTTAGAACGCAGAGAATTCCGGATTAAGTTGGGCTCAGTCTCCCCACCCGAGGGGTCTCCGTCATACCAAGAGCCAGCACCTAGACTCAGAGAAGTGAACCCCAGTTTTCAGTGTTGAGACACCCATTTCCTTTTAAAACAGGGACTTTCCGTATGCCCAACCTTATGTCAACATACCGGCACCAGGGCCATTTACTCCAGTTCCTACCGTAGCTGTGTTTTCAGATAAGTTACTTATTGTCATGCATTATTTCGGAAAAGATGTAGTGTATCTACTGTCGTTGTACTTGTAGTGACTTGAATGGAAGATGTTATGGAACTAGTATTGAATATCTACCGGAATTATATTTTCTTAGTTACCTTGTCCGGCCTTTGTCGGAAACGGCAATACATGACCGTAAGAACTGGAATAATTGAACCTCACGCCAGAACGTTGGAGTTACCTTCGCTGGTAAGGTCTGGCTCTTTTTTCTTTTTCTTCTCTCTTGGGCCCGGCCTGCGGGAGTCAGTTGCCTCCGTGCGCTCGACCCCCTATCTAAGAGAGGGAATTTCAGACGTCTTCGCCCCAGGTTCACTATTCCAGTTCTTACAGTAGTCTCGAAGTCCGGAGACCATCATAGAATATCACTCGTTCCTGAATTCTCCTCTCAGTTGGGAATAATTGGCGGGAAGTTAACAATCGAAGAGGAGAGTTTTAAGCAGTAGACCGGAGTAACTCACATCAACACACGGAGTTTGTATTAAGCGATGAACGAGCTCGTATTTTCCTCCATTGAGAATGTGGTTAACAGGAAAAGGAAAGAACTGGAGGAAGGCCAATGTGAGAACGAGAAAAGCAAGCAAAGCGCATAGATTTCCCACACCAAGCGCCCTTATTTCCCAATTATCTATACCCGAGGCTCCTACAACAAACCATTGGTGAATTTTGCACCGGAAAGAGCAACACTAACTTAGAACGCCCACCCCTATCTAGAAGTTAGATATATGGTTCTATATAGCTAGGAGCAGCCACAATACCGTAGAGGGGATATTACAATGTGGGGGCTCTTTCGCATGGTAAGGGATTATTGTAAGAGTGTGGCGCAATCCTAGCAGAGTTACTGTAGTAGAAATTATTTATAGAAAGGTATCAAGGGAATTGATTATCCCAAAGGAGGCGGAGTGTGTGTATTTGTTGCCAACTACAGCTTATTGTCCCAACCGGATGCGATAGGGGGGGTGAGCAATAATACTATCCTTGACAGTGATGTACATGCACACCCTATTCACATCAACTCTTTTCAAAGTTCCGCCTCTCTTATTTCTCCCTACTATACCTAATAGTCAATTACAACAGGCTATAGTCAGTTGAACTTTGCTTCCGGTTTTGCTTCCTCGTTATCCACCGGCAGGATGGGATGCGACTCGAAGCTCATGGGAACACAGGTGAAAGAACACTAGCAGAAATATTGGCAGATCAAATTTTCATCAAAACGAGTAAAACACAACTCAAACACAAGATGGAAGCGCAATCTTGCCTCATCACATACTAAACCCATCAAAACACAAAAACAACCAAGGTGCAATCCTCAACCCAATATTACTCGATAACTCTCGGGATCAACCAAATATTCCCTTCACGATCCTCCAATTGGTAATCCCTATGAACGTTCCTCACATGAGCAACTAGATTGTCATATCTCTTAATCCCCTTTTCGCCAACATTTTCACATCCGGGAACTGGACAGTCAATCCGCTCGCCAAGATGTATCAACTCATAGTGTCGGTTGAGGGCCTGCTTCGTTCTGAACGGGGTTGGCCGGGCACAATCTGGTGCGTTGCAAGTGTAGGAACGAGGAGAGCAAGTGTGGGGACCGCTTATTTGGGTTAGTCGATGTGGAGGATAAGAGTACGGGTACAGTGGAAGGGGGTACAAACCTGTTTCCAGAACATCTGGATGATCCACAGAAGACCTTGTCCTTGGGAGGCATCAGGGTGGCGGGGATATTAATAGGACCATAAGCGAGGGCATCATTGGTAGAGCTACTGGCTTGGTTCACCGGCATCCCCTGGTAGAGCGGCGGGCCAAGAACGGAGTAGAAACCGTCATCATCGTGATAAAGAGGAAGTGGTCCAAGCTCTGCAGGAAGCGGGCATGCAACCCCTGCAGGATTCCTCGAAACTAGTCCGAATCGGGACGCAGAGAAGCTGTCAAGCACCGTTTGTTAGAAAAAAAAAGACTTACGGAGGGTCCATTTCTTTGAAGATAAAGTGCAGATAATTTGCCAAGAAATCAGCAAAACTTTGGAAGAGGTGGACGGGGGGAATGGCCTGTATTTGAATTTTTCTCAGCAGGAAATTGCACTTTCCCAAAATGTATGCGAGAGCCTGATACATATGCGGTGACTCTTTCCCACCAATCATTCACCATAAAAACGAGCCTGAGGCAGGGATGCGCTGAGAGCCTTGTGGTACATACATCCAGCCGAACGCTGATATTATTGGTAGCTTACGAGGATGAGTTATTCGAGTATATCTTATATGTACTGAGCAGTTTTATCACCATGGATGATCTAATCTGATCAAAAACGAACGTCCACAGGATCTCACTCGCTTTTGTGCTCAATGATCTATTTCTTAGTGCTGAAGAGTACAACAAGTGTATTTGTGATCATACTGATCACGTGCAC
>Ga0307509_10010606_pt1 | contig 11258 bp, 13 predicted proteins | sample 10_EM_MG_FD_202245 | JGI IMG/M metagenome (GOLD analysis project Ga0307509, IMG submission 202245) | Populus trichocarpa ectomycorrhiza microbial communities from riparian zone in the Pacific Northwest, United States - 10_EM | ecosystem: Host-associated > Plants > Roots > Unclassified | place... | reverse complement strand
TGTGTGCCGCGGGCGAATTGGCCACCCTCTTCCCGTAAAAATGCCATCGCCTACCTTGCCGGTGACTTTGACATTCTCAAGTCGTGTCCGTGGGCCCACCGTTCCTGGTATACCCTACCCCCAGGAGGGACACATCAGACTCCACTCATGGTAACCTCCGATGCCTCTCGCAAGAGGGAACCCAGTTGAGCAATTGCTCGGGGAGAGGAGACTATCCCCCTTGCCGCCAAACTTTCGATACGGCAAACAGGCATCGAGACCACGTCAACGTGTCAAGAAGGTCAAGCTCACCGCAGAGGACATCCGACCTGTCAGAGAGGTCGCGGATACAACCAAGTCGTCGAGGCACTACGAGGATTTCATAAAGTCGTTACCTGCATACCCCCTTCCCCAAGCTCTGAACCAGGCTTACCCGATGAACACATATTGTTCCACTATGGACTTAACATACAAATGTAACAGAGATGTGAATAAGAAGAGAAAGAGAGTGAAAATGGGATTCTCAACGTGCGTACCACTCGGTTCCTTAATCACGAGCTAGGACCCTCTCGTACGCCACAATGCTGCAGCGTAAGTCAAGCTGGCAAGAATATAATCTATCCCGGGCCGTTTGTTGCGGTCCTCCAGCCAGCACAACTCAACGATCCTCCACAGTTCGTCGCTGAATCCAAGATACTTTGCCTCCTCCGGTTTCACCGGCCGGACCCCCTCCATAATATTGTGGACGGCGAAGATATCTGACTCGAACTCGACGAAGGGGTGGTATCCGCATAATACCTACGTCATCCCCGGTCATCCGTCTACTGCAACGAATACGATCGCATGAACACTCACCTCATAGATGACCATCCCGAGAGCGTAACAATCGGACTGCCTGGTCGGCCGGTTGTCCTCTGATCGTGGGATCCCGAACCTCTCCGGATCCAGAAGTTCGGGACTCATCCACCGACGAGTCCCCCCTCCAGTGAACGACATGAGTGAGTCGTTCGAAACCACTGACGCCCGAGAGGCACTGGCATAAGTTGCGACACCGGTGATGGTCGTGAGACCAAAGTCGGCGAGGCAAGCCCGTCGGTCCTTGTTGATAAGGATATTCGCCTACGGGGAGCGAGTGAGAGACGCCCAGACTTTCGGTTCAACAGAACCGCGTACCCCCTTCAGATCTCCGTGAACTACAAGGTGTTCATGCATATACTTCAAACCACTCGCGACGCCAGCCAACTGAATGGTTCATTAGTGAGGCTGCTGCGAAACCGAGTGACAGCATACAAGCTCAACGCGGTTTATATCCTCGTGCCTCTTGATGAAGTCATTGATGTTTCCGTTCCCCATCCACTCGGAAACGAGAGCAAATCGGTGTTCGTTTAATGTCACTCCAAGCAGCGGTAGGATATTGGGATGGCGGAGGTGCTTCCAGGCGACCGCCTCTCGGCAGAAGCTCTGCAACCCGTTTATCCAGGTTGGTATAATGGTGTAGGTAAAGCACTCACGCTACGGATGAGGTTCAAGTCACTGGTGACATATGCGCGCACAACTTTGATAGCCACCTGACGCCCTTTGTACGTACCCCGTGAGACATCGGCAAAGCCTCCGGATTCGACTTCCACGGTGTCTTCCAAGCGGTCAGGGATGTGCATGGATGTTGGGATCACAGAGTGTCGGGTGCATATTTTGCAAAGCTTATTGAACAACTTCAGTCGCTCCCGATCCGACATGGCGTCGTTTTCAAGACGCTGAAACTCGTGTCAACCTTGGGAGGAGGGACGTGGTAAAGTTTACCTCATTCATCTCATTAACGCGCTTCTGGACTTCTGGCTCCGAATCTCCCAGAAACTGGAAGAAGGTGGCAATTCGCGAGAGCCTTTTCCCAGGTTGTTGCCCTGTTTCAATCAGCTATCGTGAGGTTTCCGTCGTTTTGATTGTTTGTATCACCTGAGTCGGCCACCCTTTGACTCGACATCACAAAGGTGTCGTGCATAAAAGAGAGTTTACACCTTTCTTCCGGTTCATGGCTCCAGCCGGTCGTGATCACGTCCCAAACGGGGTCCTGCAACCATCGATTCCGACTTGGACGGGATGGTCGTGTACCGTCACGAATATCGTTGACCACCTTCACCGTTTTACTTCCGCTATACGGAAATGCCCCGGTGATGACCTGATTGTAACAGGATGATTGTATAAAGTAGCGAGATGGTTCCAAAAGGGGTACATACCGAGAAAGAAGTCATCGCAACAGAGTAAACATCACCCTCCATTGAAGGGCTCTCCACCCCAAAGCACTCCTTGTTATGTTTGTCCAGCCCAAAGAACCTCCCCGCGTCTGGGAGGTCATCTTCCGTCCAAACGATATCCCCCTCGATCGAGATAATTTCTGGGCCCATCCTATAGATCTCATCCTGATCCAAGATACGTTCGGGGGCCATATGTCGGAGCGTTGCTGACGGAAAGTGGTGAGAAGAGCGTGGACCCTCCGACGCGATTGCAAAGTCTCCGAGACACGCCTGACCGTCCCGAGTAATCAGGATGTTGTTCTGGACACACCGAGCATCAGCGTAGGGGTTCACTTAATTCTTCACTTCGCCTACCGGACTAATAATACCATGCAAAATATCCGAGTCATGAAGGTGCATGAGGCCACGGCACACTTGTGCAACCTATCGCAGATATAGTCAGAAGATTATCCCCATCAACCCCATCAATCTCCGGGCCAATGGGCACATACGAGCATGAGGCGATTAGCACCCGGGTTCATCTTTGTGTACTGAGTAATATTCCCATCCGGCATCCACGGACTCATGATGCAAACGGGAAACTGCGAGTCCGAAACATCAATGACGGGGAGCACGTTCGGATGAGAGTTGAGATTTCCCCTCCATAACACGCGGTAGTAGGTCTTGTATAAAGCGAACTGAGTACGCCCCGGTCGAATGAGGGGGTCGTCGTACCTGTTGGACATCCCTTATGTTGGCCGTCCTCCTGTCCCGAACCACTTTAACACACACTGGCTCCCCACGATATTCTCCCTTCCAGATGTCCGTGGGTCCATAACGGGTGTAGTCGGGGGGTTTATCGTACAGTTCCAAGCCGGGGAATATTTTCGATCCACGGAGAAGGGCGTGGGCCATAAGTCTGGTCCACGGGTCCGAATTGTCACCCGTGCAATGGTATTTTGGTACGGCCTAACCAGCAGGGGTGTCAGGCACTGAGAGGGGATCTGGCAGGGGAGAAGTACCTTACGAAATTTCTCCAACAACGCAGTCGCTTGATCTGAGGTCAAGCCCGTCGAAGAGGTTTTGGCCTTCGACATCATCTTGGAGATTGATGAAAAACTTTTATTATCTCCCAGGGGGGACGTCCCCAGGTGGTTGTAAAAAGCGGGATGAACGTGCAACAAATCCTCCCCCAATCGAATGAGGTCCTTGGAATCAAGGGAGGGAAAATCAGCTAAATCATTTGTTAGTCAGCTACCACTACTCGAGTTCAGTTGGGTTGGCGACTCACTCTTGGAAGGGTCTACCAATGACGACTCCATGGCTGCTCGCCCAAGTGGGGGGGATCGCGGCGTCGGAAGAGGGGGTTGTAACCCGCTGTTGAGGTTAAATGGGAATCGCAGTCCCAGCCTCGTGGGAACCACGCCGTTCCTCATTTTGATCACGGGGCTTGCGTACCTGAATAGGTTACTGATGGTAATGCCAACGTACCACTTGTCGAGGGGAAATCAACAGGTTTCGCCTCACGCCTTCAATTATGACCAGTCTGGAGGCCAGATGGCTCCCCTTTCCGCCCACAAACATTCCTCGGCCCATCAGCTCGCGATTTCGTACCAGCCATGGAATCGTCGCACACAGCACTTGTGAATCACCCTGTGGAGGTGGTGAGTTCAATCACCCAATTGGTAAGGTAGGGTTAGCCCAAGCAAACGACGAATGAGTTGAGGGGGAGGGAACTGCATCAGAGACCCACCCTCGTTTTCTCCCTTGCAAATTTGCCCCGAAATGAGTTGCCCACAATTCCAATCTTGGGAAAATTGGGTGGCAGTGAGCCCCGATGAATCTAGTTGGTTCTATTATCGGCGATCAGGCCTCATGTTGTGGCCATTGTTCTCTGGGAGAGTCAATAGACATGCAGAATGTTGATTTCTATTCGCTCTGTCGACCTGCGGGATGATTACACGATACCATACCAAATCCATCGAAATCACCGGAGTTGGGTCTGATGGTGAGTCTCGCCCTTGGGATGTCAGCCTCCAGGAACAACAGGAATGCGTCTGCATCAGTCGTTCCGGGAGCGGCGTTGCCGGCGTCAGCGGCGGTGGAGGGAGTGGAAATAGGTTTGGTCGCGTCGTACTGGGCGAGTTCTGACGCGAGGACCCGGCGGAGAGGGTGGAAGTCTGGGGTGGGGCGTGAGCGGAGAGCGCTTTTATGCAACTGACGTGGTCATTGGCAGCCTAAGAAGAGGGACAAGACTGCTAAAATGAGTTTGGAGACCGAGGGGCGGGTGAAGACACGGGACGTGGTACCTTTGGCGCTGGCTTGTGGACCTTGAGCTCTTTGAGGTACGGGTCCTGGATGAAATCCCCATGGGACAAAACTGCGGAGTTGAATATATATCGCGCCACATGGATTCCGGGGAAACAGACCTTTTGGAGGATGGGCGAGGATGACAAAGGCCGCCGAATCGCGGACTCCGGGTGCCTGAACAGGTAAGCGCAAGTGTGCGAGAGAAAATGGTAAATTTCTGGGATGTGGGTTGTGAATTTAGAGACACAAGACCGAGAAGGTTTGCCTGGTGACGCAGGACACGAGGGGAGGGATCGGGGGTGCATGCATCGGTTAGGGACGCGAGTGTGGATCCACTTTACTCGATCTGTGTACCAATCCGTTCCCTGATTCCTGTGCTGTTCCCCAACACCCATGAGCACGGGTCGGTTTTGCGGACTCCCACGTTCCCTTGATTCGGTTCAGGGCGCCTTACGGATTATGATGGATAACCTCTCGAAACTCCCGGCCACGGGGAAACGCTGCAGGCTCGAAAACCGGGCGCATTCTTAGTTGGTGAAGCGCCTAGATTATGTCCCAACACTCTGCCCATAGCCGTCTATAAAACGGTCGAGATGGACTCTTTGGTTTCCTCAGCCGCTGTGCAGCTCGTTTAAGTTCTTCTCTCCTACCTTCCAAACCTCAGGCCTAGTGCCATTATTATCTATTCTTCCTCACGACACTCCCCATCATCATGTTCTCCAAACTCACTCTCATCTCCCTCGTTGTCGGCGCTCTCTCCGTCAACGCATTGGTTGTTCCCGTTGCCCGTTCCCCCTCACCTGAGCCACAAGGTGAATCTCCCCTATCGTCCTCTACCATATTTTATCGCGGTCTAATCTTCCCTCCTTCACAGCCGGTCTCGGGGGGTTTGGCTCCGTAAGCACTTCAGGTGGTTACGGAGGCGTTTCAGGCGGTAGCAATGGAGGTTTTGGTTCTGCACGCACGGGCAATACAGGCTACTATGGGGGTGGCTCTGGGGGCTCAGCTTCTGGGTGATATGGAGCCCGGCTCGAAGCATCAAACCACGCCCACGATAGTAGGAATGTGGGGGTTGGCATAACGGGCTATAGTGCCCTCTCAGCGGCCAGTACTGAGCAGCAGATACCTTGCGGCTGGTCATAATCCCTGCAATTCCCCTCAGGTATTCCGTAGCACGCAGGATAGGGTACCGATCAGATATTGAGTTCGATCTGGGGTAATAGTACAGAGTTACGAAGCATCAGAGAGCCCGAGTTGGGCAAAGGTTCCTCCTCAGTGCCGTAGGTGAGATCTGTAACCCCCCCCCCGCGTGTGTCTCATTCTCTCGGTCCAACGTTTCCCGTGGGATTGAACCAACGTACGGTCACGATCGATTTTGATCTTGGCCCACATGGATTGCGACCAAAACACACCGGGGAAATGGCTGATAAATTCACTACAGGCCCACGATACTCTGCTGAGGTGTCGCTGGAGGACCCCAGTAGCCTTATCCTCGTTTGCATGTATTGATACGACAGCATGGGCCACGCGTGCACGGTGGAGTGGGATCTCGGCGAGTCTTCGCGTTTCTGAATTTTAGGGTAAGGGAAGATACATAGATCGCAACAGGGAGTAATTTCTATGATGTCGACCCCAGGCCTCTTCTCGCACTGCATGTGTACTTGAAGATCATCTTTCTCATGCCGTCACTACTTCTGACTCACACGAAGGGGAGTTCAAAGGCTGTGACCTAAACCAGAAAATTAAAGCGTAAATATAGATTATGAGGGATGTAAAGCCTGCCATTACCAGGCGAGGAAAGCTTCGTTTCGATGAGGGTGTTTGACCGGTTGGCATCACGGGCCAGGCTCAACTATCATCGTCATCCACCCCGCCGCAGCAGGAGTTGGGCTCGATTTTTGATTTTCTGTCATCATCAACGTCGGTCGGATTGGTACAGGATTATCGATACGTGGATCTGAGAACGAAAGCGTTTGTGTGGCCCGGTATCTCGACGCTCGGCGAGACGAAGCAAGCGTGGGAAACTGACTCGAACCCCCGCGCCAAACCCAAAACGGTGACGAAACCGACCTCACCCAGTCGAAAAACATTTCCTTCCTCTTCCCTCTCTCTTTAACATCTCCGTCGATTCAATTATTAGCATGGGTGCGAGGGGGATTAAGCCCAACTCATTGTGAACACCTCAGGAAGACGCGTTAACCAGGGTTCAATGTTTAGCCGGTGCGTCGATTCGGTTATCTTCATTTCTGAACGGTGTTTTCATAATCTCAATACGGGTAGGTACCGCGAACGCCCAGGACGTTTCTTAGTCATACGGTTTCCAGCCAAGCGTGGCAACAGCCAGGAACTGGCGACCCTACCCACAACTTCGACACTGGTCAAGGCATCCCTGAACGACAACTGAAGACTGAAGGTGCGCTGGGATTGGTGCTGGCCATGTCCACTACTCTAACGGCGCTATAGCTTCCCGGACAACGCCCAAAAGATCGTCTTCCGCTTCCAAAATTCTCCCAGCTCGCGAAACGAATGGTTCTGGAAATCGACAGGAATCCAGGGGTATACCCAGACGGCAGCCTGTCCGAGGTTCTCCTTTGGAGTTGTGGCTTGAGGGAGGCGGACCCGCTGCGTCCACCCCAGTAGCCCGGGCCCCGAACACAAATGCCACCTATGAACGTCACGTAACGCAAAACGAGCAACACACCTGCCAGGATCCGAATTATCCTCTGCCTCAACCACCAACCCTCCCGGTACAAGCTTCACTCTGACCTCGGTGAGCCCCATTCTTGCCTGTCGCTTCCGTCGGAGTTGACGTTGAACAACCCATCTACTCTGCCTGAAGGAGAACCCGCGAATAACCGTGATCCACGCTTTATGGAATTACGTCAAAATCAACGCTCTGCGGGACAAAGTTGACCGGATGACAAACTTCGCGCCGTGAGTTCTCCGGGGAGGGGTTATATCTAACGATGCTGACAACGACTTTGCCTTTGCGCAGCTCGTTGGTGTCGATATATTCCATACAGCTACCTGAGATTGTAGATCGGCCCCCCACGCCCGCGGATCATATCGCGCTTCATCTGCATCATTGAGAGGCCCACACAGTGAACGGCGGACAGGTGGAGGTTAGTGACCTAGGGTCGGGACCCCCGCAACGTGATAGCATCCGACACCAACATCCAACGCCCGGATGGGAATCTCCTTCATCTCTTTGACGCGTAGGCTAAGCGGTTAACCGTTCGGTGACCGAAGCGTAAGTTCTGAAACCTCCTTGAAGTGTAGGGTCGCGTGAATTGACCCCGTCATTAGGGACCTGACGGATCCCGTTGGATGGTTCTCCGTTCCCCGGGACATCGAGCGCTGAAGTCCTTGGACTTCTGGAGCTACCCCTTAGAAGCAAACAACTACAGGTACGCCGGGGCGGCGTTGGCGAGGAAGTGTCCAGGTGCAAGTCTTGACATTGGGGTTTTGATGGACAACCCCATGAGAATGGTCTATAGTGCATAAGGACTGGTGTGCCGGTTTTGGATAGCGCGAAAACGCAGAATTCTCCACCCACATCCCCAACGATACACTGAATGATTGTGTGATGCCCACAACCGTAGACCCCTTATAATTTTGGCTTTACTCCCAAAGGTCGCACCTACAGACATCACATGGAGAGAAGGTTGTTGAGAACAAGGTGTTCCGAAAGAGCTGTTGAACGACTAAACGCACCCTGGTTAGGACCCCATTGAGATCTGACCTCCAGGCAGCAATTGTACCCTCGTATTTCTTCGCATCAACAAGCTTGGAGAGGTTCTCGACGGCTTTCTCCTGGATATCTGTCACAGTTCTGTGTCGAGAGCGTCGTCGGTGAGTTATCCAAATCATGTCGCTGGTTTAACCCACGTTGTCAACTGCGTAACCGCCCCACGCCAGGCCTGGCTGAGGTCTTCCAGTTTCTTCCCGTTCATGAGCTCGGAAAGGGTTCTGCACACGTCGAGGCAGGCTTGCCCGAACTCGATGTAGTCGGTTCTATTTGCCATAAAGTCCTGGTTACCTTCGGTGTGAAGCTGGAACAGGCCGACGGAGAAGAGAAGGCGGACCGTTATCAGCGTTAGAAGAATGATTACGCAGAAGCAGACGGCGGTGGCTGGTGTCATGGCCGAGAGCAGCTTCGCGAGATTCGCGACCTTGATGGCTGTACCTAATGGAGGGATAGCACGAGCCTGAGGTTTCTGGGGTGCAGAATTCGCGTCCATGGTCGAAACTCGAGGGGACTGGTAGAAAACGATTTCTAGACGCCCGAACCCCGATCCAGGTGAGCGCCCATTCAAAAATTCAGTCACGGCGGTGCTTAAACTTCCAAGCGCCCGCGGCCGGGCGATCATCCGCGTTCTTCATTTCGCCGCCACCGCCTCGTCCCAACCAAGATTAGCTCTATACCGCTTGCGGATGGACATCGTAAAGGATACGTATTGGAAGTTTTGGGGTTGCTGATTGATAACCAGGGGCAATGGCCAGTTTCGGGGTTGAAAGGAACAGGGTTCAACGGGTGGGTGTGAACCCGTGTTACTCGCTCACTTGCAGAAGTAGCTCAGGACGCAAGCCCGCACAGGAGTCCGTGCACGCGCCATGCACCACGAGCGATTGCGTAGCGTTCCTCTTTCTTCCTTTCCGTTGCCTTCGTCCCCGGTGAAAGGTGTGACGCATGAAACCTGCTTCCCGCACGAACGCTCTTGATCAGAAGCGCGGCCGATCGTAAGGGTCTGGGGATTCTCTGGGAAGCCAAGGAGTGCTCCGGGGCGTCGACGATGGTGTGTGGTTTGTGTCACCGATCCAACCAGAGGTTATTTTTACCGCCATCGGTTGGACACGAACCACCAGGCCCAGAGGTAGCGAACAAAACGTGCGAAGCAAACACCACACGCTGCCACCCGACGGTGTTTCCTGACCTGTTTATTTCCCTGTCCCCAAGCGGATCAGCCGTCGGGATACATATGTTCCAATTATAGATCCATTCCCCATCATCACCCCCAAGGCGACTGTCATGTTTGGTATAGTTCACTTCAACTTCGGGGAGCCTTCGCCTGCTGTGTCATGCCCCGACATCAATGCTCCACCGGTCACCAAGAGAACAGGTTGTTCCTGTGGACTCGATTTGTTCAAGGACGTTTTACGGGTTATGATGGATAACCCCTTGAAACTCCCGACCATGGAAAAATATTGCAGGCCCAAATGCCGAGCGTATTATCAGATGCCAGTCGAGTGCCTAGAATTGGTCGCAGCGCTCTGCCCGTGACCATATATAAAACGGTCGAGGTGGACTCTCTGGTTTCCTCAGCCGCTGTGCAGCTCGTCCCAGTTCTTCTCTCCTACCTCCCAAACCTCAGGCCTGGTGCCATCATTATCTGCCCCCCTCACGACACTCCCATCATCATGTTCTCCAAACTCACTCTCATCTCCCTCGTTATCGGCGCGCTCACGGTCGATGCCTTGAGGATTCCGGTCGCCCGTTCCCCCTCTCCTGAACCACAAGGTGGGTCTCCCCAATCGTCTTCTACCGTATTTTATCACGATCTAATCTTCGTCTCCTTCACACCAGGTTCCGGGGGCTCTGGAGGGTATGGCTCTGGCAATGGTGGGTATGGAGTCTCCGGCTCTGGAGGGTATGGTGACTCTGGAGGGTATGGAGTATACGGCTCCGGAGGGTATGGTGACTCTGGAGGCTATGGAAACTATGGCTCTGGAGGCTATGGAGGCTAGGGCTCTGGAGGCTATGGCGCCCGGGCTATAGCACCCTCTCAGTAGTCCGTACTAAGCGGTAGATGCCCTGTAGCTGGCCACAACCCCTGTAATCTCCCTCAGGATTTCCGTAGTACACAAGACAGGGTCCCGATCAGATATCGAGTTTAACTGGGGATAATGATGCAGAGGTACGAAGTATCAGGAAACCTGAGTTGGGTCAAGCCTCCTCCTCAGTGTCATAGATGGGATCTGAGACACCGCACTGCAAACATCTCCTCCTTTCGGTTCAACGTCTCCCGTGGGATGATTGGACGGGTGGTTGCGGTCGGCTTTGATTTCGGTTCACGAGAATCGTTACAAGGGTGTGCCAGCCCGGTGGGAAATGGCCGAAAATTTCACCGCGTACCCACGGTAATCTGCTAACCGCTTCCATGCGATATTGTTGGCCACGTGTGTACTGTAGCGGGGGGTGTTGGAGGTTTCATAGTCTTCGTGTACTCGGTCTTTAGGATAAAGGACCTCTATCACGCTCTAGTGGAGGCGGCAGGGAGTCGGGAGTGATTTCTATGACATCCGTGGCTGGACCTCTCCCCGCACTGCATGTGGACTTGAGCATGATGTTTCTCATGCCAGCCCCGTTACAAAACCTCTGGTACGAGGGGAGTTCGAAGGCTGTAATCAAAACCAGAAATAAAAGCCACTATCCATGGTAGCAAGGTAAAGTTCGCCACCGCCACACGAGTGAGACCTCGATCCGGTGAGGGAGTTTGGCTGGTTGTCGTCACTGGCGGGGCTGTCTTCCTTGCTCGACGTTCAACCGTCATCGTCAGCCGGCACTCCGCCCTAATTCATTTTCTTTTCGTCGTCAGCCATGTTGGTCGAGTTAATGCAGCATCTGAGAACTAGAGCGCTGGTGCGGTCAAGTACTTCTCTCAACCCTTGGCGAAGAGGAAGCAAGCGTGGGAACATCTCACTCAAGCTCTTCCATACGCGACGACACACCTAAAACGG
>Ga0307509_10010604_pt1 | contig 11259 bp, 9 predicted proteins | sample 10_EM_MG_FD_202245 | JGI IMG/M metagenome (GOLD analysis project Ga0307509, IMG submission 202245) | Populus trichocarpa ectomycorrhiza microbial communities from riparian zone in the Pacific Northwest, United States - 10_EM | ecosystem: Host-associated > Plants > Roots > Unclassified | place... | reverse complement strand
GTTGTGTTCTGAAGTCTACACATCTGCAAAACTTTAGTCATTAACAAAAAGTTGCTTATTAACCGCTGTCTCAGAGACTGGCAGGGGTGGCACGAAATTTTCAATGTTTTGCCAGCCCAGGAGATACCGTAAAAATCCTTTAAATCCACCATTGGGGATCGAGCCCCAAGCCTTCGCAATCCAAAACAAAACACCCTGAGAAGGAATAGTGTTATCCTGACAGGGTATAGCTTGGGGAGGGTGAGCTTGCTGGATCTACTCGAGTAATTCACAGGGGTTCCTTATCTCGCTAAGCTACCTAGTTAAGTCTATTGTGGTTTAGATTGTAATTTCCGTTTGAGATCTCCGATGGTGTACTGTATCAAACCAAATACCGTAAAAACTCGAGTTATCCACTATCGCCGCCCGGTGTCTAATCTCCGTGTTCAGAGACAAAAACCCCTAGGAAGGATTAGTGCTTTCCTCATACGGTCAAGCCCAAGCGTCCTGACTGTGTTGATCTCATGAACTAATATTCGTAATTCTGTTAACCCATCAAACTAAACCTATTATAGGCCGAGAAGCAGGGATTAATGGAGATTAGAGGCCAGGCGGAGATAGTGGATAACACGAGTTTTTACGGTATCATACCAGTATGGTACAATCGCCCTGGGGGAGGGGTCAACGAACAGGGTCAGCGAACACTCCACCAAAAAATGCTTAGTAAGCTGCGATTTTGTTTGGGCTGTTCGTTGAGCCCCCCGACCCCTCCAGGTTAAGCCCGAGAAGGATAGAAAAGGGAGGAATTGGGTCAGAAACCCCCGCCCTCTGTGCCTGGTAGACTAAATTCTGTGCAGAGTGTGGTTGAGAGGTCAAAAATTCTCCCACCTCTTGGCACCGTCATTCCTGCCTCTTCTGCCTCTACTCGTAGAAAGACAATTATTCTCTACCCTCTCTCCACTTTACACCAAATGAAATGCTCGCCCTCCTCTTCCTCTGATCTGCTTTCATGTCCAATTCCTTTCTTTAATCCCTTTGCCCTGCTCCCACTGCACACTACACTATCCGTCTTATTCCTCGACACGGCGAGTTTCATTTTACTAGTGAATAAACTATACGCATAATTGCGAACAAGGACTAAGGTATTCGGGGCTTCTTCGACGCATCGCGCGGTGCTGGATCACTGGCCTTTCACCTGACGATATGCTTCCTTCCATCAGGTCTTTGCAGTTATGCAACAATAGTCGAACAGCTCTTCGTTTCCCCTCCGGATGCCTATCAAGCTGCTGCGGTGCAATTGCCACCCCAAGGCTGCTGTTCTCTCCTCGGAGATATTCAACTGCTACTACCGATGAGGTGATAGCGAAGGAGAAACCAGAGGAAGGCCCACCGGCTGGTGATTAATACTCTTTTGCCTGGGGATTTCTCTATTTGCTGACATTTGATAGAAGCCCGCTTCAATGATTTGGGTGTTCAACAATTATCTGCCCTGTTACACCGCCAGATATTCAAAAAGGGATCCGCGCCCCCACCGCCTGAGCTGGTCGAACTCGCTCGAGAGCATTTAGGGCGTCATGATCTTGGTGGGAAGACCTCTGGTGATCAAACTCCACCAATCGGTTTCCAATTACCTAAGTTGCAGGGTGATACTCTGGACGAGCATTTCACTAAACTTGGGAAGGAAATGTCAGAGCCATACCTCTCTATGGCTCAAAGTTTTTCTGGCAAGCAGATACCGCATCCACCTACCGAATGGAGGTTCGCATCTGGATGGACGAGGTACGGCATTGACCATGACGGAAAACCTACTTCCCAGAGTATTGCGGCACCAATGGAGGACGCGGTTGTATTCGATGTTGAAGTCCTATACAAAGTCGCGCCATATGCGATCATGGCGTGTGCGGCGAGCGAGAGTGCTTGGTACTCTTGGCTGTCACCGTCGTTGGTTGACGACCAGAACGAGGAAAAGTGCCACCTGATACCATTTGGAGACCCGCAAAAGCCACGAGTGATTGTTGGGCATAATGTTGGCTATGATAGAGCACGGGTCCAGGAGGAATACAGCTTGGCACAGTCGAAGAATTGTTTCCTCGATACGATGTCCTTACATATTGCAGTGAACGGGATGTGTTCACGCCAGAGACCAACATGGATGAAACATAAGAAAAACAAGGAGCTTAGGGAAAGGGTTGAGAGGGAGGGCCACGGGGATGACCTTCGGGAAATGTTAAATGCAGGTCTGCTTGAAGATGAGGAAGAATTATGGGTTCGGCGAAGCTCGATAAATTCGTTACGGGATGTGGCTAAGTTTCATTGTGGTATCGAACTCGATAAGGGGGAGCGAGACCAATTTGAGGGAGAAAATATGGTCGGCGTTTCTAAAAACTGGGATAAGCTTCTGGACTATTGCGCCCAAGATGTCGTCGCCACACATGAGGTTTATCGGAGGGTGCTGCCGCAGTTTTTACGGGTTTGTACGCATCCGGTCAGTTTCGCCGCTCTACGGCACCTCTCTTCGGTCATACTTCCGGTCAACAGATCTTGGGGCAGATATATTAAAGACGCCGAGGAGGCTTATCAGCGAATTTCGGACGGGGTGAAGGGGCGCCTTGTGGAACTCGCGGAACAGGCATTGGAGGTGAAAGATAAGCCAGAGGTCTATGAGAATGATGAATGGCTAAGGCAGCTTGACTGGACAGGGCAGGAGGTCAGGTATCTCAAGGTGAAAAAGGGAGAAACGGAGCCGAGACTAGCCAAACAGAAGATGCCTGGAATGCCTAAATGGTATAAAGATCTCTTTGGGAGGGAAAATTCTCCTATCAACCTCTCCGTTCGGTCTCGAATTGCTCCAATCTTGCTTAGACTGCGGTGGGATAAGCGTCCTCTGATATGGACGGAAAAGTTTGGATGGGCATTTAGAGTTCCTCGTGAAGAAGCGGAGGAGAAGTATAAGAGCTCTCCACTGGTCCGGTGCGATTTGTCTAATGAGAAGAGCGAGGTGATCCGTAACGATATCGATAACGTCTATTACAAGCTTCCGCACAAGGATGGCCCGGCGTCTCGATGCGCAACGCCATTGGCCAAGGGTTTCCTTCAATATTTCGAATCGCAAACGTTGTCGTCTGAATATCCACTTGCAAGAGAAGCTTTGGAGATGAATGCTGCATGCTCGTATTGGATCTCAGCGAGGGAAAGAATACGATCACAAATGGTTATTTATCAAAGCGATCTTGAGGGTGTAGCAGGGGGGGAAGGAGAGGAAGGCCCGGATGAAGTTGGGATTATCTTACCTCAGTTGATACCCATGGGCACCGTTACAAGGAGGGCGGTGGAAAGAACGTGGTTGACAGCTAGCAATGCAAAGCCAAACCGCCTCGGATCAGAATTGAAAGCAAAGGTCATTGCGCCGCCGGGATATGCGTTTGTTGGAGCTGATGTTGATTCCCAAGAGCTTTGGATTGCTAGTCTTCTTGGCGATGCTCAGTTCAAGATGCACGGTGGAAACGCCCTTGGGTTCATGACACTCGAAGGAACCAAAGCCAACGGGACTGACCTACATTCTAAGACTGCGAAGATCCTAAATATCTCGCGGAACAACGCGAAGGTTTTCAATTATGGCAGGATATACGGTGCCGGGATCAATTTTGCCTCGACGCTCCTACGAGATTTTAATCCAACAATTACAGATAACGAGTGTACGAAAATTGCTTTAGATCTTTATTCAAAGACCAAAGGTCAACAGACTCTGCGCAAGACATTGAGCAACCGACGGTTTTGGCGTGGCGGAACTGAGAGCTTTGTCTTTAACACCCTCGAAGAGTTTGCCGACCAGGAACGGCCGCGGACACCTGTCTTGGGCGCAGGAATAACGGAGGCGTTAATGAGGAAAAACTTGTCCAGAAATGGATTTTTGCCATCACGGATAAACTGGGCGATTCAGAGTTCTGGAGTGGATTACTTGCATTTGTTGGTTGTGGCTATGGACTACTTGATTAGGGTGTATGGTCTAGGTGCGAGATTAGCAATCACAGTCCACGACGAGATCAGGTACCTGGTTAAAGATAAAGACAAGTATAGAGCTGCTATGGCGCTGCAGGTAGCGAACGTGTGGACTAGAGCTATGTTTTCGGAGCAAATAGGGATTAATGACCTCCCCCAAGTATGACCTTACTCGCTAAGTGTGGGCCCATGCTGAAGAATGGAAACTGACTTTTTTGTGTCTAGTCTTGTGCTTTCTTCTCTGCTGTTGATATCGATCATGTTCTTCGCAAGGAGGTGGATATGGATTGTATAACGCCTACCAATCCACATGGAATTAGGCCTGGCGAGTCCTTGGATATTTTCCAACTTCTTGAGAAGGAAGAGTCACAGCTTCGCCGGGGGGTGCCCAGGGAAATAAGTTTTGAGGGATTCGAATATGTTCCACGTATTCCTGTTATGAAGGACCTTCAAGCTGAAACCAACATAAATTTCATGAAGGCTCAAGTCTCGAACGAAGATAAAGAGCTTAATGAAATTGCTGCAATGGCCAGGAAGCCTGGCACTGAACCACTCACAGGGGAAATAATACCTGGGACTGGGCTGCCGAGATACCCTTGGGCTGCCAGAAGAACAACAGCAGGAAGGACTGCAAGAACGCAGAAAATGTCATCTGCCACCCTAGAAGCAGCTAAGAATTTGCCGGGAGGACAACATCCACGGACTGTTGCAACCTCATTTGGTGCTGGGAGTCCCGCGACGGCCAATAGTTCATTAATTGGGAGCCCGCATACAACGACTAAAGGCCCAGGAGCTAACACGGGCTCGATGATTGCCAAGCCATCAGTGGCACCTCAAATACGACCCTATCACACCAGACCAGCGCCTCGGAAACCAAGGAATGGAGACGTCTGGGCGCAGGGCCAGAGCCCTTTATCAGGTAAAACAAAAGACTGGGATGCTAAGAGCCGGTTGACATCTCAGAAATCGACGACTCCCAGCTCGGGGACACCATACGAGCTCCCGCGAGTGGTGGCACTTAGCCCCAAGGCACCTAAGGGACTTAGCGGGGTTGGGACAGTAGCCGATGGAGGGTCGGGTCGGATGGGGGTTCGGTGATCCCGAACAAGAGCTGCTAGGGGTACGTTAAACCAGCACCTATTGTAGATATAATCTCTGACCTTAGTGGCAGAGAGCAAACCCTTCAATCTCTCAGGCTCCCATCGGAATGACTCTGCAGACTCTAGCCGAGTTATGGGGAAGGGTAGAATACCGGACGTAATGAGGAGTTGGGCTGTCGATTCCATTTTTTCCATTTCTTATTTTTCCCCCCCCCACTCCCACATTTCGCATATTGTGGGGGAGGTGACAATCCTTCGTTTTCTCTTCTTTCGATTGTTGCTCACAATTAGTAGTAGTCAATACAGTGGGACCATTGTACAGTAAGCTAGGTGTATGTAGATACCGGTATGTAAAGCGTTTTATTTCCTTATTTTCTGAAGAACTGGGTGAGTGGGCTGGGTGAATAAACTGGGTGGGTGAACTCGGGGTAGAATGGGCGGGTTCGGATACTCCCGGTGAGCCGTTTGTTCTGCATGGCAAGGGTTTAGCGCAGTTGAGCGATGGCTAGAACCCAAGGGGGTGCCGTTGCGCAGGCGGGCCGCCAGGGGCCAGAGATCTTGGGAATCCTTATGCCTAGTTGGCCAGCTGGTCAATATCCGCTTCTGGTGTTCAGCGTCAGCTTAGCCACGCGAGTATCATAATCTAGATACCGTAGGTATGATACTCGGATATGGAAGTAAAAATCGAGCATGACAAGATAAGGCCTGAATCTCGGGAATCTCACAGATCAGAAATTAGAGGAAACAGGGGGGGACTAGGAGGTTAGAACCCAGAGCAGTTGCATTCAAGTGATCCCTTGATACAAGGTACTTGGGCAGAAAAATTGCGCAGGCGTTAGCATCTCAAAATATAATCGCCAATGGTGTGGTAGGTTACGTCTGCCAAGTCTTGGTCCGGGTTCTTTACCTGAGTTTGCCGATCTCTTCTGTTATTCTAGCCAGCTCAATACCTTTCCTCAAAACTTCCATATCCCAGCACTAGCCCAGCGTGCTTTGAAGCCCTAGAACAAGTTACCAAAAGTAGCGCCTGCTGGGCGGCAACAACCTAACTAAATTCTAGTATGGTTCATGCCGTCTGGATATATGATAGCACTGAGGGGATGCAACCGGGACGGGCGACTGGGATAGGATTTAGTGCTAAAACGCTCTTCACCCTAAGAAAATGACTGCATTGTAATCCTGATTTGAACATCGACTTAGTTTTCGTGCAGCAAATTTTATGCCTCAGCGCCCCTAGTGGCGTCCCACTCATACTATCTCACTCGCCTCGGTAAGCCGGGCGGGCTGGATCACCTGTATTCCGAAGCCGGGAAATACGGGGGTATCGTACTTGAGTACAGCGCCTAAGTTTTGTACGATAGGTTCTGCAGGTGAGGTGGGCTGCCCTTACCCCCCCTGCTAGTATGATAGCACACTTCGGCTCGTGGAACCTACAAAACTTAGGGCTGTGCCTCCGTAGTTATTAACGGAAAAACTATTTTCCGAGACACCGCTCTAAAATGAAATAGTCTTGATGAGAGTGTCTATTCAGAGAGGTTTGGTAACCCTAAAACCTCCTTTGAATCCGTTTTCTGGTCTCGCAAAATTTTGATCATTAATTTTTGGAACGGAATCGTGAGCACTCCAGAGCGGCGCATCGAAAAGAAAAAGGGCGCAAAAGCGATAAAACACTCCAGCACCACGGCGACCACAGTCGATCGAACCGATCAATAGACACCCGCAAATCGAAAAAGGGGACAGAAAGCTATGGCAATGAGGGGTGTTTGTTCAACCTGCCTGAGAGTATCTTCTGGTCTGGTGAGTAGCGGAATCCCAATTTCCCCCCACTCCTTCTTTCGTCGTGCTTATGTGCGTCCTAGGCAGCCTCTCGAGGGGCCCTTCTCCGATCTCCCCCATCAACCCTAACCTCTAGACTCCGTACCTCGCAACGGAATATCCGACAAACCGCAACAGCCAACAAGGAAGTTTTCAATGCTGGATATGTAGTGCCTCAAGTCAATAACGGCCCGGTTTCCCCAGGGCAAACTAAGTTGGGAGGAGGCATCTTCGGAAAAGTGGCGGAGAAACTGCGTGAGAAGATGCCAAATACGACGGAGCCGTATGTTGCGCATGGGGTTACCCTGGAGCTGTATAATGAATGCCTGAAGCAAGCCGAGTATGTCGATGGTCATGAGTTATCGGAGAGTGCGAGGTTCTGGTACAATGGTTTGTTGTCGCCCTCTGGACTGGGATCGGAAATATGGGGAACTGATAATGACGATAGTCTGTGATAGGCCTAAAACGTTCATGTCGTGGGCCCAAGTCACAGCGCTGCATGTATGGATGCTTATCGTTAGGATCCGAGCGTTCGAGCCGGATAGGGTCAAGACGTGGCAGCAGCATTTTGTTGATCACTTCTTTTATGATGCCGAGGGGAAGATGATGCATACGTATAAGGTCTATTCTCAGTCCGCACCCTGGCGAGGGGAGATTTACTTACAGAGCGGCGGGCTAGATTGGTAGTGGTGGACAAAGAAAGGCGTACCTTAGGGATTTGTACTCCCAATACAGAGGCATGATTGCTGGCTACGACGAAGGCCTTTGTAAAGGAGACGCCGTTCTTGCTGCAGCTATTTGGAGGCACCATACCCTATCCCACCTAAACTTCCCAAGCGAGGCTAATGCATGGGTAGAAATGTCTTCGATGCAAGACACGACGTTGACATGGAAGTCTTGGCCACGATCACTAGCTACACCCGCCGCGTCATCCACGGCCTTGACAAAGTTGATGACCAGGTTCTCTATTCTGCGCGTATCACTTTCGGGCTCCCGAATGAGGAGGCGGAGACGGTCAGGGTGGAGAGTAAGTTCATCGAGAAATTGCCCGAGACTCCTAGCGTCGATCGTAAGGCTACCTGAAATTAGGTTGAAGCTGTTGTGTAAATAGTTGGTCTTGCTGGATAGATCTGTAGATAGGATGTGCAATGTTTTTGTTGAACGTTGCACTTGGATGCGAATGTGGAACTATTAAAGTGGGTTAATCGGTTAAACCTCGTCCAGTCCAGCATTGAGGGTTTAGAACTTTGAAGAGTGGGCGATCATTCATCAAGCCCTATCTTGATGGGTGTTCTGACGTCGTGAGATGTGATTTGGGAGGTTTAAGGTATGCCACGGTGGTGTTTATATGGGTTGGAGTGGTGGGCAAGTCGGTATTTCCGGGGCAAGAGCGCGGGACGGCACTAAAGGTCCCTCCCGTGGTATTATCTAAACCACTACTAGTCTACCGAGGTCAGTGTGCTCTTTTGCGGTTTATAATGAATTAGAAACTGTCCAGCGCACGGCCATTTGGTGCTGGGAACTCTGGCATCATCATCATCATCATGTATCACTCGCAATCCTCTAAAATGCTTTTTTCGGGTCTTTACCTTTTTTCAAGCTAGGTCCTGGTTAGGACTAGTAGTTCTCCTTCGCTGCTCCTGTTCTTCCTATATCGGTATGGTTTCTTTGAAGGTCTTGTTTTTTTGATTCCTCATTGAGTGCTGAGGGATCGAGCATTGCCACAATAAAGATGTAGACCATTGCGGAATGCTTAGGCATTGGCGTAAGAATTTGTTGTGGGAGAGGGATGACGAATATGATCGTTAGGCCTTCGTAATGCTCGGGTATGCTTGGGCTGAGGATGAGTTCCGCAATGGCCCAGGCGTTATAACTACTCTGGCCCTGCATCTCATAAGATTTCCTCCTTCTCACACTCCAACCATATCCCTACCGCGACAACTTATCGAACAACAAACTAATGAGTGCCGACCCCTTTCAAAATCGAGAAAGTTGCAAGTTTGCGGATGGTGCGTCCTCTGTACCTTTACCTTCACCAATCTGCCATACCAATCTCCCCCAGGCTTCGGCTTCAGCACCTGCTCTTAATGATTGGCGTCATCCGCCTGATTCGGTGTCTACGGTGCCATTGACTGAGGGGGTTGGGGATGTAAGAGTGCGTGGAGACCCGAGCCCTTCTACAAGTGCCGAGAACTTTTTCAATCTCTCCGATGGCTCCCGACAGGATTTTACGGGAGGCACTCCCTCCGTCTCCCCCGTGGGAACCGACTCTAGATCTGGGAGTGGAACTGTTACCGGCAGTACTACTGCCATAGCTCCACCTTCCACTGGGTCTTCGGAGCAAGCGCCCTTCCTGATGTCCCAGAGGCGAGGTGGTAGGAGCTCGAGACCTCCGGCACCATTATTTTCATCTGTCCCGCATTCTGAACTTACGACCGGTAATTTTGACCTCTCTCTTCCTGTTTCCCAGATTGCAATACCAGGGATACGAGCATGCGAACCTAAATTCAAGCCTCCGTCGTGGGCCGTTCTTTCGTCAGTCAATACGTCCTGTTCTATTTGGGCGTTTGCCGGTTTAATAAATATCCCATTCCTGACCCTATTCTTGATGGATATCATTGGGACTCATTACCGAAAGTCGAAGTTCTACCGGCAAAACCTTGACCTGAGGTTTGGGATTCCGGGTCCGATCGTCTTTCAGACCTTTTACATTGCTATTGGGCTCGGCACAGCCTTTGCCAATATCATGTTTCTGGGGGCATTCATTGATTGTGTGAGTCGTAAGTGGGGAAAAGACAGGAAATTGGGCAGGACTGAGGGTGATGGGGCAATAAGGAAAGTACCATTCAGCAATGGTCATACTCTTCGTGGCCCGGGAGTTCCGGTTCTCGTCTGCGGAATAATCTTTGGAGTTCTCCTCTTTGTAGCGGGACCCGTTGTCGCCCCCTTTGTGGCAATACGAACACACACACTTCCTCCCTTGGTACCGGGATCAGTGTTGTGTAGCGATTACAGATACAAAACTACGATCATGCTGCGAGTCTTGGACGGAGAAACCGCCAACTTGACGGATTTGGGTGGGAGCCCGCTCTACAGCAGTGCGACATTTTATTCAGGCTCGACGGTACCTTTTACCATGGACCTAATTCCACGCCGTGGCCCTCGCGATACATTTCCTAGCACGTACCTTTTTACATTTAACCCGGCAAGCATTCACGAGAACGACCTAATAGCCTTGGGGATCAGTAATGTTTCTGTGGGATATGATCTTGGGCGGCATAAATACGAGTTTCGGTATGACAGGGGTCAAGGTGGCACGAAGTTAGTTGACCAAGACACTATGCATGATGACCCAGACGATGCAGAAAGCCTATCATTTCCTCACCTCCCTCACCCAATTCATAGCGTGGAAAGGGATACCTGGATATCCCATACCCCGCTGGTTCAGCCGCATGCGCAATTTGCCCGAGATTTTTCTATTGCATCCGATATTCTCTTGAAGACTGAGTCGGATCCCACAGGGGCCATCAATTGTACGATGGTGAAAATGTGTGCGCGAGACTCCATAGACTTTATGCTCACGAACCCGCCAACATTTGAGTCTATACTAGTACCTGTGGGGAGGTTTTTTATAGAGGTAGTGCACTTTGCAGAGGATTTCTGCAAGCCTAGCAAGTTTGAGTAGAAGGGGGGTTGGGTTATTATCTGCTGTGGGGGTTTGTTGTTTTTTCAGTTGAATCGAAACAAATTGATGGGACCGTGTCCCCAGAGTGTTATAGGCTTGGAGGGTTTTCAGTATTGCCATTGTGTTGCATCATCTTCTCATGATGGATATTCTTTGGTCTTCCAGCATAGACCATCACTCGATTAAGAACTCTCCCCTGATATGCACCCCCCCTCGGAGTTCTGCGAAGTTGGGTCCGGCCTAGGCTAGCTTTCTAAGATAGTGTTTCAAAAAGTCTGAAGTTGTAAAGCACATAGGTTGTGAAGGAAAGCACCATCCTATTGAATAGCCCTGAACTAGAACTCGGTTTCTTTCCCTCTGGGAGATAGAAGTAACGTGGTAAATCGGGGACTTTAGTGCCTGGTTGCATAATCGGGAATGCGCTGATGGATACCGAGGATCCTTTTTTTTGGAGTATGATATATTATTGTCTAAGAGTGGGACAAGTGATAATGATTTCCGGAAGCATCGTAGGATACTGGCCTAACCCTCACCCCACTAGAAGGGCTCGTATTCTACTATAAATCCGGCCAACCCCGTACTCATCATATGCCGGATACTGTTGCCCCCCCCCCCCCCCCGGGGGGGGGGGGGGGGGGGTGGGTGTGGGGGGGTAGGGGGTGGGGGGGGGGGGGGGGTGGT
>Ga0307509_10010603_pt1 | contig 11260 bp, 13 predicted proteins | sample 10_EM_MG_FD_202245 | JGI IMG/M metagenome (GOLD analysis project Ga0307509, IMG submission 202245) | Populus trichocarpa ectomycorrhiza microbial communities from riparian zone in the Pacific Northwest, United States - 10_EM | ecosystem: Host-associated > Plants > Roots > Unclassified | place... | reverse complement strand
GAAACCCCAACCTCAGTATTCCTCAGGGATAACAGCGTAAGTGTGGTCATGTGGCTAATATTGGTTGTGTTCTGAAGTCTACACATCTGCAAAACTTTAGTCATTAACAAAAAGTTGCTTATTAACCCCTGTCTCAGAGACTGGCAGGGGTGGCACGAAATTTTCAATGTTTTGCCAGCCCAGGAGATAAGAAAAATGTGTATTCTAGAGAGGGGTAAATACCCATGGCATGCATGTGATTTGGTGCAGGAAGAGAAGGGAAGTTTTTTTTCCTTTTTGCTAGTCAGGGGATGGATGAATGGCTGGAAGGAAGGATTGATCCTGTCCGGAATGCTAGGAATGGAAGGGTTGAACTGCCGGTGTCAGTAGGTAGACAGAAGGAGTCGGGCTGTGTTGGTGACGGGTCAGTATTCACATTTCAGTATTTGAGGAGTGGAGTGGAAGGGGAGGGAAGGGAAGGGAAGTTACCAGGTAAGTTAATATCTGGATGGTGGTGGTGGGGAGAGGAGGAAAATAATGGGTTGTTGTTGCACGGTGGTCGTCATAGGGTGGGTAAAAGGAGGAGCTGAGTTGATGATGACGATGATGAGGAGGAGGAAGAGGAGGAGGAGGAGGTGTGCTAAGAAGTGTACGAGGTAGAACTGTTTTCTTCGTATCATAAGGTATATATGGTGTTGTGTGCGGAGAGGAGGGTAAGTTAAGTCAGTTCATGTTTTTTCATGTTGTCCATCTATCTATCTATCTGCCGAAGCATGCATGCATGGACGCATGCATACTAACGTCATTCATTCCAGGCCTTAAAGTACACTCACACACCATCTCCAGCACAGTACTCGTACCGGTAAACTCGAGCACGTACGATGTTCCGCCTACCTCCGCCTATCCTCCTTCGAATCTACAAACCACTTACCACACAAACCCCCTTACAGCCCATCACAAAAACTCACTCGATATATCGCACGATACCGGTATCGTATCGTATTTCGCAACTTTAACGTTTTTTGCCAATCCGTAATTCACCGAAACGGTAATTTAGCAAAAATCGTCGCCAGAATCACTTTTGTCGTCGTCGCCGCAATGACGCCGCACTGCCAAAAGCGGTTACGCCTGTTTCTCGTCTCCATCCCGCCACTCGAGTTGCGCTTGTGCCCGTACGAGTACTAGTACTTGTGCGAGTAGAGATAACGGGGAGATTACACATGTTTCGCATTAGCTCGGTTGTAAGCGAGACAGGGGCAGGAGGGAAAATCCTTTGGTTGGGTTGGGTTAGGTTGGGTTAGGTTTGGGGGGGTGATTTTTTTTTCCTTCCTTTTTTGCCCTCTCTCCCTTCCAGAAGGAAGGGAAGGAAGGAAGACCCTGAGACGCGCTTGTGGGTATTATATGTGGTGCGTTACTGTAACTGAATTTTGAACTGATCGGTTGGTCATCTCTTTTCTTCCTTCTCACTGCTATATACCTGTAACCATTCTCCGGGTGCTATTACCGGTACTTATTGGTTGAAGCGGGTGCTCGTATTTGCGAAAGGGTAAGAAGGGAAACCTGGATATTTTACTTTTGTCCTTATTTTTTCTCTCCCAGACTCAATTGATTGGAGGAAGAAGAAGGATGGAAACAATATCTATCACTGTCTGCGGCGACGGCGGGACAGGTATTATACTAAATCCCCACCTCTCACATCGCGATCAATCGATCGAGCATTCACTAACAAACAAAAACAGGTAAATCCTCCATCTCCCTCCGCCTGGTCCGTAGTAAATGGACGCACGAGTATGACCCGACGGTGCAGGACTCTTACAGCGTGACCCGCACCGTCGACGGCCGCGAGTACTCTCTGCACCTCACCGACACCGCCGGACAAGAGGAGTACCGCGGCCTCTGGGCCTCGCATAACCTCGCGGCCGACGCTTACCTGCTCGTGTACGACATCACCAATCATGACACCCTGTTGGCGCTGGATTACTTCCACGACTTAATCGAGATGGAGGAGGAGGGGCGTAACGTGCCCGTTGTCAAGATCGTCGCGGGGAATAAGTGCGATTTGGCGGAGGGAAGGCAGGTCTCCAGTCAGGAGGGACTGGCCTGGGCGAGGGGCCATGAGTGCGGGTTTATGGAGACGAGCGCTAGGAATGTGGTTAATATTGAGGAGACATTTGCTCGTATGTTTGTCTGTTTACTTTCGCGCGGTGGAAAATGCTGGTGATGATGGTGGCTAACGGGTGGATCTCAGTGCTTGTACGTCGTGTCGTCGCCGCGAGAGCAGCCGTCGCCAATGGCACCTTGGCCCCTGCTGCCTACCGCAAGTCCTCTGCCGCTACTGCCGCTAGTCCTCAGGGCGGTGAGAAGCAGCAAGCTCCGCACTTGACATACGATAACCGTCCACCACCCAGCAAGTGGGGGAATTGTTGCACCATTTGTTGATCTTTTTTTCCCCTTCATTTCTTATAAGAACCTTTTATTATATTCCTACATCTGGGTCTGATATATTATGGTTAACTACCGACAAAACGGGGATCCGTATAATAGACGGTGGAGGTATTACCGTTTTACGAAGGTCCACGATAAAAGTATTTGTTCTTTTCCTTTTCTTCTCTTTTGCTTTTAGGGGTTTTCTTGTAGATAGGGGAAGGGGTAGGGAGGTAAAATTGGTGGAGTTTTTTTTTTTCTCCGTGAGGAAAAAGAAATAGCTTGCAGTTGATTGATATGATAGCCATATTTGCTTTTGCTTTTTTATTTTTTTTCTCTCTCGCTCTGCTTTTATATCTAGGTGGTTTGGAAGGGATTTTGGTTTTTTCATTTTTATTTATTCAATGTGGATATAGGGAAATTCTTCTGGCCGGATGATGTATAACTTATGTTGCATAATACCGTAATGCCGAATTTCTCATTTCTTCCTTCTAATGTGTTATGATATTCTACTTGTAAAAGTATTGTACAGATCTCGACACAACGTGCATCAGTGGTCGATCTTGAGTGAAAAATCCACGTGTTTGGTGCTCTGCGAATGTCATCCCTGTTAGTCGTTGGTCCGAATGGCAACATGTGGAATACGAACCTGATGGATCGAGCTGGTGGAGATAATATCGATATCTGACATTCCCATTAGCATTCTCTGCCCGCCCGAGCCCTTCCAACCAAGGATCAAACAAAAACAAACCATTACACAAATAACCCTCAACATTATCCTCCGTTAGCCCACCAGAGCACTCCAGCAGCACCTGGGGTCCTTTCCCCGCCCATCTCTTTTTCAAACTCGCCGCGGCAACCTTCAATCCATCTCCTGTGAAATTATCTAACATGACGATGTCTGCGCCTGCAGCAATTGCCTCGTCTGCCTCCTCCTCACTTTGCACTTCTACCTCTACCTTAATCGCAAAGCCCCCTACGGACTTCGCCGCATGGACGGCCTTTGTGATTGATCCCTTTGACCAAATATGATTATCCTTTAGCATGATCATACTGCTAAGGTCGTACCTATGTTCATCTGCACCCCCAACCAACATTCCATACTTCTCCACGAGGCGGAACCCTGGAGTCGTCTTTCTTGTGCCCGCCAAAATTCCTGAATACCCAGCCTTCCGTACGAGCTCCAACAGCCGACGGGATTTAGTAGCAATTCCAGAACACCGTGCCAACGTATTTAGTGCTACGCGTTCGCCGAGGAGTAGGAATCGGGAGGGACCCTTTACGGTGGCCACTGCAATCGGTTTAGTAGCGGAGAGGAAAGCACCTTCTTGGGTGTGCCATTCCACACTAAATTTCGGGTATTGTTAGATCTCTATCTGGCGAGTGGGGGAAATTTGTAAGGAAAAGGAAGGGGAGAACCACGTGCACCCAAGCTGGATAAAGACCTCATCAAAGAATGGAACACCCGCGAGCACTCCCGGAGATTTAGCGTAGAGAGTTGCTGTCTTAGGATCTTCGCCCACCACAAAGCCGCCATAGTCGAAGGCTGGAGTGTCTTCTGTTAACCAGGAGGCAATTGTTTGTTTGTAGGTGTTTGGAAGGAGATGGGCTGTGTTTCCGTGCTCGAGGGGGAGCATCTTGGGCAGTTTCGCTGGTGACGGTAATTAAAGAATCTGGAGTAAATTGGAAGGGACGGGTCGATTTCTTGGAATTTTGTATGAACGGGGAAAGCGAATAATTTAGTCGATAGCATGGGCGGAAGAGGGGATGAGAGAAGCTTTTAAGTATCTTCGACAAAGCTCAGGAAAAGTTCGGAAGCATCGTTTTCCCCACGTGCCCCACCATCGCCGCGTCCAACCGAACATCCCTGAAGAACCAACAAGGACTGTGGTTGACTCAGCTTAAACCTCCAGCAGCTTCGCCAGAGCTGAGCAGTCCAAAGCAACCCCTCCCCCTCCCCCTCCAGAGCTCCTCCAATGAGTGCACCAAAGTATCAGCCGTACGCCCCTTCACCATACTCCTATACCCCCTCGCCGCATTCCCTGTCAACGACTATATCTCTAGATGAGGAGGTCAAGCTTTCGACGACGGTACAACAACGAGAACTGAACGAGTCGCTCGCGGAGATCTACAGTATCATCGTTACCCTGGACTTTTTGGAGAAGGCTTATATCAAGGATAGTATCAGCCAGGAGACGTTTGCTACCCCCTATCTTCCGCGAATATTCAGGCTGTGTATGGCGGGGCACTAATGACGATGCTTCGGTGCCACAGTTATACCCCGACGTGTCTCAGACTCCTCGGACAATACAAGACGATCCTCAAAAACGCAGACGTGGCCTCAGCATTTAAAGATTTGGGGACGTTTAAATCTGCCTACCACGTTTTCCTCCCTTCATTCCCACCATCCCCCCCTCCTGCTAACTATAATAGCTATCATACCCCTCCGCAACTGAACGCCTAAAAATTGGCGTCCCAGCAACGTTCGAGCATGCCCCTACAACTTCATCGGCAATCTCTGCTCGTGCAGCAGCGGAGGCTACCCAAAACTTTATCACATTCATGGACGCGCTTCGTCTGCATTACACCGCGAAGGACCAATTGCACCCGTTACTCAGCGACGTGATCACCTCTGTGAATAATGTTGCTGGTGCAAAGGAGTTTGAAGGGAGGCAGTCGATTGTGCAGTGGTTGATTATACTAAATCAGATGGGAGCCGGTGATGAGATCACTGAGGCGCAGGGGAGGCAGGTGTGTTATTATCCATCAAGAGCCGGAGAGGGACTTGGTTTGCTGACTGGGGGTAGATGTTATTCGATATTGAAAATGCGTATAGTGAGTTTTATAAGAATTTACAGTAGGCCAACGGAAAGGACGGAAGGGTAGGGTTCGGTCTGGTGCAGGGGACTCATAAAATGTTTTGTCTCTCTTGGTTTTGTTATTTTGCTCAGTTGAAACCCCCGTAACGTAACGTGATGGATCAGCGCGGATACCGGTACTTCCGGATTTCGGTTAAGCGCCGGGTACACTACAGGCACCCCGGGGTCAGGGGTGTTTGATCGAGTGATATGTGGTGAGTAATACGGTTGAGGAAAGTTCTAGATTGTCGACCTAGAAGAATTACTGGTTTGGATCAACGTCTAAGCCTTTCGCCTTGGAGCTCTGGAGGGTGGAGAATTGTGGCCGGGTTTCGGTATTCCTGCAGAGCTCTCTGCTGGTTGGTGGGGGTCTGGATGCTCGCTCTGGTCCTTGTCCCTATCATGAGAACTAGGTTACCTTCCTACATAGCCTCCCTCCAATCCCTTCTAGACCGGAACGCGCTCTCCGAACACAATGTCACAAGTTACAAATCTTTCACGCAACGAACAAAGGATTTAACTTCGCGGTTTAAACTTTAATTTTCTATAACAAACATGAAAACCACAAGTATCCACGTCCAAACTTCCTGCTCTCCACCCCCCCCCCGCCCCACTCACACATCACCCACGGAACAAAGGGTAAACGAGCCCAGTATGGTTGCGATGGGCGTACCCGGCAGGTTTTTTCGATTACCTGTGTCGTGATCTGCGCATACAAAGTTAGCACAAAGAACCATTACAAAGAACTGGTACCAATTAATACCCACCTTAATTCGGGGAACCCGTGTATCGCCCACCTCTACCAGGTTTCCTGCCACATGCCGAGTGGCTCCGGGGAAGAAATTCTCCCGGAAGGAGACGAAGGGCAGTACTAATTAGTATAGCCGTCAACTATCTTTTTTCCGATATAACGTCGTGGTCTGTATAGACAAGGTTAGCATAAAGAATTATGATAAAGGGCTACAAGTGTCAATTAAAACATACTGTAATTTAATAAATATTCAGACCCGGTATCGCCTACTTCAAGTTTTTGCTCCCACACCGGGTGATGCAACATAAATTGCGTCACATATTTAACTCTTCCTTCCTTCTGTCTCGTTATCCAAATACGCGGTGGGTAGCCCCTGGGGTATTTGCCAGGAAAGAGACAGAGGGCAACATACTAATTAGTATGGCCGTCAACTATCTCTTTCCTGGACATTTTCGTCCCCCGGGGGCCACCCCCACAAGCACTACCGAGGGGCCCTTGGCCATTGCGCCGAGCCCACGCCTAGCCTGGCTTTTTGGCAGCTACGGCACGACGCACGCCCCCGTCTGAAGGAACCCTTCTGAGATTAAGAGTTAGTCAAATAGTTCATTGTGAGCCAGGTTGCAACTAGTACCATTCATAATTGTTTATTAATAAAAGAAGGAATGAGCTTGGACCATCTCCAGTGTCGGTAAGCACTTAGTAGGCTTTCTATATATAAACTTGTATTAACTTCTAATTCATGTAGTAATAAATAGGATTAAGGGAATAAGTAACTTACTACAAGCATAATGCTAATTGAACAAATGTTGTTGTACAACTCAGTGGGAGAAATAGTCCGGGAAAGAGACAGAGGGCAGTACACCCGTAGGTGTAGTAGCCACTACAGTCTCTTTCCCGGATATTTCGTATTCATTGAAGTAAGGTCTTTGAAATTGGGTACTACCAACCGTAAGTGTCCTTTGTTGAAGGAGCAGCCTAGTGGGGTGTTATCACTTAACACCCCACCCTGCCTTGGCAGAGTAGCTTTTAGGGAGTGCCAGTGTGTTGGGAGTGTGTGTAATAAATTGATTGTTGAAAAGAAGAATACGATAAAGGGTTCTTCTTCGAACTCCTGAGAATGTCCTACTAGCTTTTTGGAAGTGGTGCTAGTAGTTTATCCTAGGATTGGATGGTTCTGCAAATGAGAAGTTAGTATGTTCAAGTATTCAAGCAGGAGATAACTATTGTCAAGTGGTTACCAACCTTTGAAAATTTATATGCATCTATGGCATTGGTCCAATTGTTTAGCAGGATGGAGTAGAATCCACCCAACCACCATTGGTCTGGGTAGAAAGAGGAAAGACACTCTTGGTTGAAAGTGTAGTGAATGTATAGAATAGGAAGAAGAAGAGAATAGGAAGAAGAAGAAAGAAAATGGGTAGGGAAGAGAGTTGATGTGAAAATATTATAATAAATTCTTCTCAAGTTATAGATAGAACAGTAGAACTAGCTAACTGTTTCTATCTATACTTGGAAGTAAATATCAGGTCAGGAATTGAAGTGAAAACACTGTTCAAGTTCCTGACAATAATAAGAAGATGGTGCTTTATTTAGCTTTCCACCTGGACAAATCCTAATTGAAGGTTGCACGTGAGCATACAGTGACTTCAAAGTAGCATTTGAAAGCGAAAGTTGAGACTGGAATCACTTACTGGAAAATCCAGAAATGTCCTTTTGTAGTTGGTAGATGTTGAACTTGAGGAGGGAAGTGAGGAAGTAAGGAGCATTGGTGGTCTTCGGTGGGTATTTATGCCATGAGCAGGAGCGGCCAAATATTTTGAAGTTATTATCTGTGCGTGCGGGGTGAGATACTGCTGGGGGACTGCGAGCGGGCTAACCCGCTACACTCACTATACTTATATAGTGCGCACTGAGATACACAGTCCGTCGTACCCGAACATAGAGGGGGGGGTTCGGGCAGCCATTGTGTGACTGGAAAGTTATAATTGTTGATAATAAAACCCTACCGGAAGCCCGCCATACCGTGTCGTACGAATGTCTCTATATCACTCGGTTTCAATAACTTGTATGCTAGATTATGGATTAATGTCTAACTTAACCTCTTCGTTGCGAAAATCACATAAGGCACAGCGCTCAAAGATAAAAGCAAACTTGCTGAGCGAAGAAGCTAGTATCCTAATACAAAGATTGTAGTTTTGTTGAATATTAGGCCTCGTGTGTGCGATGCTTAAACGTGGAACTTCAAGTGTAAAATATAGCAGAATGAGCTCAAACAAGCTAAACTCACCCGCATACCATACTCAAACTATCAACAAAGCAACAGACAAAGGTCGAGAAACAAACAATAAGGAAAACAAGAGGAAACAAAGAGAACTAAAAACCCGCCCGTGCCAGATAAGGAGCTTCCGCAACCTATTTGGTGCATGAAGAAATACTCCTGAAAGCATTACTCGACTGGAAAAAACACATAATATTTTTCCCTGGTCAGGAGATTGTACAACTGGTAATCCCACCCAGGCTCCCAGACAATCACAAAGCAGAACTGAGTTGGACCATGCCTGGCTAGGTATTAGACTATAAGGACTGCCCTGAGGTGAGGATAATGATCAAGTAATAACTTGTGAAAAGGACAAAGGATTTTGACTTTGTAGTTTGTAGTTTCTATTAACACTGCACCAGCTTTCAGCATGTTAGCCTACCATCTGTCAACATTCCATACCAATCACTTAAACTTATTAGTGGAGATAAAAAGAAAGAAACAGTCCCGGGTTTCCTCCGGGATTATGCTTCGGCTAGTCGGACATTTCCCCGTTGGTGTGCGAAAGGGAGTTCCGTGGGATTGAAAAGAGGCCGAAATACCGAGCGCAGTGAGGTACCGCTCAACTCAGGTAAGAATGGAAGAGCACTAGGCAATTGTTCCACGAAGCGGGCTGGTTTCCACGTAAGAGGACAGTAAGATACCGTTCGTAAGAATGCTCTCCTATCACTCGTTTTTCGTGTGGCAGGGGCTTCTCGATCGATGCCGTGCGTCGAAATGTGGAAACAAGCCGATTGCTCTAGTGGCTGCCACGGGAGAATCCCCATGGGCTAACCCAGGAGCTGGAATCCCGTGATGGGAGATAGATGGAAGAAAGGGTTTCCAACAGACGAGGAAAGGGGTTTTGCAGGATGACGCGAGTGTTTGATACCAGACCGTGTGCTAGGTAGTCCAAAATGTTCTCCTCCAGAAAGGGGAGAAAAGCATAAAGAAAACCTGCTCTTTGAGATGGATGGAGAAAGAACCACCAGACCTGACTAGGAGAGGCAACTCCAGCGTTCTAGTATATGGTCAGATTGTTCGGGTTCTTACGGTGGTGAAGAAAAGAGGAGCAATCTTGCAGTGCGGAAATAAGATAGAGAAAGTTCATAAAAATTGTTCGAGTTAAGTGCAGTGGGAACACAAAATCTAGAGATTGATTGGAGGTGGATTTGTGAGAAAATGAGGGGCCCGGTCACCTAAGGGAAATAAGAGAATGTTAAAAACACAAAAAACTAGCGCACCGCCGACTCATTCTCACAACCTAATGGCTGTGGGTCCGGCCAGTGCTAATCCACGAGGGGGTCGGGAGCTCAACGCCCCACCGGGGATGGATGTAGTAGGCACTAGAAGAGACAAAAAACGAGTATCGTAAGTCCTAGCGAACCACCCTTTTGCTGCCTAGAGTGGGGGTACCCGCTCCCGGGACCTCCCTCTTTGATAGAGGCATCCAGCCATGAGGCCAGGAAGGCGTTTTTCGAGTATCATACCAAGTTTCGAGTTGAACTACCAGATTTGTGTACAAAAACTGGAGCTAGGCACATCATAGTGCTTCAACTGGGGCTGAAGGCCCTAATTTGTCAAGTATGCGCGCGATTTTAGTTTAGTGGTGGAATAGGAACAATTGGTGAAATGCTTGCGGTCCATATTATGGCACCAGTGTTGTTAGAGTCAGATTGGATGTGGAGTGTTTGAGTGATCGGCCTCATATGGGGAGCCCAAGGAGCACAGATCCCAAGCCGCTAGCGGTATGTGCCATGATTGCGCCTGCTGCTCCCAAGAGCAGGCGTATTTGAGCACAAGTGTGGCGAAGTCCAGGGTTGTTTTTTGGGGGAAAACCGAAACGCTTGTTTCTGACCGACAATGTTTATGGCAACCTTGTGTCCCACAATAGGCCAGCCGTGTCTGATTTGATTGCTTCGGCTAGCAAGACCGGGCGCTAAATCATGGAGCAACTGGATTCCAGTACTGGAATGTCGGTTGGATGTATGCTCTTGCCGAACATTTAGCCTGTTGCTCCAACGCTCTCGGATTCCCCGCGGCGAGACTGCTAAGAAGGACCGGACCGGGCGGGGCGGGGTCATAATTTGGGGTCCGCCTGCAATTTTCGAGAGCCGCAGTTCTCCGCAAGGGCACCCACCGGATAAAATGAGACGTCATCTCGCAGAGACGTATTCCCGGGACTGGAAATGACCATCGAGGGCTACTGTCTCCTACCGCGGACGGCGAGAGACCGTAAGGATCTACCAGGAACTACACGGGGGTCGCAGGGAGCCAGGAAGAACGGCGAAGTTAGAGGCGATGAGTCGTGGACCGTTTGGTCTAAATGTAGCGTATCAAGAGCGAGGGACACTTGTATGACGTATGGGAGAAAGTGCTTGGTAGGAATTTTCAAATTATTATTTCCCTCAATTTTTTTCTCGTCATTCCTCTTCCTGTTCGGGCCGTGTGCTGAGCTGAGGGCCGTGTTTGCCGCCTTCTTGGGTGTTGGAGAGAATCCCAATAACCTATTCCACGCCATAGCGAGCCATCCGCAAGTTTAGGCAATCTGATCGGCTGAACCTCAGTCCGGGTTTAAATAGTGGCTAGTATTTGGGTTGACGGCTCGCTATGCCGGGCGCTCGCTATGGTGTGGAATACGGGTAGATATTCCTTCGCGGCTGAATGTTTTGATCATATAAGGTCACTCGCCTTGTAACACTAGACGCCCCCACATTTGCAGATGTCAAGGCACAATTCAAGCTACCAAATAGCCTTACCCCTCAGCGGGACTGCGGGGCGCTGTAGTCTAACGCATCAATATAACAAAAAAATAATCCATACTCAGTGGTAGGGGGGGGGGGGGGGGGGGGGGGGGGGGGGGGGGGGGGGGGGCGGGGCCGGGGGGGGGGGGGGGGGGGGGGGGGGGGGGGGGGGGGGGGGGGGGGGGGGGGGGGGGGGGGGGGGGGGGGC
>Ga0307509_10010602_pt1 | contig 11263 bp, 5 predicted proteins | sample 10_EM_MG_FD_202245 | JGI IMG/M metagenome (GOLD analysis project Ga0307509, IMG submission 202245) | Populus trichocarpa ectomycorrhiza microbial communities from riparian zone in the Pacific Northwest, United States - 10_EM | ecosystem: Host-associated > Plants > Roots > Unclassified | place... | reverse complement strand
AAGCAGCAGTGAAGATGAAGTGTTTTCAGTCAGCAGGAGAGACAGCACTGACCAAGATAGCCTACTAGCTAGTTCAAGTTCAGTAGGAAGTGTTTCAGAAGATGAAGTAGATAGCAAGAAGCCCATTCCCTATAGATTTATTCCTCCCCCTTACCGCAGAACAACAATTGAGAAAGAAAGCAAGATCGAAGAAACCCTACAACCAAATGATAAAATTGCTGCAGAGGAAGCAAATCATCCAGATGACTCGATCAAGGAAACCAAGCCCAAACCGAGATCAGTCAGAAGTAGACCATTGAAGCCACAACCAGGACACGAAAATTTTGGCAGTATTGAAAGACCGTTGAAGCCACCGCCAGGTCGTGAAAGGGTTGGCAGTATAAGCGATGAGTCTGCCAGGACTAAATCAAGTGCAATGAAGCAAGAAGAGCCTAGACGAGGTTCTAGAATCCTAAAAACAGATGATGATGAAAGGGATGAAGAAGAAAAGGTAAAGGATGGACTTTTGATGCATTACGGTAAGAAAGACTCACCTCATGAACCGAGCAAATCGAGTCCTTGTATAAAACCTCCTCCTTCAAGCCAAGCAAGTGATGATGCTGCTAAAACCTCAAGGCTCAGAAGTGTAATATCCGAATTAACTCTTCCAACTGGCAGAACATCAAGCCTGCGAGAACCAGGAACAACAAGGCTTGGTCGAGCTGTTTCAGCAGAGCCGGATATAATGACTGGTCGTGTGCATCCCAACCTCCCAGATTGTGATGAATTGGCAGCTCGGATTGCAGCTCTTAAGGGAAGATAAAAAGACGGCATTAGGTTATTAGATAGCTCACTTAGCATTCTTTCTATTCTTTAAAATGCACAAAGGGAAAAAAAAGAAAAGAAAAAAGAAGATCATTTGATTCCTTAATATTACTCAAAAACATGTCCGAAAGCTACATTGATGACTATGTAGACTGCTTTTCTTTGTGTTGTAGGAAGGTTGAGTCTCTGTTTATTTATTTTTATTTTTATCGTACATGTATTTTTTAAACTATAATATCATATACGGTCAAAATTAATAAAAACTTTATTTATTTATCTTTTACTAAAAAATAATTTGAGGGACTCGAATTATTAAAAAAAAAATATTAAAGTTGAAGATCTAAGTTATGCTTGATCCAAAGTTAAGAATAATTTTAGATAATTTAATTGATGACACTTCCGTACAAATCATTTAGAGGAAACGACTAAAGACTAGGATGAAGATTAGTTTTCTCCATTTTCTGAGTTTCAAGGATAAATGGTATTTGTTTTTTATTTTATTTTTATTTTCTTTCCCGAGCCAATGGTATCACAAAAGAGAAATTAATTGCAGTTAAATAAGGAATTTACCAATTTTCGAATAATTTAACATGCAAAACATGGGTAAGCTTTTAATTACAACTTGCTTGGTATTCTGGTAATGATTATTTTTTGAAATACTTTTTGTTTAGAAATACATCATAATAATATTTTATTTTTATTTTTTAAAATGTATTTCTACCATCAACATATAAAAACAATATAAAAACACTAAAAATTTAATTTAAAATAGAAAAAAAACAAATTAATTTTTTTAAGAGATAGAAACTTATTCTACCATGTAAGTCTAAAATAGACCCTTATCACTATAGTCTAATTGAGACTCAGCTTATGTAAGTTTCTTCTTTGGCTTCAAGCTTAAGACGCCGAGTTTTTTTAGTGGGTGTTTTTAAAAATGTTAGGTTTTTAAAAATATTTTTTCTTTAAAATGTATTAATATGATTTTTTTATTTTTTTATATCAGTATATTAAAATATTAAAAAATATTGATTTGATTTTTTTAAGATAAATATATTTTTAAAAAATATTTAAAAATAGAAGCTATTGCATTCTCAAACCCACTTCTTAATTTAATTGTCTCTCAAGTGAAAGTTTAAGTTAAATTGATGAGAGAATAAAAAAGAAGGGAGTAAAAATTAGGGATGGAAATTTAATCAGAATCTGATCGATACCAACCTGACCTGACCTGAATGGATAAGTATTTTTGGACTTGATTAATAATAGATAGGATATACATATTATCAAAACCTGACTTGAAACCCATCCGAATCTAAGTCGAAATATATATTTATATTATATAAATATATTTATAAAATATTTAGATTTTTTTAATACAATATAAAATATCACGTATGTGTGTGTATATATATATTAATGTTTATTGATTAATAAATAATACTACAACATTCAATTACCTATTGTAATCCTAGTGAGAATCTTCTACATCAGTTATGCAGAAAATGAAACCTTGGGAAATCTAAGGCCCTGTTTGTTTGCTGGAAAGTAGTTTTTTTTGGAAAGTGAATTTCGGAAAAGTAAATTATTTTTTGATGTTTGGTAGTGTAATGAAAAATAAGTTGGAAAACATTTTTCAGTGTTTGGTTATGTGATGGAAAATGAGTTGAAAAATAATTTATTAATGTTTTATTTTTTTCAAGTTTATTAAAATAATAAGGAACAAATCTTACAAATTAAAAATTTGAATGAGAATGAAATTGGAAAAAAAATATAATTTTATAAATTATCTCAAATAAAATAAATAATAATCAAAATAACAGAAATCAAATCTAAAAAATAAAAAAATTAAAAGATGAAGAAATTAAAATAATAATAATTAACATTTCATAAATTATTTCAAATAAAATAAGAAACAATCAAAAGAATGAGGATCAAATTTGATAGATAAAAAATTTCAATTAAAAAATGATAAGGGAAAAGAAAATAACAATTATAAAAATGAGGACCAAAATTAATATAAAAATTAAATTCTAATGGATGAATTTGAAAAACAAATATTTAAAACAAAATACATATAGCAATCAAAAGTTTGAGGACCAAATTTGATATAATCAACAAATAATATGACATTTCTAAATTTTTCACAACTTCCGGAAAGTGTTTTCCGTTCAAAATAAAAGGAAAACACTTTCCTGGAAACCAAGCTAAATTTTCCTTTGACTGTAAAGTATTTTTCGTTGATCAGAAAGTGTTTTCCGTTGACCAAATTTCTTAATGACAAACAAAAACAGGAAAATTTGAAAAGTAGTTTCTTGAAAACCACTTTCCGGGAAACAAACACAGCCTAAACGTGAATGGAGGGCCAAGATTTTGATGGTGATGAGCGAAGCCCACCTGGGTATGTTATCACTGCTTTTCATAACATTTCTGTCGAAAATATTATGTTATTTTTTATTTGATGGCCACACAAAAGTGAATTAATGATGTTACTCTAGCTTCTTATCCAGTGACTGCATCAATTGCCACCACTCCCCCCCTTAAATTCACTGAGAAATTATGGTGTATATAGAAAGAATGATAAAGATCCACCAATGTGGTTGAAATGAAACGGGTTCAGGCTGTTTGTGAGTTTCGTGGAAATTAATAAGTGTCCTGTTGAATATTTTCTCATTCTTAATATCTGCCAAGTCAGTTGCATGATCACATCGTACATCTCTTGTGGGTTTTATATTTTCTAAATTCAACTATCTTAAATGTTCTTTACCCGAATCTTGAGTATTTCTTGTGCGACAAGAATTTATTTCACAGTGTTTGCCAGGGCTAGTCGGTATGCTGTTTGCACATGTTGCTAAAACAGTTTCTATAACAAGTATCAGTGGATGTGTTCTATCTTGAATCTTATCCTTATAGTTTTTGTTGATGGATCATCTAAGGTTCACTCACTGGAGTATGCACTTTTCAATTTCTTGATTAGCTTTTGTTGTTGGATCATCTAAGGTCCCATGTATTGTTTTTGACTAGTTGTGGTGAAGGAAAATTTACTCCCACCAGCCCAAGGTGTTTGTGCTCCTCTTTATTTATGTTCATCTCATGGTGATTGTCCATTTAGAAATGCGCTTATGAACTTTCTTCGCCTTACTGAATTACCCATCAGTAGGATATGTCATATTAGCAGAACATTCATATTGGAAAATCATATTTAACCAACGAGCTTTAATGGATTGGTTAATGTTTCACTAAAATATTGTCTTTTAAAAGAAGACAAATGCTTAGGGATAGAGAAAGGTTAGGAATGCTTAAGATTTCATTTTCTTAAACAAGTTGTGTTGGTTATTGGGTTAGGCATGGTCCACCCATAATGGATGGGTCTGATCGAAGTTTTTAGAGGAGTTACTAAAGAAAGTAACCACTTCCTCTAATTATATATAAAAGGGATATAACTCATATGAAAAGATTTAGTTTTTCATTTATTGAATAATATTTTTGTCTTTCTCTTCTCCCATCTTAGACTCTCTATATTACTTTGACAAGATTTATAAAGACGTTTGAACCGTGGAATATCAATTTGATTCTAGTAATTGAAGTGACACTGAAGTAATCGATTCGGAGATAAGAAAATGAATTCTCACAAGCAAGTTTTCTTTTTGATTTTACATTGGTATCAAAGCCATGGTTTTTAATATTTTTTTATGCAGTAGATCTGTTACTATATAAATGTTAGATGTAAATTTTATGTTAAAAGAATACTTCCATTGAATCTTGGATTTACAAAATTTTATGAAGTAATTTAGTTATGATTTTATCTTTTCTATCATTAATTAGAAAAGACCTTCTGCAAAATAAATGGTAGTTGTATAATTGCTATGTGTTTATTAAAAAATAAAAAACAATTACCAATTAATCGTGTGAATTGGTAATGGAAACTGTCATTAATAATTGAAAAATAAAAAAATAAATAAGGAAATTAATATTAATTTATTATTAATATAAATTGTTTAATTGTGGTGCAATTTATTCATTGTTAAAATAAGTTGCTTAATTTCCGTGTCAATTTTTTTTTAACATAAATGATGATACATGCCTTAATTAAATATTAAGTATAATATTTATGTACTTTTGAAATATTTTATTATAGTGGATAGACAATAGCAAATTGATCATTTATTGAGTTATGCCTTCAATCCTGTTCACAAAATTTAAGAGCACTTGATTATATGTATCATTGGATGAGTAGACTAGTTATGAATGATGTTTATGAATTCTAAATGGAACATTAAATGTTAATTGTTTTCAATTCTCTGCATGAGGAATGGATGTCGGTGCGACTATCGTTGGAATATAGGCTGGAATCCTTAGACTTCAACAATCTCGCTAATAAAATGCTGCTTGAGAGGGAATGTTAGTATGCCTAAAAGGGTATACGACGCGCTAAAAGAAGCACAGGTCGTTTGGATGCTGCTGCTAAATTCATTGTATGGTTTAAGTATAATGAACTTGAAGGAGATGACTTTGATGAAGTAGATAACGTAATTGGAGACTCTACTTATGTACCTATAATATAAAATAATTCTGAAATTTATTATTCTTAATATTGTATTTTTTTTAGTTTTTCTTTAAGATAATTGGTTGTTATTGTGAACTGTATATTTTATATAATTTAAGTTTTAATTACATTATATGCATATAAATGATAATATTTACAACCTGATTAGTAGGAGTTATTAGTTGAAACTAATAACTATAATTTTTCATTTATTTAAATTTTCCATAATAATTAGACCATACAAATGGAAATTGATTAAGTGTTTAATATTCTTTTCATTTATATTGTATGTGTTAGATTATTATTTGTTTAATTTAGAATGGAGTGACAATATATGTCATTTAAATTGTACTAGATACTAATATTTGTAATTGGTGTCAATAACGCTTAATATGGCTGCATCTAAGAGTATAATTGCTGATTTGAACCATGGACACAAACTAAGTGAAAATAATTATGATGTTTGGCATCGTAAGATTGAGTATCTCCTGTAAGAGTAAGAAATGCTGGAAACAATCACACGACCGATGACTGAACCTGAGTAAGGAAACACTGCTCAACACAAGCTTGATATGGAAGCATATCAAACCCATAAACGCAAGGATTGTGTAACTCGCATTTTAATGTTGAGCAACATGAGAAATGATATAATGCTGCGTTTTGAAAGGCATCTTTCAGCTCAATCTGTTGGGACGCAATAAAGATTCAGTATGGAGGAACCTCTACTACTAGACTTCGTCAGTTAACCCTGAAATTTGATAGTTATAAGAAGCGCCAAAATCAGATGATGAGGCAGCATCTTACAGTCATGTCTAACATAATCAGTGAATTAAAGGGTGTTGGGCGTGAGATGACTGATGAACAACAAGTCCAAGCAGTTATTCGTTCTTTGCCAAGCAATTGGAAACACATGTATGTTAACCTTACCCACAATGACAACATTAAGACATTTGATGATGTTGCTCGTCATGTTGAGCTTGAAGAAGATCGACTTTACGCTAAGAAGCCTATAAACGAGGCTTTTATATTTGAAACTAAGATGCGTGGAACATATGACTCTAAATATAAAAAAGGGTAAGGCTAAGGGTCCCAAATATGGCAAGAGAGGGATAAAAGCAAGTAGTAGTGGACATAAGCGCAAGCATGGGAAACACAACGGTAAGAAAGACAAGAATATAAATTGTTTCAATTGTGGTAAACCTGGTCACTTTGCTTGTGATTACACTAAGCCAAAGTTAATGTTTAACTACAATCATCCTTCTAACTTATACTTTAGTAGTTGTTTAATGCTTGCTGAATTTGTTACTTTCTAGATTGTAGACTCAGGAGCAACTGACCACATAGCAAGGGATTGAACAACCTTTATGAAATTTTGTTGAATTCCAAAGGGAATTAGATACATATACATGAGAAATAAAGCTTATGTTGCTGTGCTTGGAATCGGTACCTGCAAACTGGATTTGCAGGGCGGTCACACACTTTATCTTCATAATATACTCTACGCTCTAGAAGTTCGATAAAATCTTGTGTTGTTCTTGCTTTACTCCAATCGGGCTTTAATATTGCGTTTGTTGGTAGTTGTGTAAAAATATATCTGGATAATATTTTTTATGGTTTTGGTTTTGTATTAAATAGTTTTATGGTGTTAGACACCATTAATGTATCTATTAATTATTATGCTTCAATTTATGTTGTTCAAAATTCGAGCACTATTAATGATAGTAATATCATAACTTGGCAAGCTAAATTAGGACACATTGGGCAAGCTCGATTACATAGATTAGCAAGAGATGATATTTTAGAATCACTTACCAAAAAGGAATTGCTCGTTTGTGAGCATTGCCTTACTGGAAAAGCAACTAGATTACCATTTGGTAAAGCTAAAAGAGCTAGTAGTCCATTACAACTTATTCATTAAGACATTTGTGGCCCAATTAATGTGAGGCCAAGACATGAAGGAAATTATTTCATCACATTTATAGATGATTTTACACGGTTTGGTCATGTTTATTTGATTTCAAATAAGTCTGAAGCATTGGATTGCTTCATTCAATACACCAATCTGGTGGAGAATAAACTATGCATCAAGATCAAAGCTTTAAGAATTAATCAAGGACGTGAATACCTATTTGAATAATTTAAAAAATTTTGTGATGAAATGATATAACGAGACAACTAATTATTCCTTATACTCCACAACAAAATGGTGTAGCAGAAAGGAGGAATAAAACCTTATTTGACATGGTTAGGTCAATGATGACGCAAGTTAACTTACCAATTTCCTTTTGGGGAGATACATTGTTAACTGCTGCTTACATACTTAATCGTGTGCCCTCTAAATATGTCTCATCCACCCTATATGAACTATGGAATAACATCAAACCTAATCTAGGTTATTTCCATCCATGGAGGTGTGCAGCTTATATTCACAATACTTCTAATGAATATGGGAAACTTGGTCCTAGGGGGAAGAAATGTATCTTTATAAGATATTCTGAACATTCCAAAGGATTTGTATTTACCGGTGAAAAGGCTAATGAAAAAGTGACGGAGATTGAATCGCATGATGTTATATTCTTAGAAAAGGTTTTTCCAATGACAGGTGAGGTTGAAAAAGATTTTCAATTATATAAAATAAAAAATCTAGATTATGGAGCTACAAGCCATTTAGTAGAGGACTTAGAAGAAACTTTTAATCCTTCTAGAAATAGTGGGAGTGATCTTGTGTCTATTCTTACTTTCATGAAGCAAGATCATGAGCAATCTCAACCTTGAAGAAGCATTCATGAACCAATTCCTCGTCATCAATTTGAGATTGAGGGGGAAGCGTTTATGATTGCTCTATAAGATGCTGAAGAGCCTAAAACATTTTGTCATGATCTATCTAGTTTTAAAGCAAGAGAATGGATTAAAGTTATGGAAGAAGAAATGGAGTCGATAAAAACTAATCAAGTCTGGGATATAACCCATATGATGGATGGACCTGATCGAAGTTTTTAGAGGAGGTACTAAAAGAAGTAACCGATTCCTCTAATTATATATAAAGGGACATAACCCATATGAAAAGGTTTAGTTTTTCATTTGTTGAATAATAGTTCTCTCTTCTCCCATCTTGGACTCTTTGTATTACTTTGACAAGATTTATAAAGACGTTCGTACTGTGGAATATCACTTTGGTTCTAGTAATTGAAGTGGTGCTGGAGTAATCGATTCGGGGATAAAAAAAACGAATTCTCACTAGTAAGTTTTCCTTTCAATTCTATAAGTTGCTTTCTGTAATTGTCTACGGACTGTGGAGATGAAATTAGTGACAATTATGCAAGTAATGTCAATCTCAATTCTAAAGTTTCAAACTACCAAGAAATAGTGTCCATGAACTTTATTGGATGGATTCCTGGCCATCCCTGACAAGTTTAGGAAACCCTACATATCATTAAAGGTGGGTTGATATTCTTCATCAGGCATTGTAATCCTTATATATATCAAAAAAATCTCCCTTAGTTTTAATCATTGTATAGAGAAGAACTGTATTTGATAGTCATGTACATTAACAAACATGTCTTGTTTTCTTTACTGGTGATAACAAGTATTCTTGGACCACCGCAGAAGTTGCTGGTGTAATTTACAGTGATGATCAAACTAATGCTCTTTTCTATATTCTAGAGAAACCAATGTCCCTTGGTCCAAAAAAGTAATGCATTAACAAAGGAGAATATCTTTAATGATGTTGGGACATGATAGCAAGCAATATGGAATAGTGTTTAGGAATCAGGATAGAATTGGGATAACTGTCTTGAGGAGATATTTATCTAATATAGTTTGCCCGTTTTAGTAAGGGCACATGATGTGCCAATATGATTTTGTAGTTCTTGTTGAATTCATTAGGGTTCTTATATCTCAAAGATGATTTTTGTTCTCTTAGTATATCACAAAAGGCTGAAGGGTGCTAGTCCATCTAGCTAAAAAAAGCATACAAAATGAAAAGAAGGGCTCTCAATGGATGCATTGCTAGATAAAGTGCAATGCCTTGGTTATCACTGATTATAAATCACCCCATTCTGCACTTTGTCATAATTCTATTGCATTTTGCAGTCTTTGCAATATAACCTTGTAAGAATCCTTGAATTTGAATGTTTAGCAAGAATTTGAGTGATAATTACATTTCCCTCTGTTTTTTTTTTAGGTTTTGTACTTGGCATTGGGAAAAAACTAAAACTTCAATCTAGATGATCTTGATGTTGTGGGAAATTGTTATTCACACTTCCGAAGTTATTTTGAAAGGAGGAAAGGGAGTTTGTCTCCATATTATTGCTTTTGTTGACTTGATATAATCCATTGCTAAATTTCAAGTTCATAATGTAGTGATGTAGAGAATGACAACCTTATACAAACACTATCAGATTTAATAGTTTACTGACAAAATGTTTTGTCGGTATTTACACTAACATTCCATTTGTGATTATTTTATTGACGGAATTATGGATGAAAAATATTTTTTCTGTCGGTATTTATACTAACATTTCATCTATGATTATTTTATCGATAAAATCACGGACTGAGAATGTTTGTCAGAAAAACAATCATCGGTAAATTCTAGTTTGTTGGTAAATTGAATAAATTTACCGCTGGCTTTATAAAAGGACCATGCGTGCCAGAAAATAATTACCCGCTTCAGTTCGTCGGTAATGCCCTAGTACTATTTAGCATATCGGCGACAAGAGAACCGTATGTAATTCCATCAGTGAGTTGTAGTGGCATTTACAATAATTCTTCTTCAACTCTCTAGAATATACCGATGGACTGATTTTGTCACTGACTTAACAGTAGCATTGATATTTTTTGTAATTCTTTTCCATCTCTCTAGAATATACTAACGGAATAAGTCCGTCTGTAACCCCGTCAGTAATAATTTAAAAATATATTTTTTAAAAAAATATCTATCAAACAGAAATAGAAAATAATTAAAAAATAAATTAATATAAAATTAAAATATTTAAAAATCAATTATCTTAATATAAAAATCAAATATTTATTACAAATTTATACGTTCAAATACAATGAAACTAGAATAGAAGCTGCGCTAGAGGAGAAGGAGGAGGCTGGTCGTTCCTAGGACCGTGGGGCCAATAATGGGGTGCACATGTACCACTCATCTATGATCTTATATCCATTACCATTCAGTGGAGTTCTTCATAATCCGTAAAGAGTTGTTCATATTTTTCAATGAGATGATTCGTACATTCTTATACTCTTTGATATAACAAGGTTATGAACTTTGGAGATTGAGTGCTCAAGATTAATTGCGAGCATCCAATAATTGAAACACTACAAGTCTTCTACAAGTTCTTAGTCGTAGTGTTAAAGAGTCCATACATCCAATTTCTATCGGGTCCACCGGATACATCCTACCTCCAAACATAAATCTGGATCAATATCCGGGTGGGTCGAAGGATTATCCTCATATCTCTCATTCAACCAGCTATTATATGTCTCCTGAAAATGAAAAATAAATTCATCAAATTCAAGTAAATAATAACTTAAGAAAAAAATGGTTGAAAACCAATATATCATAAAGTGTTGAGCTTGGCTATCCACGAATTGTTGCACCCTTTTTTTACGGTCATCACTTCGCCCGTGCATTTTCACAAAAAGCTTCCCCGGGCTTGGCTCATATCCAAGAGTTGTAATCTGTAAGATAAAAATGTTGTCAGTCTTAGGTGACATGAATAACCTTTGCAGTCTAGGTATGATTGGGAAGTATCTAATTTTTTTTATGTTTGACAAGAGTCCTTCCCTGCTAGTTCTAGGTTTATAACGAGAATGCCCACACGTCCTGCACTTGGTCAGCTTTACATTTTCAAGGCAGTATAGCATGCAGAAGTTTGGACACATGTCAATTTTCTGGTATTCTAGACCAAG
>Ga0307509_10010601_pt1 | contig 11264 bp, 7 predicted proteins | sample 10_EM_MG_FD_202245 | JGI IMG/M metagenome (GOLD analysis project Ga0307509, IMG submission 202245) | Populus trichocarpa ectomycorrhiza microbial communities from riparian zone in the Pacific Northwest, United States - 10_EM | ecosystem: Host-associated > Plants > Roots > Unclassified | place... | reverse complement strand
CCGTGCTGCGGGACGTGCGCGCCGTCGTTTTCGACACCGACGGAGTGATCACCGACTCGGCCCGGGTGCACGCGGCGGCGTGGCAGACGGCGTTCGACGCCTTCCTGCGTGCCCACCCGCCCCACGATCCCGCTCGGCGCCGCCCCTTCGACGTACAGGACGACTATCTGCGGTACGTGGACGGCAGGTCACGCCTCGACGGCGCCGCGGCCTTCCTGCGCTCACGCGGCATCGACGCGTCGGCCGAGACGGTGCGCGACGTGGCGGCGGACAAGGAGCGCCTGTTCACCGAGCGATTGCGGGCGCACGGCGTCGACGCGTACCCCGGAACGGTGCGGCTGGTACGTGCCCTGCGGCGGGCCGGGATACCCCGCGCGGCGGCCTCCGCGTCCCGACACGCAGGTGAACTGCTCGGTCGGGCAGGGGTACTGGACTTGTTCGACGTTCTGGTGGACGGCGGCGAGGCGGCCCGGCTGGGGTTGCCGGGGAAGCCGCGGCCCGACCTCTTCCTGGAGGCGGTCCGCCGGCTCGGCGTCCCCGCCGATCGTGCCGCGGTCGTGGAGGACGCTCTGGCGGGTGTGGAGGCCGGCCGCCGTGGTGCGTTCGCCCTGGTGATCGGCTTGGACCGCACGGCCGGTCCGGACACGAAGCAGCGGCTGCTGCGGCTCGGAGCCGACATCGTCGTACCCGACCTCGGAGAGCTGGTCGTACAAGGAGCGCCGAAGTGACGGGCTGGATCTGGGAGTACGAGGGCTACGAGCCTGCCGACGAGCGCCTGCGGGAATCGCTGTGCACGCTGGGCAACGGCTACTTCGCCACGCGGGGAGCGCTGCCCGAGTGCGTCGCGGACGGGGTGCACTACCCGGGCACGTACGTGGCCGGCTGCTACAACCGGCTCACTTCCGACGTGGCGGGTCATCAGGTCGAGAACGAGGACATGGTCAACGTGCCGAACTGGCTGCCGCTGAACTTCCGTCTTCCCGGCGGGCCGTGGCTCACTCCCGACACGGCGACCGTGCTGGAGCACCACATGTCCCTGCACCTGGCCGCGGGGATGTCGGAGCGACGGACGCGGTACGACCTCGGCGAGGGAAGGGTGCTGACGGTGCGTCAGCAACGTCTCGTGCACATGGCCGATCCTCATCTGGCCGCGTTGCGCACTGAGTTCACCGCCGAGGGATTCACCGGTGAACTCGACATCGAGGCGGCGCTGGACGGAGGCGTCACCAACTCCGGAGTCGAGCGCTACCGCGACCTCGACGGCCGCCACCTCACCCATGTACACACCGGCACCGCCGCCCCGGACACTGTGTGGCTGCGCTGCCGCACCCGGACGTCCGACATCCGCATCGGCATGGCGGCCCGGCTGCATGCCGGCACAGCCATCACGGTCCGCGCCGAAGTCCCGCGCGTCGCACAGCTGTTGCGCCTGGAACTGGCCGAGGGCCGCACCGCCACCGTCGACAAGACCGTCACCCTGCACACCTCGCGCGACCCGGCGATCAGCGATCCGCTGCACGCCGCCGTCGACCGGGTGAGCCGGGCGCCGGGCTTCGACGAACTGGTCGAGTCGCACCTCACGGCCTGGGACCAGCTCTGGCGCCGCGCGGACCTCGAAGTCGGCGGGGAAGCGGGCCGGATCCTGCGGCTGCACCTCTTCCACGTCCTGCAGACCCTCTCGCCGCACACCGCCGACCTGGACGTCGGAGTGCCCGCCCGGGGACTGCACGGCGAGGCGTACCGCGGCCACGTCTTCTGGGACGAACTGTTCGTCCTGCCCTACCTCAACCTGCACTTCCCCGAAGTCTCGCGAGCCCTGCTCCGTTATCGCCACCGGCGACTCGAACAAGCCTGCACCGCGGCACGGGAGATGGGGCGCCGCGGTGCCCTGTATCCCTGGCAGAGCGGCAGCGACGGACGCGAGGAGACCCAGCGACTGCATCTCAACCCCCGCTCGGGGCGCTGGCTGTCCGATCGCTCCCGGCTCCAGCACCACGTCGGCTCGGCCATCGCGTACAACGTCTGGCAGTACTGCGAGGCGAGCGGCGACACCGAGTTCCGGCACACCAAGGGGGCGGAGATGCTGCTGCAGATCGCCCGTTTCTGGGCGGACTCGGCCGTCTACGACGAGGCCCTCGGACGGCACCGCATCAAGGGCGTGGTCGGTCCTGACGAGTACCACGACGCATACCCCGGCGCGCCGGAGCCCGGTCTCGACGACAACGCGTACACGAACGTCACGGCCGCCTGGGTACTCACCCGCACCCTGGAACTCCTGGCTTCCCTCCCCGAGCCCCGGCGACGCGAACTCGTCGAGCGGGCAGGGCTGGACGGCGGTGAACTCGAACAGTGGGAGGACGTGTCGAGGACCCTCCACGTGCCTTTCCACGACGACGTCATCAGCCAGTTCGAGGGGTACGGCGAGCTTGCGGAACTCGACTGGGAAGGCTACCGCCGGCGGTACGGCGACATCAGGCGCCTGGACCGGATCCTGGAGGCGGAGGGCGACACGGTCAACCGCTACCGGGCTTCCAAACAGGCCGACGTCCTGATGCTCGGCTACCTCTTCGCGCCGACCGAACTGCGGGGTCTGTTCCGCCGGTTGGGGCTGCGGCTCGACGAGGACAGCTGGCGCCGGACCGTCGACCACTACCTCCAGCGCACCAGCCACGGCTCCACGCTCAGCGGACTGGTCCACGGCTGGGTTCTGGCCCGCGCCCGGCGCGCGGAGGCGTGGAAGTTCTGCCAGGAGGCCCTCCAGGGCGACATCGCCGACATCCAGGGCGGCACCACCGGCGAGGGCATCCACCTCGGCGCCATGGCCGGCACCCTCGACCTCGTGCAGCGCGGTCTGACCGGCCTGGAGACGCGGAACGGGGCCTTGTGGCTCGATCCCGTGCCGCTGCCGGAGCTGTCCTCGTACGGGTTCGCCCTGCGCTACCAGGGCCACTGGGGAGTGCGGCTGACCCTGGAGCGCGGGCTGCTGGAGGTCACGGTGCCGTCGTCCGACGGCTCGCCGATCGACGTGCGCCTGCCGGACCGTGCGGTCTGCCTGCAGCCGGGGGAGACTGCCCGGCTGGTGCTCTGAGGCCGCGATCGTGAGCGCTGGGCCGACCGTGAACCGCGCAGGGCGCGAACCCAGGACTCCGGGTGCGTTTCGTCGGTGGCGTGGCCGTTCGACGACATCCCGCATCGCTTCCGCGAACGGTGTGCGTCAGCTCGTCTTGCGGCCCCAGCTCGGCCCCACCAGTTTCCACTCCGTGCCCCAGGAGTCGATACGGCGCTGGTCCAGCCGGTACCGTGCGGCGGCCCCGGTGCCGAACACCGCACCGGTCAAGGCGAGCGCGGCGGTCAGGCCCAGGAAGAGGGATTCCAGAGTCGCCTCGCTCGCGCTCGGCGGTTCGGTGGTGAGATTGCCCGCGGAGTCCAACCAGACCACGACCTTGGCTCCGGCCTTCTGCCCCGTGTCCACCAACGCGTTGCCGGTACGGAGGGTGCCTGCGGCTGTCGTCCAGCGGATCTTGGCCTTGATAAGGTCGCGGGCTCCGCCAACCGTCGAACTGGCGGGCGGGGTGTCCGTGAGGAGCACCGCCCGTACCGAGTGCCGGTCCGCGCGCTGTGCTGAGAACACCTCGTCGGCGGCGTGGAACGTCACCAGACCGGCAAGTGCGCCACCCACCGCGATGACCGCCCACATGACCAGGACGATCCAAGCCTCGACGATGTCGTCGTGCCGGCGCAGCGGGTTGCTCCGCAATCGCCACAGCCGCTTCTTCATGCGCCTGCCCTTGCCCATGGTCCGCGCCTCCTCGTCGTAGTCACCACGACGACCGTGTCACTCGGGAAGGTGGTGGGGCATGGGCCCAACAGACGTTGTCGAGTACCCGATCGGCACTGGATTCCGGGCCCCGACGGGCCGTTCAGACCGCCTCGGCGGAGACACCGCCGGACCCGGGAGTGCGGGCCAGGGCGTCCGACAGCCGTGCGTGGACCTCGAAGACGCCACCGAGGCGGGCGGCGCGCAGGATCCGATGGAAGCGGGTGTCACCGGTGACGAGCCGGAACCGTCCGCCCCGGGCCGTGGTCCGGTTGTGTGCCCGGCACAGGACGCCAAGACCAGCGCAGTCGATGAACGACAGGGCGCGGAGGTCCAGGACGACGTCAGGGCAAGGTGCCGCGGTCAGCATGTCCAGACGAGCGGACAGCGGCTGCCCGGTGAGGAGGTCGATCTCGCCGCGCAGTTCCATGACGGTCGTCCCGGCGATCACACGTTCCGAGGAGCGCAGGGCGGCTGTGGTGTGGATCTCGGTCATGGTGCGAGCCAACCGGCCAGGTGGTCCCGCCCGGAAGGGCCGACCGGACCTGTCCAGCTGTTCGACCTGGGCCGTTCGGTCCGGCTCACGGCTGTTCGATCGTGTCGACCCCGTTCGTCCGGCCGATGGGGGCCGACCGGCCCAAGCGGGGACCGACGGCCCCGGACACGCTGGACGTACGGGGGCAGCCGACCGAGTGGGGAAGGAACGTCATGAAGGGTCTCGTCTTCCACGGGCCGGGACAGTCCTCCTGGGACACCGTCCCGGATCCCGGCATCAAGGACGCCACCGACGTGATCGTGCGCGTCGACGCCGTCACCATCTGCGGAACCGACCTGCACATCCTCAAGGGCGACGTACCCGAGGTACGCCCCGGCACGATCCTCGGCCACGAGGCGGTCGGCGAAGTCGTGGAAGCGGGCTCCGACGTGCGGACCGTACGGCCCGGCGACCGGGTCCTGGTCTCCTGCATCACCGCCTGCGGACGCTGCGCCTACTGCCGCAAAGCCATGTACGGCCAGTGCCGCGACGGCGGAGGCTGGATCCTCGGCCATCTCATCGACGGCACCCAGGCCGAGTACGTCCGCGTCCCGCACGCCGACCTCTCCGTCCACCCGCTGCCCAGCACGCTCGACGCCAGGGACGCCGTGCTGCTGGCGGACATCTTCCCCACCGGATACGAGGTGGGTGTGCTCAACGGACAGGTGCGCCCCGGCGACACCGTCGCCGTCGTCGGCGCCGGTCCGGTCGGACTGGCGGCGATCGCCACCGCCCGGCTGTTCTCGCCGGAGCGCGTCGTCGCCGTGGACCTGGCCGCCGCCCGGCTGGACGCGGCGAAGCGGTTCGGCGCCGACGCCGTCGTGGACGCCCGCGAAACCCCCGAGCAGCTCATCGCCGATCTCACCGACGGGATGGGAGCGGACGTCGTCATCGAGGCGGTCGGCGTGCCGGAGACCTTCGAACTGTGCACCCGCATGGTGCGCCCCGGTGGGCACGTCGCCAACGTCGGTGTCCACGGCAAGCCCGCGACCCTGCACCTCGAAGACCTGTGGATCAAGAACATCACCATCACCACCGGCCTGGTCGACACCCACTCCACCCCCACCCTGCTGCGCATGGCCGCCGCCGGACGGCTGCCCACCTCGCAACTGGTCACCCACACCTTCCCGCTGGAGCACATGGAGGAGGCGTACGACGTCTTCGCCAAGGCCGCCGACACCGGCGCCCTCAAGGTCGTCCTCGGAGGGACGCAGCACGAGGAAGTCGCCGTCCGTGCCGTAGGAGAAGAAGAGGACGTGACGAGCCATGCCTGACCCGTTCCCGCTGAGCGTGACGGAGGGATCGCCCACGGGTGATCTCGGGCGCCGGATCGCCGTACGGCGCACGGCACTTGACCTCTCCCGGGAGGAGACGGCCCACCGCGCGGGCATGGCGGCGAGCTACCTCCAGTACCTGGAGGAGTTTCCCGGTGCCGCTCCGGGCCGGAGCGTTCTCCTCAGGCTCGCCGCAGCTTTGGACACCACCGTGACCGACCTCGCCGGGGGCAGCAGCGATCTCACACCTGGCCAGGGCCGGGCCGGCTCCACCCCGACATTCACCGCGCTGAGCGTCCAGGAGTGCCGCGAGCTGCTGTCGACACACGGGGTGGGCAGGGTCGCGATACCCACCGCCTCCGGACCCGTCATCGTCCCCGTCAACTACAGCGTGGTCGACGGCGCGATCGTGTACAGGACCGCTCCCGGCGCGATGCCGTCCCGGGCTGCGGGCTGCCAGGTGACCTTCGAGATCGACCGTATCGACGACGCCTTCAGCGAGGGCTGGAGTGTGCTCGTGATCGGCCGCGCACGGACCGTGGTGGATCCTGACGACATGCGGCACCTGGCGGCGCGGGCTCACAGCACCCCGTGGACCGGCGGACACCGTGACGAGTGGGTGCGCATCGACTCCCTGAACATCACCGGGCGCAGGATCCGAACGAGAGAGGGGACTCTTTCCGGCCCCGAGGGAACCGATGGCCCCTCACCCTCGCCCGCACCGCGAAGGATGGACTGACTTCGCACACCACGACCGGTAAATCGGGCGAGAGACGGACTGGCTGAGTGTCGTCGTCGCCGGCTGGCCGCTGTCGTGACCGAATCGGCCGAACACGAGCGCCTCGTCCGCGCGGGCCCGCGTTCCTGGGTGCCGTCACCGGTCGACGTCTTCGTCCGGGTCGAGCCCGAGTTGGTGACGGGGTGTGAACTCGTCGGCGGGCGTTCGATGCACGGCCCGGACCTCATGCCCTGAACGCCGGGACCGTACGACCCTACGACAAGGGGCAGTACGGCGTGTCCGCAGGTTCTGGAGGCTCCTGATCCGAGCGTCCGTGGAGGACGAGCGCGGTCATTCGACGACTCACAGGGCCGCGGGGACGTTCATGGGGCGCGCTGCAGCTCCCGCGGCGGGACGGCCTGATGCCCTGTCCGGCGATCCTGACCCACTCGACAGTGTCGGCACACGTCGTCCAGGTCGATCCGGGTGCCCGTCGCACGGTCGGTGGTGTCGGTGACAGTGTCCAGGTCCCGCCTCCTGCCCCGGTCCTCCCGGACCGTTCGGCGTCTTCCGCTGCCGTGGTGAGGCGCTGCCAAACCACGCCATGCGTACTCTTCCCGACGCCAAGCCCACGAAGGCAGCGTCCAAGGCCCTATGGTCCCGATCTCCCGCCGACGAGCCCATGGACCGGTGGCCCCACCGAGACGAAGGCGGCGGCTGGGCGTCGCGGCCTCGTCCCGCACTTCGGTCCACCACCCTGATCAGCCCTGGAGCGGGCGTCGTTCGTAGGTCGGGCGCGGGAGCCACGACCGGCCGACCCGCCATGCCATGTCCGCCAGAACCACGGTGGAGGCGGTGGCCAGGCAGATCGCCCACTGCGCGGCGCCGAGGGCGACAGTGTCGAAGACATCCTGGGCGAACGGTACCTGCACGACCACGGCCTGAAGGCCGAGGACGGTGGCCAGTGAGATCCACAGGGTGCGGTTGTGCAACTGGTGCCGGCCCAGGACGGGGTCGTCCTCGCTGCGGGCGACGAGAGCGTTGAAGAGCTGGAACAGGACGAAGGTCGTGAAGGCCATGGTGGTCGCGGTCGCGGCGTCGGTGAGTTGACGGGCCGCGGCGAAGACGGCCACGGTGCCGGTGGCCATGACGGCGCCGGAACGGGTGATGGCGGTCAGACGGCGGACACCCAGGATGCGTTCGCCGGACGGGCGGGGCGGGCGGTGCATCACGTTGTCCCGTGGGGGATCGACACCGAGGGCCATGGCGGGCGGCCCGTCCATGATGATGTTCACCCACAGCAGCTGGATCGCGGACAGCGGGGCGGGCAGTCCGGCCACAACGGTGGCGAGCAGGGTGAGGATGGCACCGATGTTGGTGGACAGCTGGAAGCGGACGAAGGTGACGATGTTGTCGTAGATCGAGCGGCCCTCGCGCACCGCGCGGACGATGGTGGAGAAGTCGTCGTCGGTGAGCACCATGTCGGCGGCCTCTTTGGCGACGTCGGTGCCGGTGATGCCCATGGCGACGCCGATGTGGGCGGTGCGCAGGGCTGCGGCGTCGTTGACGCCGTCGCCGGTCATGGCCACGATGTGGCCGCGTTCGGACAGGGCGCGCACGATGGCGACCTTGTGTTCGGGGGCGACGCGGGCGAAGACACCGATGTCCTCGATACGGTCCGCGAGGTCCTGCTCGCTCATCCGGGCCAGCTCGGTGCCGGTGACGACGTCGCCGGTGATGCCGATTTCGCGGGCGACGGCGGTGGCGGTGTCGGCGTGGTCGCCGGTGACCATCTTGACGGTGATACCGGCGGCCCGGGCGAGGGCGACCGCGTCGCGGGCCTGGGGGCGGGGCGGGTCGGCGATCCCGGCGATCGCAGTGAGGGTAAGGCCCGTCACCTCCCACGGGTCCGGACGGTCGACGATGGCGGTGGCGGCACCGAGGACGCGCAGGCCCCGGCTGCCCATCCGCCGGGCGGCCTCGGTGACCTCCCGACGGCGCTCCGCAGTGAGCGGTGCGGGCCCCTGGTCGGTCAGGAGATGGGTGCAGCGGCCCAGCAGGACCTCGACGGCGCCCTTGGCGTGGATGCGGGTGGATCCGTCGGCGTCGGTGTGGAAGGTGGTCATGTACTTGGCGGCCGGGTCGAAGGGCACCTCGCCGTCGCGTGGCAGACGGGTGCGCACGACGTCGGCGTCGAGGCCCGCCTTGGCGGCGAGGACGAGCAGTGCCGCCTCGGTGGGGTCGCCGATGACACCGCCCGGGGTGAGGCGGGCGTCGTTGCACAGCACGAACGGCCTTACCGCGTCGTGGAGTTGCGTGGTGCGGTCGCCACCGTCGGAGCGTATGGTGCCGACGGTGTCGTAGCCCTCGCCGGTCACCTCGTACAGGTGCCCCGCGGTCCACAGCGCGCGGGCGGTCATCTGGTTCAGGGTCAAGGTCCCCGTTTTGTCACTGCAGACGACGGTCGCCGCGCCCAACGACTCGACGGAGGCCAGGCGTTTGACGATGGCGCCGCGGCGGGCCATGCGGTGGACGCCCAGAGCCAGGGTGAGGGCGAGGACGGCGGGCAGTCCCTCGGGGATCGCGGCGACCGCCAGCGCCACCGCCCGCAGCGTGAGGTCGGCCAGGTCCTCGCCACGGATGAGGGCGACGAGCGCGTACGCGGCCACGGCGATGCCGCTGACCAGCGCCAGACGCCGGCCCAGGCTGTCCATCTGGACCGCCAGCGGGCTGGGTGGTTCGCTGCCCGTGCGCAGCGCCTCGGCGATCACACCGACCTCGGTGCGCATGCCGGTGGCGGTGACGATCATCTCGGCGCGGCCGCGGGTCAGTGCGGTGTTCATGAAGAGCATGCCGGTGCGCTCGGCGACGGGCACGGGTTCGTCGCCGTCCGTCCTGCTGGGTTCGGTCGTCTTGGCGACCGGCCGGGACTCGCCGGTCAGCGCGGCCTCGGCCGCCTCGACCGATGCGGCCACCACCAGACGCCCGTCGGCCGGGACGCGGTCACCGGCTTCGAGCAGGACCACGTCGCCGGGCACCAGGTCCCGCGCCGGCACCACAATCACCTCACCGTCGCGGCGCACGCGGGCGGTGGGCACCAGCATCTGGCGCAGCGCTTCCAGGCTGCGCTCGGCACGGCGTTCCTGGAGGTAGCCGAGGACAGCGTTGACGGTGAGGACGACGGTGATGACGAAGGCGTCCTTGATGTCGCCGATGATCCCGGCGACGACGGCGGCAACGAGCAGCATGCCGATCAGCCAGTTGCGGAACTGGTCCAGCAGGCGCAGCCACTGCGGTCGGCGGGTCGGCTCGGCCAGTTCGTTGGCTCCCCAGGCGCCGATGCGCTGCTGGACGTCCGCCGAGGTCAGGCCGATGTCCGGTTCCACGTCGAGCAGGTCCGCGACCTCGACGGCATCCCGCTGGTGGGCGTCCGCCACCGGCTCCGTCCGGCCGGACGGAGCCTCGGGTCCCGCGGTGGTGGGGATCGGCTGGGACATGATCACTCCTTGCCGCGCACGACAGTGACGGGACAGTGGGCATGGTGCAGCAGGGTCTGGCTGACGGAACCCAGCAGCAGGCCCGCGAATCCGTCGCGCCCCCGCGCGCCGACCACCACCAGTTGGGCGGACCGGGTCGCCTCGATCAGCGCTGGGCGGATCCGGGAACGGACCAGGCGTCGCTCCACCGCGACCTGCGGAAAGCCCTCTTGGCCGGCGGCCACGGTCTTGTCCAGCAGGTGCTGCTCGGCCTCGCGGAGACGCTTGGTGTCGACCACCACGGCGGTCAGCGGGTCACCGGGGCCTTCATAGGCCCGTTCGCTCCACGTGTTCCACACGTGGACGGCCAGCAGCGGCGCCTTGCGCCATGCTGCCTCGGCGAACGCGAACTCCACCGCCGCCTCCCCCGCTCGGGAGCCGTCCACGGCAAGCAGCACCGGACCAGCCGGATCGGGGCGTCCACGTACGACCATCAGCGGGCAGTGGCCGTGGACGGCCAGATGCACCGCAGTGGAACCGAGCAGCAGCCCGGCGAAAGCGGACAGGCCCCGGCTGCCGACCACCGCCAGCGCCGGCGAGCGCGATTCGATGTCCAGCACCTCAAGCACCTCACCAGCCACCACGGACCGGGTGATCTCTATGCCCGGCGCGACCGTGTGGGCCCGTTCCTCCGCGCGGGCAAGTGCCCCCTGCACCATCGGATCCAGGCCGTGATCGGCCGGAAGCCGTGGTGCCGCACCGGACGGCAGAGGCGGCGAGGCGTCACCTAAGGCGTGCACGATCCGCAAAGGCACCCCGCGCAAGCCCGCCTCACGAGCCGCGAGAACTGCCGCGTCGAAGCCGGCGACGGAACCGTCCACCCCTACGATCACCGGATCGGTCATCGCGCGCTTCCTTCCCGGGCGCCACTGGCGAGCGGCCGCTTTCAGGTTCCAGCATCGGTTCGGACCGCTCCCTGCAACCAGGGGCCATCGGGCCGCCTGTGGGACCGCTCGGCCCTGCCGCCGCACCCCAGCGGTCAGGACACTGTCATCACGACGTGCCGATCGGACCGGGCGCCGGCGGCGCCTTGCGCACGTAGACCGACGGCACCTGCCGAACTTCTGTGCCCGGCGGGCCGACAGCACGGGATTCGCACAGCTTCCGGATCCATGACTGACGGGGAGTTCCACATGGACGTCAACGAGGTGCTGCTGCCCGGTGTGGGCCTGCGGTACGAGTTCGTCAACCACGAGGGCGACCGGATCGGGGTCGTCGCCCAGCGTTCGGGCGACTTCGAGCTGGTGGTCTATCCAGGTGTCGACCCCGACGAGGCACGACCGGTGCTGCGACTCACCCGTGAGGAGGCCGACACTCTCGCCGAGATCCTCGGCGCCCCGCGCATCGCGGAGCGGTTCGCCGATCTGACACGCGAGGTGCCGGG
>Ga0307509_10010600_pt1 | contig 11264 bp, 15 predicted proteins | sample 10_EM_MG_FD_202245 | JGI IMG/M metagenome (GOLD analysis project Ga0307509, IMG submission 202245) | Populus trichocarpa ectomycorrhiza microbial communities from riparian zone in the Pacific Northwest, United States - 10_EM | ecosystem: Host-associated > Plants > Roots > Unclassified | place... | reverse complement strand
GCTAATTGGCTAGAGAGCCGGGTTGTGCTGCCCAAGATGGTATAGTCATGCGAGTCACCACATTGGCAACGGTCTGTATAAGACCAGATTCTACGGTACATGCACTCCCTCGTGTGGTCCGGTCGCGGTTTGCCGGTTTCTGTTTAGGTTTGGGCATTGGGGCCGACTGCGCTGTTTCAGTTCCCTGGAGGTAGGCAAGTGTGATTTAGAAATTCGGTAGTTGCTTGTGCTGTTTTCTTCTTCTTGTTCTACACCCTCCAGTGTTCCGAACCGTCCGGGGGCCCCACCGGGACGGCGGGGATAATGCCAAGAGGACGGGACGGGACGGGACCGCTAGCCGTAGTCCTGGGCAGGGCAAATTACGTAGAGGACGCCCGGGCTAGGTTGGGACCGCCGGGCTCCACACGCTAGGCATTTCTTAGTATAGTGAGACACACGTGAGAGCGGCTGTTAAGGGGGACGCCAGGGAAGATGGAAGAACGGCAGGTATTATGCGGGGGACTATCCCTTAGAGTGCTGAAACAATGAAATTCAGTGCCGCCAAGAAATTGCGCAATTGAGAGGATGTGAGGGTAGGGATTCAGATTACTAAATGGGCTGAGTGATATCAAAAAAAGAACTAGACCGAAGGCTTTCCAACACCGTGATATAATGGAAAACAAGAATGACAAAGGGCTATATGACACCGTTCACACTGAGCTCTAACTTGGTGTATTTTCACCTCTGGGCCTTCTTGCTTGTGGCGCCAACAACACCATAAGCACCACGCTCGAGTAGTTCTCCATACCAGAACATGGCCTCTTAAGGTTCCACCCCCTCCTACCGGCTCTGGTTGTCATGAGTTGTTTGTAATATATGATTGTCGTAGTGGATTGCGGAGGCGATACTTGGATCAACTTCGGTAAAGGAAGGTGAGTTTAGGCTTTGAAGAGGAGCTTTTGTCACCAGTGGTAAGCAGAGTAGTTGTAAGTGAAGAACGAAACCCGCAGTGGGTGGTAGGAGAGCCATTGGTTCGTGCAAGCCAGTAGGAGTTGATGATTGCTGTGTCCAGCAGCAAATAAAAAAAGAGCCTGCCAGTTCCGGTGGGCAACACGTTGGGTAGAAAAGTAAGATCACAGCTGATCAGCATTATGAACACTGCCCATGTACATCAGCAAAAAAACATTTTTGGCCGGACGGACAGAGCCCGCTTCAGGACGAATAGCGTCCGCTCATTGCGTCCGGTCCTCCCGGATCTGCCGTGCCTTCTTGCCTTTCATTTCTTGCGTCTGATGCACCCCGACGCTCCACTTTCCCTCCACAGCGTCCGACGCGCTTGTTGCGGCCCCACCCCCTCCTCATACCTCCCCCTTGTATCCGCCCCCTTATCCTCTCGTCTACTGGCCTCCTACCTACTCCTTGCGGTTGCGCGCGTCCGGCGACCATCTCTGCTACCCTCACACCTCTGGCGACCTAGATCTGTCTGCTTCCATCCGCTTCTGTCCGCTGTCCTCCTACGTCGCTTTTTTCTTAGTCTGCACCCTACTGTCACTTCCTTAATTCCCTTCCTGTTCACAAGACGCCCGGCGCGGCCGCCATGCAGACCACCTACTTTGGTTGGCTTCCCTTCCCACAGGAGAGCATAGTTTCGCATTAGTCATCCGCAGAACTCAGGCGGCCGAGTTGAAGCCGGACACTTTCTACGGGAATCTCTCCCTTAAGTCGCCGGCTTCAACTTGGCCGCCTATTCAATTCAATTTATTTAAAACATTCCCTTAAACGCCCACTGATCATGTAGTACTCCTGCAGCCGAGTGGGAGCCGGACACTCAATATGGGCACTGCCACCATAAGTGTACGGCTTCAACTTGGCCGTATATTCATACGCAACAATTCATCCTATTTAAAACATTCCCTTCAATACCTGCGAATCATGTATGACTCCCGCGGCCGAGTTGAAGCCGGACACTCACTATGGGAACTGCCACCTTAAGTGTCCAGCTGCAACCCAGCCGGATATTCGTGTGGAACAATTCAAACTATTTAAAACATTGCCTTAAACGCTCACGGATAGTGTAGTACTCCCCCGGGCGAGTTGAAGCCGGACACTGAATATGGGCACTGCCACCTTAAGTGTACGGCTTCAACTTGGCCGTATATTCATGCAGAATAATTCAACCTATTTAAAACATTTCCTTAAATGCCCGCGGATCTTGAAGTACTCCCCCGGCCAAGTTGAAGCCGGACACTCACTAAGCGAACTGCCACCTTAAGTGCCCAGTTTCAACTCAGTCGAATAAATACTGTACATAATTGGATAGAATAATTTAATATATTTCATTAAAGGTGCTCAGATCAATCCTGTTATTCACTATCCATTGCTTCTCACCACTAGGAATTACCTGCGCCTGTCCAATCAATGCCCCTATAGTGACTATTCGCATGTCTCGACCATTGACTCGATCCGGTTGCCGACTCGAATATGTCCGCTCGGAATGTGAAATCTGCCACCATTGATCGGAACGAGTATGCGAACTAATGCCAGGCGATGGACAGCCGCGGCCTCACTTAGAATATATCTTATCTTGAAAAGTGCTAGCAACCGAGCCACCACACGTCCCCGTAAATCTCCATAGTTCGCTTCCCCACCAGTCTGGACCCACACCCAATCGTTTCTAGAGCCACCATTGCGGAATGCCTTTGTTCCAGTGCAGCGGGCCCGGTGGATCTGGAACCTGTCAGTTTCCTGAAAGTCGGGCACTGGGAGTTTGAGCTGAGGAAATACTTCCACAGGAAGTAACCTGAGTTCACAGGGGTCCGCAGGCAACCGCCGGTTATCTGCAGCAGTCTCCCTGATAAAACGCAGTATCTCCTCCATCATGTTGGAATAATGGATATCGAGGGCTGTGCATAATTCGGTCAGCGTGCTGGTGTTCTTCATACGGCCTTTAAGCACCGGGCGAGATGTGCTGCGACTTAGAACAGTCGGCATTTCTATCCCACTATCTTCTACCACCATCACACCTTCAACTTTCGAAAGTGCTTCTATTGTCTGCAACCATATTCCTAGGGCGTGCTGGCGGCCCTAGTGCGACAAGATCTGTCGGGCGGCTTCATTCTTGTTTGACCTGCTGTAGCCATCTTTAATCTGATCCTTATGTGCTAGTTCACCGATCTCGGTTGAATACATCGATATGGATCCCAAACACTGTACGTAGGAGGCAAAGTGAGTCAGGTAGTGCATCTTGATGAAGTTGAAGTGGTTCTCACACCGTATCAAATCTGCCCGCCGATCAGACCTTTCAACCGTCTCTTGATCAGCTAGCCGACGGTGATTAGCGACGGTTCTATGGCGGACTTCTTTAGCATGCTGATCTGCCATTAGTTCACTTAGCTCCCGATCCTGGCGATTTGCTTGAGGGCGGGTAGCCTGCAAGGTACGGAACTCAAGAAAAATGTCCTTGGTCCGGTGAAATGTCTGCAGGTAGTTTTCCATGTAGGAAAGTGTGTCTGGTGTATGACTGCGATATTGAGCCATGAGAGTGAAGTCCACCAGTGGGCTAACACACTTCAAAGCGCTCTTGAAATCCTGATACTGAGAACTGTACGGAGTTCACAATGGGGACGCCAATACGGCTGCAATACAATGGCCGAGATTGCGCATCTCCTTTCCTTGCCCTTGTGTGATTTCACGATAGGCCTTTTTCGGTACGCTGAATCCGGGGTAAGGAGGAATTTCTTTCCAAGCATCGTCGAACGCCTGCTGCCGTTTATGCTTTTTCAGGAAATCTTCCACCCATTCCACCATATGTTTGAATAAGCCAACGTAGATGTTGTGCAAGAGGTCTGGCTTGTGTAGGTCGGCGGGGCTTACTCGGTCGAGTCCGGTGAATACATTGTTTCCTATTTTCACACCCAACTGCTGAAAGGATTCTGCAATGCCGGCCGCTTCTGCCGGCTCATGCCTCAAGGCTTTCTCTCTATATAGCATGTAGTCGCGGGTCTCAATACATCCGCGGCGGAGCCCCACCGAGCTCCTCGCACGGAACCTCACACTTTGGGCATGACTTGCTGCCTATTCCATGCAAGGCTGCATGCTCAGCATGATCCGCGATCCAGGCCGACAAAATGGCAAAACAAAGGCGTGTTTTGCCGTCTGCACAATCCATTACCGTTCCTCCTCGGGCAACCTGCAGTAATGGTGCCAGGACAAGATCGAAGACAGCCCGCAGGACATCCACATTCGTCTGCCGCTGGGCTGCGTTGGCCCGGGCTGATTCGCCAGTGAACTTTGGTGGTACTGGAAGCAATGCCAGAAGCAGGATTGGCATCATGGCAGGGCTGCTTCTTATCCTGGAAAGGATATTGCCGATCGTCATGTATACCGGCCAGGCTTTCTTATCTCCGGAGAAATTGGTAAGGTGCGTCTAGTCAGACAATCAGATAATGGGCACCACTGTGGACCCGGCGGGCCAAGCTTTCTACCAACGAACGGAATGGGCTGTTAGCACTGGAAACACTACTCCAAGAACTTGTCAGCACGTATCTCATACCTGCATATCCCACCACCAGTCCGCCGTATGCATCTCTGACTATAATCGCTCCCCACCCGAATCATATTCTCGAACAGGTGTGTAAACCATGTCTGAGCTATACGTGACCTGACGGATCAGGTAGCGGACACAGTCAATAATATTTCGATAATAGAAAGTTGTTGCATGGCGACCATCATCAAGACTGGCTTCCGCCCACACCAAGTATTCACGAAATGGGTCCAGTATGTCAAGGTGTTGTCGCAAGGTATAGGCGGACAGGAATGATCTGCTATCCAGACCGCCTAAACCTTCCGCAAAGTACGCGTTGATCTGCGACTTGGCTACCTTGCTGCGGACAGACTAGCTAGCCAAATTAAAGTCGTTTTCAGATGAGAAAGGGCTCCAAGGGTCATCGGTCATGGCCTTGTTGAGCTCTGTATAGCCAGCAACTTCGCCGAGTGGTCTGCCAGCACCGGGAATATATTCTTGACCCGAAGGGCGCACGTCGAGCAGTGGGTGGGAAACGTCTTCCGTGTCTGAATCGTTATGCATACTATCTATCTCACCACTTGCTGTATGGAAATCTGGGATCTCGAGCCTGCAATCAGATTTGTAGTCTGAGTCAATCAGGTTTTCAAGTTCATCACGAACAAAAGTAGGTCCCATGGAAGCCGCCTCCGCAATCGCGCTGAGGGAAAGAACGATATCAAGATGCATTGTCTGAAGGTGTTCTTCGTATGCAGTGGCTTGTTGATAACGTCGCCTGCAATAAGGACACCTTGTTCTCTTTCAGGTTATCGTAGGTGGTGTTTCTCTTTCAAGTAGTCTGGCGGATGCGTAAGCGGATGGGCTGAGCGGCTGCAGCGGACTCAGTCTTTCAAAGTGAAGGGCAGGTTTCTTTCAAGGGGTAAATCGGGAAAATTTCAAGTTTGTTTCGTCGGATGATGAATGGGTCCAGACATTCAAGCTGCCAACAGTTATTCACTGTTTAACTTGTGAAACCTGTTCTTTGTTGAGAGTATGGGAGGGCCTTGGCTCATGGGTCGCGGCTCCCATGCTGCGCCGTTGCGGCTTAAAACCTTATCTGAAACCTATCGTCATTGTAGGTGGGTCACGTGACTTTTCAAGATATTCAAGTTTGTACAGGGTACAATCCTGGGAACCCCACTAAAACCGTCCTCGTGCGGCCTATATAAGCTCTCTCTTCCCCCCCTTCCATCTTCTCTCCATAATCCTTTCCTCAATCACAATCACATCCTCGATCCGCCAGCCCATCCTAACAGGACCCACAAAGCTCAGCACAACCTCTCACTCGTCCCCAGTATCACCAGTGTATCCCAGTTCATTTAAGATTACCTATCTGCCTTTCCCTAGCCAATAACCTTTTCACAGCCATTACCATCCGCAGAACTCCCTTTACCGTCCGCCAGGCCCGCTCTAATATTTTCGGATCTTCCACAATCCTTCATCCTCAAAAGTACCAGCATCTACTAGCGGGCATCCTCCATCCGCTGATGGACCATTTAAACCCCCCCAAAAAGCGGCTTCTTTCTGATCCATCAACCACCGCCCACCCCGATCACTATTACAATGGCAGCCTCAAAGGTTGGTCTCAGTTTCGGAAAATCGGCGTCCTTTAAAAACAACGGCTCTGTTACCTGGTGTTAGCATGTTTGCGGCTTCCCCCACCCACGAACCTATAGTCCGGAGTATAAAGTCTGGCGGAATGCTATGAAACGTAAGATGGAGCAAGACCGGATCCCAGGGTAGAAGCAGAGTACTGCCGGACAATGGGCGGCCATCCAGGCACATGCTTTCACCCTCCGGCCTGTTAGCCAGCGGTCGGGACTCGGGCAGGCTAATGACCCCTGTGGCGGACGTTTTACCGAATGCCTAGACCATTTGTTAAAGGACATAGCAAAAAAACATGAGTGTATCTTAAGAGACATATTGAGAGCACCCGTTGCCGTTGTTCCGGTTGTCGACCCGACCCCTGCCAGAAATGATCGTAAGTTATCCGCAAGCGTCCGCAATCAAGATGTACCATATACGCTAATACAGCTCCTGCAGGTCTTGCCGGTGCGCGGTCTGTCCATCTCTGGATAGATGAGCCATCCGTAGTCCGCCCAAGCAGCCCACTTCCTGTCGGGATGGACAAGATCCAGTAGCAAAGTAGTGGACATGTTTACTGGATGGAGCTAACTGAGCCCACCTTTCCGAACCTGCTAGTGGGCATAGACAAAACTATGGCACCGGGTGTCGGATTTCGTATGCTTATTGGTACTGGTGCAGGACGATCCAGAGGAGCGGCTGCCACTTGGTGAAATGATCCGAATCACAAATAGCCGACTTGTCCGCATATGGTGGTCTTTGAATCCGCCAAGCGAACCAATGGATCTGCCCTTCTGTTGCCATCGAAGGAATAATACAGAGGGTAGCACTCCTCCTCCCGGTAAGATCAGGTGTGCTGCACGGGATAACTGGGGCCCCCCTCCAGACGCCTCAGAAGACGCGTCCGCCGCTAGCGATGATGGACAGAGCTCAGATGGCCACCAGCCAGAGTCATCTGCTGCGGCCGCAAAGCGAACCACCTGAACAAGGACCACCAGGACCGGTAATACCACAAAAAGGACTGCGCGAACACACCGCATCAATTGAGCGGACGTTGGCGAATCAGAGCCAGAGTCTTCTGGTACGCAAGCTGCTGTCCCTCGTGCTAACTTGGGCCCTCGTGTTTTGAGGTCTAGTAGTCAAGGAGAACGGAAGACTGACCTAAAGAAAGCATCCTGGACGGCAGCCAATAACAGTGGTAAACGCAACCTCGCGGTAATGCAAGAGGGTGATAAGCCATACAGTTCGGATGGAAGTCCGGGACCCCAGAGGAAGGTGGCCCGCGTGGTAGGGGCAATCGATGCCGGCATTCAGGTTGAGCCGGACATACGCGATGGGGAGCATAATCTGAGTTGGCAACTAGCTGACAGGACTAGTCAGACAAACAGTCCGTCTCCGTTTACTCCCAATCCCGGTCACCATCATGGGTATGCAGCCTGTGAGCAGGCAGAGGCGAGAAGGTCAGCCGCCCATCTTTTTGTTGAATTTCACCGGCGATCACTGCGCACCCATGTATACTTTGTTGTTATACCTTTCCTATCTTTCTTACTCTTATCTATTAGTTCCTTTGTCAGTCATTATCAATCACGGAGGAGGGGCGAGTATACCTGGTTTGTATACTAGTTGGAGGATTCGCTGATATCTCCAGAAATGCTCGGGGAGCATGGCGATGAATTGGTCGGAAGGGAGTGCGTGTTAGGAACGGAGAATGTCTCCGCAAGAACCACCGCGTAGTAAAGTTCTCTGTATTTAAACAGTCTGTTTGGCCGTCGGTAAATAGATAGGCAAGCACGAACGAATCCGCAGAATATACAAACCTCTCCTCCATCGCTTCTTTGTACTTCTTCATCTGCCTCACCAATCTTTCTTCTATCAGGATCTCATAACAATACTTTTGATGGTGGCCTCACGGGCCGAGCAGCCTGTCAACACATTGGCGACACAAGCCGATACGCCCCACAGAAGCCATTGCCCCTCTAAGGATCCAGATACCGGTGATGTGGGTGCGGATATTGCGACTGCTGGAGAAGTGGGACGAGAATTAAGCCCACCTGCTGACTCTCCAACCAACTCGAGTGCATACTCTACACCTGGTAAGTTCCGGTTACGACTACCAGGTTGTTCATCCATTCTGTTGGCAAGGTCTGCCGCAGTTGCGGCAGAAATGGGCGTTGGGAGTCCGCTCAAGTCCATTTCTGTACTAGCTCACTAGCTCTGCGAACAAAGCTCTCCTGCCCCGACCAATGTGGCTAATGTCTCGCTAGCTGAGGATGCAGGTCCATTTCAAGGAATTTACAAGTACTAGGCTACGATGGACCCTTCGACTTTTCCTTTTGGTGTTTTCATTTTTGTTTCTAGAGTTCATGTTATTCTGACTGTTTCCTGACTATTTCTGTTTTAGATTAGCCCGCTACGTCTGGGCTCCTTGCCCTGATCAGTATACTTAATTTAGACCTATGACTGTCCGCAGATCCTGCTGGTGTTTCCTTTGGGTGTTTTTCATTTGGCATTTAACTTTTAGAGTTTTGCGAGTTGTCCTTGTATTTTTTCCCACACATTTCTTGTTTGAATTGGCCCGGCTGTTGCGGTTCCGGGTTGCACGGACCCAATGTAGTCTGCGGACACTTTGTTGCTCTATGGGGTCCCTCTTAGAGTTTTACAGACCATTCTTGTTTGCCATGAGCTGTTCTGCGTTTACCGGGTCAGCTCGTTGGACCTGCTCTCGGAATCTTCGCAGATAATGCTTGCTCTTTTCGAGCTCTTTTTCGTTTGGTGTAAGTTTTCTCTGCTGGCTTTAGCGGTTTGCTCTTTGGACTTGTGCGGATTATTCTTGTTCTTCTCTAGCTGTTTTTCGTTCAGGGTTGCCCCTTTCATTGCTATTCCTATCCTAGTTGTTCATCTTATATCCCATCCGTTGAGCTTTAGCAGCAGCTTTCACTTTCTACGTTTAGCCTCCGGGCCCGAGCCCTAGCCTTACCTGCATTTGTTTCTATCCGCTTGGCAGACCTACTCAAACCAGATTAGTCCCTACATTCTGATAAACCATTTTTCATCTGGTTCAGCAACCTCAAGTACCTAACTCTCGTATTGCCGCAGTGAAATCGCAGCGTGGCCAAGTCTTTGGGTCCAAATTCCTATATCACGTATCAAGCTGCAATTTGCACGTGCGGTGTATGCTGACGCCAGCGGAAATGAAAGCGAGTGATGAACTGTGAATGTCCTTGGTTCTTAAGGAAGCTAGGCCGACCATTTCGATCCTCCAAGTTCACACCCTATATCGTGCCCTTAGCTACCTACCAATAGAGGCTTCCTAACACCACCTGCACCTCAACATCATACACTGCAATTCTCTTCTATCACTATTCACCTGCATACTATGTGGGAAACAACAGCGGCGGCTTATGGCGGACCAAGAGCATTCATCGAGGCAGGAAAGGCAAAGGCAAAGGGAGGTCCTTCGCGGACGTTTCCAGGGATCTGGGTCCAGGGACGGATTAACTACAGTAACATCACCCAGTGTTGAGTCTGTTATGGCTGGGTCCGCTGTAGGTAGGAGGAGGGATGCCGTGCGGGAGCCAGCTTCTTCACAACTCGAGGTACGAGAGCCGGTCCTGTACAACCGGCAGCAGGTCTTAGAGTCAGCGTAAGAGAGTCTAGACTCAAATGATGGGGAATATGAGGGTAATGATGGCCAGAGTGAGGAGAGTGAGGAGAGTGAGGAGAACGAGTTAGGCCAGCATGGGGACGATATGGATCATCCATCGGCCCGGGGAGCGCAAAGAGCAATTGGGGGTGAGTTTCTTAGCTCGCAGCACTCTATAGTGACAATCACCCCGGGGAATACCCAGAATTCCAGCAGGAGGATTAGTTACCCCGGACGGAGAACGTCTGCTCAAGTACGAGTTAGCCAAAATGCTTGTCCATCTGCCATTCCCTCCTGTTCGCCGACAGACTTGAATCCACTTGCCATGCCGGTCATAACCCCAAGTCACTGTCACAAATCGTGACTAAGCAAGGCAGATTTCACATGACTAATACTTATTAGTCATAAGGTATGTGGGGCTTTTGTACTATGACGTCATTTGACTCATAGCTTTCACATGACTGCGCACTTGCGAGTCATTGGTTGATTATGATTGGTTAATGGTTTCATGAGGTCACAATGGTGACGTCATACGATGTAATGATTTCGCACATGACTCAGATGACAAGTCATTGGTTTCATGCAGGTGACTCATTGGAGCGCATGATTGGGTTTATGAGTTTGCATCGAGCAAAGAGAACGGGCGCAGTTGATTCGTAACCCTCAGGTGATGGATTTCGCACAATGACTCATTATGAGTCATGGGGGCTATGTTCCGTGATGGTGACGAGTCACCAGGGTTAGGGTTTTGAGAATATGCCTATAAAAGGAGCTTGGTTCCGACCAAGAGATAGGTCACGAACCATCTCTCCTCCACCTCCGGCGATTGAAATCTCAACACCACGGGAAATCATCGTCACTTTCCCCCACCCACCTCTCTTCCCCCATCATGGCTTCTGCCTAGGGGTCGACGTTAAGCCATCTACCCTCCTCTCCTGGGGCACGCATGCCTCCCCTCCTTGGGGTTCTTGTTCCCGTTCATCGTTGACGCCCGCTCATGAAGTTCGGTTCTCCCCCTTACCCCGCACTTCCTTTGCACCTCGCTTAGGATTTTGCACGGTCGGAAAGCTTCTCGCTTCGCTCACGGTCGGCGTTACGGTGTCGGACTCGCGGTCAAAGTAGGCCCCGACTTGCTGGGCTTGTACCTCTGATGGGGAAAGCCTCGGTTAGTAACATCACGGTCTTGTCCCGGTCTCGTCGTCGTCCCAAAAGCCCTTGCTATGGCCCGTTTGTCGGTTGTGGCTAGCCCGTTCGCGATCCTTCCTCTATCCCCCTCCCGGTTCCGTCCACTGGCATCGTACTGCCCCATAAGCTGGCACCTTACTGCTAAAAACTCCTCCCCCGGCTGGCACCCTACTGCTCCCTCTCCTCCGGCTGGCACCCTACTGCTACTCACCGGCTGGCACCCTACTGCTCATCATCGTTGGCTGGCATCCCCTCTGCTCGGTGGCTCCGCTCGCCCCTCTCCCCCTCCGATCGTTCGGCCTCTCCTCGGTT
>Ga0307509_10010599_pt1 | contig 11264 bp, 8 predicted proteins | sample 10_EM_MG_FD_202245 | JGI IMG/M metagenome (GOLD analysis project Ga0307509, IMG submission 202245) | Populus trichocarpa ectomycorrhiza microbial communities from riparian zone in the Pacific Northwest, United States - 10_EM | ecosystem: Host-associated > Plants > Roots > Unclassified | place... | reverse complement strand
CAAGTTCTAAGGTGCATAAAAGCAATGAAGTAATAAAATTACAAATAAATTAATGGAAATTTATCTTTATACTGCATCACCTCTCTATGTTTGAATTAACAAGATATACACATGCATAACATGTACATAGATTATTCAAAGCCAATGGTTATTCATGATAATTACACTTTGCAACCAAATGCTCTAGCTAAATCCAATCTATCCCACCAAGGATGAGATCAAGCAACAAAAATAACACACGATGGATGATCAAATTATTAAGTCAAAAGAAAACTATTGTTCATAATAGCCTTGGTGAGGAGGAGGGTATGGACCTGGAATAGTGTAAGTAGGCCGAGCAAGAGATCCAGGTTGTTGTCCATGGGCATTGTAGTATGGGCCCCGCCACCCTGGATAGGCAGGTTGACCATACTCCTGGTTTGTTGGTGGTTGCTGAACCTGTCGAGGTGGGTAAGGAGCACCAGGAGCAGGGCGCATATGATAAGGAGGTGGCTGCTGTGGTGTTGTACAAGGGGGGGGAGGGTGAGCATAACCAGGCATTGTAGACTGCCCAGGAGGCTGAAAGTACTGTGTCTGGGGCTGAGGATGTGGATGCGGATGCGGAACATTTTGAGGATCTGATGGAGGATGCGAACTGGATCTTTGAGTTTGATGGGGCTGGTTTGCTGCAGGATAGCTGTATGAGCCTGTATTCTTATGGTCTTGAAAACTTAGTCCAGCCATTTGTCTTTGTACATCTTCAATCATTTCTTGACACTGGATATTTCTGGTCATCACAAAATCACTGCACTGCTGTTTGATATTGGTGATGGCATCCTGTTTCACAAATATATTTCTTATATCAACCCTTCGGAAAGTAACCCAGCTAAACTAGTTTAAAACCCATAAAAAAAAATTCATAGTGCCTGAGACAAAGGAAAGGCATGGGCATGGGATGTAAAATTTAAAAGCATACAGGAAGAAAATAAAATAATTGTAGTAGGCACTTTAAAGAAGTGAGCATGTTCTACTTGATCATAAGTTCAGGAGTTCACATCCTGAACAGCACAGATATATGCAACAGAGAAGTGTTTACCTGAAGACTAACATAAAACTTCAATCCCTCGTTGATGTTCTCCTTTATTTCTCGATACTTGGCTATGGCAGCCTGTATTTGCTTATAACACTTCTCACGAGATGCTGAAACAAATTGTGAGGGAGATTTGTGTCAAAGGTGCATGCGTTTCATTTACCCTATGAATGTGAAGGTCAAGCGCAGCACTGAAACAAGAATATGATCTCTCATTTTGAGATCACCTTTAAGAAAAACATATCATCAGAAAGCCTAGGGATGGAAACTAATCAAGTATTATAAAGAAATTAAATTCTTCATGTCATTTTCATAGAAGTCTAGAATATACACACACACACACACACACACACACATTTTTTTATTTATTTGTAACAATGGTTTGATAGAATGATCGGTTCCAATTTCTAGAGAGAGCAAAATAAACAACATAGTGGAATTATAAACTCTGCAGTATTTAAACAAAAAGGACATCAACATGTAGATCAAATACATGCATAATTAACATTTCCATTCAAGAAACCCATTCAGACAGTATTGAAACAACAATTATACAAGAAAAAACCTACCTTTGTAATCTTGAAGGTTAAAGACAGCAGAAAACTCTTCATTCCGAGCCTGTAAACAAGGCAGCCTATAATTTTAGGAAAAGAAATGGACTTCATAACAAGCTAACAATTCAGAAACGAGCTTAGTAAATGATTGCTGAATTGCTTTCTACGACCATTGAAATCTAAGGTGCAAAAAGAATAACTCATCAACTAAGCTTCAATAATAACAAAATGAATTTATCTATCCATGCTGATTTAAACGGAGTCCTACCAATGTAATTGTAGAGACTCCTCTTTATTGTCAATTTTTGGGCTGCAAAAGGGACAGCCATTGCCAGCTAATTTAGCCACCTCATTTGTTCAAATTAACAACAAAATATGTTGCCCCTCAAATTGCAATCTGTATTGACCACTATTGGCAAACCTTTCAACAACTCCAGTTACAAGCTTACACAACAAAGCTTGGGCAAGACCAGTCTCGACAAAGGATACATATTCTTCTAGTTATTGTAATGTTTTTAAGCAGGTAGGCTACTATCATCTTAAGAACATGAAGAAAGATGAAAGCAGATATCCTGGTTCTCAACGAGGGATAGCAAATCAATTCCAAAGAGCATTGAGTAAAAGAAATATACCTGAATTTGCAGCAGCAACTGTTCTTGTCCCTCAATATTTTGTGCAATGTCTTCACAGATGGGATCATATTTTGCTATCTCTTTCCTGAAAAGATCTTCGTAGGACCCAGCAGATGTCATCAACTTTGGTAGTACATCATCCTGAAACCATACATGTAATATAGCCTAATAAAGCAAGTCACGAAAAGAAGAGGAAAAAAAAACACACAAAAAAAGAAGCATGGAGTGCAAGAAAGTAAGGTCCATGCATCCTCATGCGTCAAAACTTATGCTGGTTTCTCAAATTCTTACAAAAAGTAAAAGGTTAGCATGTGTATAGAAGTTGTCAAGGACCAGAAAATATTTAATCTCACCTTCCATTTCATCTCTTTGAGCATGTCCTCGAGACCAGCTCGCTGAGCACCAAGAGTCTCCAATTGCCTCTGCATAGATGAGAAGACAAATACGCTCACAGTTTTTTAGATGAAAGTAATACCTGTTGAAACTACAAAAATGAAATTCATCAAGGACCAAATTAAAATATTCTTTAGCTTGCTTTACCAATAATTCATGGTCTAAAACTCTTTCTTGCAATATTTTGCTTGTATGCCAAAGTTTTGACCATCATACATCTATGGTTTAAATCACATTTAACATTTCTTTTAAATACAACGGCTAGGATTTCACATGCCAAAATACTAAGAAATTTTTGCTCCACTTGCCAATGACAATGATTAGGTTATTCCAATCCAACTACCTTTCCTTATATAGGGTCCGAATTACATTGTCAGCAATGACCTCAAAAATTGGTCAGGGTCTTTCAACACTGATACTAGCAGTAATATATCCATAAGGGCAAGGGGATGTAAAGCTAACTATATGGAGTTATAAATGTAAATTATCCATGCCAGCTATAAACTAGCCATGCCTAAAGCATTCCATTCTGTCAAAGCTTGATACTGTTGATGACAACACAAAATAACATGTCCTTACAAAACTAACTGTAAAGAGCATCCCAAGAAAAATGAAATATATATCAGATTACTAGGACCTACTCCATGAAATATCAAGGGAAACCTTCCATTGAGGAGAATAAATGAAAAATAGTTAGGGCAAGAAGAAGCAGCAACAGAAACACATTCAGTTCATTTTTCCTTTTTCTTTTCACTGTTAAAGGAACAAGGTTGATTTCATAAGGGAAAAGGAAAAGTAACACAACCACCCAACAACACAGTTGAAAATTAGAGTTTAGAAAGAAGATACATACCAAGCTCTGCTTCAAGGCCCCTACTATAGCATCTTCATTAGCATCCAAAGACATTATTGGCCTAGCTAAACTTGGAAGTGCAGATTCTATCTGATAAGAGTAAAATGGAAATGAGATTGCTACAAAATTATTATTCCACAGAACAGAGTATTTCTATATCTTCCAAGATCACGACCAGTTTTTCAACACAAGAAAAATCAAGAAAGATGACAAGCAATGATGATTTTAGATGCATATGGCTCTATTATTCAAATGACTGATCTCCCATCACATCAAGTGCATGAATGCAACTATTTGCATAAATAACAACAGGCACAATATTGATGCCCAAGAAACCCTAGGATATATAGCAAGGGCAAAACAGATAACATGTTAAATTTTCTATGATACACAGACAAATAACAGATGCAGTTCAAAAGACATACCGGTTGGCAATCAAGAATTGACATGAGTGCAGAATGATCCCTCACTGCGTGCTCAATTCTGGCATCGCTATCTGTGGCTTGCTTTAAGTTGGCTGCAAACCTATTCAATCTATCCTGCAAGTTCTTTGTCAAAGTGCTGGATTGAGGCCTAGTCCACTGTGTCCCAAATTGGCTTCTAAACTGGGAATCCTCTGTTGCTTCCTTTTGCAAAAGCTCCTCAGTCTGGACCAGCAATTCTTGGTTAACCCTCCTCAAATCCATAAGTTGCTGTAACTCAGCTTCAAGGCCAGCTGGGCCCTGACTAATCTGCACTGCTTCTACATCTTCTTTAAGATCTGTTGGAAGTGAAAAATTTCCTTCCAAAGAAAGAATAGAATCTGGCAGGTCCATTTCTTTGAGCCTCACTCGAGTTAGCTCACTCCCTTGTTGCAATTTTTCAGCCTGTGTCCGGATAATATTGTCAACCATTTCAGTGTACCTTGAAAGAGCTTTTGCGCTGCTGTCTGGAACAAGACTAGCAAACATCTTCTCCTTGCTGGCATCAAGTACCTCATTCATTGGCATGGTCTTTACCATGGAAAATGCTGGTAGAGGGGGTAAGAAACTTGGGGAAGGAACCCTCATGAGGTAAACTCTATCATTTTCCTTGACAGCCCTGTCCAGGTTGCGGTTGATATTGGCTTCCAGCTTGCTAATTGCATCCAGAAGCTGTACTGCAGCCCCCTTTGAACTTTTCTTTGCCTCTGCTAATGTACTAGCCCCGCTCTTCAACCGTGCAATTTCCTCTGCAATTTCTTCTTTCTCATGAAGCTCCAAACTATACCAAAAACAAGCTTCTGCGTAGAACAGGGCTGCTTTTAGTTGGACATGAGCAGTCCAACCCTTGTCAAAATGATCTTTTAGAGGTGCAACATTCAGTGCTGCTAAAGCTTCCTCATAGTACAACCCAACCTATATCAAACCAATTATCAAAACAAATTCAAACAATCACCAAAAAAGACCTGGAATAACTTAAACAAAAATCCACACCGTTTGTAAGGACAATACAAACAACCTGCCAAAATCCCATAAATGTTCATTTCCCAACTCAATGGAATCCACATTTCCAAATCATAACAAAGTACAACAACCCAAACCATGAAAAACATACACATTCATCATCAATTCACAAGAAATCAGCTAAATTTACGAACTTTCCAGTGATCACAACTCACAAGACATCATGAGTTTCTTCTTAGAGTTTTTTTCGTATAAATTGACCACCAAGGCACAAACAAAAAAAATCTTAGCACAGAAACTTACTTGCAGTAATCACACATTCATTCGATCTAACCTATAAAAAAACAGACTGACCTGCCGAGAAATCTTGGCACAAACACCCGGGGTGCTCCCTTTAGAAATAGTATTCTCGAAGACACACTCTTGCGCTTGTGCGAGCATCAATCTCTCTAACATCCCAACACACTCAACCGACACATCAACCGTAGTACTGGTACCCACAGAGGCTTTCGCGGCCGCATTATCTCTCAAATAAGCAAACGCACCGGCGGCAGCAATAAAGGCATGAATCGCCTGTCTCCTCCCCTCCACCGTGGCCCGATCAAACGACAATCCAATCTGACTATAAACGGCACCCAAATTAAAAAGGGCAGCAGCCTTCTCTAAATGAATATTCTGCTGCGACGCTTTCTGTTTTTGCTTAAACGCATCGTACCAGACAAAAGTGACCGAATTGATGTGGTCATTGTCGGGGGAGATTGGGAATCGGGTTTCGATCAAGCAGAGGGCTTTGAAGTATTTTTGGAGGAGGTCGCGGCGGGAAGTAGGTGACGGGTCGGGTTGGCGCTCGAGATCGGAACGGTATTGTTTGACGGTTTGGAGATCATCTTCGAGGTTTTGGGCTTCGCGTTCGGAGTAGAACATGGCAATGTAGTTGCGGAGAGGACGGTAGAGGTCGAGGGAGGTTGTTTTTTTCTCGTAAATTGCTAGCATGATGTTTGTGGGGGTTGATGTGGAGGAGGATTGGGTGGAATTGGAAAATTGGGGATTTTGTTTGGTACAGTGGAGAAAGAGTGTTCAAGACAGAGGCGAGGAGTCTAATCCATTGAGTCTGCTGATCTTTTCTTTTTGTTTCTTCTTAGTCAAGCAAACTAAATTATAGCAAGACTGGTGGTTGGGACCGCTTTGTAAAATCTTCAGCCTTCTTCTTCATAAATAAAATAAAGCAGAAAGCGTAGATTTCGAGCCTGTTGCTTTCCGAAAATTTTTGAATATTTTTATGTTTTTAAATTATTTTGATTTTGATACGGTGATCTCAAAAATAATTTTTTTAAAAATAAAAAAATATTATTAGCACACTTTTTTGAATGAAAAGCACTTTAAAAAGCAACCACAACCACACTCCTAAATACCCTCGAACTCTACAGTTGTGCTTCATAACTGGTCTGAGCATGTGCCTGTTATGTCCAGATAAAATATATATTTTTTTATTTATTTATTTAATGTGAGTGTTCGGACTAGCTTGCACGTACCTCGACTAATCCTACAAGTACTAAAATTAACAACCGTTAAACCTCTTAAAGTTTATATATTCTTAAAGTTTGATAGCGTGGTAATCCTCTTCAAGCATGTTTCCATTAAAATTATATTAGGATATATAGGATTATTATAGTTACGGTTAATTTTTTTTATTGATTTTGGTATTCGAATTAAACTTTCTATTTTGGTTTTTACTGGTTTGTCTCCCGTGCTTTTACTTACGGTTGTATGTACCCAACAAATTTGTAATGTAAAAAAGAAAAAATTTAGATTGTATAATTTTTAATATTATTATCAAATTTAATATAATAATTCAAATTTAAAAACACTTAACCTAATTATTTTAAATTAAATAATATAAAAATTAATTTGAAGTAATCTTATCAACAGAATAAATTCAAGAAAAAAAAATTAAGTTATTCATAATCAACTCATCATTGAGTTATTTTTTATTATTATATAATAAAAAATATAAATTTATTAAATTATGTATATATTTATATATTTATTTTTGTTATTATTTAAATAAAAAATAATTTAAATAAATATTATCAGGTAAATATATTATATTACGGAAACATCAAATACATTGATCTATCTTTTAATTTTTTTAATTTTATTTTTAATTGTTATTAATAATTATTTATTTATACAAATAATTATTAATTTATTCAATTAAATACTTTTATAAGTCTTTATTTATATTTCAAAAAATATTGGGTAAAAAAGCGTCGGAAAAAATATCATATCTAATTATTTAAAAAAAATAAAAATGATTCACAGCATAGCGTAGTCAAAAAGCTAGTATATCGTTACGCCACCTCAGTCGAAATGTCAAAGCCTAAAAAAAGTAAAAACAGCCCCTAAACTAGCTGCCACGGGTGAGGGAGGAGGAGAGAAGAGGCAGGTTGGCAACTGCCAAACAGAAAGGTCTTCTTTTTCTCTGTGATCTGTTCTCTCTTTTCAACCTATCTTCGAGGTTTTCTTCACTAGGTTTCTTTTCTTCTTCAATTCAGCGATTTACTCTCTCTTTTTTTCCCTTTATTTTGATCGGTTGTGTAATTTAGGGTTCAGGGCTTAGGTTATGATTTTCTCTTATCGTCAATCTTTCGTCTTTGCTAGCTGTTAGCTAAACTCATTAGTTTGTTTATCGAAATATAGTATTATTTGTTCATTTTGTCGAATTTCTGTGATCTAGGGTTATTTTAGTTGATGAAATGTTAGCTCTTTTTTTTTTAACTGATTAGAGCTTTCAAGCTTAAATACTCTTAGTTTCTAAAGATCTAGGGTTATTGAAATAGCAATTGCATTTTCAGTTTTAGACATCCTTTTTGAACTCTTAATCTGCACATCAGGAGATCCCTTCAACTAATAAGAGCCGTATACCTACAATATAAAATAACTGGTTATTTTGCTTTAATTTTGTGGATTTAGGCAGAAATGTATCTAAAGCTCCCTATATTCAATTGTGTGTGCATGTGCATGTGCATGTGTGCTGAGGAAATATCTGTGCATTAAAAAAAGAAGAAACTCTATTGCTAAACATTATTATTTGCGATAACTTTGGATTTTTTGAAATTTGAGATTCACTTTTTTCCTTTTCAGCAATTGGAGTCTACTTCTAAAGTTCAGCGTTCCGATATCTGATTTACCTGTTTTTTGGTATCTGTGTAGACTTGCTTCTGTTACTTTTGTGGAAAGCTAGCAGCTGTGGGCATTGAGGAGGCATTCCCTTTCTGCACAAAACTTAATAGTGGATGATGCGTACTGTGATTTGTACTGAAATTTGTTGGACGCCTGGAACTGCCATTTTGTGCTGAACTTAATTCAAACTATCAAACCACCAGCTTGTTATTTTGTTGCTTCATTCTTTCTGTTCGTAAATCTTTGCTTTTGCACTTGTCTACTAGTCGCTTCATTTTTCAGGTTTTGTGATTAATGCTTCTCGAGGCAGTTGTTTGCCATCTTTTAGGCTGTGAAAGATGGCACGCTAACTACATCAAACACTGCCAATTGCTTATAAAATTAGTTTCAGATAACTTGCTCCCTTTCCTTTCCCTGAGATCCATTTCTGCATCGCACAAACCCTACAAATACATCACGGAACACAACCAGAAGGTTAAGCCTCGAAAGTGTTCATGCTTGGAAAACCGTTCGGCAATCAGCGCAAGGTGCATTTGTACGGTTTGTGATCACCAACACAAGAATGCCAGAACCTAGTCCCTGATGACATGCCTTCAGCCACGAAACAAAAATGAGGTTCATTTGCTTGACATATAAATAGACCTGAGAAAAACCAAGATCAATGCTTAGGAACCAATCTATTAGATAATAGTAAAATACGGGAACATGTAACTGGCAATTAGCATTAAAACCATGATATCATTGATTTCGTTTTTGAATTATGACTTTTAATTTTAGATTATAATGTAGAAGTTATTTTTATAAATATGACAAAAATAAGTTAAAATGACTAAGTTTAAAACATGTTCGATAAAAAACAACTTTTTTTAAAAAATAATAATATAGATTATGATCCATAAATTAAAAGTTAGGAATCTCAATTCTTGACTCAATTTTATATTTTTTTTATTATTTAAATCGAAAGTTGTTTATAACTCAACATGCTTGTAACTTTTATTTGAGTTAAAAGTTCAAAAAGTTCAAAAAGTCAAAAGTTAAAAAAAAAAAAAACAAACAAACATACAAACAGAAAGAGAGAATTTCTGCAGGCTCCTGTCTGGATTATATTCGGTAATTATATCATCCATCCTAGGCGTTTGAAAAGCTTAACAGGCGTCGCTTACACTGATTCACATCAACATGTCCTCCTCTTAGATCACACGGAATTCTGTGATAAATTAAGGGTTTAAACTGAGTTATGGATCCTATAACTTATCTGCTTGCAGTTCTGATCTGTCAATTTCAACATACAACGAAGATCCCCAAATATCCAAAAATTGGTTTTATTTGCTGAGCGGCACATTTCATCTTCAGCAGCGGGAATAAAGAATCACTATCAACTAACTGTTGCTCCACAAACAATACAACAGGATAAACCTCGTTTCTAATTCTCAGAAGTTCTTTAGTATTTTCTCAATCGAGACTCCATCTGACACAAGAATTGACGTTATTTCCTGCAAAGTGCAATCAACATTAATGTTACTCATATAAATGTAGACAACAATGACAGTAAGAGTGGGATTGCTATTCATTCACCAGATTAACAAACCACTAGATAACATCAAATCATGCAAATCAACAGCATTATCTATGTCATTCGAATCACTGTGGCATGGATATGTCCGCAACAGAACAGTTTGCTTGGAATAATAGTAGTAAAATCTTCCTGTTCACCCCCAACAATTACAAGTTTTGCAAGAGTAGTATTCCAGTGGCAATTATCCAAGGCATCATCAACCAATAGTAATTTGTGCAAATTGATATGACCCATATCTTACTATTGTAACAGAGTAACTTTCAAAAAGTAAATTACGCAGCTCCCTGATGTACCTGCTATCCTACTAGGCCAAGCTGGGCCTGCAAATTAACACTCATTCTTCAACAGCTATTACTACATTTATCAACAATGTTTTTGCTGCCTTCAAAAACGTGTTATATGTTAGTAACCTTGCTCTTTCAGTTCATAACTACAGATGCTTTCTGGCTATTCCACTCAATCAATATCCTCACCATGAACAACTGTTTTACTCTACGACACAGCCAAACACAGCCAAGCCAGTAGCTAAAACGTTGCAAAATGTTGTCCAAATGATTGCTGTTTTATGCAACTGCTCTCTAGCAGAAGGGACACACTACTCTAAGTAAATGTCAACTTGTTAAGGGGAAGACCCCAAAAAGCCTTTGTATGAGGAATGGAGAACTACTACTTAACAAAGTTGAAAGTGTTTCTTGCGAGGTGGTTCTCAGTTTGGAGAGAGAGTCTCCCTGATAAGAAATCAAGCTCCTAAAAATAACAACCATCATATTTGCTTATTAAGATCTACACTTTAGTTTTCTTTTCCTCAGTCTCAACAATTTATTATGCATGTAATTGGTTAGCTAGGGGCATCAATTGTTTCAAGTGTCAAGTGTGGACGCTTCAGAAGAAAGAATAAGGGGTTGGAGAAAGAGGGTAAGATGCAGGATTACATGGTTAATAGGTTAATAGTATGAGATATCCTATCAAGAAATAAACGCAAAAGTTTCAGTATGTTCTGGCATATATTGAATATTTTTTCCATAAATTCATATCATCTGCATTAATTTTTCAAGATTTGAGCAACTGAGAAAAAATCCATGCCAATGCAATTGTAAAGGATGCACTTAATAATCAAGACAACTTTCCTAATTTATTATTTGTAAATTATGCCAAATGTCAGATCGCGAGTAAAATGGCAATGAATGAGCAACTTATTTTTAGGAATTACAACTGCAGGAAGAATATGTGCTCAGAAAGATTATGTGAAAACATGACCGTTGACAAATAAATGAAGTAACAAACCTCAGTCATCTGTTTCTGCCCACAGAGAACAGCACCAGTGCCTGTAGGGCTATAAATTTGCTTGGCCATGGCAAAAGCAGCCTGAAAAAAACAATGATATGAAAAGATGTTAATTTAAGGGTTTCACACATCAAAAACCTTAGATAGCATGTACGTACACTCCACCTGTACATAGCCAGTTTCACCAGTCCACCTGCCATCTGGTTGTGATAGCACTGGCACAATTTTAACACCAGAAGATTCCCAATCTTTAAACCTATCCTATAAGAGGAAGAAGCACCAGGTTAAAAGCCAAC
>Ga0307509_10010598_pt1 | contig 11264 bp, 11 predicted proteins | sample 10_EM_MG_FD_202245 | JGI IMG/M metagenome (GOLD analysis project Ga0307509, IMG submission 202245) | Populus trichocarpa ectomycorrhiza microbial communities from riparian zone in the Pacific Northwest, United States - 10_EM | ecosystem: Host-associated > Plants > Roots > Unclassified | place... | reverse complement strand
AACTTCCCCCATCCCCAGATCTCCTAGAGGTAGGTATGCAAGTACAGTTGCATCTTTTGCATCTTTCACATGAAGTCCCTGCCAGGGTGAATTGTAGACAACAACAACCCGGTTGCATCCTGATGACCACCTGCACAACAATACATCATCCCTGGCTGTCTCTATCCATTCAGGAACCGGAGTCCCTGACTGCCATGCCTCCATGACTGCAGAGACACCAAACTCTGTGACTAATTCATGACCAAATGATGCACAAGCAGAGGCCGGCTGATCCATGAGCAATGACATGAGTAGCTGGCATGTCTCCTTGTTGGGATGGAGCTTTTGTAGTGTCTCTAATTCAAGTAGAATGAGGCACCTGGTTGGTTGGAGGAGGCAGGCAATGTGCTTTTGGCCAAGGGGATAAATGTGAGACGAGCGTGTGTCACTGCGAACAGCACCACTTGTCAGGATATTGGAGGAGAAAATTTGGATGGAATCTTTGGTTTGAACCACAAGATTCCTGTTTAATGATCCAGCAACAGATATAGCTCCATCCAGGAGTGGAGGGTTGTCAGCCCATCGAAGGTAGATGGTGTTGAACAATTGTACTTCATTTGCTGGGGTTATACACACAATCTTATCTCCCACAAGTGTGGGACTCAGCAGTTGCCCACTATGCTTTGAGGACTGCACAATCCCTATGAACTTCCAACGGAGAACCCGCCGCTGATGCGGTTGCAATTTGGGCTGCTGGCATCTGATGAGGAAGTGCAAGTCCTGCTGGCCTATTCTTGAGCTCGGCTCAGTAGCTCCTACTAGAAAGTGATTTATACCCCCCAAATAAACCATTCCCCACACAAGCCCAGGAATAGAGAAGCTGCCTATGGTTTCACAAAGGACAATGTCATGAATATAAAGAGTGTTCTGAGTTGCAACTGCAAGTTCACTGGGTGAAACCCAACAAATGGATACAATTGGTTGGCTGTTCCCAAATGTTTTCCCCTCCTCTTTGGTATGGATATTCCAGAAGGTGATGGAACCGTCAGCCATGCCACATGCAATATGGGTCTCAGAAACTGCAATATCATTGATCCTGGATTGTACAGTGAATGTGCTGATGAGTCCACCTGTTTGCACATCCCACATGGCCACAGAGAGAGAATGGACAAAAAACAAGGCTGACCCATCCAGGGCACATTGTATTTTTGTGACTCTTTCTGAGGCATCCAGAGAATGCTGAAGTGCAAATGTGATTGGATTGTAGATGGTCACAATGTTGTCACATGCAGCAATGATCATCTGGGCAGAAGTTGCAATACATGTGAGCTGCCTTGGCCTAACATCGATTGTCCTTAAGAGTGATCCCCAAGTGCTGGGGGCTCCTAAGAAGGCAATGACATTGGAGAGGTTATTGTCTATAACATGTTGGAGGCAGGATTTGTGCAGTTGTGATGAGGTTGGTGAGAGAGGCACAGCAGTGTGGTATACTTGCTGTGCACATTGTTGGATTGGGTAGAAGAAGTGCATTGACAATCGGAGGCAGTCTGTTGCAAGATTATGGAGGGTGGTCAGGGTTTTGGTGTAGGCCTCACGTCCAGTATCTGCTGTAGTTGGGAGCTTGAACAAGATACTGCTCTTAACCCACTTTTTTACCTTTTGTTTACAGAGTTATTAACAAACAAGCCACTCCATGTTGAGTAGTCATAAAGAGTCACTCACATTGTCTATCCAGCCTAGTAGGCTATATATACAATGAATCACTTCCTCCAAGTGATTTCCAAGGCTCATTACTTCGATCCATAGAGGAGCACCCTCAAACACACTAGTTGTCAAAACATTGACCTGGTTGATGTACTTGGTACCAGATGTTGGGGAGAGTGAGAGGTGTTTACCCCAATAGTAACATGCATATTGTACACCACCACCCAATTTGCTCTCCTGTGGCTGTGGGGGGTGACCACATCTTGATTCATTGTAAAGGGTGGGAGGGAGTAAGGGTTCCCTTTCAATTCCTTTACCAACTCTAAGCAGCTGAGAACCATGTAACGGTGGTGGGTTTGTGGATTAATGTAAAATCTGGAATCAGTGCATCGACTCTTGTCTTGTAGGAAATCTGGGAATGATTTATGAAAAATGCGGATTTCTTTGAATTCATTGGTGGGTACAAGAAGGACTGAGTGGAGATGGCGTAGAGTGGTTGATATAAGGGTCATGGGGACACTGAGAATTGTTGACAGCTCCCTTCGAGACAGTGGGTTGAATGCAAGTACAATTGCCCCCAAGACACATCTCACATTGTCAAACACCTTTGACTCATGTACATTGGAGAATGCATCCAGCAGGACCTGGGAATACAGGGTGTCAATGCCAGCCTGTCCTTCATGCCTTGTACTATTTGCTTTGGAAAGGACAAGTTGGAGACGTTCACTTGGGTCATGGTATTCTGATTCAATAAACCTGGCCAAGGTTGAGGCAAAAATGAACAGCCCAGATGACTTCTTTGTGAGGGCCCTGATTTCATTGTTGTGGGGCCATGGATTGGGAAGGTCAAGGTCACTTCTTTGTTTGGCAACTGCAGTCAACCTCTGTGTCAAGTATAGTTGAATATCATCATCAACACTGGATGATTCCACCCCATGGAGTAAGAAGATTTGGGTGAGGGGTTGTAGAAGGGGAAGGCGAAACCCAGAGCGGATCCGTGCTTCAGGTCTACCAGTGATGAAAAATTTCACCAATGGCAATTTGTCAACAAACCGGCCCAAGACAGACAGGATTGCAGAGGCAGGCTGATCATCAATGCACTCATCCAATGCATCAATAATGATAACACATGGTTTTTTTTCCCTGGAGAGTGGATTGACAAGGAGGCTCTCAAGCTGAGAAATGAGGGAGGTGTGGGCTAGGGTAGGGTCCTTCTTGAGATCGGTGATGAGATGGCTCTGAAAGTTGGGGTAATGGCATGCAAGCTGGTATGCAAGGGTGGGAAAGATGTTTTTAAGCTCCTTTCTGTTGAGGTAATCCCGGGAACAGAAAAAGCTGGCACCAAGAATTCCCTCATTAGCAGCCATTTCTGAGAATGACTGAGCTATGGTTGATTTCCCAGTGCCTGCTAATCCATTCAGCCAAAACACATTCTGGGCCTGAGGGCTCTTGGCCCAGAACATGATGTCTTGGAGGACAGATCTTCGAGTCCCAGGAAGGCATTTGTCATGATGACCAGCCTGGTACCTGGCATTATGCACAGGCTCCAACCTTGCCAGGATTTCAAGGTCTCCAGTTTCCTATCAGAAACTCCACTCATCAGCACAGGTCACATCAGGGTGGTGAACTGCCTCACCAGTAAGTTCTTCATTCCACCAACAATGTTCTTGGTGTCATTACGGATAACCCTGGTGTCATCATGGACTTTCCTTGTCCTTTTGTCTATTCCTTGTTGAATTGAGACCTAATTGGACATTAATCATAGACCACAGTAGGACAGGAAACTCATACTTGGTAATCTGTGATGGCATCAACAAGCTCTTGGACAAATCTGGTCAACACCTTGGCATTCTCGACATTGTGCAAGAACCAAATGAGCGCATGTTGTTCAGTGAGTGGTTCAAGCTTTGCGATGATCCCACAAAGTATCCTGAGAGAGGGGTAAGTGAGCTTATGAGTATTGTACAGCTTGGTACGGACCTCCGAAGCTCCACCCTCCTCTCTTTTTCAGCATAATCATCCTCACTGACAGGAGAGGCAAGGATGCCAGACAGCAACTGCACCCTCTGCTTTATCCCCTTCAAGCCCTCTACGTTATCCGAAGTTTGCTGGAATGGGAAACAGGCTAAGATGAGAATATCTTCAGTTTGTAAACAGGACACGCTCACATCATAGTTCTTCATCAAGACCGAAACGGCGCCAACAACAGCCTTCAGAGGAAGGAACATGTCGGAAGATTCCTTGATGGTTTCCACGGCCATCCTGATTGCATCGTAAGCCGTTTTCCAGCCCGTATCCCTGGCCTGAACAGTAGCACCACTGCTGGACGCATCGCGGGTATCGGGGAATGCGGAACCGATGGAGAGAGCGATTGTGGCCGACGTGGCAGCAAGCGCCATGGAATTCCTTTGTGAGGTAAGATCTTGTACCAGATCTGCAGGGGAAGTCGGGGTTGAGACCGAATCGTCTGTCGGTTGCTTCGATTTGCGGAAGCGGGGCATAGTGAAGGTGGGCGGCCAGATCAAGTCGATAATCAGCCCGACATCGATGCCGCTGATTTATAACGTGACCTCGGCGCCTGCCCAGCGTCGTATTGGGTTTGATTTCTCCCATCGCTCCAGGCTGAAGCGCTGAAAGTTGGCTGTTTCGAGAGAAGAGGGCCCTTCATAAAACCACGTTTGAGGTCAGCGTGAAGGGCCCTCTCATGCCCGGTCGTCGGCAGAGCTGGATTATACACAGCACGGCACCTACAACTGAGCCAGGCACGTTCGATACTCTGGGTTGTCACCAGGTTGGTGGCAGTTTGGTGAAGGGATCTCTGGGTGGGCCGAGTGCTGGGCCCACGTTTTGCGGCTCATGGCACTCGTAGTATGGGGATCGTGATCCACTGCGTCCTGAAGGTTGCGCATCTTTGCCAATGGACCCAACGAACAGTATAAACGCTAATGTATCTGACTTTTCTTCCAACGTCATGTTCCTTCACCGACTTTCCTGAGAGAGTTGCCACCACCAGTGGCATGACCGCCGGAATCGAGCCCGGGCCCAACTTCCGGTATCCGTTCCTTTGCAAAGGGGTAACTGCCGCGAGATTCCAGGTTCGTTCGCATTCTCTCATCTTCATCGTCCTCTTATGCCCCAACCATTTCGGACAGGGTCAAAGATCGTGAATGCCTCCAACAGTTTGCTGGCAATGGATGGCCATATGGATCTCGTCCCGAGCGTCGGACCTACACGCTTGCATCGACTCCCGCAGTGTCCGGAGTCAATGGAGCAGTCGCGTCTGCCGCGCGCCATACGAATCACCTGCGGTTGCTAAACACACGGCGTGTTTATCTTTATACGCAGGACAACTGCCGACCGGCCTCCCCCCTCCAAGTCTGCGCCACAATGGGTCCCGTGACACAGCCAGCCTCAAAAACCCTCACGAAAACATTTCAACTCCCACTCTCGGTATCATACCCGGTATCGGGACGTGGGGGATTAGTATGCAATCAGCCTCAAAACCTTCCACTTTGGACACCTCTTCCGAGCGTGTTGGTCGGCCCGACATCGGGTCCCGTCCATTATGTAAGGGAGAGGCGGCAAGTCCGAGGAGGGTGATGATGCGAGTGATGTTTGCGAAGGTCTATAACTGGGGAAGCAACGGGTTGAATTGCTATGCATACCATGTATCTAAAGAGGACAAACGAAAGGCGTAATAGAAGTGAAATGGGTGTGGGCAGGTCCAAACTACCGCGTTCGATGACCCCACCGGCGAGAGGACCGTTCTGGACAGTAACCCTGAGGCTTCGGTGATGAGTTTCTCTCCAAACATTCCCTCCCCTCCTCCTCCCAGCTAGCTGGTGTTGGTCATGCCGCACTTGGTCGTGAATGTCTCCACTCCGAGACGGTTCTTCGGCGGGTAGATCTGACCGGAGTTTACATTATCCAGTTGAATGGAAGGAGCCGGACCGACCAACAATCGGGATTGCGAACGAAGGTGGGGCGGTAATTGTAACCGAGAATATCACCGATGCGACGAGTCTAGGTGTCTTTGTGTGATTCGATGTGGTGCCCTTGTCAAGCGCCGGTCGGAGTAACGTTTGGAGAAAAGATTCACATACCTAGAGTTACCCCGTTGCACCTTGTCCTTCATCACCGCCGTGGTGGTCTCGTAGTCATGCAAGCCGGCGATGTGGTCGAGCTTGTCACCTTCTACCGAAAGCACTGGGTCATTTTCTTGGTACTCCGCCGCCGCAAGGTCCCATATGGAATGTCGGAAAGAATGGTACGTATGGTAATCCGATTGTTATCTCGAGAGCAAACTTGGCAGGGGTATTGGTCAAAAGTGACTGGGGTTTTGTGTCCTTCCCCGACGAGAATGGGGCGTTGCTGGCGGATGCCGGGCGCGCGCGGAGCGGGGCTCTTGTGCGTCACCCCGCTCTTCTCCATCTTGCGTAGGCAGTTGTCGGTTCGGCACCGTGATCGAGTCCTGGGACCATCGCAGTCATGCCACCTGAATTCGGAACTGGGTCAGGAGTAGGTTGTGGCGGTGGCGGTGGAAGAGCACTAGGAGTGGCGGGTACGACCGACTTGTACTTGTTGAGGGGGGGGGTTTAAGAGAGGCAAGGGGTTAGGCCGGCCGCTGCAAGGAAAAAGACTGGGCACCTTGGGATCCCAACTCAATCCGGCGTTTCACGTGGTACTCCCTCGACCCTCCCAACAAACCGATGACCGCGCAAAGCAAGTCGACATGCTCCGGATCTCAAGATACGTATCCGATATTCATGGGTGACCGGAAAGTCGTAACACCTCCAGACGGACTCGCCCTTCGAGTCTGTGATCAATCGATTGCCATGGAACCGCGTCTCCTCTTTGATGCCCTTCACAAACGGCCACGGTTCATCCTGGCGAAGGCGGTGTGAGCGGGAGTAGGCATAGCCATGTCTGTTTGGCACTCACGGTGACTCCTGACACAAGCTGATCCAGCCACGATCGTTGAATAGCGAAGGCACCAATCTCTATTGCGGTACGAACAGCCTGTTGCACGGCGCCGAACGACGGTTCGAGGAGAGTGACCTATCTCCACGCATCAGCAGTCGTATACCGCGAATAACGGGTCGGGCTGCTGTTTTACCTGTTCTTTCAACGGAAGGCTCAACCTTTCCTTCGATGATGGTCTCGTCGTAGGCCGCGACCATTTTGGGATCCTCAGTCGATGGGCGGCGGGGGTGGTGCAGGAGCAGGTGAGACGATCCCGTGCTTGGATTGCCGATCTCAGCCCGCCGATGACCGTCACGAAGAGGTATCGGAATCCGAGGACCGCGATTGAACGTCTGCATTTCCAGTTTGGATTGTTCAGTCGTCGGACGCGATCGAAAGCGGAGTTTGGATCCGAGAGACCTGGCGTTACAGTGAGTGTGTCCGTTCGATCTCCTCCCTCCCTTTTGAATTGTTGTACCCCGTACCCCGACCCCCTTTCTCTGCGAGCTTCCGGGGCTGGCTCGTATTACAACCTACCGCTCACTCAAATTCTACCACGAGCACACCTACCCATAATCGCTGAGCGCCCTCTCGAGCATCGCCACCAACACTCACTCCCCCCACACCCTAAAACACAGTGGGAGTGGCGGTACTGCTCCTGGTTTACCCATTCAAGACACGTATGGAAAGATCTCTGAAGCCGGCCCAACACAAGGACCGCGGGTGTGACGGGACGGAAAATCTGGGTCTATTGTGGGAACGGTGGGTGAGTGAGGGGTTTTCTGATGTCGAGTAACAGAACTGTTACCGATTGTGTGTCGTCCGATAGATTGTACGCCTTTTTGGGGTTCGTGATCCCGGTCCCCCCTTGGCCCACACGAAGTGAAAGTGATCAATGATGTCAATAACGTTGGGCCCACAGGAACCAACACTGAGATAGGCGGCACGTTCGGTGAGTCTAGCGAACCATAAAAATCTCACCCCGGTTTAACCCCCCTCTGAACAAGAGATTCTCTACCGGGATCGGTCCTGGTGATCTCCGTGGGCCTGGTTCCCGGCCCAGCTGCAGTCCCGTTTGGATCAGCTCGTCAGAGGGCGCGTTGAAGAGTTGCTCCGGATGCTTGTGGGCGGAGGCGACAAACTGTACCGCGACGGCGCCATATGTGAACCGGAGCTGTACCGCGGCGGCGCCATATGTGAACCGGAGCTGTAGGGTTAGGTGGACACAACAAAGCGGGAGCGGAGGAAAAGGTACTACCGGCTCACAAACGAGATCTTGTTTGCGAACGATGGGTTCTACTTCAATCACTACTGTCAGGTGGTTCAGAGTGGAGTGTTTGTGGGGGCGAACTCTGGAACGTACGTCCTTTTCATTACATTTGAGGTATAGAAGCTAGCTTGGGTCATTAGAAACCAATGTTGAACTTGTGTGGCGAGTGTAGCCCCCATTTCACGTCGTTGATCCTCCTGAGCTCGGCCGTAGTAGAAGATCATGGTGAGAAACGATGGTTCCGTCTCTGTACGCAATTCATGCCAAATCTTTGGCAGATCCCGTTGTATTGAGCCATGGGCGCTCTTCGTTGAGCTGTCCTGAACCCGGCCTTTATCGAGATCGACGACTTTTAGAGTTGTGCATAGTTTCGCCCTCCGTTTCTGTGGGTTTTCTGACCCCCGCATCGGGTCCTGATGTAGATGATTTGCGGCAGTCTTCGGACGCGAGCATCGTAGTCTTTCTCTCCGTGCTTTCCTTTATAGCGTCCCATTAGGACCGGCTCATGAGGATAGATTTTCTTGCCATTCCAGGTTTCGCCGGCGGTATGGGATGTCACTTCGCTCAGCGGTCCAATTCGTGCTGAACCATTTTCCGTAGTCAAACCTGACGGTACCAACGGCTTGCCGGGTGACATCCTTCCGCTCGCGCTTTCATAGGCGGACCGGCCCTTGGATCCCGTTCCCTCGCACGCGGTGCTTGGCTTTCTGGACCTGCAACAACATATCTCGACGTCGGATTGCAGGTGAGCCGGCTAACCAAATTTTGTCATTGACGTTAGGTTTAGGGCGGAGCGCAAGAAAGATCGAATACGCAGCTATCTCAATGCCGGAAGTCGTCGTGGGACCGAGGCAGCTACCACGGACCGTCAAGCACTCGATAGTGCAGCTACCACGGACCGTCAAGCACTCGATAGTGCAGCTGGGTGCGTCGGCCTCAAACGTTCCAACCGTCGTGGCGATACGTGAACGACTCGAGCAGGGGTCCCCATCACGTACCCGTGCGCTCGACCTCAGCGGAAGGGGATCCCTCGTCCCCTCGGGATTTATCGATAGGTTCAATGCTGAGGCTGAACCACTGGATAAACTGGTGAGTTGCGTTGGTTGACTTTGCACCTCGCCAAAGCTCATCCCTTGCTGAGAATGACTGTCGAACGCCGAGGGGTCACAAGGTATCGCCAAGACCTCGTGTCTCGATGAGATCACCAACCAAGGTCCCTAGTGGGGAGGGAGCGCTTTGGTCGGCATGCTGCGAGCCTCGGTCAAGGGTCAGCGCGTTCTATTACCTGTCTGGTTGTCAGGTTGCTCAGGGCTCTCATCCTGACGAAAATGGTCCACAGATCCCCCCGAACAAGACGATCGATATATGCCCGATATCACGACCAGTGAGTGACCCCATTATCCGGGCATATCGAATAGCCTGAAGTCCCACTGACCCGGCACGATGTGAATGTTACACCCTTGGCTTACGTTCTATAGCCCACCAAACGGCGTCTCGGTCGTGGTGAACTCCCTCACACCGAAAATACATTAGGTTACACACGTTCAACTGCAGGACGTGGGTGGTGGTCCGGCTGGAACGTAGGTCCAATGACGATACTCCTAGACACCCCTCTCCCCAGGATACGGAAGGGACGCCCCCAAAGGAAGAGCTCACCACGGGGAGACGGAGCTGGTTTGGCGATGTTGGAGAGCTATCGTCCGACATTAGAGCAGAGAGACCAGGATATCCGCGAGGCTGTTGGGTACGCACCCTCAACCCTTTTGAGTCCCTCTTGATAGCATCCAGTTGCCCCACCCAATGAAACCCTTTGTTCAGAGTTGTCTCGTCAAGACCCCTTCACCCCGCTGGAACGGTTGAAGTCGAGCGCGGAACTCCGGAGTCTGTACTTTGTTTCGTTTTGTATCAAGGGTCTGGGGTCCTCCACCTCCTCCCCCTCCTCCCCATGTCCGCGCGAATCGGTTTGTGGAGCTCTTCGGCGAGACTTTCCTCTCGTGGCGTTGAACCTGGAATACCGTGGACTTTCCCCCACTTACTCCGCGCTCACTTATGTTCACCCACTGTACTTCCTGATGTGCGAATATTCCCCTCGCTGTCTCCTGGGCATCCGCGTCCACTGGTGCTTCTGTGGCGGCCACCTTTTTCCCCCACGAAAGTGGAACTACTTTCTCTTCCGCCTCTGTTGCTGGCTCCAGACTCCCTTCGTGCTGGAGTCCTCCTTCATGTTCCTGGCTTTCGCGCTCTTCGTTTTCAGCCAAGTCCGACCCGGGTCGTTCTATTTATCTCTCGTTATCGGAGGCTTGGTCACTCTGCGTTACCCCTTGTCAGGCGGGCCGGATCATGCCTGGGATCTGCTAAGTGCTCAAGGGATCCCACTGCAGCCAGTTGATCCCTGCTGAGAAGGGGAAATACAATGGTTTGGCAGGGTCAGCTATCAACGTTACAAAGAGGAGCTTGTCGAAAGTGAGGGAAAGCATAATGAGGCCCCACCCAGAGATGTAGTACCTATAATCACATGGAACGGCGATATTATCTTACATGCATACATGCACACCTCAGCAGTCCGGATCCTTGAAGGTCAACTTCCTCACAACACCATCATCCCCAAGCATGATGAGCGACAGACCGGCCCAAAAGTGTCCCCCATTCCCCCTCCGAATATCCCCTGGTGAGATCCAGCAAACCTTCCTAGACTTTGCATCAAGAACCCATTCGTAGTTTGTATCGAGTGTGTATGGTGATATTTCCCGGGGTCCTGACAAAGGCACTGGTTCTCCTTTAGTTATCGTGTGCGAGTAGCCCATCGATGGCGATGCGGTGATATCATGAGAGATTTTGGTGAGACCCCCTGGTCCGTCTATCTTGAGGTAGAACCTGGATTCCGAGTCAAATGTCACATCATACACTTCCCCCATCCCCAGACTGTCGGAAAAATCCGCGACGGAATATCACGGGTTATAATCAGTTATCAGGTGATAAGGTGGGGGCCAGATTGTAATTAGGAAGTCTCGTTATCATTAGGATTGTCATTTGAATGACAGTTTTGATTATATTTGAGATTACAATCTCTTCACATCATCACAGATAAGATAATAATCCCGGTCGCCGGATCACAATCTGGGCGGGTAATGTTAAACGAAGGGTAAAAATTCCTATTGGTCGGGCCAGCAGGGGGAGCTACCACGATTTGGCACCACGGCTTATAGCAACTTATCCTTGTTATCCAATAACTTATACTTCTTGTGACGTGCAGTTCTTATAGTGAAGATAACATATAGACCACTTCAACAGGTTTTATATAGGCCTACGATAGTAACATTAGTAAATGGCAGAGATTATAATTAGGAAC
>Ga0307509_10010597_pt1 | contig 11267 bp, 9 predicted proteins | sample 10_EM_MG_FD_202245 | JGI IMG/M metagenome (GOLD analysis project Ga0307509, IMG submission 202245) | Populus trichocarpa ectomycorrhiza microbial communities from riparian zone in the Pacific Northwest, United States - 10_EM | ecosystem: Host-associated > Plants > Roots > Unclassified | place... | reverse complement strand
CGTAAGTCCACATACTCTGTTTATTGCATGCTCCTACACCGGCGACACTGAAGAAACACTCGCCGCCGTTCACAAAGCGATGTTGAAACGGGCACATATTATTTGCATCACGTCCGGGGGAAAACTGCTCGAGCTCGCAAAAGAGTATAACCTATTCTATATACAAATACCCGGTGCATCCAAAGCACCACGTGCAATGATCGGCTTTATGCTGATCTCATTACTTTACGCCCTGTATCACACCAACCTCATCGGTGCCGCCTTTATCAAAGAAACTGAAAACGCGATCGAGTCGCTCGACCGAAGCGAGAAAGCCATACAAACCGAGGCAGAGATCATAGCAAAAAAACTGAAAGGCAAGCTGCCGGTCATCTATTGCGATGGACGACTTCACGCGATGGCACTCCGGTTCCAAAATCAACTGAACGAAAACGCAAAACAACTCGCTCACGTTAATACTTTCCCCGAGATGAATCACAATGAGCTCGAAGGATGGCGTTACCCGGAAAATATATTACCCCTCGTCCAGGTCATTTATCTATACTCCGACCATGATCACGAGCGGGTCGAAAAACGAATGGAGCTCTGCCGCCCGATCTTCGAAAGGAAATCGAACCCGATCATCGATATCGTAGCCGAAGGTGCTTCGCTGCTCGAACAGTATTTCTACCTTATTCATCTTACGGACTGGATCTCGTATTTCCTCGCTAAAGAGAACCAAGCCGACCCCGACGCTGTTGAATCCATAGAATTCGTAAAGGAAGAATTGGAAAAACAGAGATGAACAGCATCATTCACCGTGACACAACGGTTATTGACCTGGGGCTAATCGACTACAAGGAAGCCTGGGACTACCAGACAGGTTTGTTTAATGAAATTTTGAAAGAAAAGGCCGGGCAAAATGCGACTAAAAACTATTTGATCTTTTGCGAGCACCCCAATGTATATACGCTTGGCAAATCCGGAGACAAAAACAATCTCCTGGTACCTCTTGAACAACTGACTGACATCTACGCCACCTATTATCCTATCAACCGTGGTGGCGACATCACTTATCACGGTCCCGGTCAAATCGTTGTTTACCCGGTTATCGATCTCGAGAATTTCTTTACAGATATCCATAAATATATGCGACTGCTGGAGGAGTCTGTGATACAAACCCTGACAGAATTCCAGTTAACAGGCTCACGTATTCCCGGACTTACCGGCGTGTGGCTCGATGTGGATAAGCATCCGCGTAAGATCTGCGCATTCGGTGTGAAAACAAGCCGGTGGGTAACGATGCATGGACTCGCATTGAACGTAAACACCGACCTGGACTACTTTAAGAATATCGTTGCCTGCGGCATTGCCGACAAGGACAAAGGTGTAACGTCGATGCAGAAGGAGCTTGGCCATTCTACGGACATAAACTCCGTGAAATCAATTCTCAAAAATAAGATCGTTTCATTGTTTGAAATGAAGGTTGTGGAGGCAGTTGCATGAAAAAAGACATCGATATCCCGGAGGTAAAAAATGTGACGATTGCCGTTGTCCGGGAAAAAACTCTGTTCGAAACTTACGACTGGAAAGTTTACCTCATCAATAACAATACTGTTCATCTCGAGAACACGCTGGTAAGCAGTACAGGCTACGGCGAAAAAGACGGAAAACAACAACGTACATCCACGTTACGTCACTTCCTTGAGACAGTGCCACCGAAAAGTACAGCGCTTGTAGAGCCGATCGACGAGAATGTCTTTCACCTGAACAACGAATACTGGGTGAGTTATTACATCGGCAACAAGATCTATGACAAGAAATTCGTCTTTGTGCCGGAGACAATCAATGAAGAGAACCTTACTTACATAAGGGAGTTAGAGATGGAGGGCGTTCTTCACTCGTGAATATATTTATATCCGGAGCCGGTATTCAGCAACAACACTTTTTCGTTTGTCCTGATCTCTCCTTTTGCAATCATTTGCTTTAGCGCCACAAACAACGCCGCACCTTCGGGAGCAATAAATAATCCTTCGGTCCTTCCAACTTCTTTTTGTGACGTCACAATATCTTGCTCCGAAACAGGAATGGGTCTCCCGCCGGATTCTTTGAGAACGTTCATGATCATTTTCTCCGCGAACGGATTAGGAACTGCAAGGCCATTGGCAAGTGTTGGCTTTCCGCGATAGGCGGAAGCGTCGGTCTGCGAGCCATTCCATGTGTCGACTATCGGCTGGCAATTTTCTGCCTGAACCGCTATCATACGCGGTCTGCGGTCGCCAATCCAACCCATTTCAACCATTTCATCAAAAGCTTTCCACATGCCGATCAGCCCTGTTCCTCCACCCGTTGGATAAAGAATAACATCGGGTAATGTCCAGTTGAGTTGCTCCGCGATCTCATATCCCATGGTCTTCTTGCCTTCGAGACGATAAGGCTCCTTCATGGTCGACATGTCGAAGTATTCACCATCGGCATTCATCTCACGGACTTTCTTTGCGCAATCGCTTATGAGTCCGTCGACGAGAACAAGCTCTGCTCCGAACATCTCGACTTCATGTTTGAATGCGTGTGGTGTATGACGTGGCATTGCAACAACTGCTTTCATACCAGCCTTCGCACAGTATGCGGCCATGGCACCACCTGCATTGCCGGCGGTTGGCACAATGCATTTGTGTATCCCCAGCTCTTTTGCCTTCGAGATGGCCATGCTCATACCACGGGCCTTGAATGAACCCGTGGGATTGAGCGACTCATCTTTCATCAATAAAGTAACAAGGCCGAGCTTATTGGCAGTTGATTCAAGTTTCAATATCGGTGTGAAGCCTTCGCCGAGAGAAACGATATTACGACGATCGAAAACGGGAAGCATCGCCATGTATCGCCACATGGAACGCTCCGTTGTATCGATGCATGTCTTACGAAGTCCTTCTGTTGAATAAGAGACTACAAGAGGCGCTTTTATACACTTTTCACACGTGGCAAACGTATTGATATGCTCTGCGGAATAGAGCTTGCCGCAATTACTGCATTGCAAATGGTCGCAATGGGAGATTCGCTCATCTACTGAAATCATGTACCAATACTACGACTATACCCAGGGGTTAGGTCATTCCCCAGACTATGGTATTTCCTTATTGGTCATAACTTCAAGTTATGATGACCTGACATTTGTACAGGCGGTATTATTTGAGGTTGAAGTGCGTTCGCGCGAAGCGAATGAATGCATTGCTAAGGCCGTTTCGTTCGTCACCGTGCCGTTGAATAAAGTAAAACTGGCGTGTTATCGTAAGGCCTTCGATAAACAACCTCATCAAAGACCCTGTTTCGATTTCTTTAGCGACGGACTTCATCGGGAGGAAGCCAATACAGTCATCGACGAGGATAAAATTCTTGAGAGCTTCAGTTCCACCTAATCTTACGCTCACCTGGAGGTCGGAAAGTTTAACACCGTGTGTTCCCAATGCATACTTTAGAGCTGCCAATGTACCTGAGCCACGTTCGCGGAGGGCAACGGGCAATGTCTTGAGGTCATTGACGTGATAAGTAGAACGTTTGGTGAGGGGACTTTTCGTGGAGCACACTGGTACTACTTCGTCGGTGAGAAAATGCTGGCTCTTGACTTGCGACAGTTTATGCTTTCCTTCCATGATACCCAGGTCGATATCGTGGTCCAGCAGGGCATTTAATACGCTTTCAGAGTTACGGTTAAACAAACTAATTGACACGTTTGGGTGTTTAACATGAAAACCCGACAGTACGGGAGGAATAATGTACAGCGCCACGGTTGTACTTGCGCCAAGCTTTAGCTCTCCTTTGGCCATGTATTGGTCGCCGTGTGTGCTAACGTCGTACTGAAGTTGTTTCTCGATCTCTTTGGCGCGCATCAGCGCACCATACAACATCTCGCCGACCGGTGTAAGTGCAATAGTATTCCCTCTCCGTTCGAACAGGCTGGACTTATACTCATGCTCCAGTTGCTTTATGTTTTTGCTGGTGGCAGGCTGACTGATATACAACGCCTGGCTGGCTTTCGTAAAGCTCTTCAGGCGAGCGACCTCGAAAAACACCTCGTGTTTGAAAGAAAGCATAAAATTATTCTCCTTTGAAACTTAAAGAATTGGCGTCCACAGGCGCAATTCAAATTATTTTTAACAATCGTCATTAAATGCACGCAGATCTTCGCGACATCCTCTTCCTCGATATAGAAACCGTTGGCGCTGCCGAATCCTTTTCGAGCCTCGGCGAGCGTTTTAAAACTCTTTGGGCCAGAAAGGCGGCGTTCTTCAAAAAGGATGAGGGACAGACCGCGGAAGACCTGTTCACCCAACGCGCAGGCATATATGCTGAGTTCGGAAAGGTGATCGTTATCGCGTTCGGCCGATATTTTGATGGAGAAAACGGGGAATTAGGTTTTAAAACCAAGTACTTTGCAGGAGAAAACGAGAAAGAAGTCCTGGCAAATTTCAGGACTATGCTCGAAAAGCAGGACCCGGTCAACACCCGGCTCTGCGCCCACAACGGGAAAGAGTTCGATTTTCCTTATTTGTGCCGGCGAATGTTGATAAACGACATGTTGCCGCCGGCCCTCCTGAACCAAACCGGCCGCAAGCCTTGGGATGTCACCCACCTGGACACCATGGATATGTGGAAGTTTGGCGACTTCAAGAATTACACTTCGCTCGACCTGTTGGCAGCGTTGTTCAACGTAGAGACAAGCAAAGGCGTAATGGACGGAAGCATGGTAAACGACGTCTTCTATAAAGACAATGACATTAAGAAGATTGCAGAGTACTGCGTGGGCGATGTCGTTGCAATAGGGCAGATCTATCTCAAGCTGAAAGGAATGGGAACGATCAAACTCGCTAATATTATTTATACATGATCATTTTATATGTCAAAAAAGAAATTTAAAGAAAAGAAAGAGCGCAAAGACAAAGTAGAACGAAACGCGCTACCCGATATCATTTTACAGATACTCGAAGAAAAACAAGGTAAGTCGTACGACTTCGGTCAAATCGCAAGAAAAGTTGGAAAGAAAAGGAAGTCGGTAAACAAAGAAATACTCAACACACTCGATTCACTCGAAGAAAAAGGCAAAGTACGACAGCTGACGGACGGCACTTATACGTCGACGAAAAAGACGGCGGTTTTGGAAGGCACAGTCGACCACGTAAATCCACGATTCGCATACATCGTTACGGGCATCGAAGGTCAAAAAGACATCTATGTAAAAACACACGACCTGCACACTGCGTTGCACGGCGACCGTGTTGAAGTGGAGCTGCTCCGCGGACGCGGCGGTGAAAGTCCCGAAGGGCGTGTCAAGAATATCATACGACGCGCGCGGACACGTTTCGTTGGCCGCGTAGAGGTGACGAAGAATTATGCATTCGTTGTCCCCGATTTCAAAAAGATACACCAGGACTTCTTCGTGTACACCGAGAACATCAACGGTGCGCAAACCAATGATAAGGTTGTGATCGAGGTGACGCACTGGAGCGACGGTGAAAAAAATTCCGAAGCAAAAATTGTCGAGATCCTCGGAAAGACCGGCGAGAACGAAGCCGAGATCCATTCGATCATGGCCGAGTTCGATCTGCCATTTCGTTTTCCTGAGAACGTAATTCACGAATCGGAACAGATCAAAGAAGGATTTACTCCGGAAGAGATCAGCAAACGTCGCGACTTCCGCAAGATCCTCACATTCACTATTGACCCCGAAGATGCAAAAGACTTCGACGACGCTTTGTCGTTTCAAAAGCTGCCAAATGGAAATTATGAAGTCGGGGTACACATCGCCGACGTAACACATTATGTAATTCCCGGCACAGCACTCGATGCCGACGCGTTTGACCGCGCCACATCGGTATACCTGGTAGACAGAACCGTGCCCATGTTGCCCGAACGCCTCTCGAACGGGTTGTGCTCATTGCGGCCGAATGAGGATAAATTCACATTTGCCGCTGTCTTCGAAATGAATGACAAAGGCAAGGTGATCAATGAATGGTTTGGCCGAACGGTCATTCATTCCGATCATCGTTATAGTTACGAGAGTGCACAGGAAGTTATCGAATCGGGTAAAGGGCAATTTGCCGACGAGATCAGGATACTAAACACCATCGCACTTGCCCTGAGAAAAGAACGCTTTGGAAAAGGTGCAGTAAACTTCGAAACAACGGAAGTGAAGTTCCAGCTTGATGCCAAGGGCAAACCGTTGGCGGTTATCCCGAAGATCAGGAAAGATGCCCACAAGCTGATCGAAGAGTTTATGCTGCTGGCGAACAAGTGTGTCGCCACGTTTGTGTACAACATCAGGAAAGGTGGAGACAAGAATATTTTCGTTTACCGCGCACACGACTTCCCAGATCCCGATCGCGTGGCAGACTTCGCAAAGTTTGCGCAACAGTTTGGTCACAAGCTGCAGGTCGAAGAGAGAACGATCTCGCGATCGCTCAATGCTTTGATGGAAGAGATCGAAGGAAAGCCCGAACAAAACGTGCTGCAACAATTGGCGGTGCGGTCGATGGCAAAAGCAAAATATACCACCGATACAAAGGGACACTTCGGTCTTGCGTTCCAGCACTACACTCATTTTACCTCGCCCATCCGTCGCTATCCCGACATGATGGTGCACAGGATGCTACAACATTATCTCGATGGCGGAAAGCCGTTCAATAAAAAAGAGTTCGAAGACAAGTGTGTACATTCTTCGGAACGTGAAAAACGCGCCGCCGACGCCGAGCGTGCATCGATAAAGTACAAACAGGTAGAGTTCATGAGCATGGCCGAGAACAAGCTCTACGATGGGATCATTTCCGGGGTCACGGACTTCGGCATCTTTGTAGAAATCGTGGAAACGAAGTGCGAAGGCATGATACGCCTCGCCGACATGAAAGACGACTATTACGAGTTCGACGAGAAAAATTATCGCGTCATCGGCCGGCGCCGGAAGAAGATCTATCGCCTGGGCGATAAAGTACAGGTGTGGATAAGAAAAACGGATGTCGATCGGCGAACGATCGATCTTTCATTCGACGACCCAAAGGGCGAGCGGTTTGATATGAACGATGAAGAGTTTTTTAGCCCAAAAAAGAAGCGGTAAATGATTGCTGGTATTGGAATTGAAACAGCGAGTGCCCTTCGGGCAATTGAAGCTGAGATTGCAAAGCTCCCGCTGGGAACTACACCAAAGTCGCTCTACGAACCTATCCGGTACATTATGAAGCTCGGTGGCAAGCGACTTCGCCCGATGCTTACGCTCATATCGTATGCCATTTACCAGGACGACACAACAAAAATCCTAAGGTATGCAGCGGCGGTTGAAGCATTTCACAACTTCACTTTGATGCACGACGACATCATGGACAAGGCGTCGCTACGGAGAGGAAAGCCCACCGTTCACAAGAAATACAATTCCAATACCGCAATACTTTCCGGCGATGTGATGCTGGTAAAAGTTTACGATATGTTTCTCTCCCTGCCGGACAATATGCTTCGCGAAACATTGCGATTGTTCAATAAAACGGCGGCGGAAGTTTGTGAGGGGCAACAGATGGACATGGACTTTGAGACCATGACGAAGGTTTCTGAGAAAGAGTACCTGGAAATGATTCGCTTGAAGACCGCTGTACTTCTTGGCTTCTGTTTGGAATTCGGGGCGATGCTCGCCGGCGCACCCGAGAAAGATCAGAAGGCATTATATGACTTTGGCGTGAACATTGGAATTGGATTTCAACTGATGGACGACCTGCTCGACGTGTACGCGGATCAAAAAAAATTCGGGAAGACTGTTGGTGGTGATATCGTCTCCAACAAAAAGACATACCTTTTGATAAAGGCGTTAGAGAGTAGTAAGAAGGAGCTCAACAAATGGCTATCTGCAAAGAAGTTCATTAGAAAAAAGAAAATTGCAGCGGTAACAAGGATCTATGATTCAATGGGCATCCGCGAGCTTACATTCCGTAAAGCCGAGAAATATTTTCAGAAAGCTTATGGTTGTCTCGATGTGATCGACAATCCAAAAAAAACTATTTTGATCGATTTCGCCATGTCGCTGGCAAATCGTCAGAAATAACAACCCGTCACTACGGCACTACGTCACCACGTTTATAAAACTTCAGATACGCCGGTTTCCCGGGATTAGTCTCACTCAACGTATAATAACCCGACCCATCGAGAGCCCAGGTTATCGCCTCACCCTGTGCTTCACGTTGATACGGAAGTTGTTCCGGTTTACGAAGCAGAACAGATTCAAGAGGCTCGTCCTTCGTGCGCTTCCAGTAGTAAACATGATCGTAGTCTTTCAAAAGTATTTCGAGGCCATCGGCTGAGAATGAACCGGCTACGATCTTGAAGAAAGGGATCACGGCGATCTTTTGTGCCGTCATGATCTCCTTTGTAAATGGCTGCGGAACCCTGTAGAGTCTCACGGAATCTTCACGCTTCGAAATAAGATAAAGGTCTTTCGACAGCGGGTCGATCATCATTGTCTCCGTGTCTCTCTTTCCATCCGACATCCGGATCTTCAGAGTGTCGGTTAGTGCGATCTGTTTCTCCGGTTGGTCGGCTACGGGTTCTTCGAAGCGATAGACATATTTTATATCGAACGCGGCATTGTTGTCGCCAATCTCGCCAACATAAACATACGTCTTACCATCGACGGGGCCGGGGCCAACGGCAATCTCTTCCCAATCGCGATTGGCGACAGTGAGCTTGCAAGTAAGTTTAACCTGAGCGGTGGTATCGATGAGATACACTTCGGACGGATTCTGTCCGTCATTTTGTGCCCAGATGTAGCCTGGATTTGCGACACTGGCTGCGAGTCCGGATGCCTCGGGTAATTTGGCATCGATCAGTGCGAGGTCGCGCGCTTTCGCGAAGTTTTCCTTCGGCTCATCCGAATTTCCAGAACATGAAAAAAGTAACAACACCAATGCAATCCTCGAATTCATTCTTCAAAAAATTTTTCGCGCCAAAGATTAAAATGTAGAATTCATTTTCCTAGTGGTTTTCTCTAGGTTTATGTGAAGATTTGAATTATCTCAGTTGTCGTTTATCTTGAGGTATGAAGTATTTCCTGACACTTTTTCTTCTTATTTCATTTGATCTTGCGAATGCCCAGGTGCTGGGCAAGTTCTTTTACAACAAACAATGGGAACTGACTACACGCGAAAACGCAGTTTTTATACGCATGTGCATTTACGATACTACTAATCACTACTTCGCAGGAGCAATTACCGACATGTATCTAAGTGGTAAACCGCAGATGAAAGGTTTTTATAGGGCCATGAAAAAGGAGGGCGACTTCACCTTCTTCTACGAAAATGGTAATGTAGAAAGCGTGGGAAAATTTGTAAAAGATAGCCGCTTCGGTTATTGGAAGTACTACTATTCCGATGGTAAAGAAAAAATGGAAATAGAATATGGTATGCCAACGAAGATTCACAGCTTGAATGACTCCACTGGTCACCCCTTAGTAAAAGACGGCACGGGAAAATGGATTGAAATCTATGAAGAATATAATGTGGGGAAGATCATTGTAACGGGCGAACTAAAACATTTTGAAAGAGATGGTGAATGGACTTGCCAACTAGCTTCAGGTCAATTGCTTTACAAAGAGACTTTCAAGAACGGATCGTTTCGCACTGGCAGTGAATATCAGGACGGCAAGAAGACCAAATCAAATTCGGCGCATAGCAACGTATTGATACTTCCTTTTAAATTTATTGTAACAGAGGCTTTCGCGGCAGCCGAGGGGATAAACTTTAAAACATATCCCTTCCTCATGTACATGCAGCACGGCGAGAGTGTCGTACGAAAACTACCGGAACATATAACAACGGATGCAGAAGAGGCTAAAACCTTCACTATAGTCGAAAACCCAGCTGTACCACCGGAAGGAATGGCCGGAGTGTACAAGTTTTTGGGAGAAAAAATGCAGTATCCTGCAGCTGCCAGACGCATGGGAATCGATGGCATAGTGACACTCGAATTTGTGGTGAATAAAGATGGAAGCCTCTCCGAATTTAAAATAGTCAAAGGTATTGGTGGCGGTTGTGAGCAGGAAGCTATAAGAGTCCTTAAAGAATACGCGTTAAAACATAAGTGGACCCCTGCGACACACAGGGGTAAGCCGGTGCAAATGCGCATGATTATACCCGTCACATTCCATTTAGGTTAGCCCTTCCTCCATTTTCTGATTTGTATTCCCGACATAGCTCGCGAGCTCTTCCTGTCACCACCGTAGTTTTCTTAAATTTGCCCCTCGTTTAGCGTTATGATTGAAAAACTGGAAGAAATAAAGGGCAGGTTTGAAGAAGTAGGACTGCTGATCGTGCAACCCGATGCGATCAGCGACATGAAAAAATTCTCCCGGCTCAACAAAGAATATAAAGACCTTGAAAAAGTGGTGCGTAAGTACGACGAGTATTCGCGCGCACTTTCCGGTATACGGCACGCAAAAGACCTTCTCGAAAAAGAGAAGGACGAAGGTATGCGCGACCTCGCCAAGATGGAGATCGACGAGCTTACGCCGAAACGCGATGCACTGGAGTCTGAGCTCAAGGAAATGCTCATGCCCAAAGATCCCAACGACGATCGCAACTGCATTCTCGAAATCCGCGCCGGTACCGGCGGCGACGAGGCAGCGATCTTCGCCGGCGATCTCTTCCGCATGTATCAACGCTATTGCGACCGCAAGGGGCTTAAAATGTCGGTGATGGACGTTACAGAAGGAACAGCTGGAGGTTATAAAGAAGTCATCAGCCTCGTAGAAGGTGAGGGAGCTTTCGGCATTTTCAAATACGAATCCGGTGTACACCGCGTGCAACGCGTACCCGCTACCGAACAGCAAGGTCGAGTGCACACATCCGCAGCTTCGGTAGTAGTGTTGCCCGAGGCGGAAGAGGTGGAGATCGAGATCAATCCCGCCGACATCGAGATCCAGACCGCCCGCTCCAGCGGTGCCGGTGGTCAGAACGTAAACAAGGTTGAAACAAAGGTGATGCTCACGCACAAACCCAGTGGCATCGTGGTCGTATGCCAGATCGAACGGTCACAGTCGGGCAACAAAGAACGTGCTATGCAGATGCTTCGGACAAAACTGTATGAGCGCGAAGTGGCGAAGCAAAATGCAGAGATAGGTGCGTCGAGAAGAAGTCAGGTTCGTAGTGGAGATCGTTCCGAAAAAATACGGACCTATAATTATCCGCAGAGTCGTGTTACCGATCACCGCATCGGTTTTACCCAACACAATCTCCCAGCGATCATGAGCGGCGAGATTGACG
>Ga0307509_10010596_pt1 | contig 11267 bp, 11 predicted proteins | sample 10_EM_MG_FD_202245 | JGI IMG/M metagenome (GOLD analysis project Ga0307509, IMG submission 202245) | Populus trichocarpa ectomycorrhiza microbial communities from riparian zone in the Pacific Northwest, United States - 10_EM | ecosystem: Host-associated > Plants > Roots > Unclassified | place... | reverse complement strand
GGTCCAGTACTTGATGATTTCCCGAGCAGCGTCCTTTGAAATGCCTGTTTCGTTTGCTATTTGACGATAGCTTTTGCCCTCAGCATGCAGTTCAATCACCCTCACCCTCTCATTCCTTGTTGCCATATGGCGTGTACCAGTTGCTTGATCTCGAGGCATAATTGGAGTTGTAAGTTGTACGTTATTCTGATGTGATCATGGCCAAGACACTTGTGTCTGGTTACTAAACGACCGCTATTGAAACCGGTTTCGAGTGATGAATTGTGACGCAGAATCGGCACGCTTTCCCAACTTGCAATAAGCTTTGCTGGTTCGCCCCGCTGCGAAACACGGTTTCGGAAGTTGCCAAGGATGTCTCACAAACGAATAACTCTGGGTAGAAAGCCAGGTTCTCCACGCTACGCGAAGACAAATCCCTTTCTAAATCGCATCGTAGGGGCACAGTGCGGTGTGGTGCGGGGCATCTCCTTTTAGTTTATGCCATATACGGTAGCGGGACCATTATACGGCAGGAATCATCTGGTTCCCGTTACGGGAGGTTGAGGTATAATAGGGGTAAATCCAAATAAGTTGTTTGAGGCTTCTTCCGACTCTGCGACTTTTCCCCTTGCCCCTTACCATGCATAGCGACAAGACGCTATGCTAGGGCTGAATTGACAAGTGTGTTTACTTTTTGCTTCCTTTGCTCGAGTATTTGAGAGTCTTTGTGTTGTGCAGTATTGTGCCGTATCATACCGGGAACTGTACGGAGCTCCATCCAGATAATTTTATTAGGCACACAGGCCACGGAGCGCTCTCTTTGGTTGTTGCGGAGTGTGGGGTGTCATTTATTTGGAAAGAAACAGCCCGCTAGAGTTGGTGGACAAACTTGGATATCCTGGAAACGTGTTTGATAGGTTGATATCGTACAGTACAGTGTCAGCATTGGTTCTTGAGGTGGAGGTATTTTTGCCTTAAGAACTCCGGTAGTACGATCTAAACAGGCCCAAACGAAACAACAAAACAAGGGTAAGGATTGCGCTTGATAGGCAAATAGTGTGCAAGTATCATAACTCAGGGTGAATAACTGCTCAAACCTCCTACTCCTGGGGCGGAGCACAGTGCATCCAGGGCACTGCCTCTGGAAGGACTACTCCCCTAAGATCCAAGTACAGTCACCATATTTTTCTGGCTCTGATGCTTTGGCTCCCTTGATAGGTGCCTAAGCATATGATGCGTGTTATCCATAACCCGGTGTCTTTATATTTGTCAAACTACGTGAGTCTTCGGAAACGGTATCCTACAGCAAGCTTGTCCACTCGACTGCAGAAGTTGGTTATGCTTAGATATTCTAGACTTATTGCGGCAGTTAGCGCGATGCCCGTGGGAGCGCTGGAATGCTGTAAGAACCTGGATAGGCGGACATGTGCTGGGTGGTCTAAAATTTCCCCCTCTGGGAAATGGGCGAAAGGCACCAGAAAACCCCCTCTCGGACCGGACCTTACTGGGAGTGGTAGTCTAGCTCTAACGACCGAGTAGCGAGGGGTCTCAAAAGTAAAGTTAGGTCTAACAAATAAGAAGGTCCCGAAGTCTACGAGTACACTTGAGCTTCAGGGATGAATGAATAGAGAGGTATCTGGCTTTTCTAAACGCTTGCGTTTCCCTTTACAAAGCCCTGTCGAAATCGAGGCGTAGAGTAGAGCCTATTCACACCCCGAGAGCTTGCTAGTATTAATATCTTTCAAAAGAGAAAAACAGTCAGGTGAGCACAAACTCTTCGGTTCCCCATCATACCGGTATCGTATTCTGGGAAACGCTCAGCGACGCCATGATAATAAATTATTGTTGACCCCAGAGGGCATAGTATTGCAAGAGATGGAGCGGTTGGACCGTATGCCGGAGACTTCAAGGGAGTGAGACCCGAGGACTTCATTCCATCGGAGGGGCCAGAGAGACCCACTATTGATGCAGTGAAATAGCAATACATACTGTAAAAACCTAAATAGAAGAAAAATGTGCTAGGACGTTGTAGTTGCCTCTCCTAGTAACGCGCCGTGCATATTCCTTTGTTTCGTCTCAACTGGAGGCTGAGTTTGCGGTATTTCCCCCTCGCACAGCTAAGAAGGGAAATTACAACGTCCAAACACACTTTTCTTTCGTTCGAGTACTTACTGTAGTAGCAGTGGGAAAGAGATCTGGGAAACAGTACGGAGCACAGGAGAAAGTAAATGAGAACAAAGTTTCATATTTGATCGATTGACTAAACAATGACATGGGAGAAAAGGATAAGTTGAACTCGGACAGCTTCAAACCGGGACTAAAGAATACTGACCGGCTTTGTCGTACTCGAAGTCGTAGAAAGCGCATATCAGAAAGTGTAGTGAAATTTCAGCAAGTAGAAATCTCAAAACACGAGTGATGGATGATGATTACTCGGCCAACGGATAAAGTATTCGGACTTTGGCGGCGAGGCGGGTACCATACTGAGGGCGGAGGGGAGAATTCGGCTCACAGGGTTTTTGGGTGAATACGCTCATTGATGTGTTCAGCGAAATGTTTCCACAAGGCTGTTTTTCGTCCACCTGCCTCTCAAGAGCATAAGAGGCTAGCGACGGACACAATAGCAGCGGGGACGAAACATCTACATCTTTCTACGCGAGAGGACCGACGACCGCGAACACCACTTACGTCAGGAATTGATTTGTCTTTCTTTCTTCATTGCTCCCTTTTTTATACTTTTTGTGCCTCTGTGTGGATATTTTGGAAGACGGCTCCTATTTGCTTTTCTTGTGAGCACCCAACCTGCTGCGATCCGGAACCAAAATAAGTACCAATACTCTGTGAAGGTGCTAGACTGTAATCCTTTTCTTGGATCGCAAAGAGTTGAGCTGTGACTCCTCTCTTCAGTAGATTACGTGTGCGACCCTGTGTGAACCTTTTGCGAAACTGTGCCTATCGATTGACTAAAGTTACCTTTCCATCTGGGGGGATTGTTTTTTTTGTACTGGCGGGGCCAATGTGTCTGGATATGCTATAAGCGGTCAAGTAACTACTCCAAATCAAAGCCAATTACCTGCGGATTACTCGTACTGGTAAACTCCCTTGTAAAATCTGTTAGTGCGCTAAGTACCGTACTCGACTATCTCCCACGGGAGGCTCCGCCCCCGGCTACAGAACGGCAGTAAACCGCGTCAATCACTACCGCATGCGAAGTTCAAATAACCTTATTACACAGTCCTTTTTGGCAAGGAGGAGGGAAATCAGGGCTCCCTCACAGATTGGTGATGTGCAGTGCAAATACCCGCAGCAGGGGGAGGGGCGCTGCCGTTGCCATCTACCGGTATGATACAGGTATTTTTAGGTATTTTTTCCTTCGCAGGGGCTCAAAGTATGGTACCGGTATTCGCATGAGGCTCATCATCCACTGGCCGTCAAGACTTTCCAAGGTGAGCTTTGAATCGGGAGTGGGCATTACAGTTCATATTACCCTGAAGGGCGCTAGTTGGATCAGTACGAGTACTGAGCGGCGGAATGGAAATGCTTACGCGGCAGCTCCGAGAGTCGGATTTAAGGCCTTAGTGGGCTATGTAGGTAAGTAAGGGGATAGCATTTGGGAGAGTACTGTATGATAGTCTTTGACTGGTTCACCTGAGATTTGGAAGGTCGATTTCTGTAACTAACTTGGGTGACCAGAGTTTCACGTGGGGGTTGAGGCTGTTGCACGAGCGTCGGGAGGGTTTTTTCGTACGGGGCGGGGATTATTTTCAGTGTGGGTCTGAATTAGCTCTTCACTGGCTTTATCGTGGGCACCGTACTCGCGCTGGGGTTCCGGAGCGAAATGGGAGCTCGCAAAGCGCGGCGGAATTTGTATTTTGGTGTTTTTCATCTACCATACTAATCGTAGGAGTGGGAAGTGGGAACTGAAGATACAAGTACACTGTAATACCTGTGTGATGGGATTACGGGGATGTATGGTAGGGCCGGGAGAACTTGGCCGAATTTTCCATTAGGAGCTCATCAGGTATAATACCGTAAAAACTCTTGCGATTCACCATCGGATTATCCTCGCGAATCGAGTCATCAGCCCAAGATAGGTTTAGTTTGGCAAGTTCAAGAGATCATAAAAGGCCAAAGCACTTGGGCTATGCCACATCAGGAAAGCACTAATCCTTCTCAAGAAGCTTTGCCCCTCCACCCCAAGATCAGAGACCTAACCGAGATGGTGAATCGCAAGAGTTTTTACGGTACTCGTACAGTACCGTACCGTATTGCGCTAGCACGTATCCCCCAACACCATGTATTCACAATACCGCTAAGTGGGGTAGGAGGGGGAAGCTGGACCTCCAGTGGTTTCTCGAACCGTTGTCGGTCTCAGTCGGAGTAAGCTCGTTCGAGGCTAGACCACTAGTATCTTCTGGTGGGGTCAGGCGTGTCAGCAAAACGAGTTTTCTGAACATTGGCAGTGGAGCACTAAGGTGATATGGTCCGTGTTCACCCAATAGAGGTCTTGGAAACATTTTCCTTTGCCATTGGAAGTGTCGGGGACCGTGAATGGATTTACACTAAATCACATAACCTATCCTTGGTCTTCCTTCCTAATTAATCTTTAAGCTACATCTCTGGGAAGTGCTCAAGAGACGCTCCCCTCTAGTTCAATTGTTCCCCGATTTCGGTAAGAGCGATGTCAGCGGAGACAGTGGAATTTCAAACTGCCCCTGCACCTGTATCACCGTTTTCGAGCTTATGTTGGCTGAACCCCAAGATCTCGATTTCGTGTGTGTTATGTAAGCGAAATGGGTTGTCAGTGGTTGGTTTCGGGTGCTCGGCCCCATACCTTGCAGTACTGTTACCCAGATACGGGTGAGTGCAGTACGGTAATTCTCCATAAGTCAGGGTTTCGGCCAAGTTGGAGATCGATGGGCAGGTGCGTGGCTTGGCGCTTAGGTTGCGCGTCCGGGGGCGGAGCGTTTGCACAAGTAATCTACGTCATTAGCGTTACTCTATCCCTGAGGGCCTTTTTTTGGTCGGATTTCTTGCACAAAAGTGATAAGAGGAAAGGCAGAATGAGCGTTTGCGTACCTGTCCTGTAGGTAGGTAGGGAAGAGCCCTCTCGTTTCTGGCGGACCTTGCATTCCTCGCCCTGCTTTCCAACCGCCCCCCCTGGCCCCACTCGAGCTACTCAAGAGGGTTCTCAAACCCTATTTGTTATTTCCACCGCTCCCCACCCACTCCCCTCCTTTGGAAACCCCTGGCCCGGTCATAGATTTAATTACCATAGGTAGCAAGCAGTCCATCTTAACTTGCCTTCACTTTTCTGTTTTTTTTCTTCATCGTCCGAATCGGACTCTTCGGCACAAACTTTATTCCAGCTTCTCTCGTTATGATTCCCCTAGCTCCACCAGATATGTCTTCATCATCTGTCTCTGACGAGAAGAATGTCTTGGCCGGGAAGCAGGAACATTGTATGTTTGTTGGAATATTTTCTCTCCTTGAGAATACCCCGCTTTTCATCTTTTATACGAGCTGAGCAAATATTAACTTCTCACAGATCTCAAGAGGGAGCTTGTTTCCCGCCAGGTTCAGTTCGAGATCTCAGAGCTCAACTCCCCAACAGCTTTACAACGTTTCGGAGCGCCTTTCCGCTCACCCCTCGGAGAGGTCGCCCCCGTCGATAGTGAATTACCAATTTTAAGATACATCTTCGTTCACCATGTTAGAGGTTTCCCCTTTCTTGATCAGGCGAGGGAGAAGGAGTTCTGGCAGGATAGACTGCAAATAGTGAGTTTGCGGCTCTCAGGGTTGGCATGGGTAGCGCTTATAGTTTTTAGTTCCTCGAATCCTTTGCGAACAAACGAATATCCTCCTCCGAAGATCGGTTGGAAGAGACCAAGCGGAGAAAACTTGCCCTGAAGTGTGAGAAGGTTGTTGCTTTAATGATGAACTCTGGTATCCCTACTGCATCGGGCTATGAGGAGAGAGTCGGGTTTGATGAGATTGAGGCCGCCGGAGGGGCCGATAGAGCTGCAAATGAGAACGGCATATTAGTCAACATGACGGAGGGGCATTGGGTTAATGGCTGGGATGTCAATGTTGCTTCAGTGAGGCAGACAAGTATCAAGAGAACCGTACGGTATCATACACATGCAGTGAGTGGGAACAGCTAGTTTAATCCTGGATACTCTCTTACCACGCCCTTTTTAGGAATTCTTGATTCGCACCAAGAGAATGGATCAGCCAGATGTAATTGTCGGCAGAAGGTATGGCGCATTCGCCCGGCTCCATCGAAATGTAAGGAATCCTAGAAGGAAACTGAGTTGAGAGATGCGGCCGCTGACTTTAGTCTGAAAGCTTCGGAATGAGCTTCCGGGAAAGGTTCTCCCAGCTCTCCCGCGCAAGGTTAATACATCTCAGACGTCGTCTGGGGGGTTGTTCTCTCTGCCCTCGGCCGATGACCGGTCTTCTGTGTACTCTGCGTCGACAGCTTCTAGCAGCTCTGCGAATGCAAATGGCGAGAAGGATGGCAATGGCCACAAACGATCTCAATCATTAGGCGCTTCTTTGGGAATAAGCAAGCATAGCCGCAACGCCTCTCGAAACTCTTTGGCTAGTAGTATAAATGAGCCAGTTTCTCTCTGGCGTGAGAACCAGAGGATCTCGTTAAGAGCATTCTTAAGGGTTCTGCTTGGTGATGCCCAAATTGCCAAATCTAGGGCGATGAATGAGTTTCTACTGAAAGAACCCATTACTTTGAATGAGGAGGAGCTTAACGATGAGGCGAGGAGACGGGGGATGGATCATATTAGGATTGAGGAACAACAGAAGTTCTATGAGATTGCGAGACAGAGAGCTCGAGAGCTCGATGTTTACATGGAGAGTTTTAGAAGGGAGATTGTTGAAGACAGTGAGTACCTTTTCTAAATAGGTGGACCATCCGTCCTGTGGAGCTGATACTGACGTTTGTGAAGATGGGTTGACAAAACTCTTTGCGGAAATAAGAGAGAAGGACAAGCTTGAAGACCTCTCGTTGCAATATCAGAAGTTTGCGGAATGGCTAAGGATAGAGATTGCTGCAACTATCTATCATATTTTCCTCGCCGAAGATAACTCGCCCGAGCTGTTTTATCAAGCCAAGAGGGTCCACTCCCTGATTCCTTACACAATCCTCAAAAATGTTATTCGCATTGCCAATCCAGCTGCTGTGATGACCGGAGTACTCGATCTATTTTTGGCGACACCATTTGGATCCCGGTCATTAATGCAACGAATTCTTGCTATGGCCATAAATGATGGCATCAAGCAGCTGCAAAAGAGTATAGATTCATTAACCTCAAAAATCACTGATCCGGTGCTTTGTAGCAAGTTGAAGCAGTTTACCGAAATCGGTGAAGACATCCGCGAGGAGATCAGAAGGGATGCAGCTCTCGACCAAGTCGATCTGATTGTCGCTATATTAAGATCGGAAAAGATAGAGCCAGAACTAGAACCAAAGCAGGTGGAGACTGTGTTCAACGCTTACGTGGGTTGGAACAATGCAGTGGAAAATGTGGGTCCCTACGAGTAGCTGAATACGAGTACACTGCTGATAGTAGATGGCACAGATCGACGATATGAGAGCAGGCGGACAGTTGTTCGCTTACCTAAAGCAATTGTTGAAGCTGTATACCAGACAACGAGACAAGAACATGATGCTGGCTATAATCGGAGAGGTGCGTATAGCGTGGTCCTTGGGAGTATAATCGTCCGCTAATTGTTCGGGGGGTTCAGCCAGTAACACTACAGCTCTTCCGCGATCTCTTCACCATCTTCTACGAGCCGCTGATCAGGGTATACAAATCGGCAAATGTATACAATAGTGTAACAGACTTTGCCGTGTTTGTCGACGATATAGTGGAAGTCGTGGAAAAGGCTCAAAGCCAAGGTAAGGCAATGCCTCTAGCTGAACGCTAATATTGAAAGCAGAAGGAAATATATTGACGATTTAATCTACAGACATGTCCTCAGACCCTAACCAAACCGTCCAGGCCTTCATCGACCTTTGCGCTCGCCATGAAAATAACTTTTACAAATTCGTTCACGAGGTCCACATCCACGACGATGGACTGTTCGAGAAGCTCATGGGCTGGCTAGAAGGAGTTCTGTCATTCCTTCGCAACGGGCCTAAATCAGGCCCACTGGATATGAATCGCCTTGTGGAAGAAGCCATCCTGCGCGGTGATATCGACGGCAATAAAGCTAAAGAAGAGATTGATCAATTAATCAAATGGCAAGCTCGAAGAAGGAAGTGGCATGAAGACAAGACTAGACAAAAGATGGCTAGCGGAGGTGACATGGACGGATGGCTCAACACCGCTCCCGACAACACTTTTACAACGTCTGACTTTGGCCTTGACGAGGTAACTCGCACACCCCTGTTTCCCGTACATGAAACGAGGCTAACAAAACGAAAGGCCGACCTAGATGACCTGAACAACGTCGATGACGACAACAACTCCAGCGACGAGGACGAATCGGATGACCAGGCCGACCCAATCGAGGCCGAGAAGCGCCGGAGGAAAAAGAAGCAGGATCATTTAAGGCGTAGCGCTGGTGAGCCGGAAAAGCCGGAAGTCAGTGAGATACTGAAGTTGCAGGCGGAATTCCTATTGCAGCTTAGGAATGTGCTGGCGGAGTAATGGCGGTAATGAGTAGACTAGCTAGACTACCCCTGTGCTTATGATGAGATTACTGAGTCGAAGCGGGGAAGGTTTTTAGCTACCGGGTGTAATGGGAACTTTAGCTCTTTTGTAATGGAATAGCTTCTTATTTTCTCTGCCTGTACTGTAGAATGGGGTGTTTTTCTTATTCCTTTTTCTTGGTTTGGAGCTGCCCTTTGTGACCTAAATCACCACACTTGCTCTATAATAATAATAGATCTTATTCCACAGTGCTGCACACATATTGTGCTCGAGTGTGGGTCTGGCAATCCTATGGGGATAGGCTACCATATGATATTATGGGAATTTTGTCTCAGGAATTTAATAGGATGAAAAACCATGAACTATCACTCGGAAATTTACCGAAATAACTGGCTTAGTTTCTGTATTCTATGATGGGCGTAAATTTTCTAACTCTCGGGCAGTGTGGCGGGTGTCGTGTGCCCACCCGTATTATGCGGGTTCGGTGCACGGGAGAGTAATGCTTAATTCATTCGTGGGATTTCCAACTGTAGTCTTTGTTCTTTCGGTAGAGGGCAAGAGCGCGAGCGAGGTAGCTAGTCGAACGATGCCGCAAAAGAAAGTATGATATCATATATTGGGAACATCTACGGGAAGTTATGCATTGTGGAGGTTCTGCCGGTTGGTTGTGGGGTTGGGGCTGGGTCTTTGGGACATGTTGACTTTTCAATGATAATTTTGGGGGGTTTTCAGCCACAGTGTTGATTGAATGTCATCGAGCTCCAGGGCAGCAATACCACGTAGGTACGCTAAGTCCAAATAAGCAATCTCCGCCACCCACACCCCTCCTCTCTCTACTATCTCGAGAGTCCGCTCCCCTCCTTACTCTCGCCACGCCTGCACCTCCTACCCTTCTTACCCTTCCTTCACTTGCTTCCCCTTCCCCACCTTCCCAACCCCACCAATACCCCACCCATTCAAAACCCCAAACCCAGCATTCAAGTACGCAGCGAACCCCAGCCACCCTAAATACGGCACCATAAGCCACGCTGCGAATGGATCCCATCGCTTCCATACATATGCGAGACAGCCAACGTTGCCCGTCAGGGCGACAATGTCAACAAGCGCCGCGGCGGGCCACCTAGCACCAAAGAAGAGAGGCATCCACGCGAGGTTGAGCACAAGTTGTGTGGTATAGAGCGTCGCTCCAGTAAGGGCAAGGTTGCGGATACGTGGACTCGAGGAGGAGAGGCCAAGGGCTGTTGCGCGGTGAGAGGCGTAGCCCATTGTGCCGTAGAGGAGGGTCCACACTGGTGCAAAGACCCAGGCTGGGGGGTAGAGGGGGGGTTGAGATATTGTGTTGTCGATTTTTTTGGTTTTTTTGGCTTGGGGAGGGGGTTAGTTTGGGTTGCTAAATTGGTGGGGAGCGGAACAAACGTTGGGTTGAGTAGCCGACTGCAGAGCCCAGGGTTATTGGCAGGAGGATTGAGGCTGCGGGGTTTGCAAAGACGACCGCTGGGAGGGTGATTGAGGGGATGTGAGAGATTGAGCACATCTTGGAATGGTTGAATCTAGTTGGATTGGTGTTTTTTCTTGCTTGTTTCTTTGTTTTGGCAGAGAGAAAGAATAGAGAATGAATGGTATGAGAGGAGAGAGGAGGAGGGTGGGTACCGGTATCTTAGTGTTTTATCAAGTCAAGAGTATGGTACTCGTAGAGGACGACTCGGAGAAGTGGATATGAAGTCTGGTGATGACGTATGGTACCCGTGGATGCGGAAGTTTCCGGACTGGGAGAGCCGGGCCACTTTTTTTACTTGTAGGAAAGAGTGTTGCGCCACATCTTAGATCTTGGTTAGGTGTCTTGGCCTATCATCGTGGGAAAAGCAACGAGCAACAGGCAGCAGGGCCAGTACTCGAGTACTCGAGTATATACAGTACCGGCATATGCTGTACTGATGCAGCAGTGAATTCACCGGCTCTTTCTTCTTGGTGTCTCTTCGTTGTTTTGAGTTCTGGCCATTCCAGAGTTGGATTGGCTCTTGGCTCTCTTCCCTCTCTCACCCTCAGTCCCTCGCATCACTTTTCCCCTGGTGAGGTACCGCAAGGTCAGCTTCCCTCCCCTTCCCCCTTCCCCTGGCCCGGTCCTTTCCTCTCCCTTCCCCCTCTCCACATCTCACCTTACTCTCGCTCAACCTCTCAATCCCTCACCTTCCCTCACCTTCCCACACCACACACCCACACACACGCTTGTAGCTCATCCACAACCTCTTTTGTTCATCATTCTTCTGCCTCTCTAATCTAGGGGCTACTATCACTTCTCACGGGTCAGGGAAATTCTATCGTTAACCATCTCGTCCATCGGAGCCGCTTCGCTCATATCTCTCTCCTTTTTCTTGTGTGTTGCCTCCTCCTTTTCTTCCCTCCTCTACTCTTCTTCCTCTTGCCGTACGGTACTCCTACTCCTTTACCTCAACCGCCCTCCTTCGTCGCTTCGTTCCCTTGTTCTTTTTTCCCTTTCCCTTCCCTTTTCCTTCCTTTTTCTCTCTTCCAAACAAACCAAACCTCACTCCCTATTGTTCTCTCCTCTCTCCTCTATTCTTTTTTGATCCTCATTTTAACGCTTTGGGTCATGGC
>Ga0307509_10010595_pt1 | contig 11267 bp, 18 predicted proteins | sample 10_EM_MG_FD_202245 | JGI IMG/M metagenome (GOLD analysis project Ga0307509, IMG submission 202245) | Populus trichocarpa ectomycorrhiza microbial communities from riparian zone in the Pacific Northwest, United States - 10_EM | ecosystem: Host-associated > Plants > Roots > Unclassified | place... | reverse complement strand
GAAGAAGAGAAGGAGGGGTAGACCCAAACCGAGAAGTGCGAGGGAAGGCGACCGAAGCGAGATCACGACTTTTCGACGATGCCGACCGTACCGGACAGGACTCTCAGGAGATAGTGCAATACCAGAGAGTAGAGCCACCGGGGCCACTACTTTACCGATAGCCCGAGACTGCGACCGACCTGTTGACGAGGTAAGAGGGTTGCCGACCGTGCAAATGCTCTAAGCGAGGTAGAGCAAGTGCGGGGTAGGGAGAGGAAACATCATCAAAGAAGACGAAATCCATCACCCAGAGTGAAGAAAGTCCAAAGGGATAAGCCTAAGGGGAGGGAAGTGTAGAGGAGGTATGACTCCACCCCCTAGAGCGAGCTCATGGCGGGGGGTGGAGAAAAGAAAAGTGGTGATAATCTCGTGGTGTTGAGATTTCAATCGCCAGGTGTGTAGAGGAGACGGAGGATGCTGTCTTTGTACCTTAAGCAAATGAATATGATTTAAAAAAAAGAAAAGAAAAAAAGAAAAACGGTCACAGTAGTTTACACACACTTTTCGTCCCCATTGCTGGGCCTCGCGTCCCCACCCTGACCTCCAAATATGGCCTCCAATCAAGGCGGCCCCTCGAGAATCGCAACACCAGCCCCTCTCTCTCCCCTCCCGCCCACTGGAAATCTTGACCATCTGGTCTCGATTGTACACAAGACTGCTGCCGACCTAGGGCTGCCCGCCGTAGGTTTTCCCCCCATTACTCCGGAGAACATTTTCACCCTCTCCATTGGAGAACAGATGCTCCTCCCTCTACTTTGCACCTCGCTTCAATCAAGCGTTCACATAGCCACCGCTCTCAAGAATCTCTCGACTGAGATCCACGACTTGTCCTCTCGGATTGCCAATCTGGACATCTCCCCACAGCCCCCGAACCTCGCCCCACTCCAGGCATCTCTCCGTGACATTGCCTCCCGTCTTCCGTCAGCCGCTCAGGCCCCTTTCCCTCCCCAACGCTCTGGTGTCCCACAGCAGGCCACACCACCCTCTAGTGGGACTTGTCCCACCCCCACCAGTAACACCAACCCTGCTCGCCAAGAGAAAGGGAAAGAAAGAGCTCCTCCGGCTCCACCACCACCACCTCCTAACACGGTCTGGCCCTCCCCCGCAGCTGACCTGGATCTCCCGAGATACGACATGTCAACTTCCCCTCCCACACTATATGGCAACCCTGAGGCATTTGCCAAGAAATACCCCCACACCTGGGAAGCGGAAGAATTCGCCAAAGGGAAATACCCCCCCGGCCCCGCCTGGACCCCCGGTCACCTTGATCCCGACTGGCGTCCCCCCAACACCATGGCCCCCAAAGCCACCCCCACCTATGCTTAAGCTGTCGCACCCCCTGCTAAGGGAAAGAAGGGTCGACAGGCGAAGGCCCCTGCCTCTGCTTCCTCCGTTGCGGTTGCGTCGGGTGAGCTTTTTACGAAATCTCCCTCTCCTCTCCCCCAAGCAGCCCGCTGATTTTTCGCCTCCACAACCACCTTCGAACCCCACCCAGAGGCGCTCAAGATAGCAGCCCATTTCCCAGACATTGCTGCTTCGGTCCTCAGAGAAGCCAACTGCTCCCTCCCCGTTTCCTTTACTTGCACGGTCAACGACAAAGGCTCAGTGTTACTGCTCGGGACCGATCTTCACACCCCCGCCGCGGCTTATACTCCTTACTTCGCTCCCCTTACCTCGAGGTTGAACAAGGCCTTCCCGGTAGGCAACTCTCCTCGGGATCTCTTCAAACCCGCTCCGAACGAAACACAACTTTTGATCCACTCCGTCCCTCTTGCATTCCTCCCCTCAGACGATGCCCAACTCTTCCCCTCTCTTCAGGAGTCCATCCGCAATACCAGGGGAGTCTCCATTCTCTCAGCGCGTTACCTTAACCCCGACCAAGAATCTCGCGATCCAAAGTCAGCAACCTCTGTGGTTGTCACTGTGGCCACGCCCGATGCTTTCGCCATCCTTCTCTCCATCAACCTCTTCTTCCGAAACCGCCGAGTGGAGCAGATGTTCTCCTCCTCTAAGAACTCCCAGTGCAAGAAATGCTGGAAATTCGGCCACATCCCTACCCGCTGCCCCAGCACACTGCCAGTTTGTCCCTTCTGCTCGCTCTCCCACACCAAAGCAGAGCATCGCTGCCCTAACCCTTCCTGCCCTAAGGGTGGCAATCTCTGCCCTGTCCTTGCCTGCTGTCCATCCTCAGTGGCATGCTGTCCTAACTGCCAAGAAGAGCACTCTGCGCGCAGCAGGGATTGCCCCTCCCGCCCAAAGACCACTCCAGAGACACCAGAGTTGCGATCTCGACAGACGCAGGACAGCATGGATCTCGCTGAAGACCAGGCTGGCCGTTCGACAATCCTTCCCCCAGTACCAAGTCCCGCTCCCCGAACCCCGAGTGCCCCTGTACTCCCCCGCGATGCTCCTCCACCTAGGCAGAGAGCCCAACGGACCATCACCATCACCAACATCGCCCCAAGAGAGAGGGGTGATGAATCTCTTGACTCCGACTCCTCTGAGGGCTCTGCCCACTAATGGAGAACTTTTTCACTCGTGACACCGACAGCAATGCTGTCTTCCCGTCCTTTCCAATCGTTCAACATAACTGCCTTGGGAGCTGGGATGTTTTTCTTTCACTTTTTCACAGCTTTACCATGCTGCCTCACCCTCCTTTGCTTGTTTCTATTCAAGACCCCCCCTCCAGACGCTCGGTTCTACTGACCTTCCCGGGATTTATGTCCTTCGCCCCCCCCCCTCCTGGCCGCTCACGGGTTGCCATTTATGTTTCTCGCACCTTGAACCAGCACTTGGCCTGCTCTGCTGTTTTTCACGACTCCTCCGAAATGCTTTCTGTTGATGTTTTTTCTCCAGAAGGTCTACTTGAATCTCCCCACGGTTCCCTCAGGGTTACCTCGGTATACCTTCTTCGTACAAATCGTCCTCCCTACCGCTCCATATTGCCAGAACGGGTTTTTTCCTTTTTTTCCCACCCTCACCTGGTTTTAGGTGATTTTAACCTCCACCATCCATTAGCGGATCCTGGCCGCTCCCTATCCGAAAGGGAATTTATCATCTCCACACGCTACTTTGATGCAGCCTTTGACGTCCCGTACCACCTTCTCAACACCCCCGGAGTTTATACTCGGTTCCCATTTGACACTATTTCGCGACCTTCTGTTTTGGACCTGGCCTTCGCGAATACTGCCCTCTCCCCCCTCATCTCCTCATGGGATACCCCTCTCCCCTCCACTGGTTCAGACCACGTTCCATGTGTGATAACAATGAGACCTCCCGCGATTATGCTGCCCCCCCCCTACTCCACACTGGGCCCTCCTTGACCTAGGGGCAGTAGGAAAGGCACTGGAATCCTTCACTACACTACCCTGCCCGCCGAAACCCACGCCTAACTCCCTGAGTAGATGGTTTGACATCTCCTCTACCCGCCTCACCTCCCTCCTAACTTCCCATGCCCTGAGCAAGCGCCCATGCCCCCGCTCGAAGTCATGGTGGTCCCCCCGCCTATCGTCTCTAAGAAGGGAATATCACAAGTTTGCAAGGATATCCCGCCTCGACCCGTCCACCCTCAACTGGAGCAATGTGAAAAGCTCAAGAAGAACATACTTTAAGGCCATCGCCTCGGCCAAGAAAACACACTGGTCGGACTTTCTATCCTCGGCCACTCCGCACTCCCTCTGGACGGCCAAGAGATTTGCATTCGGCCGCCCACCGCAAAGGTTCCTGGACTTACCAAGGGCCTCCGATCCGCCCGAGGTAGCTGAAACACTCCTTGACCACTTCTTCCCCTCCAAACCCCAACCTCCCCCCTTCTTCGCCTTACGCGTCACGAGGACTATGCCCCCCTCACCTCTGAGGAAATATCCAGAGCCCTCTGTAAATCCTCAAACACCTTTCCCCCCTGGTCCACACCACATCCCGTACTCTGTGTGGAAGTCTGTACACCACATCAAGCCCTCCCTTCTTCCCTCCCTCCTGAACCCCCTGTTGGCCCACGGATTTCACCCTCCCTCCCTCAAAAAAGTACTTGGTATTGTCCTTGACAAGCCGGGTAAACCCTCTTACGACTCACCCTCCTCTTTTAGGGTTATCGTCCTCCTCCGTACACTGTCAAAGATCCTTGAGAGAGTGGTAACTTCCCAGCCTTCAGCCCAAGCAGCGATATGCTCCCTCATCCATCCTCTTCAATGCGGGTCCCTCCCTGGGAGATCCACCGCCGATGCCGCCCTCGCCCTACAACACAATGTTGAGTCCTTCCACCGCCTCTGATACAAAGTCTCCACTCTCTTCCTTGATGTGAAGGGAGGCTTTGACAACATGGAGTCCCCCTCGCTCCTTTCTCTCCTCCACAGGAAAGGGGTCAGCCCTTACCTGGTCCAGTGGATAGGCTCATTCCTCAGGGATCACACCTGCCGCCTGACATTCCAAGGGTCCCCACGCCTCTTCACTCCCGTTTCGGTAGGGGCCCCTCAGGGATCCCCTATCTCCCCGCTTCTTTTCGTCATATACCTCTCCTCCCTCCATCTGGAGATCCCCAGGTCTCTCATTATCTCCTTCGTCGACGACTTTGCTGTTACAGTCGCCTCACCCACCTACAGAACCAACGTTCGCCTCCTTCAGAAATCCTTCTCATCGCTGAAGAGAAAGGCCTCCCCGATCAACATCTCCTTCTCCGTTCCGAAAACCGAACTGATCCACTGGAGGACCTCCAGGAGTAATGAGCCGCCGTGCGCCCTCCCGGTGCAGCTAGAGAGTCAGCTCTTCTATCCACAATCCCGCCTGAAGTGGTTGGGCTTCATCTTCACCCCCGCCTTTGACCCAAGGTCTCACTTTTCCAGGAGGTAAACACTTGCAAATGCCATCCTAGCCACCATTCGTCGCCTCTCCCCCCCCGGGATGGGCCTTCCACCCTACCTCTGTCTCTCGCTGGCACGTTCGCTCCTCGCTCCGATTCTTCTATATGGGTCCGCTGTCTGGAACCCTCCCCCGTCTATCATGGGCCCCATGTCCGTTTTTTGGCATTGGGTCTGTAGGTGGATAACCAATTGCTTCTTCTCAACCAACATAACATGTCTGCACAGGGAAGCCTGTCTTCCCCCGCTACCGGTTCTTGTTCGCCACCAACGCCGCCTTGCTGACCTAAGCCTCATCTGCTCCCCCCCGGAGGTAAACCCTGCGACAGCATGCCTCCCTAAGTCCGTCCCCACCTTCTCACCCCACCGTGCCGCCATCATAGCGCGTGGGAAAATTACCTCCCAACCTTATCTCTTCTTCAACCTCGACTGGCGTTCTACCCCGGAGAAGACCAAGAACCCAAGGTACCGGCACAGCGCCATCACAGCTTTGGCCAACGCGGCCGTCCCCCTCCTACACGACGTCTCGACGCTGCCACCCATCTCCCTCCACTTAACGGACTACCTGCCCCCAGTCCCGGGTGTTGTCCCCTCCTACACTCGCCTCAAGTTGAGGGCTAAACAACTCCTCCTTTCCGCCTGGTCTGACACCCCAGCGCTCCCATACTACCCCTTTCCGCCCTCAACGCGCCCCCATCCCTTCATGGGCTTGGGCAAGTTTGTTGCGGGCAGGATACACCAGATGCGTTCTGGGAAAAGCTATCTTGTGGCCCACCCCTCATGGAGCGATCCTGATGGAGACATGACCTGCCCTTTATGCTCTGAGGCCAGGCAGACCTTCGAACATGCCATCCTGTCCTGCCCCTCCTCCGCCCACCAGAGATCCCGCCTGCTCCAAGGGGTCTCGGACTTGGCCCCTGAGGCCCCAGTCTGGTCCGACCAGCAGCAGCTCATTGCCGTGGCTGAGTTCATTCACACTACCGCCACTGGTTTCCCCCCCGGGATGCCCCCGCTTGCCCCTTCCCTCCACACCCCTCCTCCGAACCCCCTCCTCCAAGCTACTGCCCTACCCGCCCCTGGCCCTCGAGACTAGTCTAGCGGTTTTTACTTTCCTTGATTTTAGCTACGGCTGCTGTGCGACACTTATTGGTCGCGTTGGGGGCACTGGTTATGTTTGTTTCATTTGTTGATTATTAGTTTGATTTTCAGTTTTGTTTTGGCCATTTCGTTAAAGATGCATGCTATTTCTTGTACCGTAGAAACAATAAACATATGATTTAAAAAAAACAAAAAAAAACAAAAAGAAAAAACAGTCACAGTAGTTTACACGAACCATCTCCCCTACACCTCCGGCGATTGAAATCTCAACACCAGGGAAATCATCGTGGGATCCACCACCACCCCCTCTCCTCCCCCTTGATGGCTTCTGCCTAGGGGAGCGATGCTACCACCCCTCCTCTCGCTCTGGGGTCTACCCCCTCCTCCACAGGGTTCTTGTTCCTGTTCATCGTTGACTCCCGCTCATGAAGTTCGGTTCTCCCTCTTATCCCGCACTTCCTTTGCACCTCGCTTAGGTTTTGCACGGTCGGCATTCTGGCCTCCTCGCTCACGGTTGGCGCAGAGCTTTCCAAGCCCTTTGCGAAGTACCTTTCCGTCTCGATTGTGTGGTCCTGTCGGGGAACACTTCGGTTAGTAACTTCAGCACCTCGTCTTTGTTTCGCATTCGGAAAAGCCTTGGCCGCGGTCACTCTAGTCGGTCGTCTCAAGTGTTCGGACTGTCCTTTCTCCTCACATCGCCCGCCCTCCGCCCTCTTGGTCTTCGTCCAGTTGCTCGGTTACAGCTACACCCCCCCCCCCCTTCCCACCCCCTCAGCTGGCACCTTACTGCTCCTGTAACCGCTACAGGTTACCAGTTTAGGTATGGATTTGTTTTATGTATTTGTTTCAGGATACGAGTTCAGGAGACTTGTATGCCTTGTTAGTTTGTTTTATGTTTTGTTTTAGGATACGAGTTCAGGAGACTTGTAAGCCTTGTTATTTGATTCTTGTATTGTTTCAGGATACGAACTCTGGAAGTTTGTAAGCCTTGTTTATCGTTGGATTGTTTATGGGTTAGGTATTGTTTGATGCCTTAGGATTTGGATATGATTGATGCGCGATGGATTATCGCAAGTGTATTTAAAGACCTCTATCTCTCCGGACTTAGAGAGATCAGACTTCGACAGACAGAGTTTTCAATATACTTGGTTGAACAGTTATCTTCTATTCCGTTCAATTCGAGAATCTTTGAGCTTCGCACAGGCCTAAGGCACTTGGCCTTCTCTTAGTAGTTTCAATAAAAGTAATAGAGTCTATTCAATTACTTGTTGGCGTCTCCGGTACTTGAACTCGTCTATGCCACCGGTTTGGTTAGAGTCAATACCGATACCCCTTTGCAAGACCGCCCCCTCACGGGAAGCGGTTACAGCTCCCCTCCCGCGGTGGATCTTGGGTCGCTATACAAAAACCCGCCTCAGTTAGGCTGGTCCTTATGGCCATCGCTAATGCCGCCTTGGCACTCCCAACGGGGACCCCTCATCGAAGTCTCCTCCATTCGTTGCCTATCCTGCAACCGGGTGCCGCTTCGTTCCCCGGCACCGCTCCGGCGTACAGGGCCATACTCTCACTTCCTAGCTCAGGCTGATACACGTCACTTATCAGACGTAAATTTCCTTTGTCAGGGGTTCATACATTTATTTTGTTCACCCTTTCAGTTTTTGCAGATGTCACTAAGGGTTCTTCTCTCCTTCCTGCTTGCTTCTTTCCATTCTACTTCCTTCGGATGTACTTGTATGTTCGTAGAATTTTGTTGGGCGATGGGCGAGATGTGCGGTTGATCTCATACCAGAGGGACTTGGGGGTTTTGATGTTTCCTGGGGTGAGGAGGGACCGTTTTGTTTTGGCCATATCGTTAAAGATGCATGTCATTTGTTCTACCTTATAAACAATAAACATATGATTTAAAAAAAAAAGAAAAAAAGAAAAAAAAAGAAAAAAAGAAACGTTCAGAGTTGTTAGCACGAACCATCTCCCCTACACCTCCGGCAATTGAAATCTCAACACCAGGGAAATCATCCTGGGATCCACCACTACCCCCTCTCCTCCCCCTTGATGGCTTCTGCCTAGGGGAGCGATGCTACAACCCCTCCTCTCCCTCAGGGGTCTACCCCCTCCTCCACGGGGTTCTTGTTCCTGTTCATTGTTGACTCCTGCTCATGAAGTTCAGTCCTCCCCCTTACCCAGCACTTCCTTTGCACCTCGCTTAGGTTTTGTACTCTCTGCATTCTGGCCTCTTCGCTCACGGTTGGTGCAGAGCTTTCCAAGCCCTTTGCGAAGTACCTTTCCGTCTCGATTGTGTGGTCCTGTCGGGGAACACTTCGGTTAGTAACTTCATCACCTCGTCTTCGTTTCACATTCGGAAATGCATCGGCCGCCGTCACTCTAGTCAGTCGTCTCAACTGTTCGGAATGTCCTTCCGCCTCATATCCCCCTCCCTCCACCCTCTTGGTCTTCGTCCCATTGCTCGCTTACAGCTACACCCACCCCCCCCTTCCCACCCCCTCAGCTGACACCTTACTGCTCCCCTCCCTCCCGCGGTTGATCTTCGGTCGCTATACAAAAACCCGCCTCGGTTACGCCCATCCTTCTGGCCGTCGCTAATGCCGCCTTGGCACTCCCAACGGGGCCCCCTCATCCAAGTCTCCTCCACTCGTTTCCCATACTGCCACCGGGCACCCCTTTGTTCCCCGGCACCGCTCCAGCGTGCAGGTCCATACTCTCACTTCCCAGCTCAGGCTGATACACGTCACTTATCAGACGTAAATTTCCTTTGTCAGGGGTTCATTCATTCCTTTTGTGTTTATACTTTCTGTAGTAGATGTCGCTAAGGGTTCCCCTCTCCTTCCTGCTTGTTTCTTTCCTTTCTACTTCCTTCGGGTGTACGTGTCTGTTCGTAGGATTTGGTTGGGCGATAGGCGAGATGTGCGGTTGGTCTTATACCAGAGGGACTTGGGGGTTTGGATATTTCCTGGGGTGAGAAGGGCACAGTTTTTGTTGGCCATAGCGTTAAAGCTGAATGCTGTCTTTGTACCCTTTTCCTTTTTTTTTCTTTTTTTTTTGAATCATATGATTACTGTTTAAGGTACAAAATCTTGTATGCAGCTCGTGCTATGGCATAAAAAAACCTCCAATACGCCTGAGAACAAGCCAACCCCCCTAGTCCCTCTGGGGTGGAACCAACCGCACATCTTGCCTCCATCAAGAAACCCTTGACTAGCTAAGAAGATAGACGAAAGGAATCAAATCGAAAATGAGCAGGACGAGTCAGGAAAACCCATGGCACATTCATTCAAACACAAAGAAAACACAAAAATCACACAACGCTGCGACCCCTAGAGAAAATTCCCGCACAATCAGCGCGAGGGTGGCCAGGCCCGCCTAAAGAGAAACCTGGGGGGGCGCGCAGCCAAGATGACCGAACCTGCTATGTTGGCAAGCCCCAAAAAGAAGAAGGAGGTAGTGCAATACCATCCTCCCAGAGGCAAGTCCCGATAGACCGTGGTCTTTCTAGTTCAGAATGTAAAGCAGTAGTTATGGATACCAGCCAGGTAGTTGTGGGTACCAGCCAAAAAAGTGTAGAAGCAGTAGGGTGCCAGCCGATCCGACGGTGAGGAGAAGAGGAGAAAGAGGGGTAGACCCAACTCTTTGCCGTAGAAACTATCGGAAAACGCGTTCGTGTCTGAACTGGGCAGCCTCTCAAAGAAAGAGTGAGAATAGGGAAATCGACCGTGGCCTGCTGAAGTGTTTTCTCTTACTGCAAACTGTGTTCCTGGCCGTCTGTAACATGGGCGTTGAGGAGAGTGTTGCCGACCGTGCAAATGCTCTAAGCGAGGCAGAGCAAAAGCGGGGTAGGGAGAGGAAACATCATCAAAGAAGACGAAATCCATCAACCCAGAGTGAAGAAAGCCCAAAGGGATAAGCCTAAGGGAAGGGGAGTGTATAGGAGGTATGACTCCACCCCCTAGAGCAAGCTCATGGCGGGGGGTGGAGAAAAGAAAAGTGGTGAGAATCTCGTAGTGTTGAGATTTCAATCGCCGGGTGTGTAGAGGAGACGAAGGATGCTGTCTTAGTACCTTGTTTTTTTTGTTTTTTTGAATCATATGTTTATTTTTTTAGGGTACAAAATCTTGCATGCAGCTTACGCTATGGCATAAAAAAACCCCCAACTACCCCAGGGAAAAAGCCAACCCCCCAAGTCCCTCTGGTGTGGAACCAACCGCACATCTCGCCCCCAAAAAGAAACCCTTGCCTAGCTAAGAAGATAGACGAAAGGAATCAAATCAAAGAACAAGCAGGAAGAGTCAGGAAAACCCATGGCACGATCATCTGAACAAAGGAAAAACAAAAAGCAAACTTAACAGAGCCCACTTGAAAGATTCCGCACACGCAGCGCGGGAGGGGCCAGGCTCGGCATAATCGAAGTCCTGGGGAGGCTCAGATGCCATCTGTTTTGGCAATACCCCGAAAAGAAGAAGGAGGAGACAGTGCAATACCATCTTCCCAGAAGCAAGCCGTGATGGACCGTGGTCAAAGTCTGAATGGTGAAGAAGTAGTTATGGATACAAGCCAGGTAGTTGTGGGTACCAGCCAAGAAGGTGAAGAAGCAGTAGGGTGCCAGCCGATCCGACCGTTTGAGGAGGAGAAAAAGGAGGTGTAGGCCCAACTCTATGTCATAGAAACTATCGGAAAACGCGTTCGTGTCTTGACTAGGCAACCTCTTAAAGAGAAAGAGAGTAGAGAAATCGACCGTGGCCTGTTGAAATGTTTTGTCTTACTGCAAACCGTGTACCCGGCCGTCTGTAACATGGGCGTTGAGAAGAGTGTTGCCGACCATGCAAATGCTCTAAGTGAGGCAGAGCAAAAGCGGGGTAGGAAGAGGAAACATCATCAAAAGAAGACAAAATACATCAACCCAAGGTGAAGAAAGCCTAAAGGGATAAACCTAAGGGCAGGAGAAGATGAGGGGAGATGCACTCCACCCACTAGAGCGAACACATAGAGTGGGGTGGAGTTGGGAAAAGTGGTGATAATCTCGTGGTGTTGAGATTTCAATCGCCGGGTGTGTAGAGGAGACGGAGGATGATGTCTTTGTACCTTTTTTTTTTTTCCTTTTTTTTTTTATTTTTTTTAGTATCATTTTAGTATTGTTTAAGGTACAAACTCCCGTGTGCAGATCGCTCTAAGACAGGAAAAACCTCCACCTACAGTCCATCCCGCATCCCTTGTGCTAAAACCCTCTGACCCTGCCCGACACCAAAGCGTCCGGTACTATGGGTA
>Ga0307509_10010594_pt1 | contig 11268 bp, 11 predicted proteins | sample 10_EM_MG_FD_202245 | JGI IMG/M metagenome (GOLD analysis project Ga0307509, IMG submission 202245) | Populus trichocarpa ectomycorrhiza microbial communities from riparian zone in the Pacific Northwest, United States - 10_EM | ecosystem: Host-associated > Plants > Roots > Unclassified | place... | reverse complement strand
TACTTTGATCTATATTTGTCTCTTAATTTTTCTATTTTTTTATCCGTCATTAATGAAAAATTTTCATTTATTTACATAATTGGTTCTAGATTTATTTGACTAAATGCATGCATAAGTTTTTATGATTTACATTTATGAATTTTTTGTCATGCAAATAAACATGTTGAAAAAGTCAACATGTTCAATTATTTTACCAGTGGAAAAAATATTGAACTTGCGATAAAACACGGGTCAAATTGTTAGTATATACTAAAAGATACATGTTTTTCACCTTCTTTCATTTTCAAACTTATCTTTTTTACGGTTGAACCCTTCCATGCCCTACTTAGATAGAATTACACTTAAAATCATAGAAAAAAAATAAAAATAAAAGATTGAGAAGTAAAGCACAAAGAAAATACACAACTCAGTGCAAATTCATAATTATATTTTATTTTGGTCCAAAAATTCATCTTATTAATTTCCAGTCCTTGAATCTAGGAAAAGAGAGAAATTTTCAAGGGAAAGAAGTGAGAGAGGGGGAAAGGGTTGGTTGTCACGGTTTCGGCAACCAAGATGACCAAGCTTGGTGTCAATGAGTTTTATTAAATGAGAATAGTTCAATGATACTTGATTTTTTTTACAAACATGCCTGAAAAAAAGAATCAGATTTTATTTTTAATTTTTTTGATTTGATTGATTTTAGTTTTTCAGGGTGATTTTAAGATTAATAAATAGTTTAGAAAATTTACTTATTAAATATTTTTTAATTAAAATATCTTGAAAAATAGATTTTCAATTCAAAAAACACTACACTACTCTTGATTTTTCGGGCATAGTAGTTGTGGCTAAATTTTAGGTTAGACAGCACCGAATGACATGTCATCTACCTTTTATATTTTTTTAAAAATAAAAGGTGGATGCCATGTCATTCACGCCTAATAGAAAGAAAAAAATGGCCTAGTCGTATAAACCGAGATTCTTTTCAAGCCCTAACACGTCAGGCAACCGAGGCTTGCGTGCATTAAAATTTCAGCCGAACTATCAGACGAACAGTATTAACCTAGTAACCCACGTTATAGAAATATTGATGGCTTCAAGCTGCATTAAAACTTGATTGGTGGTTTCCTTGCACTCGAAAGCAAAAAATAAACGAAGTTTAGTAACTAAAGCAAAAAGATATCAAAACCCCAAGGACTTTAAAAAATAATAAAAACAACACAGTCCTAAACCAAAATTCACTTATGATCCCTTCATTGCCAAACACAGCAAATTGCTTCTACCTTTACTTGTAAACTAAAAACAATCACTCTCCCCTCTCACTCAAAGGTCTCTCAAAATCATGGACATGGAAATCGACTTCAAAAATTATCAACTAAGCCAAGAACTCCGCGGCCACGAAGACGACGTAACGACCTTTCTCTTTCCCTCTCAATTTTTTTATCTTCAATTAAACCTAACCCGTTTAATTTAATTCACCAATTTCTCAGGTTCGCGGTATTTGTGTTTGCGGAAATGCGGGAATAGCGACGTCGTCGAGGGATAAAACGGTGAGGTATTGGGTACCAGACCCGACCGACAAACGCAAGTACGAATCATCGAAAATTCTGTTAGGGCATTCGAGTTTTGTGGGACCATTGGCATGGATTCCGCCGAACCAGGACTTTGTAGAAGGTGCGATTGTGTCTGGTGGAATGGACACGATGGTGCTTGTTTGGAATTTGAGTAACGGAGAGAAAGTTCAGAGCTTGAAAGGTCATCATTTGCAAGTCACCGGTGTTGTTTTGGATGGCGAAGATATTGTTTCTTGCTCCGTTGACTGGTAGGCTCATTATCTGCGGTGTTTTCACTGAGATGAATGTTCTTTGGATTTTTTTTCTTATATATATATATATATTGTGATTGTTATTGGACTTGTTTGTTGTAGTACCTTGAGGAGGTGGAGGAAGGGTCAACTTGTTGAGAATTGGGAGGCTCATAAGTCTGCAATTCAAGCAATTATTAAGCTGCCATCGGGCGAGCTTGTTACAGGTATATTTTTTGCTTAACTTTTGTCGAATCTTAGTTTCATTACCTGCCTGTTTATGATAATTTGTTGTTGGATTAGTCCTATGAATCTCCATTCTCATCAAGTAAAAAAATTGAGGCTCGCATTTGGAAAACTGAATGGAACTTTTAATTGTATGTTCCACTGAACTGCTGGTTTGAAGATGCATATACTCGGGTTCCCTCACTTATCCTTCCAGGAATAAAATTTTAGTTGTCTGATCTGTGCTAACCTGTATCTATGTACTGGAAGGTTTTTTTCTTAAACTTTACATAATCAATTGGAACACTTCATTGTTGTCTTTTTCATGTTCAATTACATAGATTTAATAGTTATGTGTGCCAACCAACAAACCAACAGTTTTATCTTTGCTTTCCATCACAATGTAGGTTCAACTGACACAACATTAAAACTTTGGAAAGGGAAGACGTGTTTACACACTTTTGCAGGGCATTCAGGTTGGTTACCCCCTTTTTTTTCTTGCCTACATGTCTTGTTGCTCATCTGATGTACATTTAAGTTTTCCTTTAAATAATTAAATGGTCTCAGAGAAATTTGCAGCTCTGCTTTGTTTAATTCTGTTCCTACTACAAGAAATGGGATGGATTATTTGCTAATATTCTCATTTAGGATTAATCCTTTTCTTTTACTGGTAAACTTTGTAGATACGGTTCGAGGCTTAGCAGAGATGCATGGATTGGGAATTCTTTCTGCATCGCATGATGGGTGAGTTGTCCGTTTCATTTATTTTCTGGTTTATTATGTGGATGATTCTATTTTGTGTTTGCTTTAGTAGACGATGAATGGTGCCAAAGTTATTGCAGTTTATAAATATAATTCCCTTAACTTCATTTTTAAAGAAATACCCTTATTGTCTTGCATAAATGGGTATTAACTGTTGTTATCGTTCTTTTGTGGTAACAGCTCCATCAGATTATGGGCTTTAACTGGCGAAGTATTAATGGAGATGGTTGGTCATGCTTCAATTGTCTATTCAGTTGATTCGCATGTATCTGGACTTATTGTTAGTGGTAGTGAAGATTGTTCAGCAAAGATTTGGAAAGGTGATTGCTTCTATTATTTGTCTGTCTTCTTAGATGTAACCTCAAGGGCTTGATATTTGGGCATTGCAACAGAATTGATCATGTCTTCGAAATTTTATTTTCTTGTGAAATCACTGTTGTGTTTCAGATGGAGCCTGTGTTCAGAGTATAGAGCATCCTGGTTGTGTGTGGGATGTCAAATTCTTGGAAAATGGTGATATTGTGACAGCATGCTCAGATGGAGCAGTACGTATTTGGACTTCATATCAGGAGAGAATTGCAGAACCAGCAGACCTCGACTCTTATGTCTCCCAACTTTCTCAATACAAGATAAGCAGGTACAATCACGCATTACTTGCCAGCATATGATGCATACCTCTGCACCTTTTATTGTTAAAATGTTAAGAGAGCTTTCACTGTTTTCTGTATGATATGTTAGTTACTTGTGGGTAATTGTGAACTGTGAACTACAATAAAATTTCTACTCACATATATCCTTAGTTTGAATTTGTTAACTGTGAAGCTCCAAAAATATTAAGAAAAAAGGTATCCACTTATAGATGAATTTGAATTTGCTGATTGTGAAGTACCCAAACTGAGAAATGTATCTAATCCTAGCAAATCTCAGTTTATTTCGTGATTTATTGCAATTCCAAGTTCATTAATTCTTGAAGTATCTGTATTTCTACACTTCTTTTCTGAGTTTTATGATGTGTGGAAGTTGATTCCCCTGCTGGATCATTATAATGTTGGGTTCTTTATAGTGCTTGTCAGTGCTGATGCTTGATGTGAATTATTTCTGTCAGGAAGAGGGTTGGGGGATTGAAATTGGAAGATTTACCAGGCCTTGAGGCTTTGCAGATTCCAGGTGTGGTTCCAGATATATCCTTCATTACCTTGGAAATCCTACTTTTAGATGAAGCTATTGCTAGTTGTCTTGAAAGTCAATTGTGAGAAGCAGACAATTCTGCCGTAAAGCTGTAGAGCAATGACCTTTACTAGTATAAAATAAATGCATAATTCAATAGCATCGCCTGGGTAATTGTATCAGTGAGGAGGAAACGAAATTCTTCTAGATGTTGACTGTGTTTTTACATAGGTATATTATATTCAGTGTTTCTTGTGGAGGTGATGGTGGAAATGTTGCCTGATTTCTATTGTAGATTGCTAGCCAAGTAACGCATTATAATTATTTTATGATCAGGAACCACTGATGGCCAGACCAAAGTCATCAGAGAAGGGGACAATGGTGTAGCATATGCTTGGAATTTGAGAGAACAGAAGTGGGATAAAGTAACATTTAGTTTCATCTTAACCATATTTCTTAGCAATTTTCTTCATGTTCATTTTGTTCTTTAAGGCTTATTCACGAGTCTATGCACGTAGTTCATTGCAATGCGTTCTTTTTTGCACAGAGAGCATTGTCCCTTTACATGCTACCCAAAGTAATCGCTAAATTGACTTGTGGCATAGTATTTGCTGCCTTTTCTCTGTCTGATAATTATCCATCATCCCTTTGGCTTGTAAAAGGTGAAAGATGGGTTTTCATTAGGGGTGTTCACGGTCCGGTTCGGTTCGGTTTTAACTTAAAAATTCAACTGAACCAGAAAATAGTATTCCTTATCAATATGACCCGGACCGAACCGAGAACCGGTTCAGACCGAACTAATTTTGTGCGGTTCGGGTCGGTTTTTTAGTATTAAAAACCAGAAACCAATTAAATAGGTTTTTTTTTACTGATGTCGTTATACCAAAGCCCTGTAATTCCTTCATTTCACAATGAACCAAAGATCAAAGAGATGCTTAGATCTGCAAATGCATGTAGAGCCATTATAACCACCAAAAAAGGTGCAATCCCTGCTCTTCCAACACTAGATAAAGTCCACAAACACAAATTTCTATTACTTTCCACTCAATAAAAAAGGACTCCATTCAGATGAAAAGATCTAGATCGAGCTTGAAAAACTGAAACCGGTTCTTGATGTGTGGGTTGTTGTCGGTGGTTGTTGATTGGAGTAAAGTGAAGGTTGTGGACGGCACTGCTATATGGAAGACGATCTAGATCGGGCCTGAAAAACTAAAACCGGTTCTTGATGTGTGGGTTGTTGTCTGTGGTTGATGATAGGAGTAAAGTGAAGGTTGTGGATGGCGCTACCATATGGAAGACCAGAGAGTGATGGTAGGAGGAGGTGAGAAGCTCTGGTGTAAAAATTCAAAAAGAGGATTTAATGTTAGGTTAACAGGAGAGAAAATGAGAGAGAGGAGAAGAGAGGAGAGGGAGGCGGCTGGAAAGTGATGAAATGAATTAGGGTTAGGGATGTTTGCTTTTATACCTTGTTTTTTAAGTTTTTCAGATTCAATTGAACTGGTCCGGTTCAATCGGCTTAAGCTTTTTGAAACCGAAACCGAACCGGACCGAGTGGTTTTTTTATTTTTTAATCGGTTTATTCGGTTTTTTCTATCGGTTCGGTATTTTCGGTTAATTTTTTCTCAGTTTTTTTGGTTTAATCGGTTGGTCGGTTTTTTTGAACACCCCTAGTTTTCAATAGTTTACTTGAACCTCAAAGGAAAAGAAAGTTTGAGTTGGTGCCATATATTCTTGATTTAAAAATGAATACATGCTTATTCATACTCTGATGAATATTCTTTTTTTGTTGTGTTTTCCTCCTACTATACAAGAAAAAAAGTTATTTGAATCATAAATATCTTTTGTTTCATGTTATGTGCTCAACCCCTTTGCTTATCTCATTTGTTTTCACAAGATATATCCACGTATTCTTATTTTCAGGACATTGAGTTAGACGTGTGCAATTCATATGGTGGTCATTGACTGACAAATTGAACAATGCCTTTCATTATGTGATGAAGGGCTAAATGGCATTAGTGCTTCTAGCTGTTGTCATCTTCTGAAATGAAGTTTCTATATACAATTGAGTTGTTAAGTACTGTGGGTTTTAAGCAACCGCATATGATCATATTCATGTGTTATCTCCAAAGAGAATTAGAATTAATTGGTGGCTTTAGTTTCTCCAATTACATATGCACACAAGTGAAGTTTGTGGATTTGATGTTATTGTGATGAAAAGGAAGTACAAATTAGGCGATGCCATGGTTGACAGATTGTGATTCTGTTCTCTTGTTACTTCTGGAAACTTATTTCTTTTTATTGTTTGATTGCTCTTGTTTTGTTATTTCTCTTCCATTTTCAGATTGGAGAAGTTGTTGATGGACCAGAAGATGGCATGAAGCGTCCCGTTCTTGATGGATTTGAATATGATTACGGTTAGTGTCTATATATTGGCTACTTTGAACCTCATTTGCCTTGGCTTTGTCGTGTTTTCTTATTCCTTGAACCTCATTCACCCTACAGTTTATATTGATGGTCTTCTAATCCTTTTATCAGTATTTGATGTTGATATTGGTGATGGTGAGCCGATTCGCAAGTTGCCATACAATCGATCAGGTGAATTTCTTCTCCTACCTTTTGAATGTTTATGATGGTGTTCATGGCCATGTGTTCTCTGAGAGTTTTTGTATTCCTTGCTCCTGGTTCTTGGAGGGAATAACTGGAAAAAAATGCTTAATTAAGGAAGTGACTCAAAATGCTCTCAACAGTTTTCTTCTTTTGTCCAACACCATATGGAGCTTGAGTTTCCCCTTTCCTTTTGCCTCAAAAATAATAATTCAACTGTTTGATTCAGTGGTTTTTGACTTCAAATTCGAAGTGTATTTCTGTCGCTTTTCAAAGAATAATGTAGAATGTGGACTTCATTAGTTTCTTACATAAAATGTGTTGGCATGCAAATATTTATAATGACTGGTATATTTCCAGATAATCCATATGACACTGCTGACAAGTGGCTTCTCAAGGAGAATCTTCCTCTTGCCTATCGTCAACAGATTGTAGAGTTTATACTCCAAAATTCTGGACAGGGGGGAGTTGCACTTGATTCATCATTCCGTGACCCGTTCACTGGCGGTAAGTATAATTTCATTTTGGTATGATACATGAAGCTATCTTTAACTGGTAAGATGTGTAGTCATTCCTGTTTTCTTGTGATGTAATTTTTTTTTCAATATATCAGCAAATGCTTATATACCCGGAGGATCTTCTAGCATGTCTGGTATGTATCCATTGACCAGAAAAAAGAACTTTATATTTATCTTAGCTTCTGCCTTGGGATTTAGCCAATTTCATAAATCATGGCATGAATCTAAGATGTTTGTCTTCTTTTTTATACAACAGTTGTTTCAGCAAAACCTACTTTCAAACATATTCCCAAGGTATGCTCTTAAAGCTCTTGTTTGAAAGGTTTATAATGCATCTAGAACTCCTTTTCAGCTATGCGAACTTTGGCACGATGCTAGACTTACATTTATCCTGATAGTAGTGTTTCTTGAATTACTCACCAAAATAGTTTGTAGCTCCGTATAGTTGGGTTAGAACTTAGGAAGCCTTTGGTAGTTTACTTCTTGATGATAAATGAGCTATATTTTATTTTCATAAGTTGAAAGTTATCATTTTGGGTCCTTTTAGAAATGAATAGGCAGAACTAGGCCAGCCAGATATGAACTTGACATGGTGCAAAATAGTTAAATTGATCTTCCTACTAAATATGATGATGCTATATTAAACTGTTTTTAGCACATTACTGTTCAACTCTCTTTTGATAAAATACTCTTTATATGTTTTTGTATTGATGATCTTGAGTTTTTTTTTATGCTAAGATTGATGAACTCAAATTCTCCTAGTGGTCTTTTTAATCTTTAATATCCTTTTCCATTTCATTTCCAGAAAGGAATGCTTGTTTTTGACGTGGCTCAGTTTGATGGGATCCTGAAAAAGATCACAGAGTTCCACAATTCTCTTTTATCTGATCCTGTAGGTTGTTTTACAATTATTAGTTTTCTGTTTCATCATTGTGGTTTTAAGTTTCTTATATTTATTTCTTGAATATATATTGTCAATTTTGCAAAGGTCAAAAAGGACCTGTCTTTGTCAGAGCTTGAGATATCAAGATTGGGTGCAGTTATTAAAATTTTAAAGGACACATCACATTACCATACAAGTAGATTTGCAGATGCTGACATTGCTTTGCTGCTGAAATTGCTAAAATCTTGGCCACTGGCAATGACATTTCCAGGTCAGTATTTTACAGTTTACATGCCGTTGATTGTGAACCTCTCTGCATGTTCATCCTTAATATTTTGTGATTTTCTCTATATATAGCAACCGCTGCCATTTGGATAATGCTTTCGCAGAGTCATTGAGAACCTGCCCAAACACTTTTAACTTTGAGCACTATTTGAGATATTTATTTTATCAGCTTGAAGTTCAATAAAGAATGAACTAAGCTGATATCACTGATGCTTTGGGTTTGTTCAAAGATTACCTAATTCAGTTCTATTTTTCTGGGTAACGGACTGCATTTCACTGGAAAGCCCAAAGCTAGCTTTGAGAAATATTAGCCTACAAGAAGTCCTAATTTTAATTACTATCAGAATTTTAATTGATGATCCCAAACTCATTGGTTTTTTCAGGGTTTTCAAATTGATGATATCAAACAGGTTGCTTTTTTGCCCACTGGACCTTTTCTTGAATCCCCTGATATTTCAGCGGCCAGGATTTCTCTGTGGATAGGAATAACCACATTGAAGTGAACTGGCCTTATTTTTAACTTGAATGCTTCCATTGCACATAGCTGATGCCTCTCTAGTCTCTACAATGTAGAGGGACCCTCTTCCATTTGATGAACCATGGACTACCAATTCAAATGACCTAAACTTAAAGATACTGTTACCTGTTTGAAAATTGTTCAAAACCTGCGGTAATACATGCATCCCACACGTGTAAAATGCTATGCATGACTCTGGTTCTCACTTCATGCAAATTCATCAGTGCAGTTTTCCCCCTTCATATACATGAGTACATAATCTTTGCTCACTTGGTGTACTGTTTTGTTTCAGTTATTGATATTCTGAGGATGCTTGTTCTACACCCAGATGGGGCGACTGTACTTCTCAAGCATGTTGAAGATGAAAATGGTACCTTGAGATGCAACTATGTTTTAGTTCTAGTTGAGAGACTTGATTGCAAAAAATATTATCTATTATCTCTGCATGTTCCTTTTCAAATTATCTCACTTTTTTTCACTAAACATAGAATGGAGTGGTTGATGAGACCAGATGACGAGGGATTCAGGTGTAGGGTGTCCTGACCAGAAATTTCTCGGCTAACATGCTAGTTTTTTACTGCAGAACAAGTTTTAGTTATGATTATTATAGAATTTTATGTGTAAATTTGATGTTTAGTGTAGACCTTATTTGCTATCAGATATCCTGATGGAAATGATCAAGAGAGTTACAACAAATCCTCCACTTCCGCCAAACCTTTTAACGGGCATCCGTGCTGTGACTAATCTATTCAAGAATTTACCCTACCATACCTGGCTTCAAAAGCACCAGAGTGAGGTAACTTTCACTATGTTTTCTCAGATCAAAGTTGCATATGAATAACCAGTGACAAGTCACCCTGACTTTGTTATCCAGGGGATATAATCCTTGTCATTAAAGATGCTGAATTGTTATTTCTTAAGAGGTTCTTTGCCTGAATGTTTCATCTGGCATTATAGTGGTCTACTGGGCTCATTAGGAGTTATAAACATATATGCTTTTGTGGTCTTTGTCCAAATCTGACTTTGATCATTGGCTGTATGGGTGTGAGTATGTTCATAACCCTGTCACAGCTTTGGCATACTTAGCAAACTCCGCACTCATGATTGTTTTTCAATCGCATGTATAGTGATAATGGCTTTTAACTGATATGCAGATTCTTGATGTTTTTTCAAGCTGTTATTCATCTCCCAATAAGAACTTGCAGTTGTCTTATGCTACCATGATACTCAAGTGAGCATTTTCTCATCTCAATACATTCACACAATTTCCCCCCTCTTGCAGTTTTGTTTAACTTACCACATCAGTGCTTGGATTTATGATATTTTCCTAGTATTGATGCACATATATTTTCCCTTCCTCCATCAATTCTATGATTTGTTTTCACAGTTATGCCGTGCTGTTGATTGAAAAGAAAGATCTTGAAGGCCAATCTCAAGTTCTTACAGCAGCTCTTGCGGTACGCCTTATTCATTTACTTGCAACCTTTTGGAAATGGTCATGCTTTGCATGTTCTATCCTGATTTTATTCCAGACTGCAATACGATGAATGCCTATATAGTATTCCGCTGAGATTTCCAGAGAAGGGAATCATAAACATAGAGTTACCTATCTTGAAAATGCGCCTCTTTTTTTTCCCTACAGATTGCAGAAGGGGAAAATATTGAAGTTGATTCAAAATTCCGGGCTTTAGTTGCTGTTGGATCACTGGTATATCTTACTCTCTCTACATATACCCAGTGATTTTACTTTTCTAACTAGCAGTTTTGGTTTTCTTTTAGTGGGCATTTTCTCCCCTTCTCAAATATATAGGAAATTGATCGAGAAGGGATTTTTCAAATAAATCTTCCATTTTTTCTTGTATATCATGATGGAATACAATTTTACTTGTATACCATGGTAACGTTTTGATCTCAATATGTACTAAATGAATTTCATAGTGCTTAGGGTCTTCTAGTGTTGATGTTTATTGCTTGTCTGCTACATTTTACCTTACGCATCCCAGGAGGGAATTAATATGAATCACAACTTTTGAATTTTGAGTAAAAGAACATATTAAGAGAAGTGACTGAAATCTATAAAGATTTTAAAGAACACAGTTAGTCAAGACAAGTTGTTAATGGAATTTTAAGAGGGAGAGCTGTACACTTGGATTGTTTCTTGTGGGATGCCTATTGTTTTATATATCAGACTATCAGAGTAGTTGCGTCCTACCAATTGTTTTATTCAGGAACATCTTGATGTCTTCCTTGCACAGATGCTTGATGGTCTGGTGAAAAGAATTGCATTGGACTTTGATGTTGAGAATGTTGCGAAAACAGCCAAAGCTTCTAAAGAAACGAAGATTGCTGAAGTTGGAGCTGACATTGAACTGCTAACAAAACAGAAGTGAATGTTGTTCTGTGGTAAGTGCTTTTTTTTAAAACCTGTATTAAAATAGACGTTTTATTCAGACGATGGAGCAAGCTTGTGTGCCTTTAAAATGCATGCACAAACCTATAAGCCAGTTTTACTTTCTGCATAGCA
>Ga0307509_10010593_pt1 | contig 11269 bp, 13 predicted proteins | sample 10_EM_MG_FD_202245 | JGI IMG/M metagenome (GOLD analysis project Ga0307509, IMG submission 202245) | Populus trichocarpa ectomycorrhiza microbial communities from riparian zone in the Pacific Northwest, United States - 10_EM | ecosystem: Host-associated > Plants > Roots > Unclassified | place... | reverse complement strand
CCGGCCAGGCCAGGCTCAGGCTTAACCAGGCCTGCAGGCTCGGGCCAGGCTAGATCCGAGAGAATTTCGACAGGCCGGGCCCGGCTTTACCGAAGCCTGGCCGGCCTGGCCCGTTGGGAACACTGGGCGTCTGACCGACTTTGCCGCGCGTATTGGGGTTGATACCATTCTGCCCCAGCAACAGTCCCATCACTTCTACAGATCCGTCTTCTGCAGCTGAGAGGAGCGGCGTCCGCCCATTCTTGTCCGTCCTATCAATGATGACATCTTCTCGTTTCAATAGTAGTTTCACTACCCCCGAGTGCCCTCTACTAGAGGCACATAACAGAGGCGTGCAGCCGTATTCGTCCGCCGCGTCGGCTTTGACGTCCTTCCTTTCCAATAATAGCTGTACAACCCGTTCGTGGCCCTCGGTAGCAGCCAACAGTATTGGCGTTTGACCGTATTTGTCTGGTTTATTGGGGTTGACGTGTCCCCTTCCTAGGACCATATTCATCAATTGGGGAGTCTTGCCCCACCAACCATGTATGCCATCGGGCTTGGTAGGTGCCCGGCCAAGGAGTAGCTTCACAATCCCCTCATGCCCCTTCTCAGAACCCCACAATAGCGCTGTTCGGCGAAAGAACGTATCGGTCTTGTCGGGGTCGATGGTGTGTCGCGCTAACAACAGCTCTGCTACCCCCTCTTGTCCCCATATAGCAGCCCATATGAGCGGGGTAATGCCTAGAAAATCCCTTTTGTTGAGATCGTAATTTAGGTGGCCCACGAGTGCAGTTGCGATCTCAGCAATGCCGAAAACCGATGCACAATGCAGTCCGGTAAACCCAACCAGGTTGCTGTTGATGGGGACATCACCGCCATACCGACCGGCCGACGACACGATATTCTGCAAAAGTATTTTTGTAGATATATGGCTTTCAATTCGATCGAAAAGTATGAGCGCAAGTGATACCACCTCCTTTGAAGCCTCTCTCTTGGCGTGGACTCCCCAATAAAGGGAAGAATATTTGAGGAAGGGGGTTGACTGAGGCAGAGTAGAGAGTGTGGATGTGATGTCATTAATAGCCGGAAAGTTGAGGTATGTCAGACAAGTTTCCGCCATTATCGTGTGAGTGGGTCCAAAAAGGTCGGGGAAGGTGCAAAGGTACTCCTGAAGCGTATAGTGAATCAAGCGGATAGTCGAAGCCTCCCTATCAACGACGATAAGCCCCAAGCAACAGCTTAATAGTGTCTCCACTGAGGGAATCCTTTCAGGATTGAGATCCTTAGACCCTATCTCGATTGCTAGGGCGTGGGAAAGTTCATCGAGTTGTAATAGTCTCTCCGAATGTGAGATCCACATCAATGCCGCCATCCCGAGCCTTGATTTCTTCACACCTTGCTCCTTTATCCGCGCAAGTGTGGAACCATAAACATCCTTCAAATTCAAGCCCTCAGTAATTGCCCTCAGCTTTAGCCGTCTGTCATAGGCCGTGTTTTCCTCAAGGATAGCATCCATGGTTAAGGAAATCAGTAAAAATCTAGACATGTCTATTAGCCACAGACGCAAAACGCATTTTCCCCCCCCACAGCACACTTACGTTTCAGGAATATTCTCGGCAATGCTCTTAATGATTTCATCCTCCAGCCCACTATCCATCACGTCTGAGGATGTATCCTTACTCAATCTCATCCGGATATATCCCGCGATATCCTCATCGCTCGGTTTTATGGATAAAATTGCCAATCTCCCGCCGAGACGCCTCTCAATCTCCCCTTGGATGTGTCGCCTTCCGGTTAGGAATATCCGTGTATTTGGGGACTTTTCGAGGACTTGTCTTAACGAATCTGAAATCTCAGGTCGGTGCCTCTCCACGCATTCGTCCAGTGCATCGACACATATAAATGTCGGCCGTAAAGACGTCACTGTCTGTAGCATCTCCACAATTTCCGGTACCCGTAGTCCCCTTCCACCAATCACCTTCTTGTAATCCTGAAAGGTCCTGTTTATTTCATCTGGGATCTTTTCCAATCCCCCGACGATTTGCTTCAGTAGTGAGCCGAGTATGTTGGTCGGAGACTGCTCCTCCCGCGCAGCGAAATCAACGTAGAAACACGCAACAGAGGTATTATGTTCTTTGGCCCTATCGCATAATGTGTCTACCACGAGTGAACTAGTCTCGCTGCTCATTAGCACCAGAATTCATAATTTTGCTTCGGGAGTTTTCTCACCTGAGGTAGGTCTTACCAACAGCCGGACCCCCGCAACAGAATAACGTCGCATGCTCTGACCCCTCCCGTTGAGCGCCATTGTACCACCTTTGAAATTTCTCTGTTTGTAGCAGCCATTCCCCAACGTTGTCGGCCCGGCGGGTTCGAAGGTGTTGATGTCGGATGCGGGGCTCAAGTGGAGACAACCATGCGAGAATCTCTGACTTCTCGTCTGTGACGCCAATGTTCCACACAAAGTCGTTATTAGAAACTTGAAGGTGAGTGTGAGTGTTGAAAGAATTGGTGTTGTTTGAGCAGTGAGCGTTGCTGGAGAAGCTAGAATCACCATGATTGATACCGGAATGTGACATTTTTATCGCTGGTTAGGATGTTGTAAGGGTATGAATTGCGGAGTTGCTGGGTTGGGTTGATGGAAGTTGAGCATGCAGATGGAAAGCGGGGTCATGATTAACTTACCGGCGCATTGATGATGAACACCTAGCCTATCAATTCAGTTGGACTTTGTGTAACCCATCCTTTCCTGTTGATTAGAGCCGCAGACCTCCAAGATCCAAGACGATTACCGTACCCCAAGTATTTCCTGCTCCCAGCACAGGTGCTCGAACACTCAAGTTCAAGTTCCCTGAAATGCAATACCGGTAGGGGTTCCACGTTTGTGGTACAGGGATCCTCACCTCGCGCTAGATGGCTGTCAATAATGACAGACGCTTCTCCGGTCATATCCTTCCCGTTGGTAAACACTCACAGACCCCCCCATTTTTTAACAACCCTTTTTATTCAGGATCCGGCAAGCGGCACAATGGGGGTGGCGGTAGATGTGAGCTGGGTACCGGTACTTGGTGTAACTCGTTGGTGCCGTAAGAGCGGAGCACCGCCTAGGCTATTGAGAGGCTTCTCAGATGCTCTAGTGCTGGAGATGATTGTTGGGGATTCTTCCCAGTCGCGAGAAATCTGTAATAAAATGCAGGAGCTAAACGTTTACTTGAACTCCTTGCCTCCGTTTCGTCAAGTTTCTGAGTGAGAATCGGAATTGTCGGGATACCAGTGCGGGATTCGGAGGTGTTACTATACTGCATATATCGCAAATAACTCCACATAACTCTTAAACAATCTATTTCCTTTCTCTTTGTGGCACTAGTCATGTATTTTCCCGCTTTCCCCTTGCACTGTTCCAACAGTATTGTTACGTATAAAATTTGGCTTTTCTAACTTGCAGTTTTATTGCTTATCTGCGAATAACCTAGGTAGCATATCTAGCGGTACATGATCTTTGCTTAGGAAGGCGTCATGTTGTTGCAGGGGTGGCTGTTGCCTAGTCTTGGCAGACAGCGGGCTCTATGTAAGTTATGTTCTTTGACTTCTCTCGCACTTCCCTCCCCCCACCACAACAGCGACCACCGTGACAAGAGAACACAGCACAACAGAGGAACTGTTGGACTGTGGATTGAGGAAGGAAAATTTGTCCTATATCTAGTTAGTCGGACAACCTGTAAGGTTGTGCTTTCTTGCGGTGGGATTTTTCTGTCTTTTGTGCGGTTTCAGGGTTAGCTTGAGATAAGAGGTTTGTGCAGCTTAGCGGATTTGAATTGATCGTGACTTGTGTGGTTTACCTTTCAGGTTGAGATTTCTTGGAAGTGTGACAGTTGTTTACCCGTACTTCTTTGATTCCATGGAGCAGATACTGTAGTCCGGTTATTTTGTTTTTAGTATTCGCATGGTATGATAACTTACAAGGCATAGGGATAAAGTTTCCGAAAAGTTAATTTTGGTTAACCCGCAAAATAAACGCCGCCCCGTATGATACGAATTCTTTATCCCTGGCGCTTGTAAGCACTCATGAGACTTCCTCCGCAAAAAGTCACCGATTACAGCACCAGTTCCTAGGGCCCTCCCCACCTGCGCTTAAAGTTTGAACTCGCGATTGGTTGCTCCGGAATAGAGGTCACCAAATATACGGCACGTTTCGGAGAAAAGCAGGCAAATCATTCTCTGCGCTGTCCTTGGCTTTACCAAGCCAGCGAATCATATCCCTAGCGAGCCTAATGGACTACTGGGTCCGCTATCGGTACAGTAGGGTGATCAAGGATGCTTAAGGAAGAAAGGTGCGGGGCTCTACTCGTATAGTGTAGTATGATACCTAGAAATTTCTAAAAGCAATAGTGGAGGCAAGCTCTATGACTCTAGGCTTCTTGTGGTTTGTTCCGCAATTGTTATAATGCCGTCAACTTGCTTAAATTTGGGTTTTTTTTTCTTTGCAAAAAATCAGGGTAATACGATAACCGTATCTGACAACTTTTTAGAGTTGTCGTTGACGGTACATCAGTTAGGCGGGAGAGGGGTGAGGAGAGGGCCCGGGGGATGTCTTATTTTCAGACGACTCTGATTAAAACTATGGTCACTGGGCAGAATCAACCCCACATCAACATGGATGGCAACCGGGACCTCCCCACCACCTCGCACTTCCAACACCACCTTAAGAACCCTCTCTAGATCAATTCTACTATAATATACTCTACTGTGGATTTACATTTTTAGTTTATATCATTTTTTTGGTTTTCATGATAGTGGGGTTGATGGGGGAGTGGTGTTGTCATTGGCGGAGTTTCTCCGGTTGCTTGGTCCGCGGTTAATTTTGTCCAGGCACAATAGGAATTTAACATAGTGACGGACACATCGGATGGCGGACGGCATGCCGCCAAAAGCTAGTGGGGAATATTATTTAATTCGTTTTAGGGAAAAAACGAGCAACTTGTTCTGTAGATTTTTCAATATCGTCTTGGGGATAAGACTGCCAAACTTCCCGGGCGCGGTTTGGTTCTTCTGCTCATTTCCGTTTTGAAGTCTTAAGTTAGACGGTACAGTACAAGCGCTTGTTTACATAACCGTGTATGATAATTCTAAAATCCAGGTGATAAAACTAAATGGTTGCGTGCGAAAGTATTTACCCAATTTTCTCTCGTCCTAAGCTCTTGCCACTATCGTAGGCTGTCAAAAAACATGCCGTCGCCGTGGGGTGAGTTTGGAAATCCCACCAGACGCCAGATAGTTCGCTATTGTACGAGTATGTAAATACTGCTAGGACTTCCTGCCCGCACCCCCCTAACCGTGTAGCCCTGCTTAACGGTCGGCACCATCTCGAAGTGCTATACGGCTATCTACAGTATCCCCTCAGCAGCTGAGACTTTCGGTCCAGTTTTACATGTCGAAATCTTATTTTAGTCAGTGTGATAGGAAAAACTTCTCGGCTCCAAAGTGCCGTAGTGTTCAGGATACTGCGAAATATGCAGGGCCAAGCATGATCACCAAATAAGCAAGATGTCTGCGTGGACTTTCTCTTAGTTCCTTAAATATTCTCGTTTTCAATTTAAAAATGGACTCAACGTCTCAGCAGCCGAGGGTATAGGTAAACGGGCCCTAAATTATGTCTCGGCTAAGGATAATATCCAAATGGCGTCAACAGAAACGCAGGCATTGAAGAATTTTCTCCAGCCAGAATGCAACGGAAGAGAAGAACGAGATGAAAAAGGCAAGACGCCGATAAACTAGTCAAGGAGGAATAATGGTAGACATAATCTGCCGTGTTCGGGCTGCATGAGCTGTTTCGGCCATGGGGGGGGTCTTTGATATGATATGAATGGTTTCGTGAGTGAATTGGAACTAGGGCTCATTTACTTAACCGTCTAGTTCTAAAATTTGGGTGATAAAACTAGATGGTCTCATCTCAACCACTCTGGTTTGCGATAAAAAGTGTTTCCCTAATTTTCTGCAATCTTGGATTCTTGTTGCTAGACGGTGAGAACCTGGCGGTGCCCCGGAGGTGTGTCTGGGGATTCCGCCAAACGCTAGACTGCGCGCTAAGGCGGGTAAACACAAGCGACTTACACATATGCCTCCAACTGTTAGGCCCTCCGTGATGGTTGGCACGGTCTCTAGTTTCCAGAAAACCGTCTGGGTTAAAAGGCCGTTAGTAACCAATACTCTGCCCGCAGTTCTCAACCCACCAATGCAATTCCGCCTCTTTCATCTCCTAGCCCCATTCAAGAGAAAATTACAGCTTCCTCATGGCTAGGGATGTAGTCATCCTCGCAATCATTGAAATGTAATTGTGGGCCATTTCACAGAGGGTTGTGAATCTAACCTACAATAATTGCAAACCGTGGTTGACGGAAACCTGGAGGGCTATCATAAAAACCGAAATAACTGAGGATGATGCCAGGACATCTGGAATTTCCCTTGTATTAGGGCCAAGAAAACACATCAAGAAGACTCCTTCGCTTGAGACAGGTAAAAGGCACAAAATACAAAAAGCCTTACTCGGGAGGGGGGGGGGGGGGCAAATCTCACGTCACAGTGGAGTTTTTGGTCACAAGCAGTAATAGGGAAATCGGTAAATAGGGTTAGGGTTTGTGGGAATTATGCTCTCATCCCAAGCAGCACAGACGCTCTCGACCAAGCCGAATAGGCCTGTGATTGGGGCTGGCTTCCATTCTGGATCTAGGGGCGACGGGGGATGCATTTAAATTTGGAAATCCAGTCTTCTGTAGCTGCAATGATGAATTGGTAGGTGTTTCGTGTTTTGAGATAATTCTTGAGTCGGGATGGATGGACTGACGGGAAAGGCTGAGAGGTATATGTTAGGGGTGGTGGTAGGTGTAACCTCGATTATAGTAGCAGACCGGGAAATCTCGTATATGAGCCTTGTTTGGCAACCGGTTTACCCCACCCAGAGAATTGACCGGCAATATCATTGGCTGTCCTACTAGGACAGCTTAAGCTCCATCCACCCCTCTTCAGTAAGTATCATGTGGTTCAGGCTGAACTGAATGACGACCACGAAAACAGGGGGAAATTATGCAATTACACTATATGTATTCCTCGCACGGGGGGGAAGAATATTAGGAACGAATATAGAAAGTCAGGATCTATAGACAAGAAACAGAGACTATGTTAAACCTTAATGCTAGATTGGTACGAAAAAGGAAGAAAATAGAAACAAAAACGGAGACTGAAAGTTCTGATTATAACTACAAGAATAGTATATCCATTAAAACGTGATAACTAACTGTAAGAGGATGGAATGGAGAGTGAGGGGATGGGGGGGAGGGGAGGGGAGGGGTGGAGGATTATCAGTGTCTGCCGGGTTGTTGGGCACTCTTGAGGCTGAGGTAGAAGTGATTTTAAGAGGTTGGGAGCGGCTGGGGCTATATATAAGCGATTCCACCGGGAGGCAGAGAAAGGAGCAAATGGTGGTTTTGCGGGGCGATAAAAAAGATTTCGTATTGACGAGGTTAAGTGGTGTTGGGGTTTGCAGATTTGCGGGCTTGTAGTAGCTTCACTACTGCCTTGTGCCGGTTCTTGGAAGCCATCGAGAATGGTGTCATACCCTTTTTGTCAGGTATGTCGGGGTCGACATCTTCCCGTTCTAGCAAGAGCTTCACCACCGCATCGCACCCAGAAGCGGCAGCGAACCGGAGCGGTGTTCGACCAGCATTGTCGGGTAGATTGGGGTCGACGTCTTCCCTCTCCAACAGTAGCTTCACTACCCTAGAGCGTCCACGATAGGCAGCCTCCCCGAGCGGTGTGCAGCCATTATTGTCGGGCATATTGGGGTCAATGTCTTTCCGCTCCAAAAGTAGCTCCACTACCCTAGAATGTCCCATGGCGGCGGCGCCAAGGAGCGGTGTCTGGCCAGTGTTGTTGGGCATATTGGGGTTGACGTCTTCCCGCCCCAAAAGCAGCTCCACAACCCCAGAACGTCCATTGGAGGCAGCGGGCGAAAGCGGTGTTATGCCACCATCGTTAGGTAGATCGGGGTTGACGTTCCCTCTCCCCAAGAGTAGCATCACCACTCCCTCATGCCCACGCTCTGCAGCCAACAAGAGAGGTGTTCGGCCAAAGGTGTCGCGCATATCGGGGTTGGCCCCTTCCCTTTCCAACAGTAGCTTCACTACACCATCATGCCCCATCCAGGCAGCCAACGCGAGTGGTATCCGCCCATTGATGTCAGGCATATCGGGGTTGACCTCTTCCCTTCCCAACAGTAGCTTCACTACCCCAGCATTCCCGTTCCCGGCAGCCCACGAGAACGGCGTTCGACCATTGTTGTCAGGGATATCGGGTTTGACCCCCTGCCCCAATAGTAGCTCCACCACTGTACAACGCCCCATCGCTGCTGCCCAAGAGAACGGTGTCCGGCCATAGTTGTCAGACATGTCTGGGTTAACACCTTCAAGCCCCAATAATAGCTTCACTACTCCATCATGCCCCATCTCGGCTGCCCACGAGAGCGGTGTTCGGCCATCGTTGTCAGCCATATCGGGGTTGGCGTCTTCCAACCCTAACAATAGTTTCACTAGTCCATCATGCCCGTTCCTAGAAGCCAACGAGAGTGGCGTCTGACCGACTTTGCCGCGCATGTTGGGGTTGATATTTTTCCGTCCTAACAGCAGTTCCATCACTCCTACAGATCCGTGCTCCGCAGCCGAGAGGAGTGGGGTATGACCACTTTTGTCTACCACATCAATGCTGACCTCTTCTCGTTCCAATAGTAGTTTCACTACTCCCTCATGCCCTTTACCGGAGGCGCACAACAGAGGGGTACGGTCATATCCGTCCGCGACGTCACCTTTGACATCTTTCCTTCTCAACAATAGTTGAACCACCCTTTCGTGGCCCTCCTCCGCAGCCAACAATACTGGTGTTTGGCCATATTTGTCTGGTCTGTTTGGGTTGACGTGTTTCCTTCCTAGGACCATGTTGAGCACTTGGGGTGTCTTGGCCCACCAACCATCCATACCTTCAGGCCTAGTAGGGGCCCGGCCAAGAAGTAGCCTCACAATGCCCTCATGCCCCTTCTCAGCACCCCACGACAGCGCTGTTCGACGAAAGAATCTGTCAGGCTTTTCAGGATCGATAGTGTTTTGGTCTAACAGCAGCTCTGCTACCCCCTGTTGTCCACATATAGCAGCCCATATGAGCGGTGTCATGCCCAGAAAATCCCTTTTGTTGAAATCGTGATTCTGGTGACGGACAAGAGAAGCTGCGATCTCAGAAATGCCGAAAACCGATGCACAATGTAGTCCGGTAAACCCGATTAAGGGACCGTTGATGGGGATATCACCGCTATATCGACCGGTCATCAACACGATATTCCGCAAAAGTAACTTTGTAGATATATGGCTTTCAATTCGATTAAAAAGCTCGAGCGCAAGTGATACCACTTCCTTCGAAGCCTCTCTCTTGGCATGGACTCCCCAATATAAGGCCGAGTATTTGAGGAAGGGAGTTGACTGAGGTAGAGCATGTTGAAAAACACGCGAAGGAAAGTGTTCGGCGAGATGGAACAAGTATATCAACGACCGACTTATAATTCCGTGACCTGTTTCATCAGGCAATCTGGGGTGAGGGGAGTTGTTTAAATACACAAAATCAATACAAAGCAATCTGTCCTTTTCGCTTTTTCCACAGTCACGCCATTCCTCCCACTATAGCATATTATCTCATCATCTCTCCTTTCTTTCTTAGTGCAAAGGCTATCAGTGCGTCACATAGGCCAACGCTCCCAAGCTTCCAGCACATTCCAAGTAACCTGTAAGAATAGAACAATCTGCGTCACCCCAAACTCAAATGGCATGCCATATGGGGAGTGCCGGTGACTAACAACAGAGCAGAGAGTGTGGATGAGATATTATTAAAAGCGGGAAAGTTGAGGTATGTCAGACATGTTTCAGCCATTATCGAGTGAGTGGGTCCAAAAAGGTCGGGGAAGGTGCAAAGGTACTCCTGAAGCGTGTAGTGAATCAAGCGGATAGTCGAAGCCTCCCTATCGATGACGATAAGCCCCAAGCAACTGCTTAACAGTGTCTCCACGGAAGGAATCCTTTCATGATTGAGATCCCTAGACCCTATCTTGATTGCTAAGGCGTGGCAAAGTTCATCGAGTTGTAATAGTCTCTCCGAATGTGAGATCCACATCAATGCCGCCATCCCGAGCCTTGTTCTCTTCCCACCTTGCTCCTTTATCCGCGCAAGTGTGGCACCATAAACATCCTTCAAATTCAAGCCCTCGGTCATTGCCCTCAGCTTTTGCCGTCTGTCATAGGCCGTGGTTTCCTCAAGGATAGCATCTATGGTTAAGGAAATCAGTAAAAATCTAGACATGTCTATTAGCCACAGACGCAAAACGCATTTTCCCTCCCCGTAGCACACTTACGTTTCGGGAATATTCTCGGCAATGCTTTTGATGATTTCACCCTCCAACCCACTATCCATCGCGTCTAAGGATGTATCCTTACTCAATCTCATTCGGATATATGCCGCGATATCCTCATCGTTCGGTTTGACGGATAAAATTACCACTTTCCCACCAAGACACCTCGCAATCTGTCCTTGGATGTGTTGTCTTCCGGTTAGGAATATCCGGGTATTTGGAGACTTTCTGAGGACTTGTCTTAACGAATCTAAAACCTCAGGTCGGTGTCTTTCAGCACATTCATCCAGCGCATCAACACATATAAATGTCGGCCGCAATGACGTGACGGTTTGCAGCATCTCCACAATTTCCGGCACCCGTAGTCCCCTTCCACCAATCACCTTCTTGTAATCCTGAAAAGTCACCTTTATTTCATCCGGGATCTCTTCCAATCCACCGACGATTTGCTTAAGTAGCGCACCGAGTATGTTTGTCGGAGACTGCTCCTCCCGAGCCGCGAAATCGACGTAGAAACACGCGACGGCAGTATTCTGTTCTTTGGCCCTATCGCATAATCTGTCCACCACTAGAGAACTAGTATCACTCCTCGTTAGCACTAGCATCCTTACGTTTGCTTCGGGGGTTGTCTCTCACCTGAGGTAGGTCTTGCCGATAGCCGGACCGCCGCAACAAAACAATGACGCATGCTCTGATCCCAGCTGTCGAGAGCCATCGCACCAGGGTAAACCTTTTAAATACCATGCAATTAGCGGCAAACCTTTCGGATACCATCGCCCGGGAAATGTGCCATCGAAAAAGTGAAACCTTTGCAAAGAATTACTTCACCTTTGACCCATCATAAAATGG
>Ga0307509_10010592_pt1 | contig 11270 bp, 11 predicted proteins | sample 10_EM_MG_FD_202245 | JGI IMG/M metagenome (GOLD analysis project Ga0307509, IMG submission 202245) | Populus trichocarpa ectomycorrhiza microbial communities from riparian zone in the Pacific Northwest, United States - 10_EM | ecosystem: Host-associated > Plants > Roots > Unclassified | place... | reverse complement strand
CCTTGAGTTCTGTGTAGCCTTTGATTGTCGTTTGTGAAGACAGAACACTTCTCGTGACCATGATCCATGTCTTCCATTCAGGCGTCTTGGGAAGGCCCTCGAATAGATGGAAAATCATCTGCGCATACGTAGGTGTATTTCCGCTAATAACAAGCTTATCCCGTAGCTCGCGGATCTTATTAATGTACTCGAGTACAGTACCGCACTCCTCGAGGTTACATTCGTACAGCTCTTTCTGTAAGTGATTTGCGTCGTAGCCAACTACAGTCTCGTAGTTGCTCTGGACGTCTTTCCAAATCTTCCCTGGTGTTATCCATACTTCGTTGTAGTAGGAAACAGCGATGGCGTCTGTCATACCCAGGCGAAGAGTTCCAACAGCCTTCTGAATCCTCCTCCTCTGCGCTTGGTATCGGTCCAAGGCAGTCTGGTACTCTCGAGGTAGAACGAGTATGGTGGAGTCAGGCCGGTTCACAATCTCTTCATCACCGATCGTCAAATCCCACAGTCCCTCCCGTTGGAGGACATCTGTCATTCGCATGGACCACATGCGATAATTCGTTCCATCAAGCTTCGGAAAGCCTGATCCCATCAGAGATACTGAACCTTCTTGTTCAGTCATCTTGTATTCCGCGAAAAACAGCGTCCGTTGACTAGGTACGTGTGATAGACTCGCCGGCAATACACCGCTTCGTTGGGTAGATGGATGGATGGATAGATAGATAGATTTTGTTTGATCGTCTTCCGTGAAACTCGTTCTCCTCAACAGGTAGAAAAGATTTTCCTAGCTTTTTCCGGACTTGTTAGGCCGGGCTCATAACCTGCTAGCGACACTCTCATGGCAGCTCGCTCACAACCCAATGATAACTGGGGTAGCGTAGGTAATGGCGCGAAGCACGGAGAAAAGCACGTAGGTCGTGGTTCCGGTATGTGATGATAACGATGTGGATGTTCGATGTACGATACAGGAAGCTCTCTACTGGTAGCTCAGACTAAATACAGAAGAAAGCGCACAAACACACAAAACAGGAAAAGCCCACACAACGGGAAAAACCCCCAAGTGGCAGTCACGACCCTAAACCGGTCGTACCCCAAACTAACTATCATACCCTAACAACTATGGGATTCCAGCTATCAAACAATCTCCCCTACAGCTCCGGCAATTGAAAGCTCAACCTCAGGGAAATCATCGTGGAATGGACCACCACCCCCTCTCCTCCCCCTAGATGGCTTTTGCCTAGGGGAGTGATGCTATCTCCCGTCCTCTCCCTTACGGATCTACCCCCTCCTCTACGGCGTTCTTGTTCCTGTTGGTCGTTGACTCCGGCTCATTAAGTTCAGTTCTCCCCCGTACCTCACACTTCCTATGAACCTCGCTTAGGCCTTGCACGGTCGGCTTTCCATCCTGTTCGCTCGCGGTCGATGCTGACCTTACCAACCCCTTTGCGGAGTACCTTTCTGTTTCCGTTATGTGGTCCTGTCGGGGAACATTTCGGTTAGTAACTTCAGCGCCTCATCTTTGTTTCCCATTCGGCAAAGTATTGGCCGCGGTTACTCTAGTCGGTCGTCTCAAGTGTTTGGAGTTCCTTCCTCCTCACCTCCTCCTGCCCCTAGATTCTTGGTCTTCGTCCCGTTGCCCGCTTACAGCTACACCTACTCCCCCTCTCTCACCTCCCCAGCTGGCACATTACTGCTCCCTTTTCTGCGGTCGATCTTCGGTAGCTATACAAAAGCACCGCCTCGCTTACGCCCTTCCTTTTGCCCGTCCCTAATGCTGCTCTTGCACACCCTTTGGTGACCCCTCATCAGTGTCACCTGCATCTACCTTGACATCCTGCCATCGCGCAATGCTTCGGCCACCGGCATCGCTCTGGTGTGCAGGTCCATACTCTCACTTCCTAGCTCAGGCAGATACACGTCACATATTAGCCGTAATTTTCCTTTGTCAGGGGTTCATTCATTTCCTTTGTTTTTATACTTTCTCTAGTAGATGCGCTAAGGGTTCTCGTCTCCTTCCTGCTTGTTTCTTTCCTTTATACTTTCTTCGGGTCTACATGTATGTTTGTAGGATTTGGTTGGGCGATAGGCGAGATGTGCGGTTGGTATCATACCAGAGGGACTTGGGGGTTTGGATGTTTCCTGGGGTGAGGAGGGTACGGTTTTTGTTTGCCATAGCTTTAAAGCTGAATGCGGTCTTTGTACCTTAAACACAAGCATCTCATTCCAAAAAGAAAAAAGAAAAAAAAAAAAAAAAAAGATACAGCAGTCAGATTGACGGCACCTGCCGCCTGATCTTCCAGGGGTCCCCTCGCTGATTCTCTCCAGTGTTGGTGGGTGTCCCTCAGGCCTCACCTATTTTCCCCCAACTGTTCGTCATATACGTCTCCTCCCTCCACCTAGAGATCCACAGGTCACTTATTATCTCCTATATTGACGACTTTGGTGTTACTGTGGCCTCGCGTTCCTACAGGCCCAATATCCGCCTCCTTCAGAAATCCTTCTGATCACTTAAGAGAAAGGCCTCCGCTATCAACATCTCCTTTTCCGTTCCGAAAACTGAACTTATCCACTGGAGGACCACCAGGCGCAATGAGCCACCGTGTTCCCTGCCGGTGCAGCTTGAGGGTCAACTATTCTACCCCCAGTCCAGCCTGAAATGGCTGGGCTTTATCTTCACCCCCTCCTTCGACCAAAGGTCCCACTTCTCCAGGAGGTACACACTTGCAAATGCAGCCCTAGCCACGATTCGCCACCTCCCCCCCCCCAGGATGAGCCTTCCGCCCTACCTTTGTCTCTCCTTGGCGTGTTCGCTCCTAGCTCCAATTCTCCTATACGGGTCTGCTCTCCGGAACCCTCCGCCATCTACCATAAACCAGATGTCCATTTTCGGGTGTCGGGTCTGTAGCTGAACAACTAATTGTTTTTCCACCACCAACTCGACATGGTTGCACAGGAAAGCCTGCCTCCCCCCCCCAACCTGTTCTTATACGCCACCAACGCCGCCTTGGTGGCCTAAGACTCATCTGCTCCCGTCCTGAGAGTAACACTGCTTCGGCATGCCTCCCTAAGTCCGTTACCATATTTGCGTCCCACCGTGGCCCCATTTTGGCAGGTGGGAAGATGACCTCCCAACCCTATCTCTTCTTCAACCTCGACTGGTGGTTGCACCCCGGACTAGACCAAGAACCCAAGATACGGACACAGCGCCATCCCACCTTTGGCGAATGCGGCCGTCCCCCTCGTACACCATGTCTTTACATTACTACCCATCTCCCTCCACTTGACAGACTACCTGCCCCAGATTCCGGGGGGTGTCCCATCCTATGCTCGCCACAAGCTGAGGGCTAAACAACTCCTCCTCTCTAACTGGTCTGCCACCCCTACCCCCCTATACTACCCCTATCTGCCCTCAACACGCCCCCATCCCTTCATGGCCTTTGGCGAATTTGTTGCTGGAAGAATACACGAGCTGGGCTCTGGAAAAGGTTACCTCAAGGCTCACCCCTCATAGGACAACCCTGATGCCGACAGTTCCTGCCTGTTATGCTCTGAGGCCCCACAGACCTTCGAACATGCCATCGTGTCCTGCCCCTCGTCCACTGAGCACACATCCCGCCTCCACCAAGGGGTCGGTGCCTTGGCCCCTGAGGCCGCGATCTGGTCTGACCAGCAGCTGCTCCTTGCACTGGCTGAGTTCTTCGCATCACTGCCACTTGTTTCCCTCCTGGAATGCCCCCGCTTGCTCCCTCCCTCCACACCCCCCCGCCGAATGCCCTCCTCCCCTCTATCACCTAACCCGCCCCTGCCTCTCGAGACTAGTTAGCGGTATATAACTTTCCTCAATTTTAGCTACTGCTGCTTTGCGACGCTTATTGGTCACGTTGGGGGAACTGGCTATGTTTGTTTTTTTTGTTGATTGTTAAGTTTGATTTGCAGTTTTGTTTTGGCCATATCATTAAAGCTGCATGTCAGTTCTTGTACCATAGAAACAATGAACATATGATTTGAAAAAAGTAAAAAAAGAAATAAAAAAGTTACAGGAGTTAGACCATCCTTCGTCACCAGCTACACCTCCGGCGATTGAAATCTCAACACCACGGGAAATCATCGTCACTTCCATCCACGCCCCGTTCATCGGACACGCCACATTGCCTCTGGCTGAGTGAAGCCATCTCCCTCCCCTCTGCCTTTCACTTCTCATGGCCTGGCCTGGCGTGTGTGTTCCTAGGGGTGGGTTGAGTCTGCCTTCACCCCCTGTTCTGCGGGCTCGCTTAGGCAGCCCTCCACAGTCGGCCACCTCTCACTTGTCAACGGTCGGTCTTTAATCTCGGTCGATCGATAAAGGAGTTGTCCCCAGTGGCACTGCTCTCTCGTATTGCACTGTCTCCTTGGTGCTCTTCGGGTACAGTCAGACCTTACGAAACATTGTGACCCCGCTTCCGTTGGCCTTCCTCGTACTTCTCGTTTCAGTTAGCCCTCCGCCCTCCACCTCCCCGATGTTTGGATCAGCTGACACCCTACCGCTCATGGCTGTACGTCCACACCCAGCCTCTGTCTCCCTTCTGATGTCCTCGGACTAGGGGAGTTATGTTCTCATTTCTCTCCGGGCTCTGTTTCCCCGAATTGCCGACCGGATCTTCCTCCAACTGCCATGAGCCTTCTACCGTTTGGCAGCATTCTCTCGAACTCGGCTGCTCTTCCTCAACCTTGTCTGGCCGGGCTATATGCCTCCGGGAGCTTTTCTCCCCTTGTGGTGTCCCTGAGAGCCATATTCAGAAGTCCCTATTCCCTCGAGAGCGGGGCCCGGTGCGCTTTTACTACGGTTTAGTTTATATGTTGTTGGGCTACGGGAGTGGGTTTCTTTTCCTTTGTTGGTTGTATCTACTATCGGTTGACAATGTTTTTCTTTTAGGCTAGGCTTCTGCAGGGGTTTTTGCTTTGTGGCTTTCAGGCCAGCTTTCTCATCTCCGTGTAGTTTCTACCAATAGTACTGGGCGGGGTTTTCTCTCTCAGGCACGGTCAGAGGGTTTTAGCTTGGGGATGGTGGGATGGACTCTAGTTGGAGGTTTTGGACTACATGGCCCATACTTGGTTGAAAGTCCGTTGTAGCTAGGAGCGTGGGATGAGCACAGGTATGCGTTGGCCCCTCAAACAATTAATAATCGAGATTTGAAAAAAAATGTCACAGTGGTTAGACACGCGCAGTCACCCTCCCTCCTCTCTCTCCTCCGCAGAAAGGGCGTTAGCTTGTACTTCGTTCAACAGGTCGGCTCTTTCCTCAGAGACTGTACCTGCCGTCTGACCTTCTAAGTGTCCTCCCGCTCTTTCGCTCCCGTCTCAGTGGGTGTCCCTCATGCCTCCCCGTCTCAGCTCTACTGTTTGTCATATATGTTTCCTCTCTTTCTCTGGATATCCCTATATCACATGTTCTCTCCTACGCAGATGATTTTGCTATCACCATTGACTCGCCATCCTATAGGACTAATGTTCGCCTCCTGCAGAGGTCTTTCTTATCGCTCAAGAGAAAGGCCTCCCCGATTACTCTCTCCTTCTCTGTCCCAAAAACTGAACTGATCCACTGGAGAACTGCCAGCAGCAATGAGCCGCCGTGCTCCCTCCCTGTACAGCTTCAGAATCAGCTTTTCTATCCACAGGCCCACCTAAAGTGGGTGGGCTTTATCTTCACTACCTCCTTTGACCCGAGGTCCCAGTTCTCCAGAAGATCCAGCCTCACCAATGCTGCGCTAGCCACAATTCGCCGCCTCTCCACTGCGGGGATGGGCCTTCTCCATCACCTTTGTCTCTCCTTGGCATGCTCCCTCCAGGCCCCGATCCTCCTGTAGGGGTCTGCTGTTTGGAGCCCCCCCGGCTATCATGAACCCAATGTCCGTCCTCTAGCGTTGGGTCTGCAGGTGGATCACCAACTGTTTTTCCACCACCAACACAACCTGTTTGCACAGGGAAGCCTCACTCCCCCCACTACCTGCTCTGATACGCCACCAGCGCCGCCTTGCCAGCCTGAGCCTGATCTACTCCCCCCAAAGATAGGCCCGCCTCGCCATGCCTCCCTAAAACCATCCCCACCTTCTCAACCACCCGCCCCAGTGGTAGCACGAGGGCAGATTACCTCCAAACCTTCTCTCTTCTTCAATCTCGGTTCGCGTTCCTCTGAGGACAATGTCAGGAATCCAAGATACCGGCACAATGCCATCACCACTTTAGCTCACACGGCTGTCCCTCTGATCTAGGCTGGGGTCACCATGTCGCGCACCTCGATTCACCTTCCGGACTCGTTACCCCCTGTCCCTGGGGTTGTTCCATTGTACGCGCGCCTCAAACTACAAGCCAAACAACTCCGCCTCTCGGACTGGTCTGTCGCTCAAGCTGCCCTATACTATCCCTATCCACCCTCAACACGCCCCCATCCCTGCATGGGTTTGGCGAAGTTCGTTGGAGGAATGATCTTCCAGAAGCGCTCTGGTAAAGGTTATCTCACGGCTCACCCCTCATGGGAGCATGCTGACGCCAACACGACCTGTCCTCTGTGGTCTGAAGCCGCCCAAACCTTCACGCATGCCATCCTATCCTGCCCCTTGTCTGCCCGTCAAAGATCCCACCTTGTTCAAGGTGTCTCGGACTTGGCCCCCGAGGCCCCAATCTGGTCCGACCACCAGCTGCTCATTACACTGGCTGAGTACATACGTACTACTGCCCCTGGTTTCCCCCCCGGAATACCTTGGCTTGCACCTTCCCTTCACACTGCCCCGAACCCACTCTTTCCTTCAACTATCCTGCCCACCCCTGACCCTCGAGACTAGATGCTGGTTTTTACTTTCCATTTGGCTACTGCTGCTTTGCGACAATTAATTGTCACCTTGGGGGAACGGGTTATGTTTGTTTCTTTTGTTGATTGTTGATTTGATTTTCAGTTTTGTTTTGGCCATATCGTTAATGATGGATGTCATTTCTTATACAGTAGCAAGAATGAACATATGATTTAAAAAAAAAGAAAAAAGAAAAAAAAGTCAGAGTAGTTAGACAAGGAACAATCACCCCTACACCTCCGGTGATTGAAATCTCAACACCAGGGAAATCATTGTGGGATCCACCACTATCACCTCTCCTCCCCCTTGATGGCTTTGCCCTAGGGGAGTCATGCTATCACAACTCCTCTCCCTTTGGGCTCTACCCCCTTCTCCACAGGGTTTGTGTTCCCGCTCATCGTTGGCTGCGCCTCATGAAGTTCGGTTCTCCCTCCTTACCCCCCACTTCCATTGCACCTCGCTTAGCTTTTGCATGCTCGGCATTCAGTTCTGTTCGCTCATGGTCGCCGCTCATCTTTGCTAGCCCTCTGCAAAGTACATTTCCCTTGCGGTTATTTGGTCCTGTTCGGGAACACTTCACTTAGTAACTTCAGCACTTCATCTCCATGTTGGATTCTGAAAAGCATCGGCCGCGGTTACTCTAGTCTGTGGTCTCAAGTCTTTGGATTAGTCCTTCCTCCCCCCATCCTCCTTCCTCCACCCTCTTGGTCTTCGTCCCGTTACACGGTTACAGCTACTCGCATCCCCCCTCTTCCCACCCCCTTAGCTGGCGCCTTACCGCTCCCCAGCCGCGGTTGATCTTCGGTCGGTATACAAAAGCCGGCCTCGGCTAGGCCCCTCCTCCTGGCCATCGCTAATGCTGTTTTGGCATTCCCACTGGGGACCCCTCATCAGAGTCTCCTCTATCCGTTTTCCCAGCCTGCCATCGGGCTCTTCCTCGTTTCCCGGCACCTCTCCGGTGTGCAGGCCCCCACTTTTGTTTCCTAGCTCATGCTGGTACCAGTCACTTATCAGAGGAAATCTTCCTTCGTCAGACGTTCATACATTCCTTTTGTTCGCCTTGATTGTTTTTGTAGATGTCACTAAGGCTTCTCCTCTCCTTCTTGCTTGTTTCTGTCATTTCTACTTCCTTCGTATGTACCTGTATGTTCTTCGGATTTCGTTGGGCAATAGGCGAGTGTGGCGGTTCGTCTCATCTCATGCCCGTGAGACTTCTGGGTTTGGATGTTTTCTGGTGTATGGAGGATACAGTTTTTGTTGGCCATAGCGTTCAAGCTGAATGCTGTCTTTGTATCTTAAACAAATGCATATGATTCAAAAACTGAAAAAAAGAAGAAAAAAAAGCTTGATGTTGATGTCCTCGCCATTTTCATCGGTATAAAGGGCCATACCAATGACAAAGATATTGTCAGGGTCTTCGGCTATGAGTTCTTCCCTAATGAGCTCTAAGCACCTTTCTTTTCTTCGGCAATGGGCTTTACAATATTCTGAGCGCCAATTAAATTTGCCCCGTTCCCAGTTCATGTCTGGGTTGTGGTCTTTTAATCATGACACTGGCACGTAACCATTCACTTTTCCTGCCTGCATATCTGCGACCTCAAATTGTATTTTCTTCATCTGATGTACTATCTACATGTCTACGGTAGTAATATAGTGGAGACAAGAGCCGGGAATATGATTTCCACAGGCATCTAAAATTGGTGTCGGATCCTTCCAACGTACCCAAGGTACTTGGGCATTCTTAATCCAATCACTGCTTCGTACAGACCCCGTAGTACTACTGTCTAATAATAAGAGGGCTTGTGTAACGGGTACAGGGTATCAGTTTAGGTATATGTTTGTTTTATGTATTTGTTTCAGGATACGAGTTCAGGAGACTTGTATGCCTTGTCGGTTTGTTTAATCTTTTGTTTTAGGATACGAGCTCAGGAGACTCGTAAGCCTTGTTATTTGATACTTGTATTGTTTTACAATACGCACTCTAGAAGTTCGTAAGCCTTGTTTATTGTTGGAATGTTTATGGATCAGTTATCGTTTGATGCCTTAGGATTTGGATATGATTGATGTGAGATTGATTATCTCAAGTGTATTTAAACACCTGTATCTCTCCAGACCTGGAGAGATGAGTTTTCCACAAACAGAGTTTTCAATATACATGGTTGAACAGTTCTCTTCTATTCCGTTCGATTCGACAATCTTTGAGCTTCGCATAGGCTTAAAGAACTTGGCCTTCTCTTAGTAGTTTCGATAAAAGTAATAGAGTCTATTCAATTACTTGTTGGCGTCTCCGTTACTTGATCTCGTTTATAACACCACTTTAGATAGAGTCAATACGGATATCCCTCTGTAAGACCTCTATCCCATGGGAAGTGGTTACATTTTTTTAACTTCTGCAAGTCAACGAAGACACCATTTCGAACCTAAACACAACGACAGTCACGGAGATCTCTCCAGATGAGCTGACCAAGCTAAATCAGATGTCCTTGAGAGATAACCCTCGAAGAGAGCAGAAGAAAGCGAGCAACGGATTCGAAATTGACAAGGGTGCTCGACAGCTATCCAGAGACGAAGTACAGGTAGTGCTAACAGAGTCAGCGAAAGAACTTGAAAAGGAGACAGCCACCAGACCAGGAGAGTTCCCATCGACAGCCAAGAAGAAAGGGGAATCGGCAGCACCTCCAGACCCAGAGAGTTCAAGCAGGGATAGCGACCCCCACAGTAACGATATTATCTCAGAAGCAGGCAAGGCAGATCCCCCTCCCCCTCTTCCAGACCCAGTACTTGAGAGGATGACCAGGTTAACCGCAAAGCTACACCAGCCTCCAACCGTCACTGGTGAAGGAGATGATCTCAAAGAAGAAGCCTTTGAGACATGGTATACTTCAGTTTGATTATACCTGAACCTAACAGGAGTGACACTAAACGCTCCAGGATCTGGAACCTACTGGATACTCTATACCATGAAGCGAGGACTAAAAGCTAGTGACCAAGCATTTAGACCGTTTGGCGATAATATCACTCGAGACCAACTAGTCGGACACATAAGGGATCTATTCGTTTCCACCCGCCAAAAGGATAACCTCTTTGAGAAGTTTAACACAGTACAACAAGTCATCAAAGAAGTGCAAGTAGGAAGGATCACAGAACTCATTTTCGATCTCAAGATGTACCAGCACCAACTATCAGAAGAGGTGATAACCAATTATATATTCCGTCAGAAACTGTACAAAAGCATGCATCCGAAGTTGAGACAACAGGCTGAGTTGATTTACGATGAAGACGACACCTTCAAACAACTAATCAAGGATGTCGACCGAATAGACACAGTTCTTAGGGACTCAGGAGTCTATTTGAACGAGTAGAGGGATTATTCTCCTAGCAGCTCGAAACCAAAGGACTGCCACAAATCCAAAGGCAAGTCAGCCAAAGGATACAAGAAGCAGGATAGAGATAATAGGACAGCAGGACCAACCTGTGACTCCTGCGGCGGAAAGGGTCATATGTCCAAAGCATTGTTGAAATATTCGCGAACGTTCCATATGTCCAACACAACAACGACACTGGCTGTATAGAAGAAGGGAGCTCAGTTTTGGTTAGGGTTGCGGAAGTTAGAAGCTGAGACGATTGTTGTTTAGACGATTGTTTAGCTGCAGCAGAGATATTTTGGGTACACTTAGGAAACGCACTAGGAAGTGCTAAAGTTTTGGGACTAAGTTTAGCGGGGAGTTGAAAGGGATAAGTGTCACACTATGATAGTTAGGAAACGGACGGATGTATGAGCATAGCGGAGGTTTGCGGAGGATATGGATAACTATGTAAGAGGACGAAATAGAAAGAAGGGATTTATGAAATAGGAGTTTCAGGAAACCTCTAACAGGTAGAGATGGAACAGAAAATGGAGAAGGATGTGGAAGACGAAGTGTTTTTCTTTGGAAGTCAATCTTGTGTATATATAGGACACCGCTGGCGGTACAGAAGAGAACAAGAATCCCAAAGTACTCTCGACTGATCATAGCCCATATTATATTATTTGAAGAATGTCCTTCCAAGAAGGATCACAATAAAGGCAAAGGAAAAGCGATTAAGAAGGAAGCAAGATCGAATAATGTCAAATATGTGCAAGTCTCAATGGATGAAGTCTACATCCACGCTACCGGAATCGAATCCTATGCCACAGCTCAGACTACTAGGCCAGCAAATCTCAAACCCCATGGCTCTGTAAAAGGAAGGATACACCTAAATAGAAAAGAAACTAAGTGTAACGGGGGCACCCTATAGAGAGGTGAACTCTAAGGTTGCGGCCGCAGCAAAACTCAAAGTACAAGATAAAGATAGAGTAAATAATTCACGAAGAATCAAAACGGTTAAACTTAATATCGTTAAGCTGAAAGCTTCACTCAATAAGTTCTCTCAAGGAAAGTTGGTTATCGAAGTAGAATGCCAAACGCT
>Ga0307509_10010591_pt1 | contig 11271 bp, 12 predicted proteins | sample 10_EM_MG_FD_202245 | JGI IMG/M metagenome (GOLD analysis project Ga0307509, IMG submission 202245) | Populus trichocarpa ectomycorrhiza microbial communities from riparian zone in the Pacific Northwest, United States - 10_EM | ecosystem: Host-associated > Plants > Roots > Unclassified | place... | reverse complement strand
GTTGTGGCTGCATCCGTGGTTCAGAGGTTCGATATGGAGGTGGCGGATGGGTATGACCTCAAACAGTGGGATAAGGATCTCCAGGACTTTTACGTGTCTGTGACTGGACCCCTCCCTGTTTGCTTGGTCGAACGCCGGTAGGATGTTAGCTAACCAGAGGAACGACAAACTGCTTGGGACTGTATTATCAAATCAACTATCGTGATCAAAGTTGCCATTGTTCCCCCCCTTCTACCGGGACTTGGCGAGGTGACGCCTCGTCTCATCTCGTCTCGGGTCGTCGTCATTCATTTACCTTCCTTTAGAGTCTCCCTCACTTGTTCTATTATGTTGGCTGCCCACGCGCAGGGCTCGGACCGATTCCTTCCATTCCCACGCGTGGATCTGGTTCGATACCCCTTGGGAGACTTGTAGAACGGAACTAGTGTCCATCACCGCCCGTCGTGTGTATACCACTTGAACGTGACCGGTGCTCACGTTTATCCGTTTTGTGCTGCGAAGAGGGAGGCGCGGGAGCGATTCTCAATTTTGATTCTCGGTTCTCGTCGCCAGGCAGGGTATAGTTGTGTGCCCGACGATCGACCGGTACTCTATGGTGCATACCATCCCAATGGCATTAACCCCCGACCGTGCCGAGTTTTCGAGGTGGTTGACCCGAGTCGTCAGCGTCGAACGTTGACCTCCTTGATGATCCAGATCCCAAACATCCCCCTCACGCATGGATCCAGCGGCGGGCGGTATTGATGTGGTAGCTGTTGTCTGGAAAAGGAACCAAGGTTCGCGCCCTGGACTCCCACCTTTGGCCAATTCATTCCACCCCCAGCTCAAGATTCTGCTAACAGAACCAAGTGACGAGGAACAAAAAATAGCAAGAACAGAGACCGGTCTTAGAGTGCTTGAATGTCGTATCTGCCAATGTCCACCGATGGTGTCTGCACCCGAGTTCCGTGCGAGGGGTTCTCAGGACAGTTCGCCCGGATCACTCACCACCATGCACCCATTGCATGGCGGTCACGCGGCTTCACCACCTTCGCTTCCGGCATTTTTTCAACTTAGTTCTCCTTGGTTGGTCCTGTGTGCTCCCGATGGGGAGGATCCGATATGAATGGTAGGTTATGATCCTGTGCAGGGACAAGCCGGGGCATCTCCCCCTGCATGATTCCACTGGTGATGGACTGCGTCGTTTCAGAACCATAAGGAAAAGCTCACGTCTCGACGCCGTGGCTGCGACCGGCCGCGTCTTTCTCCTTCCGTCACAACCCACCCGATCTCACCAGTTACCTCCGCTGACAAGTGTCGATCCTGATCTGCACCTCCATTTCACGTTTTTCGAGCTCCGCCTAGGTCCGTTGGAATACTAAGTCCACCATTGGACGACGTCCTATAAAATAGCGTGGGTCTAGCTACCACCCACCCCCAAGTCCTCTCAACGGTCGCCCCCTTCTTCCGTAGCAGGCGACCCCTCGTTCGCCCTATCGCCCTCCCCACTCTAACCCAAATACACCATCACCTCCCCTCGGATATGGGGAATCCAGTTTCCTCCCCGCCTTCTACCACAGGGCCATCTATCCGCACCACCAAGACGCCTACGATCAAGAACGCCCCAGTCGTCGGTTTGATTGACGGCAACGGGGACTTCAGCAACTACCACCTCGCCGCCCTCGTTCTCTCTCTCTCTCTCATAGTCCAACGGTCGCTCGGGCTCGTCATTGAGTTGCCATGGCCGCTGACTGGGGCGTCTGGATATGCGGTTCTACTTCTGCTGTTGGGTGTTCCGGTCACTATCCTCTACTGGGCCTACCAAAGTAGGTACGGTAAGCGCCACAACGACAAGATACCCATTCCAGAGGGGAACGTCGAGAGGTTCATCGAGATCAATGACGAGCGACTCATGAAGAAGTACTACGGGAAAAACAAAATCCCTATGGTGGTCTTCCACGATGCCTACATCGCTGGAAAAGTAGATTTCAAAGGTTAGTCTTTCTCTGGTCTACTGTCGGACCACATTGGCAGTATCTTCCTTATTTTGGCGCGAGACGAGGATCATTGATGTTTTCAATTTGATCGGTTGCGCCCGTTCGTTTCCCATCAATATCGTGTCCCAAACCATATCAGGCGACCCCTTGGACGCCCTTGACCATCGTCATGAGTGGGCGAATTTCCATTTCACCTGGACTCACTTCAAGTTCGTCCTGACCAAGATGCTCCCGGTCGTCGCTTCCCACTCCAAGAGTGCGGATGAGGCAGAGATCAATAGTCAATACGATCGTGAGCTTTGGCCACGATTCCCTTCGATTGAATAAAAAATTGACCCCCGGCTTTACCCCCTTGTGTAGGTGGCGATGACTTCTACAAGTTTTTTCTCGGTCCGGGAATGGTGTACACGACCGGTATAATAAAAGACCTCGACCGCGCCGAGACCCTCGAAGAACTCCAGGATAACAAGCTCACTGTCGTTTGCGAGAAGCTAGACCTACAACCCAACGATCGCCTCCTCGACATCGGGTGCGGATGGGGAACCCTCGCAGCCTTCGCTCACAAGAACTACAAGTGTGACGTGTTGGGTATCACCCTCAGCCGTAACCAAACGACTTTCGGAAACGAGAGGATTAAGAAGACCGGCGGAGATCATAGGAGGGCCCGTATCGAGTATTGTGACTACCGCGATTTGCCACGGGAGAAGGGGAGGTTCACCAAGATCGTTAGCTTGGAGATGGCCGAGGTACGACGTTTCCTCGTGATACCCCACCTCCCACATTCCGGTCCCTTGTTCAATCTACACCGTCGTTTCAGCACGTCGGGGTTCGCCGCTACGCAGCCTTCATGCGTCAAGTGTATGATCTCTTGGACGACAATGGCACTTTCGTGTTCCAGGTTGCAGGTTTCCGTCCCAGTTGGCAGTTCGAGGATCTCGTTTGGTATGTGGGCAGTGGTAATGAGTTCCTTCCTCTGGGTGAAAACTAATTTCTCCGTCGTGCACAGGGGTCTCTACATGAACCGTTGGGTCTTTCCTGGGGCTGACGCCTCGTGCGCTCTCTCCTGGGTCGTGACTCAAGCCGAAAATGCAGGATTCGAAGTCAAGAACATTGACGTCCTCGGCGTCCACTACTCCGCCACTCTCCTCCGTTGGTACAACAATTGGGCCTCCAACAAGGACAAGGTTATTGAATCGTACGGAGAGAGGTGGTATAGGATTTGGACATATTTCCTCACGAGCGCGATCATTGTTTCGAGGAACGGAGGGTGTTCGGTGTTCCAGCTGACATTGCACAAGAATTTGAATTCGTACCCGAGGATCGAAGGCGTTAGGAACCATGCGAGCATTCGAGTTACGCCCAAGGTGGACATCTCGTAAGTTTCTCTGCTAACTTTTTGGCACCACTCTGGCTATTCTGACACGGGATCGTAGGTCCGTGTCGTTTTGGTGATCGCTACTCAGCTGCCGAGGATTTTATTCGCTTGCTTCTAATACTCCGTATTGCTGCTTGCACGGGGTCGTTATTTGTATCGAAGGAAAATGCTCGAATAATCATAACTACATGGGGAATCTGGGTCGACGGCTCTACTGGTCTTGAGGAAGTATCGCGCTGCGTCGTGGTAAGAACCTTGAGTAGACCATCGCCAACGGTCTCCGGTTGTTCGGTGGATAATGAAATGTCTCCCAGCCGTAGAATGGTAGGAGCTTCTGGTCGATTTGGAGTGGAGAACGACCAGAAACCTTGCGGGCGGCGTTGACCAGAGCATCCACTTAATCTTGGTGCAAAGCCCCTGATAAAGTCCGGCTTGAAATCAGCCTCTCTAAAGGCTATCCTAGGGTCTTTGAGATATGAGGGAAGTCGTTTGGGATACGCCTAACGAAGATCCTGTGAGGGACGTGATGTTTTGATAGTAGAAAACCAACCCCACCTGGAAGTCGCCCATATCCTCTCCAGCACCGGTCACAGGGTGCGGGTCATTGGTGCATCGCGTACGGTCATCACTTGAGGCACATACCGACATGGCTTCACAGAACCCGTGGGCCCTATCTCTTGTTACTTATGCGCGTGTTTTTTCGCTTTCATTACAGTTTTCGTTTCGCCTTGGTGTAATCGCCTTGTGTAACAGCCAGTTAAGTTAAGGAACCCCCAATGAACAAGTCGAGAAAGATGTATGGAGAAACAAAGGGTATGCGAGTCGGAACCAGCGACTTGCATGACTCCATCTCTGCCTGCCTCTCTCCCTTATGTCTGTCTCGTCGCCTCCATGATACGAGAGAACAGGGAGTTGGGATTCGCCATCAAAACATCGGGGGAGTCGAATTCGGCGGGGATACCCTCATCCATGACCAAAACTTGGTCGCACTCCCCCAAGACCTCGTCGCTGAGGCGGTGCATGACGGAAAGGATGGTGGCTTCAGGGCAGTTAGTGCGCATCGTCTTCTGCAAGAAGGTATCGGAACCGGCGTCAACGGAAGAGGTGGCCTCATCCAACAACAGGATCTTGGGATTGCGAAGGATAGCACCGGCCAAACACAGGAGTTGACGTTGACCGACAGAGTAGTTGGAACCATTGTCAGCCACAGCGGTGTCGAGCTTGTCCTCCTGTTTGGAGACGAAATCCTTGAGACCGACCAAATCAAGAGCGTCCCAAAGTGAGGTGTCATCGTAGCGACCCTCGAAGTCCAAAGCGGAGCGGATGTCTCCGGAGAAAATGAACGGATCTGTTCAACTGGTTAGCTGCTATAGGACGAGATAGAAAGGGGATGGGGGTACCCTGGGGTATCAGTTCTATGCCGCGACGGAGAGTGTGTACACCGAGCTTGGAGATGTCTTTACCATCGACCAAGACGTTACCCTTGCTGAGCTCCAAGAGCCTGAGCAAGGCCGAGAGCAACGCGCTCTTTCCGGACCCGGTACGGCCAACGATGAACACGGTGGTGCCGGGCTGTATGCGGATGTTGACGTCCTTGAGAACTGGCTTCTCGGGGCGACTGGGGTAGGCAGCCTCAACCCCGTTGAAGATGATCTCGCCGCGGGATGGCCAGGCACCCTCAGCAGGGTCAGCGGGCAGGTAGGTGGCAGCGTCCTTGGGGAGTTTTTCGGAGTACTCCTGAAGACGCTCGACGGAGCTCATCTCGGACTCGATGGCGGCGGCGGCCTTGACCAAAGGGTTCATGATGTAGGTAAGAACAACGGCGCAGGCCAAAGCGGGGCCGTACTGGGACGTGCTCATGACCTCCGGGGCCTTTCCGAGCATAGCGATGACGAGGACAACTAGGGCAGAGAGAAGTTCCATGCGGAGGATGAGCCAAATTTCAGCAGTGTTGCGGAGGTACGGGGGTTTGTTGCTGTCATCGATCAAGCGCGCAGCGCTGTCGGCGAAGTCTTTCTCACGCTTGAAGGCGGCGATGGTGGGGATTCCGTCGATAATTTCGTTTACCTTAGACTGGAGGGGTGATCTCATGCGGGATTCGAGACGCGTCAGCTCACGGAGGGTAGCACGGTAGAAGCGGAGGAGGAACCAGTCAATGATGAACACCGGGGCCAAAACACCGAGGATGATCGGGGAGCTCCGGCCGAGGATGGCGACGGCAGTGATCAAGGCACCAAAACTTGCAATGGCCTGGAAAATCTGGGGCATGAGGCGCTGGTCGATGGATTCGATATCCTTGGAGAAACGGTTTATGATACGACCGGTAGGGTTAGCGTGGAACCACACTATTGGAGCGCCAATAACACCAGAGAAAGCCTTGTTGTGGAAGGTGCGAGAAGCAGCGAGGACACCGAAGGGGATGATGATGTTGAGGATGATCATCAAGAGGGCGGTAGCGGTGCCGATGCCGATGTAGATACCGGACCAGAATTCGACCTTCTGACGGAACTGGTTCATGGTCCACCAGGTGAGCCACTGGGTCATCATGACGGCGCCAGCCTGTTGGGAAACGGTGGAGAGGACCACAGCAAGGATGATCTTCCATCCACCGGCAGCCCTGATGTAAGGCCACCACGTAGAACCTCGGATGGCGCCCGTGGTAATATCCTCGTCATCAACGATGTTTCCGATGGGAGTGTCCTCAGTGTCGGCAGTCTTCTTGGACTTGGGGCCTCCCTCCCTGTTGGCGTTCTTGTCAGCCTTTTCGGTGCGCTTCTCCGCGGCATCGACCATCTTGCGGAGCCGGCCGTTCTGGCGATAAAGTTGAGCGTAGGATCCCTGCTCAGCAATGGTACCATTGTTCAAGATGATGATATGGTCAACACGGGGAAGGAAGTTGAGGGCCTGGGTAACCAGGAGACGCGTCTTGCCGCGGAGGGCGTCGAGAAAGCATTCTTGGAAGACGGTGCGCCCAACACGTGGATCGAGAGCAGCAAGGGGGTCATCCAACAAGTAGATATCGGCGTCGGCGTAAACAGCGCGGGCCAAAGAAAGACGGGCCTTCTGGCCACCGGACAGGTTGGCACCCCGCTCAACGACCTCACTGGAAATACCGTTGGGGAGACGCTCGAGGTCGGCAGTGAAGGAAGCAGCCCTGATGGCACGCTTGAGACGTTGGGCATTCACAGGCTTGCCGAAGGTGATGTTCTCCTGGATGGTGGAGGACTGGATCCATGCTCGCTGGGGGCAGTAGGCGATGGAACCGTTGGCAACGACCTGTGACGACGATTAACAATTTTCCAAGTCAAGGGATCGATGCACTTCACCATTCCAGAAACGCAATTCATCTCGCCGAGGACTGCAGAGAAGAGGGAGCTTTTTCCGCAACCAGCTGGTCCGATAATAGCGGTCAAGCTGCCTTTCTTGACGGACATGTTGATGCCATGGATGAAAACCCTTGACTTCTCAGCGTTCTCGTCAGCGGAACCAGACGCGTCGTCCTTCTTAGCCCACTCGAAAGATCCATTGGAGATACGGATGGGATCGGTATTGACTGGGTGGGCGTCAGAGGAAACTGGGACAGTCTCAGAAGCCATCAAGAACGTGTAGATGCGGCCCCAGGAAACAGCGGCGAGGGCGCAAGCACTAAATAAACGACTAAGAACATCGCTTTCGAGGAGAGTTACGGGGGGACATACCTGAGGAGTTGGGGGAGGGCGATCAAAGGCTCAACCAACATGGAGAAGAAGGCGATGGCGGGGAAGACACGAGCGGCGGTGATTACGCCCTGGCGCTCACCGAACAGGGACAGGGCGGCAATGGGAACCATGGTGTTTATCAACTGACCGACGATAACGCAGGCCGTGACGCCAATGTTGAAAGTTCTCAAGTACTTGAGCTGAGTCTGTCGGATAACTTCGAGACGCTGGAGAAAAATACCTTCCCAGCCGCGAACCTTGATCAAGGTCATACCATCCATGATCTCCTTGATCATCCCCATGCGCTTGTCACCGAAACGAGCGAACATTGGAGTGGAAGGAAAGAAGAATGGAATAACGAGGACGAGGATGAGAAGGGTGCCAAACACTACCCCAACGCCTGTCCAGACGGAGACACCGAGAAGAAGGTAGAGGAGGTAGACGGTGACGCCGAGTTGGATGGGGATAGACCAGGTGAGGTTACCAAGTTCGATTGCCTTGGAAACAGCCTCAGCATCGACGTTAACGAGGTTCAAGATGTAGCCCCTCTCGAACCTTCCGATACCCTGGGGGCCGAGACGCAAGGACTTCTTGTAGACAGCGCCAATGAGGGCGGTTTTGACGCTCAGGGAGGTGCTCTTGATAATGTTCTCGGAGGTACGGCCGAAGATGGTCTGGAAAACCTTGACGCCAAATAATGAGAGAGCGAGAACCCAGAGGGTGGGGGTGAACAATGGGATACCACCAGTGATTTGCTTAATGGCGTCGTCGAACATTTTCGCACCCTCGGGGGTTTTAGGGCGTTCTGGAGCACTGGCGGCGACGATCAACTGCTGGATAAGGACGGGACCAAACAGACCCAGAAGGATGGAAAGGAACCAGAGGAATGCAGAAGTCCAGCTAAAAATGAATGAGCCAAGTGTGACAAATCATGTAGGGAGGAGACATACAAGAGCTTGCGGGCGCGATTCATCATGGAACCCCACAACCGAGGCGGATCCTTGCTTGGCTCCTCGCAGAACAAGTCGTATTCACCCCAGAACTGGGTGACCCAACCATTGATATGAGCAGAGGAATCTTTGGGGTTGAGGTTGTAGAGGTCGTGCTTGGTGAGGGGTTTCTTGGAACCCACCCACATCAGGCTGGTCATCCAGGAGACGAAGACGTAGCTGACAGGGTTGGGATCGATGGTGTAAAGCTCGGGTTTGTCCTGGACTTTGTTGGGCTTGTTGGAGATGCTGCCCTTATGGCCGATGCGGTCGAAATCTTCGGGGGTGGACTGGAACTCGACATCGGCGTAAGAGGAGTTTATCGTCTCCGTGGTAGCAGTGTAAGCAGGAGAGGAACGGGTCGGAGAAGCAACGGTGTTACCTGGGTGACGGAAGGATTAAGTTTTGGGGCGGGATACAGGGGCGGGGAGTGATGAAACGTACCAACTATATGAGAAGCGATCGCCTCTGCGCTGACGTTGTCCTCGAAAAGGCCAGCGATGTCCTCGTTGTACTCGTACTTCTCCTGGAGCCAGAAGTAGAGTTGGGCAGTGGCGACGGAATTGAGGCCAACGAGCTTCAAAGGGAGGTGGGTGGGTACGGAAGAGGAGGCGGGCAAGGACAAGAGGGTGGTAACGTGGGAGGCAATATCGAGGGCAATCCCGGACCCGAGGGAGATCTCCATGACAGAGGAAGGGTGGGCAGGAGGAGGGCAGGTTGGAGTGGTGCCGAATCGAGGGGAGAAAGACTCGGCTGCGGGAGTGGGAGTGAAATCTGGAGAGTGGATGGTGATGGTAGGAACATCAGGAACGGAAGGGAAGGTGGGGGGGCGGAAAGCAGAGGCGGACGTGGGGGACACGGGGGCGACACGAGCAGATCCAGGTCGACGAGGAGATGGTTGGGGGGGGAGGCCGGGGGAAGCAGGACCGAGCTCGACGTTGAGGACGGGGCGGCTCCTGCGATAAGAGCGTCTGGCCTCCCAACGTCCCTCAGCCATGGAGCGAAGGGCGGAGACATCAGTGTCGCCATCCCCATCGACGGGCATCTCCGTGAGCTGATTCGCGAAAGATATCGTGGCGGCCAGAGGCTCGGGGAAAGAAGGGCAGGTCAAAAGGACCTCCCTAGCAGCCCTGAGGAAAGACAACTCGTCGACCTTGGTGAGACCGGTGAAGAACAGGGCCAACCGAGAGCTGGAAGAGGAAGAGACGAGCTTGACGGAGACGAGAGAGTAAGAGGAAAGCGCTACAATCAAGGTGGACTCAACGCTGGCCAAGTCTACCCAGAAGCCGTTGATCTGCATGAGATTGTCGGAGGGAGACATTATGAGCGTGGTCGCGATAGAAAAGGGTTATAGGAAAAGGCGATGTGTGTCGTGAGTTGGTTACGAAAGCAGGCGACCAGCGTCCAGGGTCGATAATCGTCAAGATTGATCGAGAAGAGCTGAAGAGAGAGGTCAGAGGAGAGAGAGACGGAGGATGGAGGGTACTCGCAAAACGAAACGAAAAGGGGGTCGAACGACCCGGAAGCGAGTTTGAGCTGACTTGGTGGTACCAGAAGTACAGGGGGCAAAATTTTTGAGAGGGCCGACTCTTATGATCAAAGTACATCAGCGATCTACGACTTGGCGATGCGGGACCCTGGCGACGCTAACCGGAGTTATGACGGGTCAGCCGTGTTTGCCATCGACTCTGTACATATCACCGGCCCGGTCTTACGGTTTCCTTCGGCATCCACTTATCAGGGAGGGGCCCGTAAGTACAGCAGGTAAACCACTGCACGAGCCAGAAGATGGGGTACCCAACCCAAACCTGATCGGTCTGATCAATGATCCCACCCTGGGACTCCCGCACACTGTAACCAGGCCACACTTCGACGGATACATCGACAGCAGTCTGCCGTGTAACGTCCACAGTTTGGAAACGCATGTCGTGAGACGGGGTAAAGTTTCATTCGGTAAGAGTGCACCGGGGGAGATGATATCGAAAGGTGGAAATCGGTAGAAATTCGAGTTTAGCTAGGAATTTACCTCGGCTGAGCGATCAAACGACTCCGGTGAGACGGGCCGAACGCACCGCAACTGAGTCGCGTCGCGGACGGAAGAAGTTCGCGTCCACGGAAAGGCATAGCGTTTATCCCTCCCACGAGCAACCAGCAAATTTTGGTGAAGTCCCGCCGAAAGTCTGGAGGGCGGATAGAGCGCGACCCCATTGTTACCCCCACCGCCGAGAAACGTTGAGCATCTCGTCAGCTGTTGTTTTGGAAGATGTTGCGACTTCGAAACTTTGTAGACGCGTCCGGACGCTGTGCGTTTCTCCGATCAACTCAAATCCGTTGTCGGCAATTGCCGCCATACCCTGTTTCTTTTTTTTTTTTTGGCGTAGCTTGAAAGCTTGGTCAACTTCTAGAGGTGGTCACTGCTCTATACGCCACCCGGAGGAAATGCCCTTACGCACTGGTCTGCTCGACACTGTGTGAGGCTCGCACCAGGCGTCCACCCCGGATCATCCGTTCCGGCCCGGTGGGCGTCTCGGTGCTATACCCACTAAAACCCCCGTTTTACCTCACCAGTTTCTCGACTCGTGTGTGTGCATCAATTATACTCCCATCAGCTCGGTGGCCAGAGGAGTCCCGTACCAGTTTCTACTACATCGGGAAGGGGAAGGAATGAGTGAGGACATCAGAAAACATGACGGACACTTATTTCACGATTATTTGACCCTTATGTCAATTATTTGTCATTCTATGATCCAGGTCCAAAACTTATATAAATTTGTGGGTCCAAATGGCAGGGGACTTGGAGAAATAAGATCAAATAAGCGTAATGAGTAAATAATGCATGAGCACGTTTACTGATGGAAAGACAGGAAGGTAGTACAGCATGTTGGTTCCCTAGCACACAGCTAAACTATTCCCCCACATCAGGGGAGAAACTTGAAAACCTCAAAGAAGAGGTAGCCCTGAAGGACCGAAAAGAAAAGAGCCAAGGGGGGAGGAAAGTATGAAGGGGTTCTCTGGACAAAAATATATCTAAGGACTCCATTTACCACTGATCACCGGTGATCACTGATGATAACTGGTGATCACTGGTGATCACTGGTTATAACCAGTTATCACTGGTGATTGCCAGTGATTGCCAGTGATTGCCAGTGACCACTAGCCACTTGTCCCTCGCGGTTCACTCAGGGGCCGCTCTTGTGGCCCCCCATATATACGGCCTAATCCTATAGCTGGTT
>Ga0307509_10010590_pt1 | contig 11271 bp, 4 predicted proteins | sample 10_EM_MG_FD_202245 | JGI IMG/M metagenome (GOLD analysis project Ga0307509, IMG submission 202245) | Populus trichocarpa ectomycorrhiza microbial communities from riparian zone in the Pacific Northwest, United States - 10_EM | ecosystem: Host-associated > Plants > Roots > Unclassified | place... | reverse complement strand
ATATAAAATGCCATGATAAAATGGGCAATTTATTAATTTATAACTCAAATGTCTATGATGCTAATACACCGTGCCGAGGGCATTCGTGCCGGCCTCCATCTATCCATCGCTTTTGTGGAAGTTCAAGCATCATCTGACTTTCGAGCAAGGAAATATCTTAAAATTACGTGACCCTTGGGTTTCGAACCATATAATAGCCTTCCATGTTTGAAAACTTATAATTTAATCCCTCAGCTACTGTACACCGTTTATCTTACTGAGTAAACCTAAAGATTTAAAGATGGTTTGGAAACAGGGTTTAATTTATATTTTTTTAAAATTTTATTTTTTAATTTAAAATTAATTTTTAAAATGTTAAAATTATTTTTACAAAATATAAAAATTATTTTGATATATTTCTAGATAAAAAATACTTTGAACTATAATCATTATAATATTTCGAAACTACCCTTAACGGGCAGAGAATTGATCACTAGCATGACTGGGTTTAGGGAAAGATGGATCGATGTGTTTTACTATGATGCAAGGAACTAGACTATAGTTCTGCAGACATGGAAGGCAAGGTTATTTTCACGTCTAGAAGCCTAGTACTTCAGAAATAAATTACCCGACACATTTCCATTTGCGCAGTGGTAAGAGCTCGGAGTGGCAGGGTTTTAGTTTACTGGGGATGCATCTTCAGAAACATTTTGTTTTCTTCAACTGGGTTTTTTTTATTATATTTTTTAAGACAAACGCCAGCTTAATCATGTTCACTGGGAAAAGAAAATAGAAAGCTCAATGGTGAGATTAAGATATTAAAGAAAGCGATTCTAAACGACAACTGGGTTCCGTAAATAGAATTTCCAAATTTGTTTTAGTTTGAATTTGAATCGTGATTGCTTCTTGCAGGATGGAGGTGTTTGCCCTATTTGAAAATGAGTTTTCATTATTAATTAATAAATAATATTTTATGAGCTGGTTTCTGCGATGGAAATAGGATTAAAATGAATTTATAATACATAGATTAAAAGTTCGGTCATAGCCGTACTAACCAGGGCGCTGTGCAGGCGGTATCCCAGGCTTATATATCTGGTGAGTGGTCCGTTGCCGGTTCTTCTGTCCCTGTTAGCTTTTGACCCAGGAGGAGTCACTCCAAAGTTTAGTGCCCGTATTTTCAGTGAATAATTTCAAATTTGAACGATTAATTATAGGCAGACATTGGTTTTACCTCCAGAATATTTGCACCGAGGGACTTTCATGTATATCGAGAATATCGATCAGCCAAATGTTGTAAATATATTTTGTTATCGAATGAAAATTAACAAGAACAGTACATGTGTATAATATTTGAATTGTTTTACCAATGTGCATGTTCAGAATTTTCAACATAGATGGGTGCAGTTGCTATTTTTTTTAATTAAATATATATTAAAATGATTTTTTTTAGTTTTTTTTAATATTAACACATCAAAATTATTCATACATATCTAAAAAAATCAACTTAATTTAAAAAACAAGTTATAAATATGAATTGAATATTCTCTTTTCTTTCTCAACTTTTTTTTGCCCGAAGCTATCTTTTTATGGTGCGTTTATCTCGCAATAATATATGTTTTTAATTTTTTTAATGTTTTTGTATTGTTTTAATATAATGATATAAAAAAATATTATTTTAATATATTTTTATATAAAAATATTTTAAAAAACAACCACTATAATAATTACAAGCATAACTTATATAGATAAAAAAAAATGTGGGTAATTGGCAACACTTGGAGAAAAAATTCCAATCACAGATCCAGATTGCTTAGGAAAAACTGATCCTGCTTTCACTGCGATCAAGGTTAATTTTAAAAATACGAAATATTAAAACTCTGTTGATGGGTTTATATTATAGCAGTTAAATACTCTGCTTTTATATATACATACATACATGTGTGAGTGTCCTAATAAAAAAAAATTCGATCGGCCGCCATCCTGAAACACATGCATCAAACAATTCGGTGTATTAATAAAAATTTCAGGCCTAGGAGTAAGGGATGCTCATAAACATGTGCATACCCCTCCTTGTTTATATAAAAAAAGATTTCTGTAAATTATGAGTTTCATTATTGTAGATCAATGCTGACCAAGGAACAAGGGAGACGTCAAAGAGGACTGAAGGGTTTTTTGAGGACTATATATATATTCAATTAATATTCATACGGACATGTCAACGCCCGAGATTTCAAGCCATCATAACCCTGATCCTTCAATTAATTTATTTTACCATTCAAATATATATATATATATATATATATATATCACTAGCTAGCATTTGCTGCTGTTACTTGAAATATTGTCTTCGAAGAGCTGGCTCGAGCAAGAAGAAACAAGTTCATTCAGCACGAAGCAAGAACAAACCAATCTCTCCACTACAAAACTTACAGTAATCCATGATGTGTAGACGGTGTTCTGACATATTTTGAGCCAAAATAAATGTTCTTAGCATACAATCAGTCAGGAGAGATTCTTCGACCTAATTAACTAATTAATTTGAACCTCATTAATGAGTCTTCGAGTGTAGAAATCAACCCGTGAAGTTATATATATTACCGAAAGTGTTATGCTGCTGAGAGTGAGCTGATCAATGGTCTAGTAATTGACGTGATTGTTCATGCTAGGGCTTCACGGGGAGTAGCAAATTAATTGATCTTCTTTTGACCAGGATGCATGGCATGGAACAGCACTTCTCCGAATTGATGTGGCTTCCTTTTCTACTCGGCTGACTCAGAGAATGACAAATGCATATGTAGAGCTTGTTTGGCAGTATGATTGTGGATGCTTTTTAAATAACTTTTCATGTTAAAATGCATGTCAATGATATTTTTTTATTTTTTAAAAATCATTTTTAACATCAGTACATCAAAACGATCCAAAACATATTAAATTTTAACAAAAAAAATTTCAAATTTTTTAAAAATACAAATTAAACCGCGTTCCCAAATACTTCCGTACTTTATTCCCTTAGTTTTGGGCTACATGTACTTTTTTTTCAAACATGGATTGTGGGCTGGAAAAAAATAAAAATAACAAGTCGCTACTTTGGTATGCTTTAGGCGACAACACGTTTTAAGATTCCAATAATATGTCAGCTTAGGTTTCATATTATGAAAAGTGATTTCCGATTTTGAGTGCTTAATAAAACATAAAGTTACCTTTTCCCTAAATAATTTGTAACAGAAACTAAAAATATATTTAGTAAAAAATACTTAAAACAACTATTTGACTAGAAAAAAAGATGGTATAAATTAATCTTAGCTGTAAATAAAATATTAATTCAGTTTTATAGTTAATGATGTTCTAAAATTCAAGATATATAAATAAAAAAGTTATTTAGTGTTTTGGATAATGGTTAATTAATATCTTAATGTGCTTGAATTTCTTCTTCTTAATCTAAAGAATTTCAGACTTATGATAAAAGCTTTAGTACATGCACAGCTTAAAGGACTTAAAAACCCTTCGATTATAAAGTTAATATATTCATGAGAAAGATATTAAATGACCTAAGACAATAAATAACTTGAAATAGTATTAAATTCAAGGAACAAATATATTTATTTTTGAGTTTTAAGTTGGTTAATGCTCTGAAAAAGTTCTGAACTTGTTACCTTGATGGTTCATAGGGTAAAACTATCCTCTAAACCTTATCTTTTTCACAGAAAAGAATGACTAAAAAGTTCTTTGTTTTCAACCAAATTAATGAGGGACAAATATCTCTTGCGTATCGTTAATGAGATAGTAAGTATGATAGATTCCTTAAGAAACTTTATATATATATCTATGAGTATAGGCATAACGATTTATCATATCTTTAATACTTTTATTGTAGAGGATTGTCCATAATTAGACATATAGCTTTGGAGCTTGTTAATATCTAAGTCCTTTGGGTCTCCCATATTGATCAGACCCACGTTACCTTAAGTTTATCTTATTGTCAAATCTAAGTACTTTGGATATGATATGCTTGACAAACCTATTTTATTAAAGATGATTTTTATTTACAAAAATCCCAACCAAAAAGTTAATTCATCAAAATTACTTTTAAACAAGTCAGAATAATTTATGCATAACATATTTATTGAATATTCTTTAAATAAAAAATTTAAATCTTAAATCAATTTTTAAAAAAATATGATAAACATAATCAAATCATTGTAACAAAGACTTGCAACTAGGTGATCATGCTACAAAGTCATAGATACAGTGAGTCTTGTTTGGCAGCGAATGTCGAGCAGCAAATCATGCTTGTTGTGCCCCGCAAACAAATGAATAATAATTAATGAATTGTGTCAATTTGAATGCTCTAAGTTTGAATTTACTTTGAAGGTTCTTATTAGCCACAGCCACCATGCTTCTTTTTTTTTATATTTTGTACGGATACCATACGTGATTTGAAATCACCAAACAGAATTTCTGACTTAGTATTAGTCATTAATGAATAAATAAACAGATTTTTGGTTAATTTGTATCTAGAGTTCCGTTAGTATATTTACTCACACTACATATTGGGCTGGAGTATTGGACTTTTAAAGCCCAATTTTATAGATCAGATCCCAATTAACTTATATATGAAGCCCACTAATGTTTGCTTAAGTGCACCCACCTGGAAAGCCAGCAGCCCACAGCCCACTTTGTGTCAATCTCTAAAGGCGACCGAGTTAAACCAGCACAGAGAGAGTCAACTCATCCGATTTGAAAAATGAAACCACTAGCTCTTTCTCTCTCTCATCCTAAATTCTGGTCCAAATCTTGTCAAGCAAAAGTACAAATCACCAAACCAGTTCCAACAGAACATCCCACATGATTTCACCACCAGTTTTAGCTTCAAAAACCTAACAAAATCCATCAAGGTAAGCCCCCTCCCTCTCTCTATAACAGTGGACCAAAGATATGCATAACACTTACATTAGCTCAACTTTGTTGTCCGTGGGAACAAAAGGGTCACTTTCCTTTTCTTTCAATGACTACTCTAACTTATTAAGTGAAAGATTTGAAAGAAACCCATTTTTATTACAATCTTGTTCATCATCATGTAATAAATCTTGTTGTTGTTGTTGTTGTTGTTCTTGTTCTTGTTCTGCATCATCATCATCATTTTCTACTACCACTACTATACGTAGAGTGCCAATAAACCCAGGTTTGTTTTTTGGATTTAGACAATCTACTATTATTCAATGTCCGCCTTCTAGAAGGTTGATCTTGGGCGGGAGGGATAGGTATTATTACCGGTCTCCGGCTTATGGTCTTGATCATGGTTGTTATGAGGATTCTTGCTCTTTTAAGGAGAAGAATGGGAGTGAGAGGGTTACTAGGAGAAGGGTGGGTGGGTCTGGGGGGGTAAGGTTGCACGGAAGGCGATGTTTTAGCGGGGTTGATGATGTGGAGGCCGTAATTAGTTTGCTGAGTGAGGAAATGAGTGAAGAGTGTTTACGTGATGGGGAGAGAAATCAGGGCCTGTCAAAGAGAGTGGGAACGGAGAAGAGAGGAAATTACAGTGGTGGAGATCATAAGGGGAGGAGGAGGAAGAATGTTGGGCGTAGGTCTTTGGAGAGTGATACGAAATGTAAATTTGGGTTGGCTAATGTTGAGTTGAGGAAGGAAGAGTTTACAAGGAAGGAAGGGAGTGAAGACAGGGAAGAAAAGAAAATAGTTTTAGAGGGGGAGAATTGCAGGGGAAAGAGAGGGAGCTCTAGTGTTTCATCATATTACTCACTTTCTTCTGCTGAAGATTTTGAGAGTGACATGGAAGCTCAGGATGAACATGTTGATTGTCTCAAAGAATCATCGCATGGATACAAGGAGTTAAGAAGTGGAGAGGGTAGATTAAAGGGGCAAGTTGTAGAAGAGTTTAAGAGGCATAGAGATGGCACAGAGTGGAAGGGGGAGGTTTTGGAAGCAAGAACTAGTTCAAGAAGGACTGGTGTTGAGTGGGATTTGAGGAAGAAATCTGAGAAGAAACTTACTGAGATTGAAGAAACACGATCAGGAAGAGAATCCTTACAAATGCAATCAAGAATGGCAAGAACCACTGAAAGTGATTACAAGAATGTATCAGGTTCTCATAAGCAAATTGATGACGAGGAAGAGAAAAGCTTGGCAGTTAATTTGGAGAAAGGAACAAGAAAGCAATATGGTCAGATGGGTGATCCCGTGAAAGAGCAATCTGAATTCAGAAGAAATTACCAGGAAATTACTAATAAACAGGAGAGCAGTGGAACAAATGTCGAAACAACTTCCCAATCCCAAAAGCGGTTCAGTGGTAGAGAAGAAAACCTAGTGGATGTAAATTTGGTTTGGGAAGGAAGGGATGAGCGTTATGAAGTAGGTGAAACTGCTGCAGAAAACAATATAAAAAGAAACACTCACCAACTCATTGACACATCAACCCTTGAGAATGTCAGAACTGAAAGAGTTTCAAATTTGCAGAGGCAATCCGAGCCTAGAATGAAGATTCTGGAAGAAGATAGAGCTCTAGGGTCATTTTATGAGACAAATGAGCAACAATTTCAAATGGGTGGGCAGACAAGAAGACAAGTTCAATCAAGATGTTTACAACAGTTATCTAAAATACCAGAAGTTCATGACAGTAGTAGCAAAAACACTTTGCTTTTACAATCAGAAACTAGAATGAAGAAGCAGGAGGGACGTGAGAGTGTTGTTTCTAGTTCAGGTACAGAAGCAAAAGAGCACCAGCCTCGAACAAATCAAAAAGCTCTTCAGGGAACTGAAACCAGAAAAGGATCTGGAGATGTCACCAATATCTCTCTGAATGTCACTGGTGCATCACTGGTCCATGCAAGTGATGTGAAAACAGTCACCAATTTTGGTGGAACTTCTGGAAAGAGAATCGTTGATCAGGAAAGTGAATCGACATCAGCTGTGGAACCCATTCGAGAAACAAGAGAGAGGACTGATAAAATTGAGGAAAATGTCACTCAATTCAAATCTAGAAATGAGGTTTGGAGGCCTACTTACGAATCAAGGCATAATGAAAGAACTTCACAGGAGGCTGCCTTAGATTCTCAAGCATCTGCTAATATGGTTTCTCAAGTGGGAATTCAAGAGGTTGATGTGGGGGAGGGCAATCAAAGAACTTCACAGGCAATAATGATGCCTCCCCCACCTCAATTGTTAGCTCGAGGTACAGCATGTGTTAATCCGCCAAGTAAGAATGCAGACCAAGAGATTTCCAGAGGAACTTCAGAAAGTGGTGCAAGTGCTCTGTATATAATTTCTGGAGGGGGAACTCCAGTTTTCCAGCAGGAAACATATGGTAAAAATGAGAAAGATGAGATTTACAGGGAGCCTTCAAATCTTATCTTAACTGGAGATGCTCTTGGTTCAACTCATCGTTTAGAGGAATCATCAATGCAGTTTGTTGGGGAGTTTGTTGAGAAGGCTAGGCATGAAGTATTGGCTTCTGAAATCCAAAAGGAGAAGACAGTTTCTGATACAAAGTTGGCATATGAAGCTGAGAAGCAGAGGCAAAAGAGTTCAGGTCAATATGATTCTGAAGACTTACAGTTTAAGAGGCAGGACTCAAGGCAATCATCTAGGGGCTCCAGAGAGAAGGGTCCCTCAGATGAAATGTGGCATGTGACAGATCCATCCATTCAGGAACCTACAGAGACTGAAGCACCAGCAGGTAGCACAGAAACTGAGAGTGGTGTTGTTAGGAGAACTGGAAGGTCCTTGTGGAGCATCATTTCGAATGTAGTACTATTGCGCTGGGGTTCACATGCTGAAACTCCTAAATCAGCTTGGAGATCAGGTGGAAAGAGTTCGTCAAATGATTCTGTTACTAGTGAGGCATGGTTTTCTGGCCACGAACCTGATGAAAACAGTGATGAGAACATGAAAAGGGAAAGGGAAAGCATGCCTAAGGAAGCTGCCTCTTCTCACCAGCTGCAACCAACAAACACTTTTAGTCAAGATCAGGCAAAAGCATCTGACACATTTGTATCAAAGAACATAATAAGACAGCTTGAAGGATACACTTCATCCCGGCCAATTATGCTAAAAAGCAAGTCCACATCAAAAGGCATTTCCACACCTTCTGAAGAGGAGAATCTTGGCTGGAGTCAAGATGGGAACGATTTTCAAGTTGCTACATCTAGCACGGAAGTAGACGAATCATTACTAGTTTTATTGCCTTCTACTAGCACAAGTGATCCCATTGTGGAAGAAAGTTCTGGTACTGCTAAAACTAATGTCTCTGTTAGTGGTTCAATGGAGCAACCTGATAGTGAAATGTTAATTGGAGTATCAGGCTCTGAGGGGAAGGGTGTGGAGTCAAAACAAAGGAGGCTTCAGCGAAACAAGCAAGTTGAGAGAGACAGATTTGATGAATGGGAAGAGGCCTATTTACGTGAAAGTGAGCTGCGGAAAACTGATGAAATTTTTATGAGAGAAGCGCTGCTAGAAGCCAAGAAGGCTGCTGATTCTTGGGAGGTGCCTGTTGGGGCCGTGTTGGTGCATCATGGGAGGATTATTGCTCGTGGCCACAACCTGTAAGTTGTATGCACTAGTGAATAAAACCTTATATTGCGCTTACTCTTTTTTGGGTTTTTTATGTGGAGATTTATATTTCAGAGTGGAGGAGTTACGAGACTCCACTGCCCATGCAGAAATGATTTGTATACGGGAAGCATCAAACAAACTCCGGACATGGAGGCTTTCGGTACTTTCTCCATTTTTTGAGAACTTTATATATTCCCTTCATTCTTTTTGAAATATTCAACATCTTACGGAGACAATAATTGATAGTTAATGGATTCACTCTCAACTAGTTTAATCGTTATCAAACCATTTTAACTTATTCATTGACTAGCTTTTACATATGAAAGGAACAGATAAAAAGGCAATCATAACTATATCAATTGAAAGCCGAGTTTCAAAGTGCAAATCACTTCTCAAGGAACTGTCTCTAAGTTGGCTGATATGCACAGCAGGTGCTTAATGATGTTTAATGATTTGATTCGCAGGAGACTACACTTTATATAACACTTGAACCATGTCCTATGTGTGCTGGAGCAATACTTCAAGCAAGAATAAAAACTCTTGTATGGGGAGCTCCCAATAAGCTTCTTGGAGCTGATGGAAGCTGGATTAGGTAAGCACATCTTCCATGAAGTCTCATTATAAAGGGAGACTGGTCTTTTGTACAGCAATTATTATTCAAGGAAAAAAACCAAAGCCATTTCTTTAAATTGTTCTTGTTAAATATCAATAGTGCCATATTCATTCCATAAAAAAAATGCATTATTTGGTCCTTTCCTGCTGAGATACTTGTTATTAAAGTGATCTGACCATGCATTATGCACCCCAATGGGAAAAGTGTTCAAATTGCCTTGCCATTACAATGTACTAAGATTGAGATACACGGGCCACGTTTTCTTCCTTGTGAATGGTTTCCCCTTTTCTGTATTAATGTCATCAATGCTAATAGCGTCATATTGCGTCTGTGGATCAAAACATGATTAATAGAGCACAAGCTTTGCCCTTACTAAAATCAGTCTTTTATTTCTTATTGCTGTAGCTATTTTTTTTTATTGGAAAGAAAATGATTAATTGGTTTCTATGGCCATTCTCCCAGTTTAACTGAAATGGCTGCTGATATTATATGAAGTTTACTTGTTCCAGTTACCAAGCAAAGCATACAATCTCTGCTAGAATGGGATTTAGGGCCAAGAGACTTGGAACAAACCACCATTCGCAAACCAGTTATTCAACTTTATTAGGCCTTCATCCGACTCAACCAAAAATTTTCATGCGTGACAATTTTTGCAGGCTTTTTCCTGATGCGGGAGAAGAAAATGGCTCAGAACTATCTAACAAGCCATCGGCTCCAGTCCATCCTTTCCATCGAAAGATGACAATTCGGCGAGGAATATTGGAATCTGAGTGTGCAGATGTAATGCAGCAGTTCTTCCAGCTTAGGAGAAGGAAAAAGGAGAAGAAAGAAGATTCCCCTCCTCAGCCTTCGTGTCTTCCCATAACAAATCCTCAATTGAAAATCCTTGGTAAGATGCATGGTTTCTTCCATGCCATGTTCTGTTTGTAAGAGATGATAGAACACCAAGTCCTTGTACGTTAAATAAAAACTTTGCAAAAAAAACAGTAGTATCTTTTCGATCAAATTGAATAGATTATTGACGTCTTTATGAGAATATGAAATCCACGAACTTCATATTGCCTTTGTCTGAAGGTGAAAAATACGACTTGGAATAAAACCTTGTATTAGCATAGAGAGATCATGATATCGTTGGAAAGATTGGAAGATGCCCTAGTTTCCCAAATACCTTGTTTCCACGTGGGCCTGCAGTAGCAATTGTCATGCAACGCCTGTCACCATGGAAAACCACTGTAATCTCACGAGTTTTTATTTTTTGCAACTGCAGCATCCAGTCGAAATTCTGAATTTGCAGATTCTCTTTTTTTTTTCTTTTTTATAATGGAAAAATGGGGGGTTCATTGCCGAAGACTGGTGAATTTCACCAGGTTTGCAGCAAAACTATCCGTTCAAGATTTAGCCCCAATTCGTGAAAGTTGTTTGCGATTTACTTTTAGCCTTATTGTTAGATCCCCACAGGGTCACTAGAATCTTGCAACAAGTAGCCTGAACTTGTGGATATAACAAGTTCAGCTCTCGCATTGTGCATTGGATTATAATTTTACAAATTCTAACGGATAACAGAATATGCAATGCCTTGATATAACCTAATTTTTGAATTTTCAAAAATAATATATATATATAAAAATATGAAATAAATAAATTGATTGAAGATTGGGTTAAAATAAGTGAATTATAATTCACTAGTTTCTTGTTTCTAGTAGGTGTGTGGCCCAGCCGGGTCACTAGTTTAGGCTAATGACCAGGCTGGACCGGCTGGATTAGCTGAGCTAGATCCAGTCCTAAAAAAATAATAATAAAAAAAGTTGGGTTGGGCCTCAGGCTCAACATGCATAAAAAAAATATGCATGCATAGATTTAAATTTATTTTATTGGTTTATTCACTAACACCAGAATAAAGAATACCATTCGTTTTTTGTTTTTTTTTGTTACGTAATATTTACCAACATCAGAGTTGAAAATATCCGTAGTTGAATATTCACTGATGTCTGAGTCAAGAATATTACAAGTAGACCATCATAGCATAAGCCAACAAACTTCTAACAATTTAAAACAAATCCAACAATACAATCTACCTCAGGCAGGACGCTTCAAGGGTGATAATATCTTTACTT
>Ga0307509_10010589_pt1 | contig 11273 bp, 11 predicted proteins | sample 10_EM_MG_FD_202245 | JGI IMG/M metagenome (GOLD analysis project Ga0307509, IMG submission 202245) | Populus trichocarpa ectomycorrhiza microbial communities from riparian zone in the Pacific Northwest, United States - 10_EM | ecosystem: Host-associated > Plants > Roots > Unclassified | place... | reverse complement strand
GATGAATGTTGAAATCCCCAAGAACGAGTGTAGGAAAATCATGCTGGGGAAATAAATCAACAGGAGAAACTGACCTAATGTGACCATTAGGGATAGAATAAGCATTGTACAAACGAAACAAATTATGGGAAGTATCAAAAACTCCCTCTAGGGAGTGAAAATTCACTGCCATAAGGTCGCCCCTTTCAAAAAACAATGGAAGAACAGAAATCACAGCTAGTAACCTTTCATGGAGATAAGTTGCCACTCGGGGTTTATAGCTGTCAGTTGCAGGGGGAAAAAAACATTTATAATTGCGAAAAACGGGAGGACAATTACTCCAAAGCGGAATGTCCTGAAGAGCAACAATATGAGGAGAACTTTCTACCGAAGTAAAAAAACTAAAAAGAGTTTGAAAAACATTACTGCTACCGAGACAATTATGCTGAACAATGGAAAGATTTAAACAACCAGGATAATGGAATGATTGGGATGGTGAAGGACTCTGTGTTGGGGCTGGGCTTCTCGACATTTAAAGGTCCATGTGGACATCGGTCGGGGCGGGCTCGCTCCAGTCGGCACCGGTGCTAGCTCGAAAGAGGGTGCTGCCAGCACCAAAGAGATTCCTGCGGGGGAGGGGAGCGGCAAGGTTAGGTTGGGCGGATGCGCTCCGAACGAGTCTAACAGTTTCGGGGTGGGTAGATTCGCTGGAGGGGGGGAAACGAGGGCCGTGTCTGGCTGGCGTAGCCGGCACAACTGAAGGAGCAGTTGGACCCTGAGGGGTGGTTTGAGGAGGGCCCACATCAGGGGCGTCGGGAATATCTTGGTCCCTGGAAGGACGGAGAGCGGAGAGGATTTCGCGGCGGACGGGGCAAGTGCCATCGAAGGAGGCATGTTGGCCACCACAGTTGACGCAAAGAGGAGGGGAGGCATTGCAGCATCCTACGACAGACTTCTCAAAGCCTCCTTTCGGACAGCTTTGGTTAGCGCATCTGTGGGCAGAACGGTGATGGAAGAGAGTGCAGATCGGGCAAGCTTGTGCCTCTTCTTTGCATAAAGGAGCAGAGTGTCCAAAGCGCTAGCACTTCCTGCACTGGGTGGACTTGGAGGCAGAGTAGGCGGGGGCGACCGTGCGGGGGCGAGAGAAAAGTCGGATGGATTCACCAAACCGGGAACCATGAAGTGGGTCGACTGCAACAACCACCGAGGTTGTGCGCTTTTCGGCCCTTTTCGCCAGGTCTGACTGCAAGAATCTAGCCCCAAAAATGGGGACGTCAATAGCATTGCTGATTGATTCAAGGAGAGAAGGGAAGAGGTCAGGGGGCTCATTCGGAAGAATAGAAAGAGGAAGATTGTGGATGAGGAGTTCGACACTTGTGGGTGCCTCCCTAAAAACCTGAAACGGCTTATCCACAACAGGGAAACTCTGGGTGAGCTTCTTAGTCATGGCATCGAAAAAAGGGGAGTAAGAAGAAGATGGGGTGTACGGGTTGGCTGTGAGAGTAACAGCACCATTGCGATTAACTGAAGCAGTCAGGGAAAGGGGCAGGGAGCAGTTGGCTTCTTTAAGCACAGCGGCCATGATGTCGGGTAGGGTAGCAGTCATGACGAAAGAATCGTTCGGCAGGGTTGGGGTGGGGCGGGGGGCAAAGAAACGATGTTATGCAGCTGGGAGTGTTGGGGGTCCTTTGGGGACACTACTCTTGCTTGACGCAGCAACTTGTGCTGCAGTAGCGGCTTTCTTGCCCTTACCGCCCTTCCTGGTAACCTGTGCCCAGGTTTGTTCTTGGGGCCGCGGGGGATCAGAGACTGTGAAACCGGGTGGTGGACCGGTATGAAAGAGTGAGGTGGCTGGGTATCGTTCGGAGTAGAGCTTGGCTTCCTCTGATCTCATGACGTGAGGCAAAAAGGATAGCCGCTTGAGGTGAGTGAGGGTGGCGTTTGGCGTACGTGTCTGGGTTGCCATACCATTTGCCCTCGAAAAGAACGGGAAAGTCCGGGGCGGCGACTGTGCGAGACGAGAGGTGGGTAGCTAATCTCTTCTTCTGCTGTGCAGGCTTAGCCAGGACCGCAGGGGCAGGAGGGGGTGGTACTTGAGACAACTGGGGCGCCACTTGTATGGTGCGGTGTGAGGAGTGGGCAGCAACACGAGAGGACAGATCCTTGAGGGACGCCTCCAGGTTGGAAGTGGCTGGAGGTGAGGGGGTGGCTGAGCGCTCTGCCTGGGCGGAGGTGAGTGTCTCAACCTGCGAAGTCAAGAAGGTAACAGAGGCACCAAGGTCATTAACCATGGGGCTGAGTTGGGCGAGAAAGGGGGCCATAGCAAGTTGACTATCGGGGAAGGTAGCGGCGGAGGCATTGTAGACAGTGGGGAATGAAGCCGGCTCAAGGCGAGCGAGCCTGCCAGCATGCCCAAGGATATTGGCGACATTGTCAGCCTCTCCGGAGAGAGAGGTATGACTGGAATGGGATGACGACGAGCGAGAGATAGGATCTGCCCTACGGTGCTGGCGAGAGGAGGCAGAGCGAGCAGGGCCAACAGCCGAGGCTGGGCCTGCACCAGTGGAAGCGAGAGGGGTAGACGACATCAGAACAAGGCCAAAAGGCCAGGCAGGAGGACAAGGAGGAGGGGGAGAGAGAAAGTAAAATCAAACTACCAGTTTGACTTTTCCAGAATATAAATCCTCTCAGCAAAGGTGAAATATATATTTCACTTGAAAATGAAGCCCAAGTGGAGAGCCAAAATCGATGTATTGTGAAGAAACAAAGACCAAACCCTGAGGTTTATGTTGGCCGAATGCGGTAAGTATTTTAAGCGGGAGGAAAAAAGAGGGCGCGGAGCGTGGAGTTCTTGTACTTTTTTTTTTTTCTTTTTTTTCTTTTTTTTGAATCATATGATTATTGTTTTAGGGTACAAAATCTTGCATGCAGCTTACGCTATGGCATAAAAAAACCCCCAACTACCCCTGGGAAAAAGCCAACCCCCCAAGTCCCTCTGGTATGGAACCAACCACACATCTCGCCCCCAACAAGAAACCCTTGACTAGCTAAGAAGATAGACGAAAGGAATCAAATCAAAGAACAAGCAGGAAGAGTCAGGACAACCCAAGGCACAATCATCCGAACAAAGGAAAAACAAAAAGCAACCTTAGCGGAGACCACTTGAAAAATCCGCACACACAGCGAGGGAGGGGCCAGGCTCGGCATAATCGAAGTCCTGGGGAGGCTCGGATGCCATGTGTTTTGGCAATACCCCGAAAAGAAGAAAGAGATAGTGCAATACCATCTTCCCAGAGGCAAGCCGTGATGGACCCTGGTCAAAGTCCAAAAGGTGAAGAAGTAGTTATGGATACCAGCCAGGTAGTTGTGGGTACCAGCCAAGAAGGTAAAGAAGCAGTAGGGTGCCAGCCGATCCGACCGTGTGAGGAGGAGAAAAAGGAGGGGTAGACCCAACTCTGTGCTGTAGAAACTATCGGAAAACGCGTTCGTGTCTTGACTAGGCAGTCTCTTAAGAGAAAGAGAGTAGAGAAATCGACTGTGGCCTGTTGAAATGTTTTGTCTTACTGCAAACCGTGTACCCGGCCGTCTGTAACATGGGCGTTGAGAAGAGTGTTGCCGACCCTCCAAATGCTCTAAGCGAGGCAGAGCAAAAGCGGGGTAGGAAGAGGAAACATCATCAAAAGAAGATGAAATCCTCAACCCAAGGTGAAGAAAGCCCAAAGGGATAAACCTAAGGGCAGGAGAAGATGAGGGGAGATGCACTCCACCCCCTAGAGCGAACTCATAGAGGGGGGTGGAGTTGGGAAAAGTGGTGATAATCTCATGGTGTTGAGATTTCAATCGCCGGGTGTGTAGAGGAGACGGAGGATGAGTTCTTGTACTTTTTTCTTTCTTTTTTCTTTTTTCTTTTTTGAATCATGTGATTATTGATTTAGTTTCAAAATCCTGCATGCAGCTCGCGTTATGGCATATAAAAAACCTTAATTCCAAAAACTAACAAATAAAATAACAAAACACAAACAACACGTGCAAAAACTCTCCAAGCGGGATCATCTGAACCCTGTTGCATCGCCATCGATGACTCACAAAATACAAGTAACGTAAAGCCCTTCTTATAACACGCAAGAAAATCATTCAAAAGTACTAAATAACCACCCCGCCCCAATTGCCCACTGCCGTAGTCAACTAGGAACAAAGGAGACCAAAAACCTGTGTAGAAAATACCCTGAAGAAAAACTCAAGCAGGGGAGATTGAAGTAGCAATACCTAGAAGGATGGGGCCGAGCTAGGGAATTTGTATTATACGCTGTCTGAGTCCGCAGCCGGTTCAGGAGTCGCAGTATTGGCTCGAATGCGCAACATGGCTGGAGGAAAGCCCGTGCGGGTAGCGTAGAGATACTCAGCTAACCCTCTAAGGAGGGGAACCGAGAGCCAGAGGGGACCGTCCTGGCCAATATCGTCAACACCTGAGAGATGGGTGAGACGAGGCTGAACCTTAGCGGGGCAAAGGAGAATCGCATGTTGGAAGCACTCATCCTCTTTCTCACAAAATGGGCAGAGGGTGCTGGAGTCCTTGTTCCACCAGGAGATATGTGCGGCAAGGTAGCTGGCACCTGTACGCATCTGGTGTATGCGGCCACATATAAATCGAGCAAGGCCAGTAAAGGCGTGGGGAGTGAGGCAGGTACTATAAAGATAATGAGGAGGCACCGGCGGACTCAAGTCTAGCAAGTCATCGAGGAGGGACTGAATGAGAGGAGCTCTGAGGGCTTGGTAGGTGACGGAAGGAATTCGCGACAGCGGAAGCGCCACGAGATGAGTTGAGGCGAGCGGGAGGATAGGGATTTCCTCAATAAGGTCTGAAACCTCGTGATATAAGGAGTCTAGTGGTAGGGGCTTGGCGGAATTGACCGCCGGGCAAGACCATGAGGTAAGGTGAACGGCTTTAGGAGAGCCTCGGAGGAGAAAGCAATGATCGTCGGCAGAACGCCCCTGGTCCCAGGTGGGCACAGACTCGGGTAATCGGGCGGTGGCAGGATTGAATTCGGAAGGGGCGCAGACCAGGCGGTGTGCAGCTGACCGGCGGCGGTGTTTGCAATTAGAGGAGATGTGTGGAAGCGAAGCCTCCTGGTAAAGAGCGCCGAGGGCGGTGGTATAAAAGCAGTTAGTCGTCCATCGGGGCACTACATGCCAGAAGGAGTCGAGCTTCCTAACAGTGGCCGTATCGGGGACAAAAAGGTCGCAACTATAGGTGAGAATGGGAAGAATGGCACCGAAGACTAATTTTCTGTTGCACCAGGAGGAGAGGCCTTTGCCAGCTGCACTAAGCTGCCAGATTGTAGCGAAAGAGGCTTTGGCAAGTGCCAGCAGTCACCGGAAATGAACAGAGGAATGCAGAGTAGGGGTGAGCCAGTATCCAAGCCACCTCACAGCTTGAGAGGGTGGAAAGAGCATGTCATTGATCGTAATAGGGGCAAAGGAAACATCCGAGCGGTCCTTCGGGGTTCTCCAGTGAATGAGTTCAGATTTGAGGACAGAAAAAGCGACCCCCAGGTCGGCACCCCGCCTTTGGATGACGCCAAAATAGTATTGAAGAGCGCGGATATTCGAACGTACAGAGTCCGAGCCGACGGTGATAGTGAGGTCGTCGACATACGAAATCGCCAGACCTTGGGGGATCGTTGGGTGGAGGCTGGCTATATAAAGCACAAAAAGAAGAGGAGATATCGGAGAGCCCTGGGGGGTGCCAACAGCGACCTGGCAGAAAACCCTAGGCGCGCCTTGGAATATGAGACGGCACTGGCGTTTGGAGAGGAAAGACTTAATCCAGGCGACCAGGTAGGCGGAGACACCCCCTTTGGTGAGGATATTGGCCAACTTGTTTGCGCAGACATTGTCAAAACCACCTTTGACATCCAGGAAAAGAGTTGAAACTTTGAAGGAAGCAGCCTGGAGTAGGCGAACTTCATGGGTAAGAGTAGCGACAGCGTCGAAACAGCCCAGACCGGCCAGGGACCGACACTGATTGGGGTGCAAGAGGCCAAGGGAGCGGGCGGAGGAAGCAAGACGAAGAGCAGAGAGTCTTTCGAGGATCTTGGAGACAGTTTCAAGCAGGACAATGATGCGAAAGGAAGCAGGCGTGCGGTAATCAGGTTTACCTGGTTTATCCAGGACAATGCCGTTGGCCTTCTTCATGGCTAGAGGGTGGTACCCGTGGGTAAGGAGGGGAGTGAACAGAGTTGGAAGGAGCCGCTCGTTGGCCTTGTGGACCTGCTTCCAGCTAGAGTACAGAATGCCACTTGGGCCAGGGGCTGACGTGTTGGAGGACTTTCGAAGTGCTGAAGACACTTCTGCTGGTGAAACCGGGGGGACGTTCTTAAACGCAGGAAGAATGAGACAAGGAGGAGGAGAGGGTCTGGGAGGGAAAAAATGTTGTAAGAGTGTATTGTTAATTTCGGTAGGGGAGGAGGAGTTCTCAAGCGTGGGGAAGCGATCCGGGGTTCTGCCGGCTGGAATCTTTCTGGCATTCCAGACTGATCGCGAATCGACGTCAGCCAGAAACTGCGACCAGTGAACTCTCTTGGAGGATTGGATAGCCTTAAAGTACGTGTTCCGAGCCGCACGGGCCATGGCCGGCGAGGCCTGGTTCTTTCTCATGAGGCGGAAGGCGTGGTGATGAATGCGTCGTAGCTGTGAAAGTTCTGGAATCCACCAGGGCTTAGAGTAGGAGGACGGGCGTTTGGTTGGGGTGTTTGAGGTGACGAGAGGGGTGATCTTGGGAAGGCAGTTGTCGAACCACAGGTCGAGTGAGGTTGGAGTAGGAAGAGCAAGGGGAGCTGCAAGCGTGATGTCGGCAAGCAGAGGGGAAATGTGACCCCAGTCCGTGAGTTTCCAGTTTAGGCCCCGTGGCGGGGGTTTAGGAGCGGAGTGGAGAGGAAGATTGTGAGGGCGGAGTGATCCGAACCGGTTGGCGGGTGGGAGGGGTTCCAGGAGGAGAAGTATGACAGCAGGGCAGTGTTGGCAACGGACAAGTCAAGTACTGCAGGGCGGTGCTCGGAGTTGAACGGGAACCTAGTATAGACCCGGGAGTATTGAGGAGAGAAAACAACGGAGCTGAAGCCCTGTCGAAGTAAGGGGAACTTATAAACTGATCGTAGGCGGAGAGCAAACGAGTCGGCTCAGAAACGGAGTGGTGAATGTTGAGGTCCCCAAGAACAAGTGTAGGAAAATCACACCGAGGAAACAAATCAACAGGAGAACCTGACCTAGTGTGGCCACTAGGGATAGAGTAAGCATTATACAAACGAAACAAATTGTGAGAAGTATCAAAAAGTCCCTCAGGGGAGTGAAAGTTCACTGCCATGAGGGCGCCCCTTTCAAAAAACAAAGGAAGAATCGAAATAACACTTAATAGCCTTTCGTGCACATAGGTTGCTACACCAGGCTTATAGCTGTCAGTTGCTGGAGGAAAGAAACATTTATAGTTGCGAAAAACAGGAGGACAATTCTTCCAAAGAGGAATATCCTGAAGAGCCACAATATGAGGAGAACTTTCTACCGAAGTAAAAAAAACTAAAAAGAGTTTGAAAAACATTACTGCTACCAAGACAATTATGCTGAACAATGGAGAGATTTAAACAACCAGGATACTGGAATGATTGGGATGGTGAAGGAGTCGGTGTTGGGACTGGGGTTGAAAACATTTAAAATTCCATGTTGTCGTCAGTCGGAGCGGGCTCGCTCCAGTCGGCACCGGTGCTAGCACGAAGGAGGGTGCTACCAGCACCAAAGAGGTTCCTGCGGGGGAGGGGGGCGGCGAGGTTTGGTTGGGCGGACGCCCTGGGAACAAGTCTAACGGTTTCAGGTTGGGTGGATTCGCTAGCAGGAGGGAAACGAGAACCGTGCCTTGCTGGAGTGGCCGGCACAGTTGGGTGAACAATTAGGCCCTGAGGGGTGGTTTGGGGAGGCCCGCCTCAGGGGCATCGGGAATCTCTTGGTCCCTAGGGGGACGGAGGACGGAGAGGATTTCGCGGCGGATGGGACAGGTGCCATCGAAGGAGGCGTGCTGCCCACCACAGTTGATACAGAGAGGAGGGGAGGCTTTGCACCATGCAACGACAGACTTCTCAAAGCCGCCTTTCGGACAGCTCAGGTTAGCACATCTGTGGGCGGTCCGGTAATGGAGGAGAGTGCAGATTGGGCAGGCTTGAGCCTCTTCTTTGCATAGAGGAGCGGAGTGACCAAAGGGCCAGCACTTTCCGCACTGAGTGGATTTGGAGGCAGAGTAGGCGGGGGCAACCGTGCGGGCGCGGGAGAAAAGTCGGATGCATTCGCCGAACCGGGAAACATGCAGCGGGTCGACTGCCACAACCACCGAGGTTGTGCGCTTCTCAGCCCTTTTCACTGGATCTGACTGTAGAAATCTAGCCCCAAATATGGGGACGTCAATAGCATTCCTAATTGATTCAAGGAGTGAAGGGAAGAGGTCAGTAGGCTCGTGCGGGAGAATAGCAAGTGGAAGATTATGAATGAGGAGCTCGACACGCGTAGGTGCCTTCCTAAAAACCTGGAAAGGGATGTCTCCAACCGGGAAACTCTGATTGAGTTTCTTAGTCATTGCATCAAAAAAGGGGGAGTAGGCAGAAGACGGGGTGTAGGGATTGGCTGTGAGAGTAACAGCCCCATTGCGATTGACCGAGGCAGTAAGGGAGAGGGGTAGGGAGCAGTTGGCCTCTTTAAGCAGCGCGGCCATGATGTTGGGAAGGGTAGCAGTGATTATGCAAGAATGGTTGGGGAGGGTTGGGGAGGTACAGGCGGCAAAGACACGACTTGTGCAGCTGGGAGCGGTGGGGGTCCTTGGGGGACAATACTCTTGCTTGATGCAGCGACTTGTGCTGCAGTGGCGTTTTTCTTGCCCTTACCGCCCTTCCTGGTAACCTGTGCCCAGGTTTGTTCTTGGGGCAGCGGGAGATCAGAAACAGTGAAACCGGGGGGGGGGGGCCGGTGTGGAAGAGTGAGGTGGCTGGGTAGCGCTCAGAGTAAAGTTTGGCTTCCTCAGATTGGGGGTGGCGAGAGGCAAAATGGATAGCCGCTTGGGGCGAGTCCGGGTGGCGTTTGGCATATGTTTCCGGGTTGCCAATAGCATTTTCCCTCAAAAAGGAAGGGGAAATCCGGTGAGGCGACCGTACGAGACGTGAGGCGGGTGGCCAGATTCTTTTTCTGCTGAGCGGTTTTGGCTTAGACAGCAGGGGCGGGAGGGGGTGGCGCTTGAGGCAGCGGGGGTGCCACTTGCGTGGCGCGGTATGAGGAGAGAGCAGCAACACGAGAGGACAAGTCCTTGAGCGACACCTCTAGGTTGGTTGTGGCTGGTGGTGAGGGGGTGGCTGAGCGCTCTGCCTGGGCGGAGGTGAGGGACTCAACCTGCGAAGTCAAGAAGGTAACAGAGGCACCAAGGTCATTAACCATGTCGATGAGCTGGGCGAGAAGGGGGGCCATAGCGAGCTGACTATCAGGGAAGGTGGCAGCGGAGGCATTGTAGACACTGGGGAATGAAGCCGGGTCCAGGCGAGCGAGCCTGGCAGCGTGCCCAAGGATGTTGGCGACATTGTCAGCCTCCCCGGAGAGAGAGGCATGACCGGACTGGGATGACGATGAACGAGAGATAGGATCAGCCCTACGGTCCTGGCGAGAGGAGGCAGAGCGTGCAGGGCCAACAGCCGAGGCCGGGCCTGCACCAGTGGAAGCGAGAGGGGTAGACCACATCAGGACAAGGCCAACAGGCCAGGCCGGAGGACAGAGAGGAGGGGGAGAGAGAAAGTGCAGTCAAACTACCAGTTGACTTTCCAAGAATAAAAATCCTCTCAGCAAAGGTGAAATATATATTTCACTTGAAAAATGAAGCCCAAGTGAAATGCCAAAACAGATGTATCGTGAAGAAATAAAGACCAAACCCTGAGGTTTATGCCGGCCAAATGCGGTAAGAATTTTAAGCGAGAGGAAAATAGAGGGCGCGGAGCGTGGGGTTCTTGTACTTCTTTTTTTCCTTTTTTTTTGAATGATATGATTATTGTTTAAGGTACAAAATCTTGCATGCAGCTCGCGCTATCGCATAAAAAAACCTCCCATACCCCTGGGAAAAAGCCAACCCCCCAAGTCCCTCTGGTGTGGAACCAACTGCACATCTCGCCCCCAACAAGAAACCCTTGAATAGCTAAGAAGATAGACCAAAGCAATCAAATCACAAACAAGTAGGAAGAGTCCGGAAAACCCATGGCACATTCATCCAGACAGAAGGAAACGCAAAAAATCAACCAAAGCAGCAACCACTTGAGAAAGTTCCCGCACAATCAGCGCGAGGGTTGCCAGGCCCGGCATAATCGGAGTCCTGGGGGGCGCACTTTTTCCGGCCTGCTGTGTTGACAAAACCCCAAAAAGAAGGAGATAGTGCAATACCATCTTCCCAGAGGCAAGCCGTGATGGACCGTGGTCATAGTCCGAATGGTGAAGAAGTAGTTATGGATACAAGCCAGGTAGTTGTGGGTACCAGCCAAGAAGGTGAAGAAGCAGTAGGGTGCCAGCCGATCCGACCGCGTGAGGAGCAGAAGAAGGAGGGGTAGACCCAACTCTGTGCCGTAGAAACTATCGGAAAACGCGTTCGTGTCTTGACTAGGCAGCCTCTTAAAAGAAAGAGAATAGAGAAATCGACCGTGGCCTGTTGAAAGGTTCTCTCTTACTGCAAACAGTGTACCCGGCCGTCTGTAACATCGGCGGTGAGGCGAGTGTTGCCGACCGTGCTAATGCTCCAATCGAGGCAGAGCAAAAGCGGGGTAGGAAGAGGAAACATCATCAAAAGAAGACGAAATCCATGAACCCAGAGTGAAGAAAGCCCAAAGGGATAAACCTAAGGGCAGGAGAAGATAAGGGGTGATGCCCTCCACCCCCTAGAGCGAACTCATAACGGGGGGTGGAGTTTGGAAAAGTCGTGATAATCGCGTGGTGTTGAGATTTCAATCGCCGGGTGTTTAGAGGAGACGGGGGGTTCTTGTACTTTTTTTTACTTTTTTTTTTATTTTTATAGCATCATTTTAGTATTGTTTAAGGTACAAACTCCCGTATGCAGATCGCTCTAAGACAGGAAAAACCTCCACCTACAGTCCATCCCGCATCGCTCGTGCTAAAACCCTCTGACCCTGCCCGGCACCAAAGCGCCCGGTACTATGGGTAGAAACTACAGAAGAGCATACAGGCCTGAATACAACGAACCAAAAAACCTCCACAGACGTGCAGCCCATAAG
>Ga0307509_10010588_pt1 | contig 11274 bp, 8 predicted proteins | sample 10_EM_MG_FD_202245 | JGI IMG/M metagenome (GOLD analysis project Ga0307509, IMG submission 202245) | Populus trichocarpa ectomycorrhiza microbial communities from riparian zone in the Pacific Northwest, United States - 10_EM | ecosystem: Host-associated > Plants > Roots > Unclassified | place... | reverse complement strand
AAAAAAGAAATGGCAGTTCCGCGGTCTTGGCCTTTTAAAAGAAGACTTCATACAAACTGCACATCAAATAAAGTTCAAGAAGACAAGATAAGAAAAGAGACGACACTCAACATATGATGCAAGGTGCTCATGTCATGTGATTCCCAGCTCCCATATATTGGCTTGGCACATACTCTGACAGTTTCCCATGGAAACCTATTGGAATCATCCTCCACAATCCCATGTTGGATCATATGCATAAAATTCTTATGATTGCCAGGCCAATCCTTTTCCAAAAAGTGCGAAGAGGTACAAAATGATGAATAATTCAACTGAATGCAATACTATTGCAATGTATTTGTAATTACTGAAATAAATTTCGGCCACCATTGTAGATAACACATAAATGCAATTCATTATGAAAATCTCTAAAAAGTTTAAAATGAAATGGTGGCCACACCAAGACATGTTTGGAACAAAAAATCTCAATTACAAGAGCAACAAGATGCTGAAAATGGCATGAGCACCAAGAAAAGAAATATTATGCAAATTTCTATTTAAAGAAGTAAACAATATATCATGCACTGGTTACTAGTAGTAATATACAGAAGACCACTAATGAAGAGCATGCATTTAATAATTCATTACAATTTGTGCATTTTGTTGCATGATGCCAAAATCATTTTAGCACAAGTTTTCAAGTCATTAAATGTGCACAAGTCATTGATCAAAATTTTTCCAATCAAGAACAAAAAGAAAAAAAACTGTCAGCGTAATTATTTTCTTATATATATGAATAAATTGTTGCCACATGGTTCACACCTATCCAGGAGGCACAGACTGCTGATTCTGCAACGACAAGATCTGCCTTCATGGCTGTTTGAAGCTGAGATCTGTTGCGTCTTCAGGAACTCAGATCCTTCATCTAGCAAGCTCTGGCATCAGGCTACTGTTCTTGCTGGGACTACGGCAGAAACTATGGCTCAAAGCTCAAAAACTCTGTTGCCAACTCCAACATTGATAGTGAAGCTTCAGTCATTAAGAGCTCATGCAATATCAGCACAAATTTCTGTTGCTGCTGCTTTTTACCATGTGCTTTGCCACGCAACCAGTGTCCTTATCTTAGAAGTATAACTCCAATTTCATGAAACTTATTTCCCCTCCTTGGCCAAAACCACAATAATCTTTTACCATGTCTGACCTGATTATTATCAGTCCTATTGTCTACAACTACCAAACTATCATTAGCAAGCAAATCTCACCATGCATTCTGTTCAGTGTCAGAAAGTCATTACTGGATTTACCTCCAAGCCCTAGAACTCCTCATTATTGCCATGAGCCCATCTGACTGCAAATAAAACTCGAGGTAGGTCCATCAATTGGTTTGAAACCATTTTAAGCTGCCACCAATCTCTCTTCATGTAGTTTGACTTAAATGTAATTGATGGGTAAGAGCGTTCCTAGATATTGATCTCTTGGACAATGTGGACAAAGCTGCCAACTTGCCTTGAAGGTGATTGCCTAGCTACATTAACATGTAAATCTCCTCTGGTCTTGCCTTCCCCTGTCAGCTTCTTCAACTATACACCGCCAAAATATTATCCACACCGTTTGTTACATGAATTACCCAAAAAATCAGCACAACTATAGAGATTTGAACTGGTCTCAATGTCTAATATAGCTTTCAAAGTTCACCTGAAACCAAAAAAAAAAGGAAAGAAAGAAAGAAAGAAAGAACAGGATAAAGTGATTGCTTTCTGATGGAAAATAAGTTTATTTTTTTTTATTTTCTGTATATCATTACATTTTTGACAACCAAGCAGTGGCCTAAGAGAAAGAGAACTAGTATATCAAATAAGAAAAAAAAAGAAAAGTTTACTAAAATTAAAGTTATGAATTTACATAAAACAATTGAAATTCTAAGCTTCTCAGTTTTTCTTCTCTTTTCTTTTCCATGAGTAAAAGAAAGTTTAATTTACTTACGTAGCCAATGCTAAATTAATAAATAAATATATCAAGAACTGCTTTCATTTTCTTTCCATTTTCTACACTTTCTCAGCAACCAAACAGAGACCAATGGCAATGGAGGATCATAAAGTGATACTATTATAAATTTTCCTAAGCATTAATCAGAATCTTCCAGAACAGTATGGAGCTACAACACAAAGTAAATCAATTTTGTTGTCTTATTTTCCTACATTGATTTCTCAGCAGCCAAACAGAATTTATAGTGATGAAAACACATCAACAGAAAGGATCTTAGCAGTTTGTAACTTATCATGCAATGCAGCTTAAAGTCAGAAAGAGAGAGAAAAGAAATTACTTTTGATCTTTTCGACAGAGAAACAAAAGATCTTCTATGCTCATCATTTTTCTACACATTTTCTTACCTGGTATCTAAATAGCTTTCAGCGTACAGTGTGCTCTAGGACATGCACACCAAGTTGAATGAGAGATCCCAGCTCAAGCTGAGATTAAACCCAATCCTAGCTTGAATTCAAGATAGAGAATTCTAAGCAATTTTGGAATATGGCGAAACATGGGTATGTGTGTGGGCAAGAATAGGAAATGAATTTTTCCACAAAAGGATCACAGGTGTTATAGATATATGTTGACAATATCACCAAGCCTGCATACATTAAACAGAGAGAAAAGGCAATCTAAAGCAAGGGCCAATGGAATTTTGCAGTTTTCATTTGATAGAAAGTAGTAGAAACTGCATGTAGCACGAGATAAGAGTGTAAATTTTGCATTGAATATAATAAAAATATATTTCAGGAAATGCACAGCACCACTATAAGAATAAATACATCAACAAATGTTCACCAAGGTCATCACCATACCGAAACATTTCACACTCCAGTCGGTCATATTCAGGAAGCATATAAATTTCAAGCTATTCCAACTCCCAGGAACAACCATGTGAGGAGCCAAATTACATCCACATCAATGCTTCAAGAGTTCTTTTAAATCAGTGTCACCAGTGCAAAGTGCAACAGAGAATGCCAGAATTAGAAGATCACATGAAATGCCATGAACTATAACTTGTAGAAAGGATCGTTTGTATCCCGCAGTAACACCAGCAATATCTCTCAGTATAATCCACTTGTCACGCATTCTTCTTGATTGGCTCCATATGTTTGTCTAGCTCCTTAAATTAAAACTGCAAAGCAATAGCATGATAGATTCTTCGATTTTCCCAGATGCCTCTTGGTTTCCAGTTAGACTAATAGAGCTTGCATTTGCTTGTTCCAACGCAAACTGCACATTCATTTGCATCTCCTGCTATATGGCTTAAACAGTAGTTTATCCTATCATTCATAACATCCTGCATTATAAATCACTTCAGTATAGAATACAAGGCAAGCAGCTTCCATTCAAAAGAAATTATGTACTCAAGTTGGGTGGTACATGGTCACAACTTCTGGGAGAAAGTAAAAAACTCAAGGAAAAGGGAGGTCATCATCACAGAGATGCTTATGGATATCTATAAAAGTGTCATTGAGGGAAAAATTAAATTACTAGTCGATGTGGATGTGGAAAGAGCAAATACTTATCACAGGAGAAAGTGGAAGAGAGTATGATTATATTGGATCCATCAGCAGCGACCGAGATACTTTACCAAAAAATAGATAACATAAACACACCATAAATTTCACACACAGTTTGGAACTAAGCCAACACTATACAGACCTATGTAGATATTATGGTGGCCGAGATACATACCACAAGTAGCTCATGCAAGCCAAGAGGTGCAGTTATGAGATATGAGACACCAGGATGCTCCTTAGCAGCTTCATCAGTCAATGAAGGAATATCCTTTCGAACAAAAATATAGTGGAATGTTTGTTAGCATGACATGTAAAGCTGTAAGAAGAATAAATAAATTGATAATCCAGTCGAGGAAGAAAACAACAATGAATTACCCGGTGCCAATGTCGTCCTGGAAAGAGAAAGAATGGGCTCACGATCACACGATTCGCCCCTTGTTGAACACACAAACCAAAAGCATCTCTTATCGAGGGCTCAGCCAGCTCCTGATTAAATTAAAATATTAAGAGAAACATTACCAGAAGTGCATCGTTCACTTCATAGATGTAAATAGTTGAAGAAGAACACTGCGTATTTAAACGTGACAATATAACAAAAAAAAAAAAATGAAGGGTGCGTGCTGAAACATATAAATGAAAAACCTCTAAGGGAAAAAAGGAGTATGTGAAATAGGAGCAAATACCATATGAGCAGGCTCCACAATTAGGTACCCAGTTTTATCTCTAAACATGGCCACAAACTCATCTGAAATTCACAAAACACAGCTATTTGATTATTATTTTTATGGGGAAAAAACCATAAAATCAAATAAGGTATGGTATTTGACAAAAAAGAAGAAGCAGCTTACTGAGCATGAGATTTGATTCTTTACGACGTGAGCCATGGTCAACAATGATGACACCGTCTTTGTCGCCCACAAAGACCCCATTCCCTCGAGGGTTCGTCTTCATAATTCCACCATCCCCACTGTTCAAACACAAGATTCTTCTTGATGAATACTTTACGTTTTGTAAATTCGAGGATTTGGGAGTCAACGCCCATCTGGGATTTCTTCTCGCAGTTGTTTCCCTTCCTGAACAACAATTACTGCAATTGCCAAACAAACGAAAAAACACGGGAGAAGAAACCAATAAGGGAGCGGCTACTGCTTATTTCAAAGAAAAATATTGCAATCTGAAGCCAGAAACTCCATTAAAGAATTAATCAGAAAAGAAGTAAGTTAATTAATTACATTTTAGCCAGAATGAGAGGAGAGACTGATGAGATAGAAAACGACTCTAACCCCATCTTTTTTTCTTCTTCTTTTTTTGAGCTAGTTTTGTGATCTATAGTTACCGCTGTCGCAGAATTTTTTTATAATAAATAAACAGTAGCTGAGAGAGGCAAAACGGCTAGGTAGGGCCATGACTCGGACGTGGTAGAAACTTTTTGAACATGTTCTACGGACGGAGACGTGAAGGGAAAAATGAGGCCATTTTTATGTACCTCCACGGCTCCACCAGGGGGTTCTCGGGGGACAAAGATAAGGAGGAGCTTTTCATGAAACCTTTTTTTTTCTCCCTTCAAGCGTAAACTTTTCACAATTCCAAGTCATATCCTTATGTCTTTCATGTATTAATCATAAACATCGATTTTCTATCAAGTTTATAAAGTAAAAATCATATATATAAAAAGAAAAACATAAAATGTAAAAGCAAATGAACTAGAGTGGCAATTACAACCACTTTTACCTGATTTAGGAGTGTGGTATATGATATAAATTGCTTTTCAAAATATTTTTTTTGTTTGAAAATTCGTTAAAATTATATTTTTTTTATTATTTTTGATATCAATACATCAAAATATACAAAAAAAATTTAAAACAAACAAATTTTTAAATTTTTTTAGAAGTGCGGTTTGACTACACTCCTAAACACACCTCAATCAGGAACACAACCACAAGTTCCAAAGACAAGTAGTAATAAACCTATTATTGATGGAAGACCTTCAAAATTACAACTAAACCTACTTATATTGAATGCTGGCATTTTACTTATCCATAAGTGTAGATGCCAAATCTTGATTTTGTTAATTATTATAGGTTAGGAGAGTGATGAGTCCTAAAATCCAAAATGTTTAGGAATAAGACTGATGTACTGGATAATTAATTGATCTCTTAATTTAAGTAATTTGATTCATTCTTCATATTTAAGGTGTCTAATGGCTTGATATGGAAAGCCTAAAGGGGTTGGTAACTAGTAGCACGTGATGCCTGGTAAGCCAGGTGATTGGTAGTTGTGGTACTAACAGGCAGTGCCTGGTAAGCCATGTAACCAGTAGCTGGTAACTGTAAAAAATTTCATTTGACAGACGTGGGGACTCTTCAATAGTAAAGTCAGTAACTTTATAAAGAGAAAAAATACAATGATATTTTAGAGAGATAACCTTTGAAAATATGTATGCTGAAAAGGTTAAGAATGAAGAGATTATTAACCTTGAGTTTGAATGATTCATAATGTATTTTATAACTCATGAGTCTTGTCTTTTCGTGGTGAAGGGGGGCTAAAATATAATTTCACCTTTGTGATATTTTGAGTTTTATTTAACTCAAAATAATACGTATTGGATCAATATAAAATAATGAAGGACTTACGTGGGGTCCTGAAAAAAAATCCCCAATAGAGTGTTTGGCTCGGGGCACATGCCCGATTCTATGGAGGTTCTGGGGTGCATACCCAGCACCCCCAATAAATTAGGTGTTGGAGCGCCCAACACCTTAATTAAATGGGTCTAAATCTTATGCTCGAACCCAATAACATGTGCGTATGTGCCCCAACACATAAAATAATTGGGTTTGGGCATAACACTTGGACCCAATAAGGGGTGATGACACAATCAGCACCCTCACTTGATTGGGAGGGTGCTGTCGTGTCCAGCACCCCCAATTAATTAGGGGGTGCTGGTGCCAACACCCTTAACTCTTGCTAGGTGTGACACACCTAGTAAGGTGTGACGCCTAGTATGGGCTCGGGCCACCATACCTGAGCCCATGTATCTTAGTAGCAATTAGGCTCGGACGTGGTAGCCCGAGCCTAAAGAAAATGTTTTTTAGGCCTATTTGAGGAGGGGTTTAGGTCCATTTTATTTGGATTCATCAATAGCCCCCAAGTCTTTGTGGTATTAATCCATAAAGACTTGTAAAAGCATAGGTTTCAGACATGGCCCGGTCCAAAGCCCGGGTTCCAGGTTTTGACCGGGTCGATTCTTTTTAAAAAAAATCAAAACGACATCGTTTTAGTAAAAAAACAAAAGTCAACGGGTTGCATCCGAGATTTTGACTGGGTCAACCCGTCGGGTCAACGGGTTCACGCCGAGTTTTTCCTTCCTATATTTTTTCTTCAACCTGGCCCGATTCCAGCCTCGGGTTGGCCGGGTCCTGGGTCGACCCGTCAGGCCGAGCCTGGCCGGGTTTCAAAACTATGTGTAAAAGTATCTGGTTACCATGACGAGTTCATTGAATTTTCTTTGTATGAGAAGAGGGGTTGAAAATCCAGGTAATAAATTGGAAAGTCCGTGTGTAGAGGTGTGCATTATTTTTGAAGAAATTTTTAAGTATGTAGAGGAGAACCATGAAGGAGTCCATACTTAGAAAAATTCTTAGGAGAGTGAAATGAGATATAAAGGATTTCATACTTGAAATTTTTTTATAAAAGGTCAAAGGAAACTTATGGAGAAAAGGCTCATACTTAGAAAAATTTCTAAGTGGTTGGTAAAAACCTATGAGGGTGAGCTTATACTTAGAAAGTATTCTAAAAGGTTGAGGGGGTCCTAAGAAAGGTGACCTATGTTGACGCCTATATTTAAAAAAATTTCTAAAGGGCTAAAAGGAATGAACACATATCGACGCCCATACTTAGAAAAAATTTTAAGGGGCAAAAAAGAGTGAACCCATGTTGACGCCAATACTTAGAAAGATTTCTAAGGGGCGGAGGGGAGCGAACCTATTTTGACAACCTTAGAAAAATTTCTAAAAGGTGGAGGGGAATAAACTTATGTTGCGCCTATACTTAAAAAAAGATTATAAGAGGAAGAAGGGACAAATCCATAAAGGGTGGTTCTATCGCACCAAGAAAACCAAGTCCATCAACCCCTGGTTAATTGGTGAGAGGCCCTTTGACATCACTGGAGAATGTGCTAGTCCTGAGACTGCACTGGAGAATAAAGGATCTGAGATCAACCTGTGGTGAATTGGTTAGAGGCCTTTTGACATCACTTGAAGAATATGTCAGTCCGAGACTGAACTGAAGAATGGAGGATCTAAGATCAACCCCTTGTGATTGTGGTAATATTGCTCCAAGAAGGCCAAGTCAGTTCCTTTTAAGGAAAGTGGTTGGAAGCCTTTCATTAGAGATTTATAGTTAGGAAATGTATGTTAGAGATACTTATTTTTATTTCAAAAATAAACTTATATTTTTATTGAGCATTATGCATCATAACGTGATTTGTTGAACTTTAAAAAGCCTGGGGGGTTTGGCGTGAAACAACAGGATTGATAACTGAGGTCCATCTCACGGTAGCTAGGGGGAGCGTGTTTGGAGTATCGATTATGTGCATGGGTATCATAATGACACGAGCGACCCTATAGGGACTTGATAGTATAGAGGCAAAATACTCTCCTGGAGGTCATTCTGCTTAGGCCTTTTTAGGTGGTGATTTGGCCTACGAGGGTTAGGAGTAGTCGATAATGATGGTGATGGGGTCAAATATGTTACCACAGGTGCAAAGACTTACTAGAGTGGTAAGGTCTGATTTTGTCCCTGTGTTGCCAACACGACTTGAGTAAGGACTTGAACCTAGTTGATGAGTTATAAAAGGTATGGTTGGGTAGAAGTGCTTGCGATGGCGGTAACAAATATATTCGTCACGCATCCTAACTTAGGTGTGCCTTGGTTATGTGTCATATAATGACCTGAAAATATCAAAAATAAGTTTTAAAAACCAATGGCTTTTTTATTAGTTTCCCATAGATAATGCCAATTGATGAGTCCTAAAAACCAAGGTGCTTAGAAATAAGGTTAATATGTTAGATAATTGGTAGATTTCTTAGTTCAAGCAATTTGATATATTCTCTCTAGTGTGAATGGTGTCTTGATATGGAAAACTCACGGGGTTGGTAACTAGCAGTAATCTGATCCATTCTTCATAGTTAAAGTGTCTAATGGCTTGATATGGAAAGCGTGGGAGGTTGGTAACTAGTAGCACGTGATGCTTGGTAAGCCAAAGTGACCAATAACTATGGTAATAACAAGTGGTGCTTGGTAAGCTAGATTATTGGTAGCTGTGGTAGTAGCAGGCGGTGTAGTGGCTTGATATAGAAAGCCTAGGAGGCTGGTAACTGGCAGCATATAATGCCTGGTAAGCTAGGGTAACCAATAACTATGGTAGTAGCAAGCGATAGGTGACAGGTAGTTGTGATAGTAACAAACAGTGTCTGGTAAGCCAGGTGACTGGTAGTTGTAGTAGTATTAGACGGAGCATGGTAAGCCATGAGAGTGGTAGCTGATACCTATAAAAGATCCCTTTGATGGATTTTGGGACTCTCTTGTCATAACTCAATTTTGAATTTACAAAAAAATAATAATATAAAAAAAAATGAAAAATAATTTGATAATTATGTCAAAACAATAGAAATTGAAAGTGTGAGGACTAATAAGAATGAAATTATAAAGTTGGAATAATTGATAAGTTTAGGGATTTAATTAAATTTTGAATTAGTTTAATTAATGCAATCAAGGGCTTAGTTGAAGAAATATCAAAGTGTAGGGTCAATTTGGGTCAAAATTACAAGAAATTAAATTCCAAGGACCGAAGTGAATATGCATTGATACTATAGGGAGGTTAATTGATTTTTCCAGGGATAATTTTGAAAGAATAAAAAGTTTGAGGAGTCAATTAAGGACTGAATTGATTAAATTTGAAACTAAGAACTATTTTGTAAATGACGCTGAAATCCAGGGGTCTAATTGTATTTGATCAAGGGGCGAATTAAAAAAAAAAAGATTTTCAAAGATAAGGGGTTAATTGCAAGATGTTAGAACTTCAGGGGTTAAATTGAAGAATGACCATCTCGACCTAAAATGATGTTGTTCAATCAACTGTTCATTCTCCCCTGCCTCTAAAATAGAGGAAAATTTGTGTAAGAAAAGTTGTCAAAATAACATCGGTCAGACCACAATTCACACCAAATCCAAGCCAGAATATAGACCAAATGGTCTACTACAAATCCCAAATTGGTTCAGCTCATTTTGCCCCCCGATGCACCATTAACGTTAAATAAACCCATCACCAACAGTCCAACAATGGCAAGACTGTTAGTGTTTTTATTCCAACAAAACACGAACACTTTCAAGCCATGCTTATCCTTATCCTCATGAGAGATAAAACAGACCCACCATGCATATCCAGGGGTCCATCCCTATAAAAACAGAAGCAGAGGGGAACAAAACAAAACAAAACAAAACATAGAGAGAGTTAGGGAGAAAAAAATGCAAAAACTAGAGGGACTTTTGGATTTCCTTCAGAACTTTAGTAAAGAAATTTTTGCTCTCCCTCACAACAGGCTACTGGTCCATCCAACATAACAGAAAACATGAAAAAAACAGAGGAAATTAGAGAAAAAAGCAAGAAAATAGAGGAAGAAAAAGAAGAGAGTAAGGGAGCTAGAGAGAAGAACGACTAGAGAGAAACAAACTAAAACAGAAACAAAAGGGAAGAAATGAGCCTTGTCCAACCAGCGCATCATTGCCTCACGTCTTCGTCTCTAGCAATAGCTACACCAGGTAAGCTATTGTTCTCCCCATCTTTGAATTTTAATTACTCACCCCCCGTAGCAAACGTGCGTGAATAATTAACGCATGCAAATTATGCCAACTTGGTCATTGGGATGCCCCAGTGACCAAGTTGGGTAGGCTGGATCAAGCCTAACTTGTATGGTTGGGCTAGATCTAACCAAAAAAAGAAAGAACTGTTGAGACCAGGCCGAGCCTAGGCCTTAGGCCCAACCGACCTTTTTTTTTAAGCTAAAGGTGTGTTCGGCAAACACACCTTTAAGCCGTTTCCCTTTCCTTTACTCTTCTTTATTTTAATATCTAGTCAAACATGCCTTTTAAGATATCAGAAAAATCTGAAAAAATTTAGGGACCCTTTTGAATTTTTTATGAGTCTCTTTCATGTTTTTTTTATGACTTTACTTAATATTGGGTTGTAGAGTTATATTGCGGAATGCGAATCTGGTATAAAATATATACCTGTCTTTTTCGGTTTTTTTCTCTTTTCTAAAAAAAATAAAAAAGAAGAAGAAAACTCCCTTTTGACAAAAATACAAAAATACATGTTCTGCTTTCAAGTCAAAATTTTACTTGTTTATTCATTGGTACCAAAGTCAGGAATATTTGTATTCACTAATGTCAGAATTAGGAATACCCTCGATGTTCACCAATGCTAGAATTAAGAATCAGAACACTGGAATTGAAATTTATCTTGAACCCCAATATACACTAATGCCAAAGTCAGGAACACCATACTTTTTTACATAATATTTACTAATGCTAGGGTTGGAAGTATTTCTAGTTGAATATTCAAATGACACTAGAGTCAAGAATATTATAGGCATACCATCAAAAACAAAAATACAACAAATATTTAGCAATTTAAGACAAAACCAGCAGTACAATCTACCTCAGGTAGGACACTTAAGGGGTGATA
>Ga0307509_10010586_pt1 | contig 11276 bp, 14 predicted proteins | sample 10_EM_MG_FD_202245 | JGI IMG/M metagenome (GOLD analysis project Ga0307509, IMG submission 202245) | Populus trichocarpa ectomycorrhiza microbial communities from riparian zone in the Pacific Northwest, United States - 10_EM | ecosystem: Host-associated > Plants > Roots > Unclassified | place... | reverse complement strand
ACTTGGGGAGCTTTCAAGAACGTTGATATTGAGAATCAAGTCAAGCTTAGGGCTTGACTGTCGAAATACAAGGCGCTTATATACAGGCACGACCGCGCACGGGCCATGGTCACTAAAGTAGGTACTTCTGGTCAAGAGGGAGCTGTCTGTATCGTATGGTAATCCGCGGACGAGTGCTGCGGTCTGTATAAGTCGAACAATGGAGAAGCAGACAAGGACAATGGAGAATTGGACGAGTTGCCTAATCAATCCTAGACAATGGCGGCAGGCACTCCGAAAAGAGAAGCGTCGTCATGATGTGATGACGACCACAAGGTTTGAGATTGATCCGAGGAGATCTGATCTCTGCGTGCCCAATACGGTCTAATGGGTGTCTAGAGTAAGCAGCTACCCTTTAAGGTAGTCGGTATTGATGGTGACCCAATTAAGGATCATGTCGCTATCCATGTTGTCTGCGGAGCTCTGCGTGGCTGAGGGATTGTCTGAGGATCCTCCTGAAGAGGTCGATGGAGAGTCCTGACTCTGGGGCGAGGTGCCAGCTATGGGCAACGAGGCTGAAGGGGTGATTGATTGGTAACTGCCTTCACAACTGGTATGTTGTTGTATGGGTGCTGAAGAAGGACTTGTAGGGGATAGGGAGTGCTTGCGGGACACAGGACTACTGGGCTGAGTGAGGTAGGCTTCCCATGGTTCAATGGGGAACTCTTTAGGGGATAGGGTCTTGGTACGACCTCCAGGGATGTCAGGTTCATAGTGCGTGACTGGTTCTGGCTCTAAAGGCGGCGCGTCCTCCATGGGACTATCTGGGTCCTCCAGTGGATTCTCTACTGGGGGTGGCTCTTGGTACATCTCCGTTAAGGAGTGGCCCCGGTGATGGATGTTCCAGGGGACAGGGACAAGGGGTAAGACTGGTGGCTGATCAAGGGGTGATGATGGTTTGGATGGTTCATTGGGTGGTAGCGGTGGCAACTCTGGTAGGGATGATGGGTTCAATGGTAGTGGTCGCTTTGTCATGTGTGGTGGTTTGGATAGGGTGACAAGGAGGGGGTCCGATGAAGGGGCGAAAAATGGGGGTGGATCATAATAATTGGGGTTGGTGACATGGAGTGGAATGTTTTCCGTTTCCTCGGCAGTAGTAGCTGTTTCATTGCTGCTACTCTCGCTAGTAGTGCTAGTGGGGATAACGTGGTTGGTGGAATTTCAGGGGTGATACTGAGGGGGATGGGGAGCGAAAGGTGATCTTTCGTAATTGACTGCAATCCTGAGGATAGGTTCTTCGTTATCAACTGGGACCATGACTGCTTTGTGGTTGATGTTGATGGTGTCGAGGGTTTCTCTTGGTTGCCAAGTGGTCCAGTGGAATTGGATGTCAAAATGTCCACATTGGACAAAGGTTCCGAAGAAGGGGAGTTGGTGGTTGTCAGTGTGCATGCGGATGAGGATGACTCTATTGTCGGTGCCCAAGGTGAAGATGGTAGAGGTGGCAAATCCTGTACTGGGGAGTTCATGGTTAATGGAAGACATGGGAGTTGGGAATGGGGAGGGTTGTCTGAGATTCCGAGGGTTCTTATACTGCTTGGTTGACTTTCAAAGTCCACTAATAACTCCAGAGCATGGAGATCCTCGGAGTTAACCCAGGAATCATGAGCTGGCAAGTACCCTTTCCAGTGTACAAGGAATTGCTTCTTCTTCCATTGACCGAATAGTCAGTCTTTGAGTATCTGCTTGACTTCCCATTCTGGTTTGCCTTCTAGAATATTGGGTGGCGGTTCCAGGAAATTGGGTCCATGTTGATCGGTTTCTTTGTATGGCATGAGCAGGGAGGTGTGGAAGACGTTGTGAATCTTCCAGGTAGGGGGTAATTTGATTTTGTATGCGACTTTGGATACTTGGGAGACTACCTCGAAAGGTCCGTATCTCCTTGGTGATAACTTGGGTGTTATTTTACTTGGTAGCCGTAGGTTTGTTCCTTCTAACCAGACTTTGGATTTGACAGGGAATGGTGAATGGTGTGGACGTTCTTTGATCCAGGATTCTTGCGCTTTACATTGTGCCTCTTGGGCAGCTTTCCTGGCTTCATTGATGGATGAGAGTCATTGTTCGAGGGATGGGATGTCTGTCTTTCTGGTTGGCTGGTGCACTTGCGGGGTATAACCGATAAGTAAGTTGAATGGTGTTTTCTTTGTTGTAGCAGAGGGCCAAGAGTTCTTAGTATACTGAGCAAGAGGTAACCAAGCGTGCCAGTTGTTCTGCTGAGTCCCGCAGAATACTCAAAGGTATTGTTCAAGGGTTTGGTTGGTTCTTTCGCTGGCTCTGTCTGTCTGAGGGTGATAGGCTGTGCTGATGTTCTGGTGAATATTCAGGATGCGGCATAGTTCTGTCGAGAACTTGGATACAAAATGGACATCACGGTCTGAGATTATCTTGTGCAGTATGCTGTAGTGTGGGATGATGTTGTTTAGGTAGAGTAGAGCAACTCCTTCAGAGTCAATTGTTTCATTACAGGGGATAAAGACAGATGCTTTTGAGCAATCTGTGTTGGTGATCATGAGGATGGTGTCATATCCTTCTGATAGAGGTAGCTTTGTGATGAAATCCATTGTGACGGTCTTGAAAGGTCGAGCGTTTTCAGTTGGGGTGATTGGGAACATAGGGGGATGAGCGGGATGAGTGTTGACTTTAGTCATTTGGCAAGTAGCGCAGCCTTTGATGTACTCAGTTACAAAGATTTTCATTCCAGGCCACCAGTAGTAGGGTGCAATGAGTTGGAGGGTTTTGGAAATTCCAGCATGTCCAGCAGTTTCATGGTCGTAAAAAAGGGATGTTACTCCCCTCCTAAGGTCATTGTCTGCCACGACAACAAGTGCTGTTCCGTGGTACCAGTGAGTGCCATCCAGTAGAGATAAGTTGTGAGTTGGTGCCCATTGTTTGAGTGTTTTCTGGTTGTGATATTGCGCTAGTTTGACTCTTGAGTCTAGATTGTCTTCTATGCTGTCCATGTCAAATATGCGAATTGAGGTATGCTGGTCACAGAAATATTGGTCCGGCCATACAGTGATGTCTTTGTTGATTTTGTTTGGTCCTTCATAGTCAGGTCGCCTAGATAGTGCATCTGCTCGATTAGTAGCCCCAGGTTTGTACTCCAGTAAGATATTATATTGTTCATGTTCTGGTAAGTAACCAGCAACACGTGGCCCAATTTTGCGGGGTTCTCTGTAGTACCTAAGGTTTGCATGATCAGTATACACTAGGATGGGGATGGTTGTGCCTTTGAGCAAGTGAGACCAGCAGCGAAGTCCTCGCATGACTCTGAGGAACTTGCAGTCGTAGATGGGGTAGTTTTGCTCAGTTTGGGTGAATTTTTGGGAGTGGAATCCCACCAGTCATCGTGGTCCTGGTTTCTGAGTGCCATCTGGCTTGGTGATAGGGGGGTCCCGTTGGTAGAGTATTGCTCCTGTTCCGACCTGTGAGGCATCAGTTTCAAGCTTGAATTGCTTGTCTGGGTTGGGTCTGGCTAGGATGGGTGCGCTGGTGATCAGGGTGATTAATTTGTCTTGGGCCACTTTTTGCTTGGGCCCCCATTTGAAGGGTACATCCTTTCCAGTAAGTGCTGTAAGAGGTGCAGCGATGATTGAAAAGTTGGGGCAGAACATGCAGTGGTAGCCGGTGACTCCTAGGAATCCTCGAACTTGTCATTTGTCTTTGAGTTTGCATGGATAGTCTCTAAGTCTGGCGACTTTAGCTGGGTTGACAGTTGCTCCTTCTTTTGAGATCCGGATGCCTAAGAAGTCCATTTGTGGCTGCATAAAGACAGATTTTGACAGTTTGAGGTGTAGGCTGTGATGTGCTAATAAGTCGAAGAGGAAGTGGATGATTTCGACATGAAGTTTGAAGTCCTTGAGGAGGGTGCCTATGCCACAGTCGTCCATGTAGTTCTGGAGGATGTGCCGTATTTCGAGTATGCCTTTCTTCTTGAAGTGTTTGTATAGTTCCTCAAGAATACCGTTTATAAATCATTGGAAGCTGGCTGGTGAGTTACTCATCCCAAAGAACATGACTTTGGGTTCGAATAGTCCCCAATGTGTTTTGAATGTGGCCTTCCATTGATCGCCTTCCCATATGCAGATATTATTGTAACCCCAGCAGATGTCGAACTTGCTGAATAGTTCCATTCCTTGCAAGTTTTCGATACACTGTTTGAGATTGGGGAGTGGGGTGATGTCCTTTTGGGTGACTGCATTGAGGGGGTGATAGTCAATGATATATCTCTTCTCCTTCAAGTCTTTCTTAGGGACCATGAAGGTGGAGAAGCCGTAAGGGGAGTCCGAGGGTGCAATGTAGCCTTTTTCCAGATTTTCATTGATGAATTTGTTCTCCGCTTCCTGCTCATCTCTTGAAAGCGGGTAGACTTTGCAATTGAAGCGGGTAGGGGCAGTATCTATGAGTACAATTTTGTGATCTCCATTGCCTCAAGCTGGCAGGAATTTGTTTGCCTCTTCATCTGAAAATAATGCTGTGTGATGTTTGAATTCTTCTGGGAGGGTAACTTCCTCCTTTCCATGTTCCGATGCATACTTATGGGCCATTTTGACTGCTGTGTGGGTGCGGTTGATTTCTACTGGGCCTTCCCTCATTTCTGAAGGAGTGACTCCTGACCATAGAGCACACTGTTGTGCCTCGAGAATGAGGTCTTCATTGTCTTGAGTTTTCTGTTTGAGCCATGTCTTTGCTTGTTGAAGGGTTCCATAGAGTAGGGTTTTGATTTTGACTTTTGGTCCTTTGAGTTTGCTTTTCTCCCAATCAATGTCTGGGTTGAATTTCCTGAACCAGGGGTAGCCAAAGAGCATTTGGTCTGTAGCGTCCGGACACCATTTTTCCATCTTATCGCTATCTCTCGCCTCCCATCACCTGACTGATTACCTAACCTATCACCTGATTTGTGCACCTGATCTGGTGCCACACAACTGGGGAGCACGTGACCACTCCCACGACCCCATGACTGATTACCCGATCCTAACTATAGACCGCTCACGTGACCAGGCATGTGACCTGTCATGTGCCATCATGTGACTTATCGTGCACCTGACCAGTCAGGTGCCAGACCCAGTGACCGTTCTCTGACATATGACTCGGTTTACCATATTTAGCTTAACTGACCGTGTACTATACTGGTGGCCCATATAGCCACGCTGACTCTACCCTGACTCCTGCACGCAGCCTCGTTGACTCCTTTCTGACTGAGTACTATATGACTGTTACTGACTCCTGTGCGCAGCTTCAATGACTCCCTCGACTGCTTACTGTACGAATGACTGATCTCTGACTATACTATGACTAGGTCATACGACAACTCATAATGACTAGTACCAGGTAGTATATAAGACCTGTACTTCTGAGCAGTCAAGCCTTAAGCTTGACTTGAGTCTTGCAATCCTATCATCGTTACCCCGAACTCCCTTGCCTGCGTCTTCCCTCTCGACTTGTGAACCATCTACCTTGGTGTCTCTACCTCCATCAAGGGTAGAGGACAACTTGTAGAACCTCGCGTTACAAGACAGACACCCAGGTCTGTACACTAAGGGTGTTAGCCCAGTTACTTGTGTACCGACATGTGCACGCATCGCTTGTACCTCGCTCGCGCGCAACCAGAAGACACATGTCTCACCACACCCGATCGACTCAAGGACTGGTAGCTCGGGGCACCGGCCCGACTACCGCAAGAGGCTCTATTGCCTCATCGAGATACGCACAGAAGCCAGATAGTGCTATAGCGCACGAAGGTGTTGTGCACCTACAAGCACAACCCGCGGCTGGCTAGGAGCCGCCACACAAGTCAAGCTTTCTACATAGGCACCTAGTTCCTCGAAGGACCAACCCCAGGGATCCGCAAGTGGTCCACAGAGACCGGACACTACTGTGTCATCCGGACAGATCATCATTATCACACATACGCGTAAAGGACTTGTAAAAGTCCTCACTCCCCCAACACACTCGAAGCAGTAAAGCATCGCTTCTGCCACCTGACCCACCAACGAACATAGGTCTCCGAAATTAAGGGAGAACCTCACCTGATCTATTGACTAATACACGACGCCGAGCGTCACGAAGGATCGTTCTACCAACGTACCGGGAAGAAGTCCTACCAGGTCTTAGGAACAAGACCGTGAAACGACCTGGTGCAAGCCCAGAGTGACTAATAGACCATCTCGAACGTCACAAGGCCCTATCAAAGCCAAAGGAACGAACGACAGTGACCAATAAACAAGCGTGAACGTCACCAGATCACCAAAACCCCGATCACGACCATATCTCCCCACCGATATCCAAGACTTATCATGTTACCAGGAGCTTGGACGACACCCAGTCAGATGGGAACTTCCGACCAAACGCATAAACAAGGAAACCCTATACGGGGTTCTACAGAACAATCCGCAAAAGATTGGATTAACCAACATCGAATAAACGGTTGGCTAACCGCCGAAGACAAGCAGCGATGTCTTCAGGAAGGCAGATGTTTCCGATGTTTGGAAATAGGACATAGATCCACCGATTGCCCCACTTTGAGGGAACGACGATGCGCTAGTTGTCAACAGATGGGACACCACGCACGAGAATGCCCATTTGAAAATAACCAAACGTTGAACCAATGGTTCAAAGGCACGGGACAAATCAAGTCCACCCTGCAACCGACGCAAATGCAGACTCAGGGGAGCCATCGCCCAGACTTAGGGGCACTCCCAATGGATCAGCTTAAGCGAAAGATACTGATACAAGCTTCCTCTCCTTGTGCCCCCGAAAGCGACCATGCTCGGGGCTGAGCTTGACCTAGCGTCGCTCAGGAAAAGCAACGATGCTCCAGCTGCCAGAAAACTGGATGCAAGATCAAAGACTGCCCAATTAGGGGTCTGACAACATCTACCACCCCTCAGGAGGAGGAGCGCAGAGCCAAGGAAAACCTGGCCAGAGTCATAGGCAACATCCGAGCAATGACCATCGAAGATCGACGCGGGATGATCAACGAACTCTTAAAGAAAGAGTCCATTGAAGATCGATTCGAAATGATCGACAATCTCTTCAATGAAAAATCAACGGCACCAGCAAAAATCCGCGTACGCCAAGTAGGGTCAGTTAAACTTGTAACCAAGGAACAACTCCAGAAACGTCTCTGGCAATTTAGTGCAGAGGAACGAAAGGAGATTATCTTGGAAGCCTTCGGCAAGACGCATGAAAGACCACGAAAAGCAGGGACCCCAGTTCAAATCTGAGCAGTGAAAAACCAAGCAGAAACCAAATTATGGGTTAGGAAGAACCTAAACCGCTACAGCGTTAAAGAGCAAAAGGAAATCGTCCTAGAAGCCTTTGGGAGAACCGCAGTGGAACAACGCATATCAAAGCAACAGAACACGAAACCTGTAATCATGGGGATTCTAGCAGTTTGTGACAAAAATCCAACAAGCATGAAGAACCAAACTAAGGAAACGCTGGTATGCATACGTGCCACCAGCACGGGAAACCTGGCACGTGGCCGACGAATTGCGGAAGGATATGCCAAACTAGCAGCTAAAGTCGAAGAGCGTCAAGAACAAGAAATCGACGAAGAACTGGCTGAAAAAGCACGAAACTCCCAGAGAATAAAATGGGATCACCGAACCGTCACCCAGCAGCAAACAAAGCTGAAGAAATTGGCAAAGAAAGATCCTGAGCAAGGACCACAGGAATTGAAGGCCTACAAACTAGAACGTCAAAAGATAGCGCATAACGAAGGACGACTCCCGCAAAATTCTGGAGCAACCTTGAAGCCGAATGACCCACTTCAAAATCAGGAGGCGAATACCTTGTATATTCCTATGCATGCACGCACCAAACTAGGCACCCACGTCCTACCTGCGCTTGTTGACACTGGAGCAACACAGAACTACCTATCAGATGACGCAGCTAAAAAGCTAAACCTCACCTGGAAGGAGGACGACACCCCAAAACCTGTGGTAAACGTAGACGGATCCAAGTGTGGAACTGGAATAATCACACAATATTGTGACATCCCAATGAAACTCGACAACCTCTGGAAGGAGGAACGGTTTTATAAAGCCAACACTGGAACTGACCAAGTAGTTCTTGGTATACCTTGGCTAGCAAACTTCCAACCCACGATCAATTGGACTAAGGGAACCGTTACTGAAGTACTGGAGGTCCCACTATACACATGAAAGGTCAAAAAGAAGATCAGCTGGGAGGACGAATTGCCGACGACTACATCAAGCTCTGTCCAAAAGGAGCTGAACTCTCGAATAGATAGAGATCGAGAGGAGGAAGACGCCCCATGGTCCGGAGAGCACTGTCCCAATCAGGGGATTAGGCCGGGTGGAGACCAAAGCAAGCAACCGATCAATGCAGTAGGAGATAAAAATACCCCTACAGACCTAACAACACTTCAAGCTACACTAGAAGCAAAGAAAGCACAATGCAACGATCAGCTGGAACGAGATCTAATCCAAGATTATTTGGAAGATCTGCTGTGCCTTAACAGGCAACAAACGCTCACAACAACTCAGGAAATAAAAACTGAACACGTGCGGAACAACACTGGAAACGCGGATAAACAGATACCGCAGATTCAGAAGGAGGAGTTAACCTCAATAAACGACAAATTGTGCAAAGCACAAGGGATAGAAGAGATCCCATGGCGACAAAGCGATACAGCACAAGTCCCTTTACCCCTGGAAGTACCAGAAACCTACAAAAGTGCCGCAAGAATGTTGGGATTATTCAAACCAACCACATCAAAAGTGGCCGAACCGATGGAACTACCTAAAAAGGGGATCGAAGCACCAATTAAGGGCACTCATAACACGACAGCAATGCTAGAACGCCAACCAAAACCGCTACCAGGACTAGAATACCTGGAGGACCTAGAAGATGAAAGTCCTATAGCAGACACAGAACGCATGATAGTGGAAAATCATGACGTAAAACAGGGGCAAGAGGCCCAAAGAATGCTGGAAACAGTGCAGGCAGTGCAGAGAGGAGTGAAGCACGATCTGCTTGATCCTCACGCTCAAGAGAACAAGCACCTGGACCAAAAGGAAGGCCATGGACTAGAACGCATGGTCGTGGCAGACCATGGACCTAAAAAGGGGATGGCACCACGATTAAAAACCCAATTTAACCCCCTCTTTTTCCCTTTTGCAACGTGTTTACCAAACACCTCAATGCCACGAGACTACGATCACCAGGCAAAGCACAACGTAACACCAAAAGCACACTCCCAGACATCACCCATGGGAAGGGAAGCGAACGACAACCAGAACAAACTCGAGCTAGATCACCCAAAAGGCTCAACGATCAATACAATGTCAACAGATCCTATACAATCCGAATCAACAAGCCCACGGCCTGATCAATGGTGGCTTGAGGAACTAGACAATGACATGACTGATCCGGAAGATCTCTGGCCAGATACGGAAGGGACTGACACATGGAACGACGACCCTGATACCGAGGAACTCGATTGGACAAACAATGCCTCGGATGCAACCCCTGGGGGACTCATTGGGGAACTACAATGGATCACTGAACAGACCAATGCAATAGAACTGGAACAAGAGGAAGACCCTTTCCCTCTAATGTTGCATAATCTAGATCTCAAATCGACACCGGAGGAAGAATTATCCCCTCAAACATCAAATCAAGTACCTGATTGGAAGGAGACACTGTCCCTTCAAAACAACCAACACGATCAGGATACCCAAGGTCAACGGAACCCCAAGAGCAAGTCACAAGGTTCAACTTCAGATGACAAGAAAGAAACCACCAATCCTAGTACTCATTTGATCCAACAAAACCCTACGCATCCAACCTCAGATGATAAGGAAGGAACAACAACTGTTGAACCAACATCGCTAAACACAAAGACACCGCTCCTGAACAAGGAAGTTCCAGCGATAGACAACATCACTAGAGGAAGGAATCCGCGCCGTAGCCAGGAACCAATCAGTCATCCAGACATGACTCAACCTTGGATGACTCGACAGCCGGACACAAAGGCTGAGCAATACAATGCCAATCAACCCGAACGGGAAAACACAATGGAGCCAATGCTACAGACAAGTGCCCATTATCCCAAAACGAGTAAACAAAACAATCGAAGCTCCGGAAATCAAAGCTTCGGAACACTAAGCGCATCTCCAATTCAGGAACGTGCTGACCGCGCCAAGACATCACTAAGCGCGATGACTCATGGTACTGACAATGACCGATCAAGTACGCCACCAAGTAATGATCGAGAATCAAAGAAGCATGCAACACCACCAAAGATTGGCGAAGCAGGAACCGATCAATCACGGATGATGTCAGGTCCTGACCAAAAACGGACTGCTCTTACTATTTTGGGCATAATCATTACAGCAATGCTTACGATAGCCCAAGGAAACCGAGCGCAGCACGAAGCAATCAACCAAGCAGTAGGCAAAACGGTAACCAGCCAGAAACCCAGGAGACGAACGACACGAGACGCTGAGTGTCCTAGGTGCAAAGACCGGATACAGGAGGAGCTCCAGTATAAAAGTCCTCTGAGAAATGCAACAAGTTCACCATCCAACCCACCAGTACTACTACCAACGCCTACTACTCCCAACAACACCCCGATCACTTCACCATGTCCACCACCACTAATGACACCACCGCTCCTGCGGAGATCCGAGGACTCTGGGAGCAAGGAGAGATCAACAACAACCCCTGGGAAGGCTATGACAAGCTCCACCCATGGAGAAGTGACGACGACAGCAGTGACTCCTGGCATAGTGGCCAGATGATGGACAGCGACAAAGATCACACTGCGAACCAGGACAATCATAGCGATTCCTGGCACACCGCCCCAACGATGGGAAGCAGCGAAAGCAGCGCTTCCGACAATCGGAACTCACCCCATACTACCAATTACGATGCCAATGACGAGGAATACAAACAACGCACTAGAACAACCATCACCACATCCTGGGACATCCCCTCGCAACAAGAACATGGGGAACTCGACCATGTTCTCACCTATATTGTCTGCAAGCAACTCCCCGATTACACTGCACTCCAAATTAGTGTTGCGGCAGCTCCAGGAGCCGGAGCCAGCTGGGAGTCAAGCCGCCTGAGCCGGCCTGGTTTTTTTTTCGAGCTGAGCCGAGCTGTGGGTTTGGTCCCACTGAGCCGAGCCGAGCCGAGCCAATCAAAAAGCCGGCTTTCTCCAGCTAGATTACAGCTCAGCTCGAGTAGCCGACTCAACTGCT
>Ga0307509_10010585_pt1 | contig 11276 bp, 11 predicted proteins | sample 10_EM_MG_FD_202245 | JGI IMG/M metagenome (GOLD analysis project Ga0307509, IMG submission 202245) | Populus trichocarpa ectomycorrhiza microbial communities from riparian zone in the Pacific Northwest, United States - 10_EM | ecosystem: Host-associated > Plants > Roots > Unclassified | place... | reverse complement strand
ATCCGCGAATTGATCGCACGCGCCTGGCGTGGCGACGCGCCACAAACCACCATCTCTTGAAGAGAACACGACATGCGCAACTTTGACGAAGCCACCATCACCGACGCCGTCTTGCAGCGTGTCAGGACCGCAAAGGACGATCGTATCCGGCAGGTCAGCGAGGCGCTCGTGCGCCATTTGCATGCGTTCGTCAGGGAGATCGAACCGACGCAGGCGGAATGGGAAGCCGGCATCGATTTCCTGACCCGCACCGGACAGATGTGCGACGACAAGCGGCAGGAATTCATCCTGCTGTCCGATACGCTCGGTGTCTCCATGCTGGTCGACGCCATCAATCATCGGACACCGCAGGGCGCGACCGAGACGACCGTGCTCGGACCGTTTTACGTGCAGCGCGCGCCCGAGCATCCGCTGGGCGCGGATATCTCAGGCACCATGGAAGGCGCGCCGCTATTGGTCACCGGCACGGCATCGACAGCTGACGGCAAGCCGCTCGCCGGCGCCGTGGTGGACGTCTGGCATTCGGACAATGATGGCTATTACGACGTTCAGCAGCTCGATGAGATCGGCGAGCTGGCGATGCGCGCGCGGTTTCGCACCGACGAAAACGGCCGGTTCTGGTTCTGGTCGATCAGGCCGGCGGCCTATCCGATCCCGCATGACGGGCCGGTCGGCAAAATACTCGAGGCGCAGGGCCGCCACCCCTGGCGCCCGGCCCATGTCCATTTCATGATTGCCGCCCCCGGACACCAGACGCTGGTGACGCATGTGTTCGCTGCGGGCGATCGATATCTGGACTCGGACGTCGTCTTCGGCGTCAAGGACAGCCTGATCCGGGAGTTCGCCAGCACGCCGGCCGGAACAGCCGTCGACGGCCGCGTGATGACGCAGCCGTATTTTCATCTGAACTATGATTTCGGACTAAAGGCGGAAACGGAAGCGCGCCGTACCGAAGAGCGCGCCGCCTAGCGCATCACGCAGCAACCAACGCCGCGCGATCCTCAACCAGCGCGATCGCATCGCGCAGCACGTCGATGCCGGCGCCCGGCTTGACGCCCTTCTCTGCCAGATGGCGGCGGAAGGCGCGCGCGCCGGGCACGCCGTGAAACGCGCCGACGAAATGCCGCGTCATCGAATGCAGCTTTGCGCCCTGCGCCAACTGGTCTTCGATATAGGGAAACATCGCTTCGAAGACGTCCTTCATCGTCGCGTGCGGCGCCGCTTTGCCGAACAATTTTGGATCGACCTCGAGTAAACGCCACGGCTCCTGATAGGCCGCCCGCCCCAGCATCACGCCGTCGACATGGTCGAGGTGCCGTTTCGCCTCCGCAATACTGGCGATGCCGCCATTGATGATGATGGGAACATCCGGCAGCGCGGCCTTGAGCCGGTAGACCCTGTCGTAGTCGAGCGGTGGGATGTCGCGGTTTTCCTTCGGCGACAATCCGTTGAGCCAGGCTTTGCGGGCATGCACGACCAGCGCATCCGCACCGGCTGTGATCACGCCGCGCGCCAGCACGTCGAGCGCCACTTCCGGATCCTGGTCGTCGATGCCGATCCGGCATTTGACCGTGACCGGAATTTTGACCGCGCGCTTCATGGCAGCAACGCCTTCCGCCACCAGCGCCGGCTCCGCCATCAGGCAGGCGCCGAAGCGACCGTCCTTTACCCGATCGGACGGACAACCGACATTGAGATTAATCTCGTCATAGCCAAAGTCCTCGCCGATCTTTGCAGCGGTGGCGAGATCAGCCGGGTCTGAGCCGCCGAGTTGCAGCGCCACTGGATGCTCGCTTGAATCAAAACCAAGCAACCGCCTGCGGTCGCCATGAATAATGGCGCCGGTCGTCAGCATCTCCGTGTAGAGCCGCGCGCGCCGGCTGATCAGACGGTGGAACACGCGGCAATGCCGGTCGGTCCAATCCATCATCGGGGCAACGGAGAAGCGGTGGTCTAAGCCATTCATCTCATTAATCTTTTATGCCTCAAGTCGATCCTATAAGGGATTGGACCGACTAGCAAATCTGGCGGGAGCGGCCCCGTTTATACCGGTTTTTCGAGGATCATATCCGACTCCATTGAAAGCCAAATCGTCACATCTGCATTGTCAGTGCACACATGGTGCACATGAAAGTTCGAGCGCACGCGCGCGGCATCACGCAATCACATTCCGATTCGGACAATGCAGATTTTCTGCTGCAAACATTCTTTCTCCAATTCGCATCGCAACGTGAGCGACGCCACGAAACGTCGAGAACGATCCACATTCAACCGGAATAAAAATCAGCTTTGGCAATGAAGCCCGAATTGATCAAATGCACCGATGCTGGATCATGCAGGGCGCAATGTCGGCGTGGTTCGGGAAACACCGCAATAGAACGTGATCGACATGACGAAATTGGATCACGCCGTCGAGCGACGGGCCTTCAATCAAAATGAATCGGATCAGCTCCGGGATAAGCGAGGGCGACGAACTCGCAGAAAGCGCGGGCCGCAGGGGAAAGCTGGGCTTTGCTCTTCCAAGCAAGACCCACGTCCATGGTGTGAACTTCGTCATCTACCGTCTTGAGATCGATGCGATGTCCTTCTAGAGTCCACGGCCGATAGACCATATCGGACAGAATGGTGATGCCCATGCCGGTAGCCACCATGCTGCGAACGGCTTCAACCGACAGTGTACGGAAGATGACGTTGGGGACATGCGGCGTACGTTGCCAGTAGCGCATGGCAGAGCGTTCCGCCTCATCAACGGTCAGCATCAGAAATGGCTCACCGGCAAGATCGGCCAATCGAACGCTGGCCTTGTGCAGTAGCGGGTGATTTGCACAGGTCCACAGGCGACGCTGCGAGCGCAACAGGAGACGCGAGCGGATCGAGCCTCGGTCGTGCAGGTTGGAGACGAGCATGACGGCTGCATCGACACTGCCACTGATGAGGCTTTGTTCGATGGCATCACGCTGGAATTCGTGCAGTCGCACCGTGATGCCTGGAAAGGCTCGCCAGAAACGCGACAGGAGTGGCGGCAGGAAGTAGCCGGCCACGGTGTAGCTGACGGCAACGTCGACGGTACCATCCACCTGGGTTCCCCAGCGATGCGGGCCACGCATCGCATCTGCAACGCTGGCCTCGATGGTGCGGGCTCGCTGCAGGAATTGCTGTCCGTCGAATGTGAGTGTGACGCCGTTCGAGTGCCGGTCGAACAGCTTTCGTCCGAGTTCGGCTTCAAGCGCCTTGATTGAGGCGGTGACGGCCGATTGCGTCACGTTGAGACCCGCCGCTGCCGCTGAAACCCTCCCGGTTTCGGCAGTGGCGATGAAGTGGCGCACTTGACGGAAACTCAGAGCCATAAAAAATTCCGATATCAGCGTGCGATTTTTCGAATTTTACAATTGCTTGCTGCGACGCACAAGATCAAGCGCTTCCTGTTCGCTCGCGTTTGAAAAGGCGTCTAGATGATTTCCGGTGACTTGAACTTGGTCGCTCGCGACGTCGGCGTCCGGTTCGAAGGTTTGAAAGCCCTATCCGGCGTCACACTAGCCGTGCCACGGGGACGCATCACCGGGCTAATTGGTCCCAACGGCGCCGGAAAAACCACCCTCATCAACGTCTTAACGGGATTTCAGCGCGTTAGCGAAGGGACCGTGGAACTAGAAGGTAAAACGGTCACCGACATCGCAGCTCACAAGCTGCGGCGAAAAGGCGTGGCGCGCACTTTTCAATCAGGCCGCCTTTTCCGTGACTTGCCGGTCGTCGACAACCTTGAGGTCACCGGCGTGGGCCTCGGTCAAACCCGGCGCGACGCCATCGCGGAGGCCGAGCGCGTGATGGATTGGCTGGGCATATCGCATTTGGCCGGCGCGATTGCCGGAGCCCTGCCCTACACCGACGAGCGGCGGGTCGCCATCGGCCGGGCCATCATGGGCAATCCACGCTATCTATTGCTCGACGAGCCTGCCGCAGGCATGTCCGAGCACGAAAGCCATGATCTGGCGGCCATCATCAAACGGATCGCTGGAGAACTCGGATCCGGCGTGCTGCTGATCGAGCACAATATCGGCCTCGTGCTGGAATTGTGCGAAAGCATCTACGTGCTCGACTCCGGCGAGATCATCGAGGTCGGTCCGCCGGACCGGATCCGCAACAGCGATGCGGTCCGGCACGCCTATATGGGTACGCAGCGGGACGAAGTCATTCCCGCACCCGCGGCTGCCGAAGCGATCGCATCATGACATTGCTGGCCGTCGACGACATCACGGTACGCTACGGTCGCTTGACGGCATTGCGCGGCATCACCCTGAAAATCGCCGAAGGTGAAATCCTGTTCGTAACCGGTCCCAATGGCGCCGGAAAGTCGACCTTGCTGAATGCGATTGCCGGCGTCGTCCCGCCGGTCTCGGGCGCTATCACGTTGGACGGCGCGGAGGTGACAGGGGTCTCGCCAGAGTCGATCGCTCGGCGGGGATTTTCGCTCGTGCCCGAAGGGCGCAACGTCTTTGGTGCGCTGACCATCGAGGAAAATTTGAAGGTCGGCGCCGGCATGCGGGCCGACCGGCACAAGATCGCCGACGATCTTGAATCCATCTATCGTGAATTCCCGATGCTGGCCGAGCGCCGCCACACAGCAGCCGGCATGCTTTCGGGTGGCCAACAGCAGATGCTCGTCATCGGCCGGGCCCTGATGACCTCACCCCGGCTCATGGCAATCGACGAGCCGTCGCTCGGACTTGCACCCAAGATCATCGATCAAGTGTACGAAATCCTGGCGCGGCTGCGGGCGCAGCGCAAGCTGACATTGTTGATTGTCGAGCAAAGTTCAACGCGCGCCATGATGACCGGCGGGCGAATGATCCTCATGCGCGGCGGAAGCATCGTGCTCGAGGGAAAAGCGGGCGATGTGGTCAAGGACGAGCGCCTGAAGCAGGCCTATTTCGGCTTCGGAGACCACTGAGCATGACGGCAGTCCTGCAAATCGTCTTCGACGCGCTGAGCCTGGGCAGCCTCTATGCCCTGGGCGCACTGGGTATCGCGCTGATCTTCGGCGTGATGCGGCTGGTAAACTTCGCCCATGGCGATTTCATCGCCTTCTGTGTGTTCGCAATGCTGTGGCCGTCGATCAACGCGGCTGCCATTGTCTTCGCCGGCAACCTGCCATTCTACCTTCTGATTCCGCTGCTGCTGCTTGTCGGGGCCGCGCTGTCGGTGCTGTCGGAGGTGATCGTTTTCCGCCGTTTCCGCAACGCCAATCCGGCGACGATGATGATCGCGTCCTTCGCCCTCGGCTTCGTGATCCGGCATCTTCTGCTGATGCTTTATTCGAGCCGCCCGAAGTCGATCGCGCTGTGGCCAAGTCTCGGATTGCCGGTCGAACTCCTGGGTGCCCGCATCCCGATGCTGCAAGTCGTCACGATCGTCATCACCTTGGCCGTCCTGGCCGTCCTTACGCTGTTCCTTAAACGCACGCGCTATGGTTTGGAGATGCGTGCCGCCGCCGAGAACTTCACCATGGCCCGCATGCTGGGGGTGCGCGCCAACGGCGTCATTCTGCTGGCCTTTGCCATCAGCGGCATGCTGGCGGCGGCAATCGGGTTGATCCTGGCGACCAACTCCGGGACGGCGGACATCGGAATGGGCGCCAATGTCATGCTGATCGCCTTCATCGCCACGGTAATCGGTGGCCTTGGCAGCGTGCCGGGGGCCGTTGCCGCCGGCTTCCTGATCGGCGGCGCCAGCGTCGTGTTTCAGGCAACGCTGCCACACGACGCCCGCGTGTTCCGCGACGCTTTTGTCTATGGAGCCGTAATCGTGGTGCTGCTGGTGCGCCCGCAGGGGCTGTTCGCACCCAAATCCGCCAAGCAGAGGGTCTGACAGATGTCGCCGCGACCATCGGTCATTGTGAGAACGATTGTGACACCGGTCGTCTTGATCGTGGTGCTGCTCGCCATTGCGGCCCTGACCTATCAATTCGGCAGCCGGGCCTTCAATCGCACCGTGGTCGAGATGTTCATCAACATCATGGTGGTCGCCGGCCTCTACATCTTCGTCGGCAATTCCGGCCTGTTGTCGTTCGGCCATATCAGCTTCATGTGCCTCGGCGCCTATATGACCGCCTGGCTGACTATCCCGCCGGTCATGAAGTCGATCACGCTCAAAGGACTGCCCACATGGCTCCTGCATACGCAGTTGCCGATGTGGATCGCCACGCCGATCTCGGGCGTGTTCGCGGCCCTGTTCGCGCTTATCGTCGGGCGCGTCATCATGCGGTTGTCGGGGATCGCCGCCTCGATCGCCACCTTCGGGCTTCTTGGCGTCGTCAACAACGTCTATTCGAACTGGGACTCCGTGACAGGCGGTCAGGGCTCTATCGTGGGTACGCCGGCCACCATGAACGTCTGGATCGGATGTCTGGGTGCCGCGGTCGCGATCGCGATCGCCTATCTCTACTCAATTTCCCGCTCCGGCTTGGCGCTTCGCGCCACCCGCGACGAGGCTGTGGCTGCCAGCGCCTCCGGAATCGATATCGTCCGCGAGCGACTGGTCGCCTTTGTCGTTAGCGCCTTCGTCATAGGTCTCGCCGGCGCCTTCTACGCGCACTTCCTGAGCATCGTCAATCCGGGCTCGTTCTACCTGCGCACGACGTTCATCACCTTGTCGATGCTGGTGGTTGGAGGGATGTACAGCCTCAGCGGAGCCGTCGCCGGCGTCGTGCTGATTTCCGCACTGATCGAAATGTTTCGCAACCTGGAAAAGGGCGTCAGCCTCGGCGATCTGACCATTGCGCTCCCGAACGGAGTTCAGGAGATCGCCATCGGCATCATCACAATCGTCATCCTGATGTACTTGCCAACCGGCCTCACCGGCAACCGGGAGTTCTCCTGGCCACGATGGCCACTCGAGCGGCGGTTGCCGCGACCTGTGCAGACGGCTTTGAAGGAATTGAACTGAAGTCCGATCAACAAGACGGAGGAGTGGTTAAATGCGTTTCATGAGAACACTAGGTACCTTGGCTGCGGCGACTGCGCTGTGGTGTACGCCCGCCCTGGCAGCCAACGAGATCGTCGTCGGCTTCGCCACGGCAGCGTCTGGCTTCATGCAGGCCTATGACAAGCCGGCGCAGGACGCTGCGCTGATCCGCATCGACGAGATCAACAAGGCGGGCGGTCTGCTCGGCAAGAAGATCAAGCCGGTGTTTGCGGACACCAAGACCGATCAGGCCGAGGGCGCCAAGGCGGGCCTCGCGGTGCTCGATCAAAACGCGGAGCTGGTGATCGTCTCCTGCGACTACGACTTCGGCGCGCCAGCCGCCCTGCAGGCACAGTCGGCCGGCAAGGTTTCCTTCTTCCTGTGCGCAGAGTCGATCAAGGCGGGCATCCCCGGCGTCGGCCCCTACTCGTTCTCCGCCTCGGTGCTGGCGGCCGTACAAGGGGCGACCATGGCCGAATGGGCCTACACGAAGAAGAATGCCCGCAGCTTCTACCGGCTGCTCGACAGTTGGACTGTCTATAACAAGGGCATCTGCGATGGCTTCGACTGGATGATGCCGCGTCTGAAGGATGCCGCGCTCGCCGGCAGCGACACGTTCAAGAACGATGATGCATCGATCGCCTCTCAGATCACGCGCATCAAGGGCCTGCCGAAGGAGCCCGACGCGATCATGCTCTGCACGATGATGCCGGGGGCCGTTTCGGCCATCAAACAGATCCGCGCCGCCGGTATCAAGTCCATGATCCTCAATGGCTCAGGCGTGGATGGCAGCTATTGGCTGAACGCCGTTCCCGACCTGTCGAACTTCTACGTGCCGGTACAGGGCTCGATCTATGGCGACGATCCCAATCCGAAAGTTGCCGAGTTCAACAAAAAGTACAAGGAAGTCACAGGCGGTGACCCTTCCAGCCAGTACGTTTATCCGGGATACGTCCTAATCGACGTCTGGGCGAAGGCCGTCGAGCGCGCCAAGACAACGGAAGCCGCGGCCGTGGTGGCGGAGCTCGAGAAAATGGAAAACGAATCCACGCTGTTCGGGCCGCGCACCTTCAGCAAGAACCTCCATCATCAGAACCAGGGTCGATACCTGATCGTAGACACCGAGGCAGGCAAGCCGAGCGTGGTCGATCAGTGGACGATTTCGGAGAAGATCCCGGTCGACTATCTGGTGTCCAAGTAGGCTTGCAACGCGTCGCCGCAGGTTGAGAGCCAGCGGCGCCTCCATCAGTCGATAGCCATGAACCTGGCGCCTGTTGAAATCGGTAGGCGTCAAGTTCGGCGGGTTTAGGTGTCGGTTTGCGAACGCTGCGCCGGGATGCAGCAGTTGGGAAGGAAACGAGAGAATGGTTATCATTAATTGCGACATGGGCGAGGCCTTCGGCCTCTACAAGATGGGCGATGACGAAGCCCTGATGCCCCTTATCGACGTCGCCAACGTCGCCTGCGGGTTCCACGGCTCTGACTTCAATCACATGCGCCAGACGGTTCGCTTGGCCAAGCAGCACGGCGTCAAGGTTGGCGCACATCCGTCTCTGCCCGATTTGCAGGGGTTCGGACGTAGGGAGATGAAGATCGACCGCGAAGAACTGGCGAACTGCCTCCTCTACCAGATCGGCGCGCTCAAGGCATTCCTGGATGCCGAAGGTGTGGTCCTCAATCATATCAAGCCGCACGGCGCGTTATATGGTATGGCCGCGCGCATGGAGGACATCGCCGAGGCTGTGGCCGACGCAGCTGATGTCTACAAGGTGCCGCTGTTGGGCATGAAGGGGACGCTGCACGAGAAGGTCTATCGGCGCCGCGGTCATAGCTTCGTCGCCGAATACTACGCCGATCTCGACTACAATGCCGAAGGTGGCCTCATCATCACGCGCGAACACGACGCCAAGGATCCAACCGAGGCGGCAGCGCGGTGTCTGCGAGCCTTGACCGAAGGCAAGACGCGTTCGGTGGCTGGGAACGACATCCCCGTCGGATCCGATGCCATCTGCGTCCACTCCGACACCCCCAATGCCGTCGCCATCGCCGAGGCCGTTCGCGATGCAGTCCGTCCCTATCTGACTGCGCACTAGTGCGAGGCGCACCCAGGCCGAAGCGATCCAACCACGAGGACCTCATGACCATACAGAAAATCTTTTCGCCCCTCCCAGGCATATTCTACCGCAAGCCGGCGCCGGACCAGCCGGTCTACAAATCCGACGGCGACACGATCACGCATGAGGACACGATCGGCCTCGTCGAAGTCATGAAGTCGTTCAACGAGGTGAAGGCGGGCGCAGCCGGAAAGATCATACGCTTCCTCACCGAGAATGAAGAGCCGGTGATGGCCGGTCAGCCGATCGCTGAGATAGAGGTTTGAGGCCTCCGAGCCATCCATGATGATCCACAAGCTCCTCATAGCCAATCGTGGCGAGATCGCTGTGCGCATCGTTCGCGCCGCGCGCGAGTTGGGTCTTGCGACCGTGCAGGCCTACAGCAAGGCCGACAAGGACTCGCTTGCCGTGCGGCTCGCTGACGAGTGCGTCGAAATAGGTCCTCCGGTGGCGTCGAAATCATACCTTAACCGCGACGCGATTCTTGCAGCGGCCAGGACGACGGGCGCCGACGCCATCCATCCGGGCTATGGATTTCTAGCCGAAAATGCCGAGTTTGCCGCCGCGGTCGAGGTGGCGGGGCTCATTTTCGTGGGACCGACGGCCCAGGCCATCCGCCTGATGGGGGACAAGGTTGCCGCGCGGGAAGCGGCGGCGAGTGCGGGCGTTCCCACGGTTCCGGGCAGCCGCGGCCGACTGGAGTCGGCCGAGGCGGCATTCGCCTTGGTGAAGACGACGGGCTTTCCGGTGATGATCAAAGCGGCGGCGGGCGGCGGCGGCCGCGGCATCCGCATCGCGCGTTCGGCCGAGGAGTTTCATCACCTGATGCCGCAGGCGCAAGCCGAGGCACTCGCGGCCTTCGGCGACGGCGGACTCTACGTCGAGAAACTGATCGAAGGTGCGCGGCATATCGAGGTGCAGGTGCTGGGCGACGGACACGATGTCATACACTGCTTCGAGCGCGAATGCTCGCTGCAGCGCCGCCGTCAGAAAGTTTGGGAAGAAGCGCCCTCGCCGTCGCTGACACCAACCATTCGCGAGAAGCTTTGCTCATCGGCCGTCGCGCTCGCCAAGGCGGTGCACTACCGCGGCGCAGGTACGATCGAATATCTGTACGACGACCGCAGCCACGAGTTCTATTTCCTGGAGATGAACACCCGCATCCAGGTCGAGCATCCGGTAACGGAAATGGTCACCGGCATCGACCTGGTGCGTGAGATGATCCGGATTGCCGGGGGCGAGCGGCTGCGCTTCCGCCAGGATCAGGTACGCATCAATGGTCACTCGATCGAGGTCCGCATCAACGCCGAGGATCCGGCGAAAGGCTTCATGCCAAACCCGGGCACCGTCACCGCACTCAACGTGCCAGGTGGCAACGGCGTACGCTTCGATAGCATGCTCTATCCCGGCTACACGGTGCCGCCATTCTATGACAGCCTGCTCGGCAAGCTGATCGTCCACGATGAAGATAGAGCGAGCGCGATACGACGGCTCGATCGCGCCCTCGGTGAACTAGTGGTCGAGGGGTTGGCGACGACCAAGCCGCTGCACCAGGCGCTTGCGCGCGATGCCGATGTGCAGGCCGGGCGCTTTCATACGGCCTGGCTTGAGCCGTGGCTGGCATCAAATGCCGCAAATCTTGCCACAGCGGAAATCGCGCCGGCCCCGCAGATCATCCCAACGACCACAAGCCAATCCGTTCCGTGAGCAACAGGAGGCCACAGCCCCATGCAAACCCGATTTTCCTTTGGCGGCGATGAGCACATCTTCGCCGAAGTGGATGACTCCATGTCGCTCGAGGCTTTCTTCAAAAGCCTCTTCATCACCAATGCGGTGCGTGATGCCAAGATCAAGGGCGTGACCGAGATCTGCCCGGCCAACGCCTCCTATCAGGTGAAGTTCGATCCCGACCTGATCAAGCCCGGTGACATGCTCGCCGAGCTGAAGCGGCTGGACTCGGCAGCCGAGAAGTCCGAACCGGTGATCGCGACGCGGATCATCGAGATCCCCGTGCTTTACAACGATCCCTGGACGCACGAGACGCTGATGCGCTTTCGCGAGCGCCATCAGGATCCCAACGGCTCCGACCTCGAATATGCGGCCCGCATCAACAACCTCGACGGGATCGATGCGTTCATCAAGGCGCATTCAAGTGCACCCTGGTTCGTCTCGATGGTCGGCTTCGTCGCCGGCCTGCCCTTT
>Ga0307509_10010584_pt1 | contig 11276 bp, 17 predicted proteins | sample 10_EM_MG_FD_202245 | JGI IMG/M metagenome (GOLD analysis project Ga0307509, IMG submission 202245) | Populus trichocarpa ectomycorrhiza microbial communities from riparian zone in the Pacific Northwest, United States - 10_EM | ecosystem: Host-associated > Plants > Roots > Unclassified | place... | reverse complement strand
CATTACCCCCCTCCGATGCCTGACCCCCCAAAACCCGCCGAGCCCTCCGCCAAAGCGGCCGACGATTTCGTGACCAAGTACAAGGTACGTCCGACCTCAGGGGATGCGAACCCGCCCCGCCGTCGACGGAGTCGAAAAATTATTGACTTTATTGTTGATCCATTCTGGTCGTTTCGCGCCATCGCTGTGCTTTAATCATCTACATGGTATATAGTTGTCTGCGGACATTGTCAACAATGCCGTGAAGAAGATCCTTCCTCTATGCGTGGAGGGTGCTAAAATTCTCGATATTTGTCTCGAGGGAGACAAACTCATCGAACAGGGTACCGGAGCCGTATGGAATAAATCGATCAAGGGCGTCAAGGTCTCGAAAGGTGAGTTTCTGGAGCACTCTACGCCTCCATTCGAACGTTCTTAAGAGATCTGGTCTCGATCCAAGGTCTCGCCTTCCCCACATCCATCAGCGTGAACAACTGCGTCGCCCACTTCTCCCCCCTCGCGTGAGTAAAAAATGATGTGACCCTTCCAGTAAGAAATCTAACCCTCAGAAATCTCCGGACACGGTAAAATAGTTCTGATCCGTTATCATCACAAACCCTGGCGAAAGATGACGTCGTGAAGGTCCACATCGGTGCCCACATCGACGGCTTCGCCGCCGTAACAGCAGAGACAATCGTTGTCGGTGCAACTCCCGAAAAACCCGTCACGGGCCGGCGAGCGGATGTGTTGAAGGCTGCTCACACAGCTGCCGAGGTTGCGATGAGGTTAGTCAAGGTTGGAAACAAAAACTGGGCCGTCACGGATGCCGTGAACAAGGTCTCTGCCGCTTGGGGATGTAAACCCGTTGAAGGTTGGTCGTGCGACGGACACGGTTTCGATTTCCTTGGCTCATCCTTCGTTCCCAGGCATGCTCTCATGTCAACAAGAACAAAACGTAATCGATGGGAAGAAGAGGATCGTGCTGAACCCATCGGAAGCCCAGAAGAAGGAGTTCGAGGCGGTTACGTTCGCTGAGGGTGAAGTTTGGGGAATTGATATCCTCGTGAGCTCTGGAGATGATGGCAAGGTACGAGAAAGTTCTTCGACAGCCATCGGTGCCTCTAATACGTTCGCTGATCCCAATACTCATAGGCTCGGTTGGAAGAATCCCGAACAACGATCTACCAAAAGGACTCCACCATTACATACCAACTCAAGATGAAGACCTCTCGTGCCGTCTTCTCCGAGGTGCAGAAGAAGGCTGGGGCATTCCCTTTCAACATCCGAGTCTTGGAAGACGAAAAGAAGGCCAGGCTTGGACTGCAAGAAGCCGTACAGCACGGACTCGTCAAGCCATACGAGGTCATGTGGGTCCAGATTTCCAACTTTGTGTGACTGCGTCGTATCCTAACCCTTCTCATGTTAGTTACACACCGGCAAACACGTTCGTTGCCGGTTTCCACTTCACTATTGCCCTGCTCCCCGCTGGGCCTCTCCTGCTCACTTACCCACCGTCGTGGTACAAGCCTGAGCTTGTCAAGAGTGAGAAGGAACTCGAAGATGAGGAACTCAAGGAACTCCTGACGAAGCCCCTGCGAGAGAAGAAGGTCAAGAAGAAGAAGGTCGCGGCTGAGGACGAAACGTAGGAGGTTTGAGTCGCCCTTTCCTTCTTTTTGTTTCCCAGCCTTCCGCTGGGAGACTTGGAAAGTCGCATTTGTTGGATCGATGAGGTGATGTGACAGTTTTCGTGTAAGACCATGTATGATGTCTCTAGTTTCCGGTTCAAACCGAAAAGAATTTACTCGCACCTCCGGTGCTTTGCTCCTACAGTCCCTGTATCCCTCGTGAGCTGTTCTAGTTACCGGGGGTAAGGCACCGTAGGCCTGAGGCCGAGGCGCTGCAGGAGTGATCGAGGTCAAATTGCCGGTCACGAGACTCTTCCGGACTGGTGGAGAGCACAGAAAAGACAGCGTTGTAACTTATCTTCTCGAGCCAAGGGCTATGTTGGACCCTCCTGGTAACCGCCGATCCATGCGGGCTTGGGATAAACCACGGGGGCTTGCCGATGCCACCAAAGTTCAAACCCTCTCGGACGATCTCCTCCGGAAGCGACTGTCAGTGCACAGTGTATGCGCGCAAATGCCTCGCTCAGACGTGGCGGTGCGCCTGTTTCGAGCCTCCTCTGACCCAGCACTCTTCTCAACGGCGAAGCAACGATCGCTCACGGCTGGGGTACTGAGCGCTGAACGAACAGACACAAAGTTGAGGGGAGATCCGGGTTGTAAGTCCCTGTTTCTAACGATGGGTTCCGGTTTGTAGGTTTATACGTACTTGAATGGGCGTGGTATGCTGGACCCTGACCCCATAACGAACTGTTGTACGCCAAACGCTCCGACGTGAGCACGGTTGATCGGTTTCATTGATAGGTTGGTGATGCTGGGGCCCGCATATCCTGTGGTAAACGGCCCGGAAAATCTGGTTTTTACTGCAGGAAAGCGGGGGAGGGGTGGCGGATGCCAAGGAGAGAATCCGCTCATTCAGCGCCACGCCCACAATGCATTGACAGGCGCATGGCGGGACGAGATCCATTGGAGTGAGGGGCTGGCGCCTCGTGTCATCACAATCGGCGGAAGACGCATCCTGGGCAAGTGATCCTCAGCGATGAGGCGTGGCCCCCTTGGGGAGACTAGTTCTCCACCCGTTCCACCGTTCCCCCCACCCAATCTTCCCCACCAGAACCCCCCCTCCCCGTACATATCCAAACCATGTCGTGGTCCGATAATCCTAGAGCTCCACAGATCGCAAAATACGAATACACTGCAGAGAAGGCCACGCTTGCTGGAAGCTTCATCGGCTCGATTCTCTATGGTACCCCCGCCCATACGTTCGCCTATTCACGCTCACGTCGATTGTTCGTTTTATCCTAGGAGTGATCATCATACTGTTCTTCCAATGTATGGTGGCACTCCTCAACCCTCTCTATCGCAGAGGGGAGGGCATCAATTGGTGGCTCGTATCCCACACCGTGGCCATGTTCTCGTTTGTGACCGTGTACACCGCAATGAACCTCAACATTCAATCCAATTCCTTTATCGATAACCGCAAAGACTTCACTCCGGGTCCTGGCACACCAACCTTCTCCGGGCCACTTGATTACCAGTTCGCCATTCGCGTAACGGCTCTCGGCCTTACACCCAACGTTATGTTCAACTTGAACAATTGGCTAGCAGATGGACTTCTGGTTGGTTCTTTGTTTGATGCCGCATCCACTTGCCGGGGTGTCTGATGCTTGCTCTGCCCCTAGATCCACCGTTGCTACATTATCTACTCTACAAACCTCTGGGCCATCGCCCTTCCCTGCCTCTTGTACCTTGCCTCTTTGGGTGCGCATTCTACCTCTCCACAAGCCCGCCGCGGTGCTCTGGACTAATCCCATCAATGTAGGGATGGGTGTCGTGATACTATACTTCCAGGCCAAAGGGTATAGTGATACCAATTTCATTAATTTCATCCCTATACCCGCCCACTTCGGCATTCCGTACCTTTCAATTTCGGTTTCACTCAACGTCCTCCTCACCCTGATGATCGTCATCCGGCTCATGCTGCATGGCAGGAACATTCGCGCTGCCACTGGGTCTGCAGCTGGAATCAGTGGACTGTGCAAGACGGTCTCCACCATGCTCATTGAGTCTTGTGCCCTTTTCGCGGTGAGCTCGTTGGTGGTTGTAGCAGCGTTGGTCGGGACCACAGGCTTTGATTCGAGTCAAACTTTTTACCGCGGAGCCTACGTTGTGGATATGTTCTTCCCGATCCTTGCGGAGATTCAGGTTCGTGCTTCCTCACAACCACAATCTCCGGGCCAGTTGTCTAACGTGACGGCAGGTTGGGCAGGTGATCGCTCCACTGCTCATTGTTCAACGGGTCGCCAACCGGAGCGCGTTGACGAGCCACACTATCGCCACTGGACACGCCAGTTTGTCCAACGTCAGGGGGCAAGGGGAACCGACGGGTGGCGATGGTACCCCTTTTGGTGGATATGGAAAGAACTGCGGTGAGCTTGTGGTTGCGGATGGTGGGGCCTGAGATCTGAGGCTTTGAAGGTTTTCCGAATCTGACCCCTTCTACGGTTACTGTTCCCTGCCCTGGCATGGAACCTCCCATCCCCTTCTGGCCTGCCATCACTCTCTTTCGTTGCTTTCCTATCTTGCCTGGTTTTCAAACCGTCCCGCGTCCCTGGATCTCTTTTTTTGTTTTTATTTATATTGTGTGTGTAACATTTAGCTGGTTTCTAAGCGGTTCGCGTGCGAACTTCGCCCAGTTGACAAATGTAGGCACGGATTTTATCTGCGGATTCTACCACCGGCCGTGGTGGGCTGGCCTGAGCTCGACAGGATATGATCGAGTTTAACCCGCCCTACGTTATTCAGAACGGTCAGTTTGGTGGGCACGCGCACACATGGTTTCTTCAGAACGGGTTTTCCTCCATCGTTTCCCCATTATTTAATCACCCAATAACGCAAACCCTCCTAGCCGGCTCGGTCACTTCTCTCGACCGTGGTTTAACCGTGCCTTTGAACGGCAAGGATTGTCAACGTCCGGGTCGGCTGTGGGCAGGGGGTTGGGGGGCATCACCACGATAACTCGTACCGGGTCGTGGCTTTTTTCCTCCCCGACCCTCGGTATCAAGCGCCAGTGGATGTTCACGCAAGCGATGTCCGATTACAAGGTCCCGATGAACCTCCAAGGGCAAACCCTGTGACCAACAACCAGTCGATCTCTTGCGTAGCCTAACACTGTAGAGAGATGAAGGCTGGGGTTCCACTGGGCCAGTGCTGTGAGGTGGATATTATCGTAACGCTCTCAATTCCTTCCTTCGACGACTTCCTAGGCCTACTAATTTACATCACCAAGGTCGGAGATCAAACGTTCGCCCACCATCGGCCCGATGGATCAAGTTAACATCAACCACCAGCCAGGGGTCCGCGGCGCCGCCGTACGTCGTTCTGGTACAGCATGATGTCCATCCCCACCGATGCACGGAGATCGGAGCACGCGCGGACCAGGTACCATCCAGAGTTCACCGGTGTCCCCCCCAGGTTCTGTACAGAGACGGTTGAGGGAAACAGGGTAAGATGTGCCAGTCGTTGAACATGAACCGGGTAGAAAATTGGTCAGGATCTGATCAACGAGTCACAGGGACTTCTGAAAAAAATCTGCACTTGCTATACCTCCACACAGCACACGCAAAGTAGGTCGAGACGAGGCTTGGAGCGGTCCATCACAGGCATCGCGAGTAGCAACAAGAGGTGGTGCACTGGTGTCCGAGCAAGGAAAGAGCCCGTGATCGACGACCTCACCTCCCACACAACGCATCAGGAGAACTGTGGTTTAATCTTAAATTGCTTTCTTCAACCGTTTCGTAAGGAAAGGCGGAAAAAAGAGAAAGGAACATACTGATATAAAGTATGTCGTAAACCCATCAAAACAGAGACCCGAAAAAATCCTGAAAAAACGCCAAACGGATGACGAATAATATAGGAAAGCAGAAACCAGATAAGGGGTTAGCCGCGTGCTGACGTTACCTTCGTTCACCATCGCGTCTACCTCCTGGGGTTTCCGTCCAAGTAATAGTGATCTGAGTATTCTGAGTGCACGAGGGTACGTGAGGATGAGATGGCATGAGATGTACTGAGAAAACATACCAGAAGCATCGCTTTCTGAATCCCAATCATCATCTTTACCCGCTGCCCCGTTAACCTCGGGAGGCGTTTCCCAAGGCTGTGGGGTCCTCTCCAAACACTGGAGAATATCTTCAACGCTTGGGCGGATATCCGACCGAGGCGTCCAACACAGCTCCAACATCTCCCATAAATCGTCCGCGAAGCCCCCTTCTCGAAGGGGACGTTCGCCCTCCAGTACCTTCACGAAAACAGCCAGGTCAGAATGTTTGTGGAACGGCAGGCGTCCGCTGATCGTTTCATATATGACCATTCCCAAAGCATAACAATCTGAAGATTTCGTTGGGTAGCTGTTCTCGAACCCAAACTTCTGTGGATTGATGAGTTCTGGGCTCATCCATCGGGCCGTGCCACCCTGAGTATACGAACTCGAGGACAAAAGGTTTGTAGGGTCCGAGATGATCGTGAGTAGGCCAAAGTCTGCAAGGCGCGCATGGCCAGTTTGATCGATCAAGATGTTAGCCTTGACAAGTAAACTCAGCGAGATAAGAGGGTAACTCTAGCCGTCAAAACGTACTCCCTTAAGATCCCCGTGGATCATCCCCTGGCTATGAATGTAAATCAACCCCCTGGCAACATCTCTCAGCTAGGGACATTATTCGATCGTCAGGGAACGCGAGGGAGAGACGTTGAGACTCAAAGACGTACAAGCCCTAATCGGTCCGAGTCCGGGTTCGCCTTCACGAACTCATTGATACTTCCGTTCTCCATCCAGTCCGATATCATCGCGAACTGGCTCTCGGTCATCATAACACCTATCAGTGGGAGGATATTCGGATGCTGAAGGGCCCTCCACGTCACGACCTCTTTGCAGAACCTCTGCACAGGAATCGGTCAGCTTCCCAACCCGCGGATAGGTAGCACAGCCAGCAACTTACGCCAATGACCTTCTGTAAGTCACCCTTCGTGTACGTCCTTATAACCTTCACCGCAACTTCCCGGCCACGATGGTCCCCCTTCCACACGTCCGCAAACCCGCCTCTGTATAGCGCGCTACCCGTTCTGTCATATTGGACGATGACCTTCATGGCAGCGGGAAGGAGCGCGTGGCGGCCACACATCTTGTACAATGATCTAAGGCATTTCTTTCGGATGGGTGGTGGAAGATCGGGCATGTTTAATAGTGCCTGGTGTCCAGAATATGAAGGTGTCAATTTCGTTCCCCGATATTTCCTTATGACAAGCAGGGGTAGAACGTGCCTCGTCTATCACGTCGATGAAGGACTGGGCGTCGTCTTCATGGAGACCACGGACCGTCTTGATTCCATCCTTGCTTGAAAAGACGGACTCGATCAAGGCGGAGCGGTCGGGCATGGCGAATGCACGTTGAATCAAACGCCAAACAGGTAGAGTGTCGGGATCTAGAAACCCGGGTGGGGCAGGGAGTAAATAACATTCAGTGAAAGAACGGTGGAGGGAGGGCTGAGGACGTACCACTCTCAACCACAGAGGTGGTAGTAGCACCACCAGGACTATCCGGCGCCACGGGTCCAAGACCGCCTTCGCGCTTCCTCTCGCGCTCGTGAGCAGAGACAGCGCCAAGAAGTCCCATCTGAGGAGGGGGTGGTCTCATTGGAACGCCCACGAGCGAAGCTCCCGTATCCTGTGTAACCTCTTCCGGTCGTTTCGCCGACCCCTCCTGGCGATCCTGCAAGCCGGCGAAGGGCAGACCATGGACAGAAAAAGCCTTGGTCATCGCATGCGAAGGCTCGATCTGTACGAACGTCTCCTGTTGAAGACCATTGTCTTTGTGAGGGGCTTCCTTGTTCTCGAACGCCTGATTCCATATTGTTCGCCTGGCCGCTCCAGGAGTGGGGAAATCTGACTGAGGTCGAAGGTGACTGTGTCCGTGTGGCTGGGGAGACGGTCTACGGTCATCAGGATCCAGGGTTCGGGTGGTGTTGGGGTACTGTCCAGAGGGTTGGCGAGGAGCAGATGATCCAAAACCGTCGAGCGCTTGCTGATGGTAATAATCGTCTTGATCGCCTACAGGAAATGAGGGTCAGGATCGAACGGGTGCTATGAAACCAAGGTAGTACGGAGAAGACACATACCATAGCCACGATCCGGAGAAGGCGGCCTTGGCAAGTATCTCTGTCGCTTCCCTAGCTCAAGCTGGTTCAAATAGGTAGTGGGGCGGTATGGGGAGCCTTGAGCGGAAAGCCTGCCGAGGTTTTGCCCGATTCCGGGGCTCCAGCCGTGCCCTGGGGCAACCGGATAACCATCCTCCTCCTCCTCATCTTCGTCCTCTTCTTCCTCTTCCTCATCACTGCTGTCCCAGGGACTCTTGTCCTTTACATGGACAGCGAACGTCTTGGTCACCGTTTGCGAAGGCTCGATCTGCACGAACGTCTTTCGTTGGAGGCCATCGTCTTTGGGAGAGGCTTCCATGTTCTCGAGCACCTGACTCCATATCGTCTGCCTGGCCGCTCCAGGAGTGGGGAAATCTGACTGAGGTCGGAGGTGAATATGTCCGTGTGGTTGGGGAGATGGTTTGCGATCATCAGGATGCCGGGTTCGGGTGGTGTCGGTGGTGTTGGGGTACTGTCCAGAGGGTTGACGAGGAGCAGATGGTCCAGAACCGCCGGGCCCTTGCTGATGATGATAATCGTCTTGATCCCCTGCAGGAAATACGGTCAGGATCGAACGGGTGCTATGAAACCAAAGTGCTACGGAGAAGACACATACCATAGCCACGACCCGGAGGAGGCGGCTGCGGCGACTGCCTGCGCGGCCTGCCACGCCCGGTCTGATCCAAATCGGTAGTGGAGTTGTATGGGGAGCCTGGGGTAGAAACTTTGTCGAAGTTTCGCCCAGGTCCGACTCCGGGACCCTGGTCGTGCCGTGGGGCAACTGGATCACCATCCGAGTCCACCTCCTCGTCATCTTCGTCCTCATCTTCCTCTTCCTCATCAGTGCTCTCTCCCCAGCCACCCCAACGCAATCTCCCCCTAACCCCACCGTTTCCGCCTTTGCGCTTCCCGGGATGGCGAACCACAGCGTGATGGGCCGCCTTTTGGGCTCGTGATTTCGCCATCCTTTCCAAAGCCTGCTTGGACGGCGCAAACGACGACCTGTACCCCCCTGACTCAGCCGAGCCCTCTGGATCAACATCAAGGTCGTGGGAAGGAGTGAGTGAGGCGGGACTCGGAAGAAGGGGTTCTCCGAGGACCGCATCCGTCTGGAGTGTTGGCGAGTCCTGGTTCGTCTCCGGCCGTTTTTGAAATTTGCCCGACTGGGGGGGTGAGCCGTTGGGAACAGACCTCAGGCCGGGAATGGAGAGTATAGGCTTCGGGCCAGGAATGGGGGGTGGAGGGCTCTGGAGTGAAGGAGGATCGGTACCAGTGCCCGAGGAGTTAAGATCCCGTTCAGTAATTGGCATCAGGAGTATAGGCTTCGGGCCAGGAATGGGGGGTGGAGGACTCTGGAGTGAAGGAGTGTCCGAGGAACTAAGATCCCGTTCAGTAATCGGCATCAAAGTCCTCCCATCGCCAGGGGGAGGTAGCGGACGGACAAGGTTCTTATTCTGGTTCGCCCTGGGGCCGAGTCCACTTCCCATGCGTTCGACCAAGATACTATGGAGCTTCGAACGAATTATCAGGTTGCGTTCCTCACGTGGGTCGAGTACCTCGACATCCTCACGATCCAGGAAGAGAAGCTGGTAACCGCCATGCCAGTTTAAAACAGTGGCCCTAAAGTGCGGTTTTGGGACGTACATCTTTTTCAGGACCAACAGGGTAGGCGAACATCATCGAAACTGGGTCCCTGGGATCCCACGTGTACGCCTTAGGGCGCCCGTACAGCTCGAACGCATCGTGAATGGCTAGAGTTACGTATGGCGGTCAAAAACCCAGAGTAGCGTAGGAAATGTGGTACGCTCACCTATCGACCACTTCAACATCTCCCCGCTCACACTCCGAGCGCCTTCCAAATCAGGCAACAACAACATCCAGCCTTCACGATGCTTCATGCTCGCACACATATCCTCATCGCCATACGTGCCTTCCAACTTGATAAGAGAGCTGCCGATAATGAGGTTTGGTCGTTCTGGGTAAACCGCAAAGGCTTGCGTGACAGTGAAGAACGTGAGAAGCGGTTTCCTCCTATCTTTCCCTCGTGGGGCGACGTAGAAAGAAATGGTTGCTCGTTCAGGGGGGTCATCGGGCTTGTCGCGTGAGAAAAGACCAGAGATGCGATTTCTCTTGGGTGTGGTGTAAGAGGAATGGCGCAGGTGGTTCCCTGGGATCAAGGGTGATTTGGAACCGACGGAGGCAACATCGGTGAGCGAAAGAGTATCAGTCGTGCCCACCCCTACTGAAATGCACGCCCATAACCTCTTCCAACCCGATTGACCAGCAACCCGGACCCTGGCCCAACCTTCCAGTTTGCCAAGAGTGAGGGTTGAAGGGACATTCCTGCCGTCGTTCAAGGTGATCCGGATAAGATGGGCGGTATACATCTCTTCAAGGTGCGATTTCTCCCAGCGAGAGAGTCGGAAGGCTGCAGCCCATGAAAGGAGATCATTGACGGAAGGACAAGAGAAAAGGAAGTGATTCATTCCAGCGGTGTTGAGAGTGATGACGTTAGTGTACTTGCGAAGGGGGGATGTCGGCGTCGCTGGTTGTGTTATGGCACCTAGGACGTGAACAAACTGAGGATGGAGGTTTCGTTGGCTTGCACAAGTAATACGTGAAAGGGGGGAACTCACAGCTTCAGTGATGTTTATATACGACGGGGGGACCTCCTTGCCCTGCTGGTTCGCAAATTTCACCTCCTCCATATCCCAGATACTGAGGGTCGTGCCCGAGAGCTGGGCCCAGACTTCACGCCATCCTCCGTCCTTGTGAGGCTTTTGTCCATCCGGGTTCCTGTCGAGTTTGTGAATGAGGGGGCCGGAGAAGTAAGTCTTTTGCTTGTGAGCGAGAGAGAGCGAGACGACAGAGCTGATTTCCGGGTTGAGAGGGGGATCTTCGGTCGGAGGCCACGGCTGTTGCGGTTGCTGCATTTCACTTGATCGGTGGGAAAAGGTTCCGGTCAACCCACATAATGGCAGCCAGTGAAATTGACAGGCAACCCCAAAACCGAAAAGCTCGAAAAGCAAAAGTGTGGAAAGCACAAAAACAAGGAGAGTACAATATCAGTGATAGCGCCGGCAAGCGGCGGGGCCCCCGACCGGCTACCCGCCCTCTTCCGCTTCTGATAGACTTTATGCGCGTTTAAGTACTTGGAACTTCCAACAATTGTCCAGTTCACAGGTATTACACGTGACCCCCCAGTCTGACCGCCGTCTCTTGCCGGGAGTGTTCACTCAGGAAGAGTCCCACCCCCAAATTCTCACGTTCGCTCCTCCGACCGAGTGGTCGCAATGTTCCTGTTAGGGTCCCAACGGGTCACAGATCCCTCGCCGGTATACTGACGTGCGAACTACTATGCACTATTTGTCTTTTGCAAGGGAAAAAAGTCACGCCGATCCAATGGTACCATACCTGACACCCCTGCGCTGGTAAGTAGTCGCATTGTACACTGCGATCTCCTCCTCCATCTTGGGTTCGTGGTTAT
>Ga0307509_10010583_pt1 | contig 11276 bp, 16 predicted proteins | sample 10_EM_MG_FD_202245 | JGI IMG/M metagenome (GOLD analysis project Ga0307509, IMG submission 202245) | Populus trichocarpa ectomycorrhiza microbial communities from riparian zone in the Pacific Northwest, United States - 10_EM | ecosystem: Host-associated > Plants > Roots > Unclassified | place... | reverse complement strand
GAATAAGCCTGACTTTTGCACAACCTTGTCACCATCATGATCTCATTAAAGTAAATAATTTTCACTCACCTTTTCTGTAATCGCTGCAGTCAGTGGTGGACTTGACGAGTGCTGTGACGGATATCTGATAGTGAGCGACAGGACTGTTCGACAAGTCTATCGAGCTCACCATCGGGCTTCCTTAGAATTGAAGGCCAAATTATCAAATTAGAATCAGATGGCATAGCAACCTAGAATAGCACAAGACATATTGTCGATTCCTACTCGAGATGAGACCTAATCGCGATGTCCTGTATTCATAGCCTGCCAATACACCGCTTTTGTAGGAACAACTGAGTTCCATTCGATATAACGTGCTTGAGGAGACGCGATAGGATGACTGGGGTTACTCGAAACTTGATTCTCACTGCAGCACTCTCGTGAACGACAATTCCCATCAAATTCCTTGGAAACTTACTCACATGTCAAATATTTATTTATATATGTTGTTAGTGTGAGAGCATAACGCAATCCTAGGCCAATAGCTGAAACTTGTGTTCTAAAACCTTCGGCAAGTTGAACGATAGACAGGTACATTGCTGCCAAGGTCATCATGGCCGCCGTGGTCGCACTTTTTGACTCTGACACAGTGGACACCTGGATAGGCAGGTAGGAGGGGAAGCAAGACTGCTCGGCAAGCCGAGAGATAGTAATGGAGCTGGTTCTAGCAAGGAGCTCGGGAATCAGACAAGATGAAACGTTCCAAGCGTGGACTCGGGCTCGAGCTACACCTCAATTTGTAGAATCGATGTCTCCCTTCCAAAGTCGCCACTACCCCCAATGTTCATCTTGGGGCGTCCGAAAACTGATTTGGGGAGCGGTCTAGGAATATTACTGCGGATTTAACAAAAATCCCAGTGGACCTTTATTGCGAAAGAGTTAGAGTGTACAAATGAATGTTAAAATACATACGCACCTCCGACCGCCTTTCAATGCCAAACTTGTCGAGTCGATGGCGAGTGAAAGCACGTTTGCACCCGTAAATCCGGGCCTGAAACTTGGATAATGACTGAAGGATAGAGCCACAGTTAGGTGTAGAGCTCATATTGAAACAGAGGTTCGATGATGAAACATCGACAACAGAGCTCAACCAGATGACGGCGGACGAATACCAGTTGCTTCAGTCTCAATGGCTACGTCTCCTTCACAATTTAAGTCCTAAAATCTCCTGGGTAAGGCCGTGCAGAGGAATGAGAAAAGGTGGATGTTGATAGGCTACAATTATGAGCAAATAGCTGAGATGGGCACCAGGAGACAATTGGATCAAGCCATGTGACGAAATCACCATATGGGAAATTATTACGTCAGACAAATACATGCCAGTTTAATTCGTTCCGTGGCCGCCTACATACTCCAGTCTCCCTGATCCCTGCTTTTTGATCCTCGTGGTTGATCTGTGAGCCGCCCACTGACACCCTACTTCCAACGCTCCCTGAAACATCCCTAGCAACGTTAGACCGACTCGTCGCTCCTTGAACCAACGGAGGGTCTGCATTTCGATATGTTCAAATATTCACCAACATCTTTGACCACGCCTCCGGAATCACGCACCATGTTACCTCAGGTCACACAGTCGAAGATTCAAAGTTGTGGAAGAACCATATCCGTCGAACAACCGCGTCGGTCGTGATTTTAGACAAGGTGCCCCTTAGAGTCAACGCAAGAGCCCTTTCTCGTCTTCATCCACGAACTTGATGACAGAATTGTGAGGGCTTCGATGTCTGGCGCACACCTTGTTGAACTCTTTAAAATGGATGAGGCATATTCCGGATCGGTGGGTGACTTTAGTTTTATTAATGGTGAATTTTAGTTTCACACATCGTAGGCAGGTTTGCCTCATGGAAGCGCATTGCCTTGGACTGGTATGAAAGGGACCAGGTAGTTCTTCAAGGCCTCTTCGATAGTGTGAGACATCAAATCCAATGAACCGATTTGTTTTCGACGGTCTGTGTATTGACTTCTTGTTCACAGGTCGAGGGAAATGAGCAATCAAGCGCATGCGCTACTCTGATTCAAAGGAAAAGGAGCGGAATCGGCTTTCAGACATTGAAAACATCTACGTAGCGGTGACAGTGTAGGACAACTCGTTCTCATGATCAAATACCCTTGATTGTTCCGCAGATTCATGGCAGGGGACGCATCTGCTGAATTTCTAGAATGGTGGACAGCTGCTATGGTAGCTTATCCAGAAACGCAAAGGAAGGCTCGAGAGGAATTGGATGAAGTAGTCGGCAGACATAGGCTCCTTTGCTTCAAAGATGACGAGAAAGTACCGTATGTTGCAATGGTACGTGTGCATGTCTTTGCTCGGAATCTCCACAACAATCTTCTCAAAATTGATATCATCTCAGGTAAAGGAGAATTCGCAATGGGCTCCAGTCCTCCCCCTGGGGCTCTCTATCGTTCCGTACAAGTTATTTGTCCTCATTTTGATGCATTAAAGCAAACTTTGAGACCATAGCCAGGACGATTGGTACAACGGATATTTCATCCCAAAACATTCCGTCATGATCAAAGAATCGGGATCCAGAAGTATACGGGCCTGATGCTCACCATTTCCATCCCTCATTTGGATGGCAATGACCAAATTGCTCCTGTTGCTTTGGGTTCGAATGTGTGGGCCGGCAGATCGCGAACGATGCCTGATTACCAACATTGCGGTGACGTGGGCAATGAATAATTGAAGACGAGACGAACTTGAATGCTGATGGGAGAGATGTGCCCCCCGATGTTGAGGAGTGCGTCCCAGATGGACTTGTTGTGTAAGCTTATCTATGCCTCCTAGATGTCAGGATAGACGCTAACGTTATAACACAATGTAGGCTTTATATTCCCACTTGGTATCTGCTATTCTCCTGCCTCATGTGTGCTTATATATGTACTATGTCGAATATTGTTAATGGCTTTAATCACTATGGTGTACGAGTATGCCAGCCCTTACTAAGGATAAAATATTATATGATAGGCATGACTTGGAGTTGTATGTAGACCCAAATGGCCACCACTTGCCGACTATAGCACTGCCAGCTGGGTCATGCATGAAATCGGGATTTCTGCGTTTCTTTATTTCTACCTTTGCTCCGAGCAAACGCTGTTCAATGAAATACACTTCGGTTTGGATCCCCCACGTAAATATTCAATCCAAAGACGATCTGACGGCATATCATTCACAAGGCCCGAATCTATAGACAAAATTTAAAGGGGTGCACCCTCCAAATCCCTTCAATGTTCAAGACGAACCTTCACTCATCAGCCCCAGGATGAACCTAGCGGCGCTGCTTCCATCACACCGATAATCAGGACATTACAATTCTACCTAGCAACACGCAAACCAGCCATATGAATTCCTCAAAGTTTCGGTCCCAACTCTCTAACAACATCATGACACAGCTAAGTTTATTCCTATGCAACACGTTACTGGCCGCGCGCACGACCACTGAATACATGTGCAGAGCTTGTGATTGTCGTCTTGGTCGTGTAAGATGCTGTTCTATAATCAACGATGGGATGACTTGGCTGTGCGATATCAGTTGTGCAGTCCCTTTGATTCTTCTCCGTCGTGAGTCGTGATAATGGCATTCGATCATTATTATTGCAAGTGCTAACTACAGTAGTCCCATATTGTCAAAAGTTTCGACTTACCTGATTGTTTCCTTGGAGGTTTAACGCTTATCTTCCACCACCACTCGAGCTGTGTTGATACTAACTCACAAGCTACAAAGGACAATGTGGTCCTTCGACTTGGAGTACTCCCGTAGGCATCTGATACCGAAAAAAATTGGCGCCACGTGGAGAACCCGATTTCGGCCTTCTTGAGTTCGTTGGCTTTCCCAAGAAAAATATGTCGCCTAATAAGAGACGCGTTTTGTTGAGTGTATGCCCAACTGTCGTTGTTGTTGTTAACGAACTTTACAGAAGCCTCGACTAGTGGTGAAGCTTACGATTGGCAAAGTTTATATAATATACGAACGCAACGAGTCAATCGAGAGTGAGGATGAAATCACTGGCGTCGCACCTTTCTCGGTGGGGCTATTTAGGAACTCGGAGAAAAATCACCGTAGACCACATGGCCACAGTTGCACCAGATGTTTTCAGACGCCAGCCATAGCCAGCCATCTGGTTCAAAGACGTCTCCAGATCCTTAAGGAGTAAGATTACTGATGGATAACCCTTATTTAGTAATCGGACCGCTGATGGGGAAAAACCGAGCACCTCTATTTCCGACGCGCACTGCGCCAACATGTTGATGAAACATCTGGTAGTTAGTCTCAAAATCTGACCCGTACGAGATCAAGGAATTTGATGGATTCTAATCTAACTAGTTTAGTTTTGGCCAACGTGTCCACGAGCCCAAATTCTTACCTCGCGGTCAAATGCCTTTTTTTAGAACGGATTTTGTATGACCAGTGTAAACCCGTCAAAATGTTATAATGTTAACATTCACAATCCAACGCCATTGAACAACAAGGGCATACCGTAGGTGAATAAATAGAGTCCATTCAAGTAAGAAAACTTTCCCTCAGCTGGTCTCACCCATTCACCCTCCGGATTACTCTTAGTGCTGAGCACTGAGCTTCTCCAAAAGTCACAACCAACTAAACTTCAACTTTTATATGATAATTTTCAATCACCATGGTTCAAATCAACCTTACTGCTTTCGTTGTCATTGCCGCCGCGATGACCGCCCCAGTCCTCGCCCTGCCTACGCCAAACACCGTTGAGGATGCCTCTGGTCTTGTATCGTGAGTCCATACCTAAATTTTGTTGCTATTCAATCATCTCAACTCCCGGCCACTAAATCATCAGGCGCGAACCCATGATCGAATCACTAGTATATGCGCGTGACCTGGGATTCCTAGGGGCTGTAGGGGAAGGCGCATTGAAGGCGGCCGCTGTACATGTTGCAGGGAAAGGGCATTCCTAGTGGAGGTGCTCTAGATGTTCGTGTCTATGGCATAAAGAAATCAAGAAATCGAAGAAACTGTACCTTATTACATATGCTGGCCATCTCTTCGAAACACTGCAACTGGAAAGCAAAGAGATACTCGACCTGTTATAACTAAAATTCAACTATTTACGTGCTGGGTTGAAGTGATGTGCATCAGAGCCGTATATCCTGGGTTTCAGGCAGACATTGTCAATCATGGTGGAATGAAGTAGCCGTTGGATCAATCACCCTGGGTATGGCACTTCAAGTAGTCATGAAAGAAACGGGACTTACCTGAATGGAACGATGTGGGACCCAAACCGGGACCTAATATGACCATCGTGATATCTTTACCTATGTCGAGATCAGTTCGATGGCAGACGGAGGAAAAGTCATCTTGAACATTGATTCCAAAGGGTCTACCTTGTTGGATTTTCTATACATTCGTCAGGCTTATATATCTTCTCGACAACATCCAAGTCGAATATACGCGTAGTATATGTTGCCCTGACATGCACCAAGTCGAAGTTCGTCTGGATCGGACGTTACGAGCTGCAGTCGCATCAACAGATCCGTTCAACAGGCATCCAAGACAAAATATCCTGGTAGAGATAATTTCCCCAGCACTACAGGTTGAATAGCAAGTTTCTTTGCCAGATTGCCGGTTTTCATTAGGGATGTTACCTCTAGGGCTATGATGTGTGGCGAATCCAGACATATGTACACTCAAGCGGTATGTTGGCAATGTCATTTCAGTCACAGATAAAGGTAAAGTATCTGTTTACAAAGTGTATAGGTGATTGCGCAGATCGTGTGAATTTTGTCGGCTGAGTTACAATACTTGGCACGTGGGAATAATGCAAGACGCGACCACTTAGTGTCGCGTTCAAACCAGTGTGATAATGTCAGACAATGAAAGTCCCCCACCTCCAACAAACGCCATACAGGATGGATGTGAGTTTGACCGTTTTTCTTTATTATGAAGCTATATGACGTTTTTCATAGTACCGGACGACACAATTCGCATCATGCTTGCGACAGACAATCACATTGGATACATGGAACGAGACCCTATAAGAGGGCAAGACTCGATTAATACTTTTAAGGAGATTCTACAATTGGCAGTCAAATACGAGGTATGCTCCTCTACACAGGTCGATCATGGCTAAGTTTGTTCCAAGGTGGACTTCATACTTCTTGGTGGTGACCTCTTTCACGAGAATAAACCATCGAGAGAGTGTCTCTATCAAGTTACTGCGTTGCTTAGAGAGTACACCCTTGGTGACAAACCCGTGCAGATAGAACTGCTGAGCGATCCATCAGAGGGACAGGCGTCCGGGTTCTCGTATGCAGCTTCCAATCTAACCGCGAGGACAGCCCTAAAGCTTTCAACAGGTTCCCAGCAGTTAATTACGAAGATCCAAATTTGAATGTGTCCATACCCGTGTTTTCTATCCATGGAAACCATGATGATCCCCAGGGTGCAGGAGCCGTCCGTTGCCTTTCCTGTTCTTTCGTCCATCTTTCTAACATGTTCTTAGGAAGGTGCACTTTGCGCTCTCGACATCCTCTCTGTATCCGGTCTCATCAACTACATGGGCAAAATTGATCTCCCCCTCTCTTCCACGGCAGCAGACTCCCTGACTTCAGGCATTGCGATTCGACCTGTGCTGTTGAAGAAGGGAAAAACGAAATTGGGAATGTATGGGGTCGGAAATGTGAAGGACCAGAGGATGCACTTTGAATTGCGAAGTAATCGCGTGAAAATGTTCATGCCAAGGGATAAGGACTCCTGGTTTAATTTATTGGTTTTACATCAAAATAGGTGAAAATCACTTTTCTCTGCTCTCCTTGTTTCTCTCGTGCTGACAGCTCGAATTCAACCCCCAGGGTGAAACATGGCCCCCAAGAATATGTCCCAGAAGGCATGTTTGACGATAGCATCGACCTCGTCGTGTGGGGCCATGAGCACGACTGTAGAATCATACCAGAACCAGTAGCTGGGAAAAAATACTACATCTCTCAACCAGGTTCTTCCGTTGCTACAAGTCTTGCTGATGGTGAAGCTATCGAGAAGTGCGTACTGTCCTGTTTCTATGTCCCACTATGTTGATTACAATATTTAGGCATGCGGCTCTTCTCGAAATCCAAAACAAAGAATTTCGGTTGACACCTATACCCTTGCGCTCCGTTCGCCCGTTTGTGATTGAAGAAGTCATCTTATCCGAGATTGCGGATGACTCTGGCTTGGACTTGAACGACCAAATGGAGATTACCAAGTACTTGAGGGGAAAGGTACATATTCATCTGTTTTGCTAGCTTGGAACTGATTGATGAGACGACGATAGGTCAACTCCCTCGTCAACCAAGCCAATCAACTCTGGGAGGACCGTAATTCACGTGCGCTTGAAGAAGGAGAACCTGAGCTCCCAAAGATGCTGCCCCTCATTCGGCTCAAGGTCTCCCTCCACTCCAGTTTTTTTTGGTCTTACTCACCATCTTTACTCAGGTTGACACAACCGGGGTAACCCAGACCTTCAACCCTATCCGTTTCGGCCAAGAATTCACAGGCAGACTTGCTAATCCGCGAGACGTTCTGACTTTCCACCGTGCTAAGAAGGGCGGAAAGTCCGCCACAGGTGCTGCTGCTCGAGTCAGCGTTGAGGAGCCCGAGCTGAGCATCGATGATCCGAATCTGAGTATCAGTGAGAAATTGGCGAAGGTGAGAGTGGGTACACTTGTGAGGGAGTATCTAGCGGCGCAGGAGTTACAGGTGATAGGAGAGGTTGGGATGAGTGATGCAATTAGAGTCTTCGTGGAGAAGGATGATATCCATGCTATTCAGACGTGAGTTTCGGTTGTCTCTGAGTATCAGCTTCGTGGTTTGACAGGCGAGCTAGGCATGTGGGCAAGTCGCTGAAAGACCTCATGAAGAATGTCCAACCGACGGAAGATGTTGAAGTACCGGAAGATGACCTTGAAGATATGGTACGTAATGTCTTACTGTGAATTTCTATCACTTACATTCATTTTAATCACTAGCTTGTGAAGGCAAAGGAACGCCAAGACCAAGCGTACATTGAATCTTCCAAAGCCTCGAAAACGAAAACAAAGGGAAAAGGTAAATCAAAAGTCATGGAAGACGATGAAGATGAGCAGAGCGAAGATTCAATGATGATGGATGTGGAGACTGGTGGGAGAGGCGATGACGATTTCGACATGGACATGGATGACGAAAACGAAGGTCCGAGGGTTGGTAAGACTGGGAGAGGGAGAGGTGCCGCATCTAAGGCGGGAACTGGGACAAAGGGAAAGTCCACGACTGCTGGTACGGGAAGGAAGACAGCAACCTCAAAAAGTAGGTTTTTGTTCCGAGTTAACAAGAATATTCTCCGACCGCTTATTCAGGTGCTACCACGAAGAAAGCTACTGTCACGAAGACAAAAGGAAAGGGTAAGAAGGTGGTAGATAGTGATGACGATGAAGACGATGAGATCGATATGCTGGACGACGATGATGATGAAGAAGTGGTCACGCCTAAAAAGAAGACTAATAGGGCTGCTGTTTTGAGGTAACATATTCTATCATTTTTCCTCGTGCTCGCTTCTTATCTGATGCACAGCCAACCCACGACAACGAAGAAGGCCCCTGCAAAAAAGACCACTGGCAAAGCTAAGCCGAAAGCCGCTACGGCAACGCAGACACAGATAACGTTCGCTCCTGCAGGTAGGCCATCGCGTGCAGCTGCGACTCGAACGAGGGGAAGGCTGGTGGTGAGTTTCTTGGATTTGAATAGATGCACCGTTGACTTTTATTGTCGTTGTGCAGGTGGATGATGATGACGATGATGACGATGAGTGAGGAGAGGTTTCTTGTGACAAAATACTACTTCGGATACGTTCCCTGCTAAAGTGGTTTTCAATTCCCCGTGCAACATAAGCTTAGGAATGGCCTGATAAGCGATCGTAACAGTTGGTCCATACTTTCGCAGGATATGGTGGGCAATACTCTTCGGATGAAATTATTCAGTAACCACCACTAAAATTCTGGCAGTTTATGTATCTGACTCGGAGTAATGGCTTGTGAATAGTACAAGAATAGTAAAAAGCTCTACGTCCTTATATAGAAAATGCTTCGTCGATATGACGTCACCCATATGCGTCACGCTCAGACTCGTCTTACAATGAGTAAAAAGATCGATTTTCAATCCAATCAATCCAACCGCCCCTTTACTCTTTTTTATTACCCATCCGCCAGACTCCCGCCACACGCAATGTCTGAGGATGACGTCTGCACCATTTGGTGCCTCATTAATGGTGAAAATAGACCATTCTATCTCAGAGCGAATCGCAATTGGAAACTAGCCGAATTGGCTGATTCCATCCTCGAACGAAGAAAGGATCTTGGTGCTGGCATCAATGACACATTCCTCTGGCAAGTGAGTGTGCTCCTGACCAGTCCAAATGTACCAGGTGACCAAGCCCACATCCATTGACCCCGACAACAGTTTTCACGACCGGTTTCCATGCCCAATATCCGATTTATTGGGTAATTCTATAGTCACCAGATTGAACGAGCGTATGCGTCGAGTGTCAGATGTCTTTCCTGTACTCGCTGAGGGCCAACTTCACATTGTCGTGCAAGTCGAAAAGTCTGGTAAGTGTGCATAAGTACATTGTCACATTTGAGCAGTGCTCATCATTTTTGTGGCCTTCTCATTGCGCCATTTGACTTTCATTACTGTCACGGTTGGACCTTGCCTTTTGTTGGCTTCTATGTCTTGCACATTCGCAAATGGTATCATGATTCCATTCAAATCCCTGTCATCTGGGCCTCGTCTGTTCCCTCATCATCTACAGGTCAGTCGCTGCAAATCACCATTCAGTTCTGAGCTCACCGCTCTATTACAGGAAAGCGGAGAGCCGAAGCTGAGCCTGATACAGACCAACAGCCTCAGGACAGTAGTAATGCCCAAGGAACTTCCAAACGTTCCAAAATTGATGGTGTGCATCGCCCACTTTCTCTTGCTGATTTACGCTTTCTGATCTGCTCTTTCTCTCAGGAGCACAGGACAATCGGTTGCCCACAGAAGGTTGGTGGTCGTTTTGGTGAACGGACTCTCGCTTATGCCAATAGGAAACAGATGTTCTCAAAATCTACCACGAGACGTTACAACGTGTCGAAAGCGACCCGCTTTGGTATTCAGACCCTCGGAATTACAGTCCCATCCTATTTCCATTCAGGTATCCCAACATACCCGAGAGATTTTCGCTCCAGAATGGCTCTTTCCAGTATATGGGTCGGGAAGTGTTTCAGGAGGTGTACGACAAAGCTCATTTGTTAAAACTCAGAAGTGAGTATACCAAACTCTACATCCATGGCACAATGGGATATGGGAAGTCGTACATCCTTGCTGCACTCGCATGCCTACTTTATCGTGAAGGGAAACAGGTGGTATTCATTCCTGATTGCAGGGCGCTGCTTGGGCAATCTATACCCTACATTAAAAGCGCCCTTCTCTGCACCTTTGCGGACCCCTCACTGGAAAAGCAACGTGATCGGATTCGAGCTTGCACTTCTGAAGAAGAGATCAATACCTTCTGTCACAGCTTGGATGATACCCTCTATTTCATCGTGGACCAAATTAATGCGTTTGACGTATCCCCCGCTAATATGGATGTGATTTGGGATGACGAGAAGAAGGCCTGCTCCAGTTTCATCACTCGTTTATGCCTTGGGAATTTGTCGATCGCCAGCGCATCAGCCAATTATGAAACGGCATTGCATATGGATCAGAAACAAACAAACGAGCTCAAGACTGCGATGATGGGTGGAATGAGAGATGTGAGCCTATTGATTAACCTGTCTGTTCATCTTAAATCATTGTTTCATTCAGGAAGAGATGAAGTGGTGGTGGAACCATCATGAGGGTGAGTTGCCACTGGCAACATTGGACTTGAGGCTGAAGGCCGTTGCTTGGCACGGCAATACGAGTCCCCTCTGAGTTATTCTCACTTAGATTATGTAATAATAATATTGATGATACTCCATATACTTAAATTATACATACATGACCAGGTACGTGACATTTGTGACAATGTTGGATCAATCACCAACCACCACCACCTATGCCACCGAGTCGCACGCACTGACGCGAAACCAACATAATTGGGAGGAGGATCAGAGGGGGTAGAGGGAATGGGTGGACTTCCACCCATTCCCCCCAGGTATGTTTTTCATCAATTATCAATTATATATGCTAATGCTTTTCTACCTACAGACTATCTGTTTTGACGGTCCCCCAGCCCTT
>Ga0307509_10010582_pt1 | contig 11278 bp, 1 predicted proteins | sample 10_EM_MG_FD_202245 | JGI IMG/M metagenome (GOLD analysis project Ga0307509, IMG submission 202245) | Populus trichocarpa ectomycorrhiza microbial communities from riparian zone in the Pacific Northwest, United States - 10_EM | ecosystem: Host-associated > Plants > Roots > Unclassified | place... | reverse complement strand
CCACGACGCGCGAGAGATCCGAGACCCGCCAGAGCACCGCGCCGCCGTCGGCGAGCCCCGCGATCAGCGACCCATCGGCCGAGACCACGAGCTGGTGGGCGCCATGTGCCGCCGGATCGCTCGCGAGCGTGGCCAGGTCGGCGAGCCCGACGAGCTCGATCGATGCCGGCGTCGCGATCACGGCGCGATCGCCGAGGAGCTTGACGAAGGTGGTAGCGCCGGGGCGCTCGCGCTTGCGCACACCGCTCCCCGCGTCGATGAGCTCGAGTCCCCCATCGGTCGCGACCGCGAGCAGCCCACCCGCCGCGTAGTCGAGCGCGGCGATCTCGCCGGGGACGGCGAAGCCGCGCAGGCGCTCGCCGGTCGACGGATCTCGGATCTCGATCTCCCCCTTCGCCTTCGCGATCGCGAGCTCGCGGCCGTCGGGCCGGAACACCGCGACGATGCCGTCGTATGCCGCGATCGCTCGCTTCGCGTCGAGCATCGCGAGCCCCGCCAACCGGCGCGCGACCGGATCCTCGGGCAACACCCGCAACCCGGCTGCCAGATAAGGCCTCGCTTGATCGGGATCGCCATCGAGCAACAGCTGGCGGCCCTGCTCGATCCGGCTCGCGGCGAGCGCACGCGCGGTGTCGTGCTCGCGCGCGACGATCTTGCGCACGCTCACGATCGCGACCGCGGCGAGCACGATCAGCGCGGCGGCCGCGACGGTGACCGACGCCCGATGCCTGCGCAGCCAGCGCCGGACCAGCTCGACCCCGCTGTAGCGATGCGAGGCGACGAGGCGGCCGTCCATGAACCGCTTGAGCTCGTCGGCGACGCCACCGGCATCGGCGTAGCGGTCGGCCGGGTCCCGCGCCATCGCCTTGGCGATGATCGACGCGAGGTCGTCGGGCACGTCGTGCTCGAGCTCCCCGATCGCCGGCGGCGGCCCGGCCTCCACCGCCGCGAGCACCTCGCCCGCGTTGCTCCCGCGATACGGCGGCCGACCCGCGATCACGTGATAGAGCAGCGCGCCGAGCGCGTAGACATCCGCGCGCTCGTCGACGAGATCGCCGCGCGCCTGCTCCGGCGGCATGTACGACGGCGTGCCCATCACGGAACCCTCGACGGTGAGCTCGGCATCGCCGATCAGCGCGACGTGGCTCGGCTCGCGGATCTCGGGATCGCCGTCGAGATCCTTCGCGAGGCCCCAGTCGATCACGACGGTCTCGCCGAATTTGCCGACGAGCACGTTCGCCGGTTTGAGATCGCGGTGGATGATCCGCTTGCTGTGCGCGTACGCGAGCGCCTCGCAGACGGCCAGCGCGCTCGCCAGGAGGCCGAGCCGGTCCGACAGCGTCGTCGCGTTGGTGATCGTCTGATCGAGCGGCGTGCCCTCGACGAGCTTCATCGCGTAGAACGGCTCGCCGTGATCGAGCACGCCCGCCTCGTAGATCGGCACGATCGCGGGATGCGCGAGCTTCGCGGTGATCTGCGCCTCGCGATCGAACCGGACCCGCAGCATCGGGTTCTGGCTCTGCAGCAGCTTGAGCGCGACCGTGCGTGACAGCTTCGTATCCTCTGCGAGGACGATCCGCCCCATGCCACCGCGCGCGAGCTCCTTGCCGCGAATGAAGTGCGGCGCGTCGCTCGCCGGCCGCGGCACCGCGAGCTCGGTCGTCACCGGCGCCAGCGTGTCGGCGACGGTGCGCTCGGCCGGCGCGACCGGGGGCGGTGAGGCGGCAAGCGTGGCCGCGCTCGCGGCGTCGTCGTCCGGCACGCCCCCGACTATACAAGCTCGACGGTGATCCAGTGCTCGCGGTGGTCGCTGTGCAGCGGGATCCGCGCGTCGGCCTGCTCGGCGTTGTCGACCACGACGCGCCCGACCCGCTGGCCGTGGCCCTTGACGTCGATGTGATGGACGGTCTCGTGGTGGCGGTAGTGGATCTGGAAGCCGCCCCAGCTCGCCGGGATCACGGGCGCGAGGACGAGGTGGTCGACCTCGAGCCGGAGGCCGAGCAGCGACTCGAGGATCAACCGGTACATCCAGCCCGCCGAGCCGGTGTACCAGGTCCAGCCGCCTCGGCCGGCGTGCTGGGGGTTCGTGTAGATGTCGGCCGCCATCACGTACGGCTCGACGCGATAGCGCGCGATCGCCTCTGGGGAATCGCCGTGATGGACCGGATCGATCATGTCGAACAGCTCCCACGCGCGTTCGGTCCGTCCGGCCTGCGCGAACGCCATCACCGCCCACACCGCTGCGTGGGTGTACTGGCCGCCGTTCTCGCGCACGCCGGGGACGTAGCCCTTGATGTAGCCGGGGTTCTCCACCGCGTGATCGAACGGCGGATCGAACAGCTTGATCACGGCGAGCTCGCGATCGACGAGCCGCTCGTCGAGAGCCGTGAGGCCCTGCTCGATCCGCTCGGGCCTACCCAGCTTCGCGAGCACCGCCCAGCTCTGGGGCAGCGCGTCGATCTGGCACTCGTCGCTCTCGGCCGAGCCGAGCGGCGCGCCGTCGTCGTAGTAGCCGCGGCGATACCACTTGCCGTCCCACGCCTGGGCCTCCACGTTGCGGCGCAGCACGGCCGCTTGTGCGACGCACTCGTCGGCGAACGTAGAGTCGCCGCGGCTGCGCGCGAGCGGCTCGAACTTCTGGAGGACCTCGACGAGGAACAGCGCGAGCCACACGCTCTCGCCCTTGCCCTCGTCACCGACGAGGTTCATGCCATCGTTCCAGTCGCCGGTGCCCATCAGGGGCAGGCCGTGCGCGCCGAACCGCAGCCCGTGCTTGATCGCGCGAACGCAGTGCTCGTAGAGCCCGACGACCTCGCTCGAGCGCGCCGGCAGGTCGTAGTAGCTGTCCTCGTTCGGATTGACCGCGCGACCCTCGATCATCTCGATCCGCTCGTCGAGCACGCCGGTGTCACCGGTCGCGGTCACGTAGCGCGCCGCCGCGTAGGGCAGCCACAGGTAGTCGTCGGAGATCCGGGTGCGCACGCCGCGCCCACTCGGCGGATGCCACCAGTGCTGGACGTCGCCCTGCGGGAACTGGTGTGCCGCGGAGCGCACGAGCTGATCGCGGAGCAGCGCCGGATCGGCGTGGAGCATCGCGCAGGCGTCTTGAAGCTGATCGCGGAACCCGAACGCGCCGCCGGATTGATAGAACCCGCTGCGGCCCCACATCCGCGCCGACAGCACCTGGTAGATCAACCAGCCGTTCGCGAGGTAGTTGAGCGACTCGTCGGGGGTCTGGACGTTGACCGCGCCGAGCGTCTTGTTCCAGTGCTGCCACACGCCCTCGAGCCCGGTCTGCGCCGCCGCGACGCCGCGATAGTGGCCGACGATGTAGCGCGCGTCGTTGAGATCGCGGCCCGAGCCGAACGCGAACACGACCTCGCGCTCCTGGCCGTCGGAGAGCTCGAGGATCGTCTGCATCGCGAGGCACGGATCGAACGCCGCGCCGACGCGACCCGACAAGCGCGTGCGCGCGAGCGCCGCCGGGCGCGCCAGGGTCCCGCCGCGGCCGATGAACTCGGTGCGATCGCCGGTGATCGTCCGATCCGGCTCGCTGCACTCGAGAAAGGCGATGCGCGGCGCGAACTCGCCCGCGTACGCGTTGCGCGCGAACATCGCGCCCGTCTTCCCGTCGACCTCGCTGGCCACGTGCGGCAGCGTGGTCGCGCGCTGGGCGCCGAGCACGAGCTCGAAGAACCCGGTGACCGACACCCTGCGCGGCCGGCCGGACCGGTTGCGCACCTTCAGCTTGAACAGCTTCACCGGCGCGTCCATCGCGACGAACACGGTCAGCTCGGTGATGAGGTTCGACTCCTGGGTCTCGAACACCGAGTAGCCGAAGCCGTGGCGCGTCGTGTACTGCCCCGCCCCCGGCGCCGGCGTCAGCGTCGGCGACCAGAACGTGCCGTCCTCCTCGTCGCGGAGGTACAGCGCCTCGCCGCTCGGATCGCAGACCGGATCGTTGCTCCACGGCGTGAGGCGGTAGAGCTGGGCGTTCTCGCACCAGGTGTACGCGGCGCCGCTCTCGGAGACGACCGAGCCGAAATACGAGTTCGCCATCACGTTCGTCCACGGCGCCGGTGTCCGCGACTCGCGCGTCGTCGTGATCACGTACTCGCGGCCGTCCTTCGTGAAGCCGCCATGACCGTTGAACGCCGCGAGATCGGGGCGCTGCATCGTCGGGAGCACGACCGCGGAGCCGCCGCGCGGCTTCTGCTTCTCGAACTTGACCGGCTGGACCGGTTCGTTGCGCGGCCGGCGATCGAGCTGGTCGGCAAGCGTGCCCGCGGTGTCGCTGACGATCGCGCGCGCGACCGTCATCATCAGGATCCGATCGGCCTCGGTCATCTGATCGCTGCGGCGGATGAAGATGCCGCCCTTTTGATCGACGAGCGTCGCGTCGCCGATCGTCGCGATCGCGGCGACGATCTGATCGTGGAGGTTCTGGCGATATCCCGACGGATCCTCGTTCCAGATCACGAGATCGGTCTGCAGCCCCTTGAGCCGCCAGTACATGTGCGCGCGGACGAGCTGGCGCACGAGCTCGAGGTTCTCGGTCGCCGCGATCCGCAGGATCACGATCGGCAGGTCGCCGGAGATCGAGTACGGCCACAGCCCCGCCTGGCCGAGCCGGTTTCCCGCGATCACGGACTTCTGTGCGCGCAGCGTCGGCGACGAGAACAGGATGTGGCTCGCGAGCTGGTCCCACAGCCGGATATCGGCATTCGACGCATCGAGCCGGCGCTGGATCACCTGGCTCTGCGCCCACGCGAGCTCGAGCACGCGCTCCGCGAGGTGGCGCGCGCGGTACTTGTCGAGGAGCGCGAGCGCGGCCTCTCGGGTCTCGGCGACACCCGTCAGGATGTGGACGACCACCGCTTGATCCGGCGCGACCTCGACGGTGTTGCGGATCGCGATGCACGGATCGAGGACCGAGCCCTGGCTGTTGCCGAGCACCTTGCGCGAGACCCCCACCGGATCGGCCGGCGTGCCGTCGCGACCGATGAACTCGCCGCGATCGGTCTCGAACGAGGTCGGTCGCGCGGTCGGCCCGAGCGGCACCATCGCGTGGAACAGCCACGGCGGCTTCTCGCCGGGCGCGCGCGGCCGCCGCGTGCACAGGATCGCCTGCTGCGACTCGACGAGCTCGGTCTGGACGAACAGACCGGAGAACGCGCGGTGCGAGGCGTCGGCGCCCTTCACGTTCAGCACGACCTCGGCGTAGCTCGTCAGCTCGAGCAGGCGCTTGTCGTTGCCGTGATTCGAGATCGTGACCCGGCGCAGCTCGAGATCGTCCTCGGGCGACACCGCGATCTCGACGTGGGTATCGAGCTCCTCGTCGCGGCGACGGAACTCTGCGCGGCCCGCGGAGAAGATCGCCTCGTAGCCGCTCCCCGCGCGCATCGTCGGTTGATACGACACCGACCAGATGTGGTTCGCGCGGACGTCGCGGACGTAGCAGAACTGCCCCCAGCAATCGCGCGTGGGATCCTCGGCCCACCGCGTGATCTCGTGATCGCGCCACCGGCTGTAGCCGCCACCGGCGTTCGTGACGACGACGTGGTAGTTGCCATTCGAGAGCAGCTGGACTTCGGGCGCCGGCGTGTTCGGGGTCGAGAACACGCGGAGGTCGCGCTCGACCTCGGTCGTCGTCCGCACCGCGCTGACCTCGGCCGGATGGGGATAGACCGCCGGCGTGCGCGGCACCCGCTCGTGCAGCACGAGGTCGGTCGCGCGCGCCGCCGGGTTCGCGAGGAACCGGCGCTGCATCGGCCGATCGAGCAGTGCGTACGCGAGCGACAGCAGCACCATGCCCTGGTGGTGCGCCATGTACGACTTCACCGTCGCGAACGTCTTGCCGGGCGGCAGCCGCGATGGGGTGTAGTCGATCGCCTCGTAGAGCCCCATCACCCCGATCTGGCCCTCGCGGTCGAGGCGCTGGAGGTTCGCGGTCGCAGCCTCGGGCGCGACCATCAGCGCCATCGCGCTCGCGTACGGTGCGATCACGAGATCCGATGCGAGGCCGCGCTTGAACCCGAGGCCCGGTACGCCGAACGCGCGGTACTGGTAGTTGAGCTGCGCGTCGGTCTTGTTGTAACCGCTCTCGGAGATTCCCCACGCGACCTGGTGCTGCTTGCCGTACTCGATCTGGCGCGCGACCGCGGCGCGATACGTCGCATCGAGCAGCGTGCCCTGATAGGTGGGCATCACGAGCAACGGCATCAGGTACTCGAACATCGAGCCGCTCCACGACAGGAGCGTGGGCTTGCCACCGGTCGTGGTGACCCGCCGGCCGAGGTGGAACCAGTGCTCCTGCGGCAGCTTGTTCTGGGCGATCGCGACGAAGCTCGCGAGCCGCGCCTCCGACGCGAGCAGGTCGTAGAAGCTGTTGTCGAGCCGGTGATCGGTGACGCTGTAGCCGATCGCGAGCAGGTGGCGGTTCCGGTCGTAGAGGAAGTCGTACTCGAAGTCGCCGAGGTCGCCCGCGTAGTGCTCGAGCCGATGGAGCTCGCCGACGAGGTGGGCCGCGCGCTCGGCGCCACGATGGACCGCATCGGCGAGCTCCGCGTCCGCGCCGTCGAGCTCGTCCTCGAGCCGCGCGATCGCCGACAGCGACGGGATCATTTCGAGCTTCGCGCGCAGCTTCTCGGGGATCGCGAGCTCGGCCCAGGGCGTCAGCTCGGTCAGCTCGGTCGCCAGCTCGTCGAGCTGGCGCTGCAACTCGGTCCGCCACCACCCGGCCTCGCCGTCGCGCGGTCCGAGCGCCGCCGCGGCCGCGACGAGTCGTTTCACCGCGGCATGGGCCTCGCGCAGGTTCACCGGCGAGGTCTTCGTCAGCTCGTAGAGCTCCCCGGACTTCACGCCGACGAGCTCGAGCGTGTCGGCGAGGCCGCGGAACTGGATCGCGCCGATGATCGGAGCGTGGACGAGCTCCTTCAGCCCCTCGGCGAGCGTCATCAGATTCCCGGCGAGGTTGCCGCTGTCGACGCTCGACACGTACATCGGCCGCAGCGGTTCGAGCGTCCGGGTGTCGTACCAGTTGTAGAAATGCCCGCGGAAACGCTGGAGCTTGTCGAGGGTCGCGAACGTCCGCGAGGTCCGCTCGATCACCTCGGTCGCGGTCGCATAGCCGAAATCGCGCGCCGCCAGGTTCGCGAGCAGCGCGAGTCCGATGTTCGTCGGCGACGTGCGATGCGCGATACCGACCGGCGGATCCAGCTGGAAGTTGTCGGGGGGGAGATCGTTGTCCTCGGCGCAGACATACGTGCGGAAGAACCGCCAGGTCTTGCGGGCGAGGCGGTGGAGGAACGTCCGGTCGTCCGGCGTCAGCTCCGCGATCGGCTCGACGATCGGCCGCCCGGCCCACCACACGAACGCCGGCGCGAGCAACCACAGCGCCGCGACCGGGGCCGCGAGCCACAGCGCCGCGACCTGGCCGAGGACGAGCTGGAGCGCGACCGCCGCCGCGGCGATCGGCGCGATCCACATCGAGCCGTAGATCGCCGCGAAGCCGGTGCGCTGGGTCCGCTCGGCATCCGCCGCGGTCTTCCACTCGAGCAGCTTGCGCTTGGTCAGCCACAGCCGCACGAACACGCGCGCGATCGAGCCGAGGCTGATCGCGGCGTCCTCGGGGACGCACGCGAACGAGAACCCCTCGCGCAGGAACGCCTGGCCGAGCTGGCGCCGGACCATCCGCGAGTGTTCCTCGGGCGCGACCTCCTTCGGCCGGCGTTCGAGATCGGTGAACGCGGCGAGCAGCGGCGGCACGAGGAACGTCGCGAGCACGAGTGGGAGCGCGAGCGTCGCCGCGCCGGGCAACGTCCAGCCGACGACGAGCACCGCGACGATCGCGGGCGGCACGATGCTGCGCCGCAGGTTGTCGAGGATCTTCCAGCGCGACAGCATCGAGATCGGGTTGCGCGGTCGCTTCGCGCCGCCCGCCGGCACGCCCCAGAACAGCCAGCGCGCGATCTGCCAGTCGCCGCGGATCCACCGCGCGCGCCGACTCGCATCGACCGCGTACGTCGACGGAAAGTCCTCGAACACCATCACGTCGCTGACCAGCCCGGCGCGGCCGTACGCGCCCTCCAGCAAGTCGTGACTGAGCACGCGGTTGTCGGGCAGCATGCCCTCCAGCACGCCGCGCACCGCGTCGACGTCGTAGATGCCCTTGCCGATGAACGAGCCCTCGGCGAACAGGTCCTGATACACGTCCGAGACCGCGCGGGTGTACGGATCGATCCCCGGTTCGCTCGCAAACATCCTCGCGAACCGCGTGCGATGCGCGCTGTCGAGCGTGATGCCGACCCGCGGCTGGAGGATCGCGTAGCCGTGGCTGACTCGACCGCGCCGTGGATCGATGACCGGCCGGTTGAGCGGGTGCGCCATCGTGCCGACCAGCTCGTGCGCGGCGTCGCGGGGGAGCTCGGTGTCGCTATCGAGCACGATCACGTAGCGGACGCGGTCGACGCGATCGATCGGTCCGACGATCGCCGCGAATCGATCGTGCTCGCCGCGGAGCGCCGCGTTGAGATCCTCGAGCTTGCCGCGCTTGCGCTCCCAGCCCATCCAGAGCTTGTCGCGGGCGTTGTAGCGACGCGCGCGCTGGAACAGGTAGAACCCGCCGCCGTGCTCCGGATCGGCGTACTTGGCGTTCAACGCCTCGATCGCTTCGCGCGCATGCGCGACCAGGCGATCGTCGGACTCGAGATGTTGCTCGCCGGCGTCCGCGAAGTCGGCGATCAGCGCGAACCCGAGCTGCGGATCGCGATTCGCGAGGTAACGGACCTCGAGGAGCTCGACGAGGTGATCGATCCCGGCCTCGCTCGTCAGCAGCACCGGCACGGCGACCAGCGTCGCGTGCTCCTCGGGGATGCCGGTCGAGAAGTCGAGCCGCGGCAGCGGCAGCGGCTTGATCGCGAGGGTCGCGGCCCAGTGGACGAGCGAGATCGCGAGCTGGCTCGCGCACAGCGCGACCGCGATCGACCACGCGAGGAGCCATCCGACGTGGTGGTGGCGACCGAGCGTCATGTCCGCGACGAGCACGGTGAACGCACCGGTAGTGGCCGCGATCAGCCCGAGGTACGTCACGATGCCGAGCCCGCGCCCGACCTTGCGGGCGAGCGCGCGATCGTGCGACCTCTCGGCGAGCGCCAGTTCGAGCGCGCGCCGTCCCTGATCGATCAAGAAGTAGCCGACGTGGTGCTCGCGACCGTCGGGACGGGTCGCCGCCAGCGCGATCGCACGCTCGGCGACTTCACGCTCGGTTCGCTTGCCGCGCGCTGCGAGGCGCTCGACCACGTGGCGATAGCGATCGCGCGTCGCGAACTCCATCTTCGCGTAGACGCCCGCCGGATCGCCGCACAGCACCTGTTCGACGACGGCGAGCCCCTCGACGAACGCGCGCCAGTCGATCGCGTCGAGCGTGCGCAGGCTGGTGATGCTGTTGCCGACGGAGATCTGGTCGGCGGCCTGGCTGGTGCTCGCGGCCTGGAACACGCCCTCGAGCGTCTTGCCCTCGGCCTCGAGCCGCTGCTCGAGCCACGCCATCGGCAACGTCGCCACCGCGCCCTGCCCCTGCAACCGGCTCGCGAGCTCGGCGACGAACGGAATGGTCAGCGGCGGATCCGCGGCGGCGAGCTTCGCGAGCACGCGCACGACGCGCGACGGATCGCCGGCGGCACCCTCGAGCAGCTCGTCGGACCAGCGCGCGGCATCCTCGCGCTCGCGCCGGCCCGCGGTGACCGCGGCGATCACCCGGCGCAGGTTCTCGATCAGCGCGATCCGCAGCATGATCGGGATCGCCCACAGCTCGCCGAGGCGGAGCGGCTGCACGGTCTGGTACGCCGCGATGTACGCGCGCAGCACCTCGACGTCGACGTGACCGTGCGAGTGCGCGATCAGCTCGAGTGCGAGCTCGTAGACGCGCGGCGCCTTGTGCTGGAGATGAGGCAGCGCGCGGCTGTAGTTCGGCGGCAGGTGCCGTCGCGCGAGCCGGATCTGCTCCTCGATCAGGTGGAAGTTGTCGACGAACCACTCGGCGGCCGGCGTGATCTGACGACCGCGCGCCACGGCATCGGCGACCAGAGCGTAGGCGTCGGAGAGCGCCTCCTGGTTCGCGGCGAGCCGCTGGAGCAGCAGATCGTTCGGATCGGCGGGGCCGAGCTCGTGTGCGCCGGCGAGCGCCTTCGCATGCGCCTCGAGCTGGGACAGGCTGAACAGCTCGGCGCGCAGCGGAGACGCGCTCGAGTCCACACTCACCGAACCGCTCGCCATGGGGATACGAGCATTCAGCAAGTATGCCGAGAACTTCTTAGATATTGGCCGTTTCGGACCAGGTATCGCGAGCGCTAGCGCCCGTGCGGGCGAACGGGCTCGGCCTCGACCGCAGGCTCGAACCCCGGGATGGCCGGCTCGCCGATCTGCTCGAGCAACGGCGCGACCACCGGCGGGCGCGGCAACGTGGCCCGCTCGCGCTCGCAGTGCTGGAGCCAGGTCGCACCGACCATCTGATCGCGCGCCTCGGTGATGCAGAGCGAGAGCTCGTTCGCTTCCTCGTCGATCCGGTGATCGCGCTTCGCCAGGAGCGCGAGGCGGGCGTGGGCCACGATCCGCGTCTCGGGAGGATCATCCGGGCCGGTGAGCTCGCGATAGCGCTCGGCGAGGGCGCCGCGATCGGGGCGGTTCGCGTCGAGCTCGAGGTCGAGCGCGATCCGGCGGCCGAGGTCCGTCGGATCGTCACCGTCCGTGAGCGGGCGCAGCTCGGCCTGCGCGCGACGGACGAGCTTCGGATCGCGCGCCATCGGGCACAGCTCGGCGACGAGCGGGACCGGGCACGCGAGCTCGGCGAAGAGCTTGCCGCGAGCGAGCGTCGTGGAGCGATCGCCGGTGAGTGCCAGCGCGCGCGCGATCGCCGCCGAGCGCTGCCCCGCCGCGAGGCGCGCCTCGATCATCATGATCGACGCCCACGCGAAGTTCGGGTGCGAGAACCTGCCGCGTGGGATCTCGGCGAGCCGGAGGTCCGCGTCCGCGCGGTCGAGTTGACCGAGCGAGACGCGATACAGGAACGCGTCGCTGAGGGCATCCGGCACGTCCTTCTCGCTCGGTGCGATCGCGGCATAGTGCTCGAGAAACCCCGCCGCGGTCTCGAAGTTCGCCATGTCGCCCTCGTACTTGCCGAGTCGCGCGATCACCCTCGGTACGACCCGCGACTTCTTGTACTCGGAGAGCAGACGTCTCGCGGCCGCGCGAGCGCGCTCGAAGGACTTGCCCTCCTGAA
>Ga0307509_10010581_pt1 | contig 11279 bp, 11 predicted proteins | sample 10_EM_MG_FD_202245 | JGI IMG/M metagenome (GOLD analysis project Ga0307509, IMG submission 202245) | Populus trichocarpa ectomycorrhiza microbial communities from riparian zone in the Pacific Northwest, United States - 10_EM | ecosystem: Host-associated > Plants > Roots > Unclassified | place... | reverse complement strand
CCCCGCCCCCCCCCCCCCCCCCCCGCCCCCCCCCCCCCCCCCCCCCCCCCCCCCGCCCCCCCCCCCCCCCCCCCCCCTTGGCACTCGGGAACACTGACCACCATAGCATGAAAGTCAACTCTGCCATTCACCATTAGTGTTTCAACTAGCTTTAAGATATGGAACCCTCGTACATTTTCAACATTTAACAGCTAGGTTTTACGTAGCTTTTCATGAGTGTCAGAAACACCGGTACAGGATATTTTTTTCTCTATATCTAAACATCCCGCATGTCTGCACTTTAGAGGGCAAGATAAACGATTTCGGGCTATAGTCCGTAGTGAGAGTCTTGGGATTCTTATTTCTTCTGCACTGCCAGCAGCGTCCTATATATACACAAAACTCTCATACCAGAAACTCTCTTCCATCACCGTCTCTTGCCTTCCAAACCGCACCCTCCACTTTGCAACAGATTTCCTCCTTTAATCCCTTTGCCCGTTACAACTACTTACAGACTTTTCCTGAATCTTCCATCCCAAACTTTCCTGATACCTGTGCCTGTTTCGTTATCATCTAAGTGTAACACTCGTCCGTTGCATCCTCTAGCTAACACTAGTTCCAAACCTCTAGTACCCCTAGTCTGATTCATGAATCCTCACAAAACATCTCCGCTGCACCTAACCATTCGTCCTTACATGACATCGCTTCAATCTTCCATACTTCCAAACACTTTCCAAACAAAAAACTATCCTAATCCAAACCATCCGTGTAGTACCACTGTCGTAGATATGGAACCTTCGTGAATATTCTAACACATGAGAGGGGAAAAAAGGGATCGCCGGGGAAAAGAGATATTAATAACTAATGTGCAAAGAGGAGTTACAACTAGTAAACAAGTGTAGGAGAAAGTATGATGAAAATTTCGAGTCACACTCGGAAGCCCCGGGGCTGCAACAATGCCACTACTCCCTCATTACCGCGCTGGATGGCCCACCAAAGTGGTGTTTGGCAGTCTTTATCTGGTCTGTTGGGATTGATATCATCCCGTTCAAGTAATATTTGCACCACTCCCTCGTGCCCATTCTTAGCAGCACAGCAGAGTGGTGTTTCGCCATCGTCATCTGGTTCGTCGGGGTTGACGTCCCTCTGTTCGAGTAGTATTTTCACCACTCCCTCGTTCCCACTCCAAGCAGCCCACCACAGTGGTGTTCGGTTGTTGTTACCTGGCCTTCTGGGGTCAACGTCGCCTCGTTTGAGGAGTATGTTCACAACTCCATCGTGCCCATTCTCGGCGGCGCAAGAGAGGGGCGTTTGGCGGCGGTTACCCGGTTCGTCAGGACTGACGTCGTTCCGTTCGAGCAGCATTTCTACCACTCCCTCGTGCCCATTCAGGGCAGCGCAGCAAAGCGGTGCTTGGCCGTCATGGTCTGGTTTGTCGGGGTTGACGTCCACCCGTTCAAGTAGCATTTTGACCACTCCCTCGTGTCCATTCAGAGCAGCACACCAGAGCGGAGCTTGGCCCTCGTTATCTGGTTTGTCGGGATTGACGTCCACCCGTTCAAGTAGTATCCTGACCACTCCCTCGCACCCATTCAGCGCAGCACGGGAGAGCGGTGTTTTGCCATACTTGTCTGGTTTGTCTGGGTCAGCATCCCCTCGTTTGAGTAGCATTTTCACCACTCCCTCGTGTCCACTATTAGCAGCACGGCAGAGCGCTGTTTTTCCGTCATTATCTGACTTGTCGGGGTTGATCTCTCCCAGTGCGAGCAGCACTGCCACCGCTCCCTCATGTCCACACTCAGCGGCAAACGAGAGCGGTGTTCGGCCGTCATTATCTGGCTTATCGGGGTCGACCTCTTCTCGTGCGAGTAGCACTTCCACCACTCCCCCATGTCCACACTCAGCGGCAAACGAGAGCGGTGTTCGGCCGCCATTATCTGGCTTGTCGGGATTGACCTCTTCTCGTTCGAGTAGTATTTTCACCACTCCTCCATGTCCAGACGAAGCGGCAAACGAGAGCGGCGTCTGGCCCAAATTGTTTGGCTTGTCGGGATTGACCTCTTCCCGTTCGAGTAGTATTTTCACCACTCCTTCATGTCCAGACGAAGCGGCAAACGAGAGCGGTGTCTGGCCCAAATTGTTTGGCTTGTCGGGATTGACCTCTTCTCGTTCGAGTAGTATTTTCACCACTCCCTCATGTCCAGACGAAGCGGCACATAAGAGCGGTGTCGAGCCGGTATTATCGGGCTTGTCGGGATTGACCTCTTCCCGTTCGAGTAGTATTTTCACCACTCCCTTATGTCCAGACAAAGCGGCATACGAGAGCGGTGTCTGGCCCCAATTATCTGGCTTATCGGGATTGACCTCTTCCCGTTCGAGTAGTATTTTCACCACTCCTTCATGTCCAGACGAAGCGGCAAACAAGAGCGGTGTCTGGCCCAAATTGTTTGGCTTGTCGGGATTGACCTCTTCTCGTTCGAGTAGTATTTTCACCACTCCCTCATGTCCTCTCCAAGCGGCAAGAGAAAGCGGTCTCCTGCCGCTCTTATCGGGCTTATCGGGATTGACCTCTTCCTGTTCGAGTAGTACCTTTACCACTTCGTCATGTCCATTATTAGCAGCCCATGCAAGCGGCGTGCAGCCAGAAAAATCTCCTCCGTCGATATCATAGCATCCCATCTGTATCAAACTAGCCACGACTTCGATAATTCCGAAGAATGACGCACAATGTAGTCCACTGAACGGAAAGTAAGTACCAAAACTTTCAAGAGCTAAACCCTCTACTCGCGCTAAAAGCAATTTAGTCGACGTCTGGCCGTAGTTCCCCTTTAATATCTGCAGGGAAAGTGATCTCGCGCAGTCCGAGAGCTCCTTTTTCGCGTGGACTCCCCAGTACACAGAGCAATATTCCAGTAAAGGTGTATTCCGGGTATTAGGAGAAGGGCTGATCGAAAGGGCTTTCACCTGCCGTGAACTCAGATAAGTCAAACAGATTTCCGCCATTGCCGAGTGGGGTCTACTGAATATATCGGGATGGGCAGAAAGATACTCCTGGAGAGTAAAGTGGATCAATCGCACAGTTGATGCCTCCTTATCTACAGCAATAAGCCCTTGACAGCAGCCAACCAATGTCGATATCGAAGGGACGTTGCCAATATTGAAGTCCGTGGAGCCTAGCTCGACTGCCAGGGCGTGGCAAAGCTCATCCGCGCTCAACGGTCGTTCTGCATGACTGATCCACATCAACGCCGCCATCCCGAGCCTCGATTTATCCCCAGCTTGCGCCCCTATCCGTGCGATCGTCGCACCATAAACATCTCCCAACCCCGACCCATCCGTCATTTTACTCAGCTTTTCCTGTCTCCGATAGATTGTTGATTCATATAAGATTGCCTCGATATTTAAGGAAACCAGTAGAAACCTAGGTATGTATTAGCGGATGGTGTAGGGTGGGATTCTAAGTATTATTGCCCTACTTACATTTCGGATACACTCTCGGGAATCTTCTTCAAGATATCTGCTGTCAGACTGGCATCCATGGCATCTGGGGTTTCATCTTCGCCTATCCTAACCCGAATGTATCTGATAATATCCTCTTTGTTAGGACACAGAGATACACTTATCACTTTTCCGCCAAGACGCTTTTCCATCTCGGCCCGAATATGGGGCCTCCCAGTGATGAATATTCGGGTGCGTGGGGACTTTTCCAGGATTTGTTTTAGTGAATCGAGGATCTTGGCTCGATGCACCGCCGCGCATTCGTCCAAAGCGTCTATGCACACAAATGTGGGCTGTGGGGATGTGATGCTCTGTAGCATCTTCACAATATCAAGAAGTTGCGGTCCCCGTCCACCGATGGCCTCTTTCCCCTCTTCAAAGGCCCGTGATATATCCTCTGGGACCGCTGCCATCCCACTAACTATCTGCTTCAACAGAGAACCCAGCATGGCTGTGGCAGACTGATCCTTCCGCGCCGCAAAGTCAAAGTAAAAGCATGTAACAGGGGTGTTTTGTCCTCTAGCTTGGTCGCACAACCAGTCCACTACTAGCGAACTAACATCGCGGCATGTTAGCACTAACTCTTTCTTCCCTCCACAAGAGTAATTTTTACCTGATGAACGTCTTCCCGGCTCCTGGATCTCCATAGCCAAATAAGACTGCCTTGTCACCTTCACCTTCCCCACTCTCGCCATACCAACTTTTGAATTCCTCGGTTCGCATGAGCCATTCCCCGATGTTGTCGACGCGGCGCTCTTGAATATCCCGATGCCGTAGCCTGGGCTCCAAGGGTGAGAGCCAGGTTAGGAGTTGAGACCGATTATCGGAAACAGTATAGTTCAACATATTAAAAGAGTTCGTGTTAAAGGAGTTAGCGTGAGATTGAGACATGTCCGCTATTGTGGAGGAGTTATTGAATATTCTCGGTTGAAGAGTTTCTGGGAGCTGAACAAAAGCGGGGGTCTTCAGCCTCGTCGCTAGCTGCGGGGAATCCACTCAAGCTAACTAAATGTGGAAAACCAATCACGTTGATACTGAAACGATGATTTCGGTCCGGGGAAGAACATTTCTCCCGTGAAGCAAGATAGATAAAGGAAAGCAAAAAATCATAGCGGACAAAGGGGAAATGATATCACGGTAGGGAAACAAAACAATACCGAAAGTGGGCAATCGCCGCTCACACAGAGGGTAAAGTCAAAGAAATCGTTGATGATGATCAAAGAACCCGAAAGAAAAACGTTGATCCTTATCGATGAAAAACCACGAGCAAAGTAGTCTATGCCCAGGTTGCTGTTCGTCTCCGCTGTTCCCTAGTCTTCGTTGACTCCACCCCAGCCTCTTCAACCCCACGATCCTTCTCATCCCTTAGTCATCCAGCAACCTATCGCATAGTTCCCCCAGATGGCTAGCTATGTAACCCACGCTCCTATAAAAAAACAGACAAACAAAAGGAGATAAGGAACAATTTAGTTTAACGTTGGCCCATACAAAGCATTACAGTACCTGGAGGGGCTTAGTATTAATATGAGGACGTCAAGCAAACTCAAGGAATTCAGAGTAGAATTAGTGAAGCCACGCGATCAGGATATAGTAAAACTCATGATGACAGCATTAGGAAAAGCCTCTAGGCATAGGACCTGAATAGCATTAGACTTAGTTCACAATGCGTTGGAGATTAGAAGGAAAGGGTTGATAAAGTCACGATTGGATCAGGATGCAGCATGTACAGAAGATAATATCAGGAATGACAGACCAGATGTCAGGAAGGGAGAGATTAGAATGGTAGGATCTAGAGGAGGGAGGCAGGAGCAGAAGGAATCGAGCCCAGAGGGGCAAAAATCCACAAAGCCCTAACGTTTGGTGAGAAGTAACCTGGATCTGGGTGTGAGAGTGTTAGATCAGGCTTTGGCACGGGGGACAGTTGTAGATCATGTGACATCATGGTTGGAGCGTGATTAATCAGGCAAAGTCAGGCCAGGAGAGTTCTGGATCAGCCGATGTCATGACGGGAGAGACCTAGATCAGGTGGTGGTTGGGACAGGGAGACCTGGATCGGGCAGAGTTAGGGCAGGAGACACCGGGATCAGGCGGAGATAGGGCGGAAGAGTCCTACATCCGGTGGCGTCAGGGCAGGAGAGTACAAGATGAGGTGCCGCGGGCATCAGGGCAGTTGACCCCTTGTTTAGGTGGCATGAGGACAGAGTAGCTGAGCACTGGACGGAGTCAGGATGCACAAGAGCCTGAGGTAGGGGTCCATGTCCTGATAGCGTTAGGACAGATCGCGCCAAGTAATGCAATGTCAGAATGGAACGTCAGATTCACATTGCGTCCTGATTGGTGATTAGTGTTCCCGCGTCAGGTGCGTCCGACACATCAAACGCGTGTAATGCAAAGTATTATTTTGTGTGATTTTCAAGTTAGCTCTTGCCAGAACACCCAGATGGCTCACTACCGAACAATCACATGTTGGAAAAGTTGGTATCAATACTGGTTATCACCATGGTAGGCCCTAAGGCCCCATCAGCAATAATAATACCTCGCATTCCATGGGTTCTGTGCGTCTGATGCGCCTGACGCTGGAACCCTATTCGCAAATCCGGACGCAACATTGATCCGACATTGCGTCCTGACTTGGCATTACTGGGCGCCGTCCGTCCTGACTGCCTCTGGGGCTCCGCTAATCTGTCCTGAAGCCGGCTGATCCAGGACTCTCCCGTCCTGATGCTACCTGATTTACAACTCTAGCGTCCGGACATCGCCAGATCTAAGACTCTCGCGCCCAAATGCCGGTTCCTTCTCATCAAATATCGGGGCTTTGTGAATCATATCACCTCTGGTCCTGAAGCGTTCTGTTCCTGCCTCCCTCATCCCGATCCTACTATCTTGATCTCCCCCTTCTTGATACTTGGTCTCTTCTTCCAGATCTTACCCCCTATATATGCCGCATGCTCATCTAATTATGACTCTATCGGATATCACCTTGTGATCTCTGACTCATCGTGAACTAAGTCTAATGCTATCCTGGTCCTACGCTTAGAGGCTTCTCCTAACGCTGTTACCATGAGTTTTACAGTATCCTGATCGCGTGGCTTCACTAATTCTACTCTGAATCCTGGAGTTGGGTTGATGTCCTCATAGTAATACTAATCTCCTCCCGGTACCCTTCGCACATGTGAGAGGGACGACCACATCCAAATATTTATTCTAGCTATGGTACACTTTCTCAATCTCCTAACTGCAGGCATCATTACTCCCACCTTGGCCCTGGTCCATATCCGATGGCTTGCTATGCACAACTGTGTCCTCTGGCCAGTCTAGATCTTTAACACTGAGCACGAGTTGTCGGAAAGTAGTAGGAGTCACGGTATTGTCCAAAGTTAGCCCCATGCCCTCCTCCTGTGAGCCTTCCGGGGTCTGTGGATTGGAATCGAGAAAGCTCTGGATTAGGGTTGCAGGCAGGCTGAAATTGAAAGCCGAGATCATTTCTTGTGGATGGAATTGGGTACCCGGGGGGGCCACCAGGGCCCCGATTGGCAAGTTGCTGGGAGTTGGACACTGAATCCGTAGAGTCGAGCGTGTGGGGGCGTAACAGGATAATTCCTGTCTAATAGAAATACAATAGCACCGGGGATAGACCTGCTAGTGCTAGTGGTGAGGGAGGCTTTAGGGGACCGTAAGTAAGAGATAATAGTTGAAGGACAAATTGGACTCTGGGATTGCCGTTCAAGCAAGTATATTCTTAGACTGAAGGTCTGTCGAAGTCTGCTGTCTCCTGCTAGCCAGGAGACTGGTTTCAATACATGAACCAAGAGAAATAGCCTTCCTGCAATCACCATCATTACCAGTAGCTGCGCTCATACCCGAATCCTGTAATCCTGCAAGACCAAAGAAAGAAACATAGCTCAGCCTTCAGGAGTATTACATGAGCATTCCAGACACAGAATTCTAAATAATAACTTCCAGCAAAGCAAACTAAACATAGCAATACAATAGCATTGGCTATCTGACTCAGAGGCAGTGGCGGAGCTGAAATCAAATCAAATAAACCAAATATAAATCAACTAAACATAGGAGATCCTGCACTGCCTGCTGCTGTCTACCTTTACTGGAACATGTACACATGTTACATTCTCTTATTCTAAAAAAACCACAATCATGCCAAAGTCCTCGCTGTCCTCAGCGCCGTCGTCTGTGTGCCATAGGAGGCTGTCCTCATCTGTGGGGAAATTGTCCTGCTCATAGCTGCTAGAATCATATTCCTCATTGTCATAGGGTTCCCAGAAGTCATCTGGGCAATCATTTGCTATGCAGGGCGTGGAGGAAACCTCCATAGGTTCCCAGGAAGCTTTAATGTAGTGCGAGGTAATCTGCGGCGTCGCTTCTGCTGGGTTGTTAGCGTCCCAGTATTCCTGTATGAGTTCCAGGGAGTGGTCGAGGTTCTCGATAGGTTCCCAGGAGTTATCTACTTGGTCATAGCCTTTCCAGTGCACTAGGAATTCAGGCCTGTTGTTTTGGTGGCAGTAGTCGACTATCTGCTCCGCTTCCTATACTTCTGCATTGTCGATTAGGATGAGTGCTGGCTTATCCATTCTGCGGGACTGGAATGTATCGCGGTCGTTCTCTCGGTGTTGTTTAAGGGAGAAGACGTGGAAGTTGGGTTTCTGGCAGGCCATTCTGGATGGGAGATGTAGTTTGTGGTTGTCTGTATCAGGTAGAAGTTCTAGGACCTTGAAGAGTCTGAACCAGAGCGGTTCTAGCTTCTTGGATGGTCCAGAGGAGGAGGTATAAGGGTGGCCTCTACCAAGAACTCTGCTGCCATTCTTGAAGGGTTCCGTTAGGGGTTTGTGGCATTTGTCAGCCTGGATAGTTTGGTGGAACGTGGCATGCTTTCTGGCCATGTCTACTTCTATTCTTGTTGCTTCATGGGTGTTTAGAATGTCGTCCACAGCTGGTACCTTGCTGACGGATCTCTGGACAGGGCTGAATACCTTCCAAGGGCATCCATAGAGGTCATGGTATGGCGAGATGCCTAGGAATTGATGAGAGGCGCCGTTCTTTGTTGCTGCAATAGCTGGCTGGGCGCGAGACCAGTCGTTCGGTCAAGGGTTAACGAAGTTCCTCATTAGCTGTTTGAGGGTGCGAATCCTTCGCTCAACCTGGCCATTTGTTTGGTGGTAGTATTGGGTCGCCATCCAGACCTGGATACCAAGGTACTTCATTATTTGTGACCTAAACTTAGAGGTACAGTGAGAGTCCTGGTCAAGGACAATGCTGAGAGGGAGGCCATGGACGTCAAAGATGGTACTGTTGAGCTTTTTAAATATCTTCTCAGAGGTGGCCGCATCTTTGAGGGGGATGAGATGTGTGTAGGAGGTAAAGCCGTCCATGATAACCATGATAGATATATAGCCATTGGATTTGTTGAAAGGACCAGCGAAGTGTATGGCTAGCGATTGGTAGGCTTCGTCGGGCTCAGGGAGGCTAAGGGAACGTCTATAGGGTAGGGTGGTAGGCTTGTTGTTGATCTTGCACTGATCGCATGACCGGCAGTATAGGACAAAGTCCTGGCGCATCTGTGGCCAGCAGAAGAACCAAGCCGCATAGGAGTAGCATTTGTAGGCTGAGAAATGTCCGATGCCTTCATGGACAGTCTTGAGGATGAAATCCTGTAGGGATACTCCCTTCTCCAGAGGTCCTACTGGTATATAAAGGTTTTCGTACCCATTCATGTTCTGGGCAAGTAGGAGGCTATGGCCAGTATGGCTAGGATGGTATCATTCATACGGACGAGTGGGAGTTTCTCTGAGAAGTATGGGAGATCAGGGAGCGAGGCCAGGCCTTCCTTGAGGGCTGTATTCGATTTTGAAGTCCTATCCTGCTCTTTTCTCTTTGTCTTCTTGCTCTGCTTCCCGACCTTAGGGTCCTTTGGCCAGTACCCTGCGCCTTCTTTTTCATTCTCATGTATTTCACACCTCTCGTCAGTGCATGACCTCCAGCTCATTTCTGAGTGTTGTCGCTGCCTATCACTAGAGATCGGGAGGGTTCTATTATTACCCCAAGGGTTTCCAATTGATATTCTGGTATCGTTGCTGGCTGCGCTCGATGTAGCCAGTGAGGAAGCCGAGGCCTTACGCTTCTGGCAGTGAGTCACTGCCTTGGTGGTAATCTCGTCCATAAGGTATTCAGGACGGGGATGATTGATAGAGTAACTGCTGGTAAGGGTGGGAGAGGGCTGAGCCTCGCCAGAGTGATACAGGGTGTTGTCTGATTCAATGCTAAAAGCGGTAGAGGAGGCGTAGCTTGTGTTGATTTGTGGGGGTTAGGTAGGATCAGGTAGCTCAAGGGTGTCATAATCGATAGTGGGGTCTTTGAGGGTTATATCTAATGGTCCTGGGGTTCCCTCATGGATTGTTGATAGGTAGTCTGCTAGGAAATTCTTCGTTCTTGGCTGCTATTCTATTTTAAAATCAAAGTGACTGATGTGCGTTAGCCATCTCTGCTGTCGTCCATTGCGATTCTTTTGTGTCCTGAGTTTCATGACACTCTCGTGGTCTGTAACCACTGTAAATTGTCTGTGTAGCAAATGGGGAGCGAATGCTTCAATAGCCTCAATGATTGCGGGCGTTACCTGTTGGTGTGTGGGGTAGTTGCTTTGTGATGGTGTCAGCTTCCTGCTGTGGAACGCTGCAGGTCTGGCTGCATCTCTGGTTGGTCCTTGGCCCATCCAAGCGCCCGTGCCTGTAGGAGATGCATTGGTAAAATGCCATATCATATCTGGCTTATTATAGTCGATCGGTCTAAGGACTTTGTGCTTATGTGCAGCTCGCTTGACTGCTTCGAAGGCTGCTTCTTGCAGATCCGTCCACACCTATTCAGCGTTCCAACTCAACTCTGTGACTGGGGCTTTAATGGTGGCAATGTGGGAAATAAACTGCGAGATATAATTAAGCATTCCATTCAATCACTGCAGTTCTTTCTGACTATCTGGTCTTGTCCAGACCATTATGCTCCGGCTTTTCTCGGGTACAGGGTGGATGCCGTCATCATTGATTATATAGCCTAGGATATTGAGTTTCGTGGTAAAGAAAGTAGTTTTCTCTGGGTTGGCATAATAGCCGGCGTTCTGCAGCTTACTGCAGGCGTGCATAACGTCCTTAACATGCTCATCAAAGGTATAACCAAAGACAAAAATATCATCAATGTAGACCCATATGTTCTTGCCTAATTCATCTTGAAATAGGTGGTCCATAGGCCTCACAAAGGTTGGGGGGGCATTCATATCTCCTTGCATCATGACCTTGCTGGTAAAGCCGCTGAAGGGTGTTTTGATAGTGTTCTACTTCACATCTTCTGGGTGTACTCTGGTCTGGAAGTAGGTGTCACTGAGGTCTATCTTGCAGTGGAATGCTCTTCTGGCTACCGAATTTAGTATAGTGTTTTGTTCTGGGATCTGTATGTGATTGGCCTGAGTGTTATCATTCCTGAATCGGAGGTCTACCAAGGGGCGGATTCTCCCATCGCGTTTGGCTTCCACGAACATGCTAGCTCCTCCGGGCACACTGGTCCTATGGAGGATGCCGGCGTTCATCTGCTTGTTGATCTATGTCTTGTTGTAACGGGGGCACTCTGTAGGAAGACGGATCCTAAGATTGCAACCGCACCGAATACTCAAAGTAGAAGTAAGGATCACAATAAAGATAAAGATAATTCAAAGTAGAATCAAGCGGTAAAACTTAATATCGTTAAGCCTGAAAGCTTCACTCAATAAGTTCTCTCGAGGATCGTTGGTTATCAGAATAGGG
>Ga0307509_10010580_pt1 | contig 11280 bp, 14 predicted proteins | sample 10_EM_MG_FD_202245 | JGI IMG/M metagenome (GOLD analysis project Ga0307509, IMG submission 202245) | Populus trichocarpa ectomycorrhiza microbial communities from riparian zone in the Pacific Northwest, United States - 10_EM | ecosystem: Host-associated > Plants > Roots > Unclassified | place... | reverse complement strand
TGACCACTGCCACTTGTGATTGTGCCGATGATCACTTCTGCCCAAACTTGGTGTGGCATGCTCCACATATGCCCATAATCACAAGCTCCATTGCATGCAAGTTGCCCACAGCATGTGCAAGGCACTGTGACCCACCACTGCCCATGATCGGCATGATGGGCACCTCTGGCCCCCTGAACTTGGTGTTGGGTGCCACGAGTATGTCCACCATCAGCGCACGTTCACACCTGCCTCCGAGCTGCACATATAAAGACAAATCACCCGACCACCTGCTATGGGAGTGTGTGTGTGTGTATCTGTGATGTGAAAGGGGCACACAAGCCACTTGAACCACATTGAGATGGGGTGTGATGACACAGACCGTGAGGGGCCCTTGTGGCTTCAACAGCATGGCTGGGGACTTGTGATGGATGTAACAGGCGACTTGAGGTGGACATGCCAATGGGAAAGAAGGGAATGCAGGGCTATATTCTTTTTCTTGCTTGGCTAGGGCCAGGTGAGGTGGGTGAAGTACATGTACACTATACGTGAGGTGGTGTTCTAGGACAGAAAAAGAATAAATGAATGTACAAAGGAGTCCTGAATCATTCTATACACAGTAATATGCCAGTCCAGCAACACATGGATCCCAAATAAGGGCCCAAGTGGCAAGCTGTCACACATGTCATGTGTGATGTTGGAATCATGGCTGTCAAAGTGGCACACACCTGTGGCATCAGCCAACGAGGGTGGGCAATATGTGGCATTGGCAGCAGGTGGGGTGCAACGAAAGGGGAACTTGAGGAGGGAAGGCAAGGAGGGAGAAGGCAAGGAGTGCAAGTGGTGGTTGCACAAGTCACACACTGAGGCCATCACATGGTTGAAAGCACTCTGTTCCAAGGCTGCAGCACATGCACACCTTACAATATCCTGCCAATGTTCCAAAACCCGTTCTGGTACATGTCTGCAACTATCATGAGCTGGACAGACATCTGCACAATCCCCAGATCAAGTCAGCATGGATTAAGAAAACCAAGTCATCACTTACATGGCTTGTCCCTCATCTCTTTGATGACAGTGCCAGCTGCCATTCCATTCCATGACACCAGTAGCACTGACCTGCAACTTGAAGACTTGAAAATTGTAATTGCTGGACCAGTCCTAGACCCTCTGCTTGTTGTTGTTTGCATTGTAATTGGTTGAGTTGCCAGCTTACTAATCATGTTTGTTGACTGTCACCTGACTTGTGACTTGTCAAAAGATTCTCTTTGTCTTTTCGCCCTCCCCACTCCTCACTCCCCACTCCCCACATCCCTGCCCACCAAAAACACTGTCTCCCCCTTTCCTTCTTGTCTCTGTCAGTTCCTGTCTGTCCATGTCCTGACAAGTCCCTCCCTCTTCAATCCCTACTAGTAACTCGTGAGTGTCCCTCATGTCACTCTTTCCATTTTTTTTTAGAATCAATTTATGTGTGCACTTTCTTTCTGTGGCATGGTGCATCCCTCCCTCTGTGTTATGATCCACCCCATTTTTCTCATTTACCCTACCCCTCCTCGACCACACCAGAACTTGTATCCTTCAACCTAAAACCAACTACCAAACCACCAGTCATCTTCCCTAGTGCTACACCGCCAGAACTTATGGGAAAGGCACCATTACCATTAAACCCACCATCTCTATTGCCCCTAGAGAACCTGCCACCTAGACCAGAGTGGACCAGACCAGCTACGCCAGAGCAGACCAGACCAGCTACACCCCAATGGACCAGCCCATCCCAAGTTGTTATGACACAACCACCTTCCCCTGCAATGTCCATCTATCCATCCTTTGACCTGCCACCAGTCCAGCCTCCCATCCCTATCTCTTGGAGCACCCATCGTTGACAGTACTCCTCAATGGAGCAACTCACAGAGCAACCAGTAGAAGACCTAGACAGTCCCATGGAGGACACGCTGCCTATAGAACCAGAACCAACCCAATATCTGGCTAGTGAAGGCAAGCTGCATACCCTGTCATCAGGAGAGTCCCCTATCGCACCCTGGAGGGAATACCATGATGACCCCCCTCCTCCTGTGTCCCACAAGCACTCCCTGTCACCCACAAGCCCCTCTTCAGCACCCATATGACAATGTACCAGTCGTGAAGGCAGTTACCAGTCAATCACCCCATCAGCCTCATCGCCCATAGCCAGCACCTTGCCCCAGAGTCCAGGGCACCAGTCAACCTCCTCAGGAGGATCCGCAGACAATCCCTCATCCATGCAGAGCTCCGCAGATGACGTGGATAACGACATGGCCCTTAATTGGGTCACCATCAATACTGACTACCTTAAAGGGTAGTTGCTTACACTAGATGCCCATTAGACCAGAATGGGCATGCGGAGATCAGATCTCCTTGGATCAGCCTCAAACCTTGTGGTCGTCATTGCATCATGATGACGCTTCTCTTCTTGGAACGCCCACCACCATTGTCTAGGATCGATTAGGCAACTTGTCCAATTTCCCATTGTCCTCATCTGCTTCTCCATTGTTCGACTCATACAGACTGCAGCACTTGTCTGCGGATTACCATACGATACAGACAGCCCCCTCTTGACCAGAAGTACCTACTTTAGCGACCATGGCCTGTGCGTGGCTGTGCCTGTATATAAGCGCCCTGTATTTCGACAGTCAAGCCTAAGCTTGACTTGATTAACAATATCAATGTTCTTGAAAGCTCCCCAAGTGCCTCCCCTTTTCCCACTTCTTACATAAGCCTCTCAGAGTCGTCTCTAGCAACACTAGAGACTTCTACTCCTTCAAGTACTCACCACCAGTTCACCTCTTAGTACAAGTTGTACTATCAAGGCCTGTTGAAGCCTTAACACTCTGCAATCTCCTGGTGGTGAGCCCCTCACTATGTTGCATTCTTTCTGTGTCCTGCCATATCCCTCTGCAGCCTCCAGTGGGTGAGCACCCTCTACTCCGCCTCTTTTGTTCTATTCCTGACATGTCCTTCCCTCCATGGCCCCCAGAGGGTGAGTGCCCCTTACTCCACCACTTTCTTTCTGTCTCCTCACTTGCCACTCTCCCTGCGGTCCCTGGCTTGTGTCGCTTGCTTGATGGCTTTCTTCCTGTGCCCTGACCAGTCCTTCCCTCCACAGTCCCCAGAGGGTGAGTGCCCTTCATGCTGTCCCTTTTTTTTCATGTCTTGACAAGTCCCTTCCTCTATAGTCCCCAAATCATTGAGTACTCACTCACCCTCTTGCAGTGGTATGTTGATTCCATACCTGTCCTTACCTTTTGATGGCTGACACCACCATCAACAGCCGCTGCACCCCTGCTCGCCTTGCACACTACCTCCTTCAATTTCTGCAAACGGCCCTCAACACTTCCATTGTGCTTTCATGCTTGATCCCTGCCCCATATACCAGTTTTCAAATTATCTTGTCCCTTGTGTAGTGTAGCGTTCATGTAGCATTCTGGTAGTCAGGTCAACCAGTTACATCAATAATATCATATGATTTATTGTTGCAAAATATGTGTGAACACTTTAAGAATTATAAGAATTATCCAACAATATCACATGAGAGATTGCAATAATTTAACAATAATGTGAGCTAGAATACTGGGGGCAAGCTAGCGAGCGATAATATAAGTTACTTGCAAAATACTGTTAATTATCGCTAACAAACCCGAATTATCGTGGGGGTGGTTTCCTGATGGTAGCAACACCAATTCGCTGTTTCATCACAACAGGAAGTCTGATGGAGTCAGGTTCAGTGCATTGCCATCATCGCTACCAGCCTCATCTCAGATAACGAGGAGACGAAACAGGTGCGGCAAGAACCAAGACGGGTTTAGTGCCAGGACAAGATTTTCGCCACCGTCACCTCTGGTTGCTCAAGTGGCTTGCGGGTCAAGTACACCGTATAACATCTGCAAGGCGGCCATGCGATTCATGGCATACAATGGAACGCGAAATCAATAACAGCACCCATGTCTGACCATGGAGATATTGATTCATCGCGACTGATGGTCATCCTCGGATCATAGTCTATTAATGACAGGTGCAGGAGTTTGCAGCTGCAGATACCTCTAGACTCATCGCTGGAGCACTATCATATCCCTCTTCATCTAGATGACGCAGGAAGCAAGTCATTTCCTAGAGTGAGACTGCTCACCGCCCTGTTGGAGCCAGTCTATGCCGACATTGGCACAAGTACGGCCATCATATGATAATGGTCACGATGGTGTAAGTCCACGGCCGACGTGACGCAGCCTACCGAAGATGATGACCGTCGTCAGAAAACACCGGATTCCAGAGCTGACAACCAATGACAAGATAGCAGCAGGCATCGCATGGCTTCTGCTTCTGCTTCTGACGGCGAGTCACGGAATGAGAGTGTTGCCTCGTGGACATTCGGCTTCGAGGTGGGCACGTGACTCACGTGGGGAAAAAAACCTCCACTCAGGCTACAATAGTCGGACTGAATCTAAAAACTACTCTTAAAGCTAGATCTAATAACGAGATACTCAGGTCCAGATTCTGTCCAGATTCAAACTCATACGAGCGCAGCGAAATGTCAAACTATTGCTCTCCACACCCTGAAACCTAGCCATCGTACGATTCCCACCACATTCCTCGTCCAAATCACGGGCGGGCACAACTGCGCCAACACGAAGAAACCCAGTGACTGCCTGTATGCGGGACTATACAGACCCGGATTCAGGGGTGGCGGCTACAAAAAGGACTCGGAATCGCGGGGGGTATTGAGGACAGTGGTGTTTCCATCGCTCCTCCTAGTCGAGGCCAATGACAGCGAAATCTTGGAAGCCCAAGTTGGGCCTTGGTGTTTTCCCGATAAAACTACAGCAAAAAGTTCGAAATTGACAATTAGAGGGACCACCGAAATGAGTCACTTCGTGGATCATGGCGGGTGGAGAGGGAAAGGGGAAGACAATATAAGACCAGCCTATCGGGTTGCTCTGCCCTGGATCGTGGTGTTGACGCGCACTGGGAACTCAAGGCGAAGAGATGGGAAATTGAGTCACATCTCTTCGCCCAGACGGGCTAAACCATCCCATATCTAGCCGAGTTTGCCTTGTCTTCCGCGTTCTCGTGTGCAAGGCCAGAGATCGATCCGTCCGGTACAAAATCCGTGAGTATTTGGTTCGCTGGAAGGAACACGGGGGCTTCGCATATTGTCCGACTGCTCTCTGACTGTGTGACCGAAGAAGATTGCACAACATTGGATCCTCGAGAAGGCGCAGTGGGGTTCGACGCCCCCGACGAGAACTGGGGCGGATCCGATGGCCTAAACGAGGGAAGAACAAGGAAAAGTGAGGGTGGGAGGAGGTTGGATTGAGAATAACTTTGGCATCCGCAGTTGAGCCGGGAAGCACGTACTCGTAATGGGTAAAGGAACCGCGATCCGATAGAGAGCGGTACATGCGAGCAGCGCCGATGGATCTGCATTCATAAGTCAGAATCACTTGAATGTCTGGAGGGAAGACGTGGAGCGGACGAACAGGATAAAGACTACAGTAAAAGCAGGTAAACGGTCCAGTCAGCGCAAGAGATTCGGCAAATAGAATTTTCATCTCTTACTTGCTACCCCAATGAACATCTGACATGAAGGTCATGTTAGCTCAGAACTAAAATAAACGATTGACGAATAAACCGCACTCGTTCCACGCATCTGTCAGGTCGCAGAGAGGGCTATCAGACTCCGTCCATGCACGGGAGACAGGACAAGAAAAAAATAACACACCATTCAAATTCAAAATGAGAAAGACCTGCGAATTGGTGAGCTGAATATTATCCAATTGCGGACAAGGGACAGACCACAGGCGGTATCTCTGCCAAAAGGGCCAAGGCTATCCAGATAATACACTAGAAGGAATTCAGGATCCCGCGCAAGACAGGAGAAAATGTATTGGGTGTCACCTGTTGGTAAAGCAATTTCCATACACCAGTTGAACTCTTGGGCGAGTGACGCAGAAGCCCAATCAACATGGTCAACAGGAGCACCACGTCAACTACGAGAACGCCGACAGCATTGACGAGGCCCCTGTGTGTATGTAAGGCCACGCAGGTATTCACGACAGCGTTGTACGACACGGCGAGCTTGTGTAATTTGCGTGAGCGTCAGTTTGTACAGCCTAAGATGAGATTCCCTGTGAAGTGCCTCACTATCGCCAAGCCTTCGTGGCGCAGACAGGGGGCATAAGATAATGCTGCGAACAACTGCAGATACGCCACGTACTCCGTAAGTGCAATGCGAGGGCACCTGCCCATACACCAATCGCAATTATCGACACGACGATATTGCGGTTCCATATCGCCATTCTGAAAATAAAGAGACGGAATGAGGATCATCAATTATCGCGAGTTTGAGTCCAACGGGTGACTTGCATACGGAGAACGATGATGAAGGAGGCGAATGCCCAAGAAGTAAAGAACAGGGCCTGGGGATTTCAAAGTCTCATTCAACAGGGAGGAAAGGGTGACTAGTACTGCGCCCTCACGAGGATGGTCACCATCAATGGCTATGAGAAGGTAGACATTAATAACGATCTCCACCCTTTACAAATGCTTACATGACAGGGGAGCCTTGGACCATCTAGATCAATTAAAAAGAAGATGTAGGCAAGTAAACAGGTGTAGCGGGTTCCAAGGTATAGCTACTTTAAATGAGGCAGTGGCCAGGTCCGGCAAGTTGCAGAGAACTCACCCATATTGTCCATCTATATGGTCGTTTCCCTCGTAGGACGTCCAATTCAAAGCCGACCGTGAACACAGTCTCCCAGCTAAGGGTCGTTACAAGTCGGTATCAGTGCGCGCTTTTCTGCCCATGAAGACGAACACACATGTAGATTGCAATAATAGCATGGTTCAACTTGAGGAAGGCATCTATGTGACCATCAAGGGCGATACTGGCTGACGAAGGAACCAGAGGCGTACAATATTCATTCAGAAGGAGGACAGGATCTTGCCAGTTGACCATCTTGTTGATACACGCCCGGAAAAGCGGAGAAACTGCACGGCGGCAAAGGCATCGTATTATACTGTAGGGCCGCTCGCTTGTGGCTAGGGCGATGCAAACACATGACTGGACTGGCAACGTCCATGCGCTAATCCATCACATTATTGTCTGTGAAGAGTGGTCGGACTTCGAATAACATTTAGCCTCTCAAAGACTCAAAATGACAAGTGTGAGAAAGTCAAAGAGCAAATTGTGGGAAATGATGGATGCATAGTTGGCTGTGTTCCTATATCGCACAGCTTGGGCTCCAAGAAATCATCATCACGACCGTCCTGGATAACGAGATGGAGCTGGCGCTGCAAGGACTGAGGCTAACAGCGCTGCGACCCGGAAGTGGAAGAGAATGTAAAAATGGGGCGACAGGGACTCGCAGGATGGTTTGCGATAAGTTCGTAGTTTGTCTTTCGTGATATATCTGTATGACTCAAAACTTCCGCCACAAGAACCCCTGATTGAGCGCGCGGTAATGAAAGAAACGCGTGAGGTCTATGAGGCGCGAATGAGCGCAATCCGCAACTCCGCAAACCGTTTCCTCTCTCATCCATGCCGGGCCGGGAGGCGCTAGGTAACTCCGTCATTAATTAAAAGACTCTGGCTTGTTATGCGAACAGAAATTTTCACACTGGCAGCTCTTACAGTGTCATACCTCAGTCGCCTGCTTCGTATCGCATGCAGAGTCTGATATGAGAATGTTCCAGTAATCGAGTTCACAATGTACTTACCGGCATTACGCCGTAACGCCGAGACTATCATTGCAGGTATTGCCCCTCGGCCCACTTCGTTCCAGCGTTCAACTGACTAGTAGATGCACCACCACTGGAGCATTGTCATGTACCTCTGCCTCCGTATCGTGATGGCGGAAGAAGAGAGGATTGGGGGTTGTATAAATCTGTGTGCCTAATATGAATATAATTGTTCCAGGGCTAAATCCTGTTTGACGTCTTGGGGTCTACTGTAACTTGAAGCTGACATTGGAATAATACCTCGGCTTTTACCTAGGTTGCTGTGATGAAGTTAAGGAGAGAGCATAACATGAGAGCAGACAAACTCGGATATGTACTAGACTACTACTACAATCCGTGGACCCCGACACAAGGGCGAAGAGACGCTAACGTCGAACTGTCGATATCCTTAGCCACACCGCGAACCCAGGCCATTGTCCCCATCCAACGAAGCGCGAGCCGCCGCCAGTCCTGTCGGATGTGTGCTCAGAACGGAGCGTGGAGGCTTCAGACAACCCGGGTAGACAGGATATCATGGATTTGGCTACACACGGACTTAGCGCAGGCGCTGCCGAAGGGGATACATCTTGCCTCAAGGCCGCTGATAACTTTGAGTATATATATTCCGGAGTCCACGTTAGCCCCGGTGTTCGTCCGACAGAGAACGTCAGAAGTTCGATTTTGAGAGACTGTCAAATAAGTTACTCCAAGGGTAATAAACAGAGAGATAGAAAGTGGAAGAAGAGGAACGATAAGACCAGCCCATCCGACTGCTCTTCTCTGTATCCTAGGGTCAATGCGCGCAGGGGCCAAAAAGACAGGAGAACGGGCACGATCTACTCACAGATAGAGTCAAACCGTTTCGCCTCTATCCGACATGACCTTGTCTTTCGTATTTTCATGCACAATGCTAGGGAAGGATCCGCTCGGAACGAACTCGACTTGTATTTGGTCCGCCGGTACGAATACCAGGGCACCGTTTGTCGTCCGGGGCCCCACCGACTGTGCGGCAGACGCAAAGTGTATAGGAGTGTGGATGTTGGCCTTTCTATGCTGCGCGGCAGGGTTCTGCGTCCCCGGCGTGAATTGGGGAAGACCAGAAGAACTATAAGGAGGGAAAGAAAAACAGTGAGATGGAAAACTTGGACTGATGATAACTCTAGGGTGGGTGACAGGGACTGGCAATACGTACGCGTATTCTGTGAAGGAACCGCGATCGCAAAGAGAGCGATACATGCGGGTAGCACCGATAGATCTGCGTTGACAAGGTCAGAACCAATCATCTCTGGGCGCGGAGACAGTACGGACGCACAGGATAGCGACTACAGTGGGAGCAGGTGAATACGTTTCGGTTAGCGAGGGTGTTTCGTAAAATATCACATTTATTTCTTACTTGCTAGCACAATGAGCATCTGAAGTGAAGTTCATATTAGCCCGGACCAAAAGAGGGATAGTAGTAAAGCGCACTTCATTCCAAGCATCTGTCAGGTCGCGGAGAACTATCAGCTTCTATCTATCCACGGGTGTGCGAAAAAAAGGGTGGTGCGGGGCAGAGAACACACCATTCAAATTAAGAATCAGGAAGACCTGCGAAACGATGAGCCGAATATCGCCTAATGGTGGTAATGTGACAGACCACAACCGGGGCTTCTGCAACCAAGGCCAACACTAGCCAAATTATGCACTAGAAAGAAGTTAGCCCGGGCATTCAGCCAAGACGGAGAAAGCGTTTTGGGTGTCACCTGTTGGTAGAGCAATTTCCATATACCAGTTGGATTCTTGTAGGTAAAGCGCAGGAGGCCGACAAGCATAGTCAGGAGGAGCACCACGTCGGCCACGAGAATGCCGACGCCATTGACGATGCCCCTGTGCGTATCCAGGACTATGCAGGTTTCCTCGACAGGGCTGTATGTCCCAGCGACCTTGGGCAGTTGCGTGAGCGTCAGTTGGTATGACCTAAGACAAGAACTCCCAGTAAAGCTCCTCACCATCGTTAGGTCTTTACAAGAGCAGGCAGAGGACATGAGATGGTGACGTAAACCATTGAGATACAAAACATACTCCGGACGTTCAATGCCAGGCCACCCGACCATACACCAACTGCAATAAGTGATACGGGGGTGTTGCGATTCCAGATCGCAATTCTAGGGGGAAAGCAGTGAGAGGCAATGAGGACCGTTGATTATTGCGAGCCCGAGTCAAGGGATTACATACACGCGGAGAACGATGATGAGGGAGGCGAATGCCCAAGAGGCAAAAGGAAATGCCTGGGGAGGTGAATGTCTGATTCAACGAGGGAGAAGGGATTATCGGTACGGCGCCCTTACAAAATCAGCTATCGAGAACTATGGGAAGGTGGACGTCAATAGTGATCTCCGCCCTGAACGACTGCACTTGAATCTTACCCGACAGGGAACACGGGGGGCGTCTAAATCAATGAATAAGCACACAAAGGCAAGCAAGCCTGTGTAGCGGGTCCCAAGGTATAGCTACCCTAATTGAAGCGGTAGTAAAATGTACTATGTTGCAGAGAGCTCACCCATATTGTCCATTTGTATGGCCGTTTTCTTCGTAACATGTCCAATTCAAAGCCGGTCGTGGTCACAGTTTCCCAGCTGACGTTGTTGCAACCCAGAATCAGCACGCGATGTTCCTGTCAACGAAGATGGACACACATGTAGATGCCAGCTATGACATGGTTCAGCTTGACGAAAGCAACTGGGTGACTGTCAAGGGCCACACCGGCTGATAAAGATATCACTAGACGCACTATAGTCTTTCAGAAGGAGGATGGGGTCATGCCAGTTAACCATCTTGTCGATACGCGTGAAGAGAATGTGGTGAAACCACGAGTCGGCAAAGACATCGTATATAAGGACGCTCTGGCTTTCTTCAATGGTGGTTCAGGCGATGTGGACAATCGGACTAGCAACACAGATCCGCTGTTTCATCACATCTGGAACTCTCAGGTGGTCGACTACGCTCGAGGGTGCGTGCCTGACTGACGAGGAATATCAGAGTCTGTGAAGGATAGAACGTTCGTTCACGCTTGGCCGCCCACAATCACCACCGTCAGAACTAAAAATAGAAAAGGGACAAATGAAAGATTGGCTGTGCTCGCATATCGCGCTTGCGGGGTCCGGAAACCACCGTCATTGCCTCCCCGGACGGCGAGGAGATGAAAGAGGTGGGGGGAACCAAGCAGGATTTCATGGCTACCCGAAAGTGGGAGAGAAACCAAAATGAGTAGAGAGACCGGGACTTCTGCATTTAACAAAAGTTCGATTTCAGCCACCAGAATCTCTGATCGAGCGGTGTGGAGGTCATGAGCACCGCATAACGCCCGGAACGTGCTCTCGTAGCCCACGGTGTCATGCGGGTCCGGCCATGGGGCCGTGCCGGTATTGAGGCACCATGACTGATTAGCCAGCGGCGTCTGGATCAGAGTCAAGAGGGATCGCACGTACTCATCGCCGGAGAACTGATAGTGGAAAAAGCAACGACCAAGGGGAGGATGCCGAGTTGCCAACGCTGAAGCCTGTCTGATGTCCA